>JABAOE010010415.1_pt1 | contig 34353 bp, 33 predicted proteins | sample 7062141 | NCBI WGS metagenome assembly JABAOE01 (sample SAMN14538627, study PRJNA623070) | marine sediment metagenome | biome: marine biome [ENVO:00000428]; feature: marine pelagic biome [ENVO:01000023]; material: deep marine sediment [ENVO:00002113] | place: India: Gulf of Khambhat ...
CGACTGACGCTTGGTGACATCGCAACGATCAGGGACGGCTTCGTCGAAAGCAACGAATACAGCCGTTTCAACGGCCGCCTGTCGGCCATCCTCCAGATCCTCACGATGGGGGAACAGAACGAGCTGGCGACGGCTGCCGCCGTGCGCGAATACGTGGCCAGGAAGTCCGACGAACTGCCCGAGGGCATCCGTATCGACGTTTGGGCGGATCGTGCTAATTACCTGCAGGACCGCCTGGACATGATGTTCGAGAACATGCTGCTCNNGTCGGTATCCCGATTACCTTCTTCGGTGCACTGTGGTTGATGCCCGTCAATCCCTGGCCCGTGACTGTCAACATGGTCAGCCTGTTCGGCTTCATTGTCGTGCTCGGCATTGTCGTTGACGACGCCATCATCATCGGTGAGAGCGTCTACACCAAGATACGGGCGGACGGCCATACTCTGGACAACGTCATTGACGGCGCCAAGCGGGTAGCGGTCCCCGCAACTTTCGGCGTGTTGACGACGATGGCGGCGTTCGCGCCCATGTTGTTCATCGGTGGAATATTCGGGCCATTCTTCGAGGCGATCTCGGTAGTCGTGATTCTGTGCCTGTTTTTCTCGCTGGTCGAATCCAAGTTGATTCTTCCCGCCCACCTCGTTCACGCGAGAATCCCCGAAATCGACGAGGATGACCTGTTCAACCCGCAACGCAAGGTCGGGTTTTCCGAGCAAGTGCCTCGATTCTTCCTGAAGATTCAGAGGCACGTGCAGCGCGGACTGCACAAAGTGATCCATGAGTACTACAGGCCGCTCCTTTCGAAGGCGATCGACAACAGGGGTGTCACAGTCACTATCTTCATCGCGGTACTGATCGTCACGGGTGGCGTTGTTGCGAGTGGAGTGGTTCGACAGGTCATGATTCCCGAGATCGACAGTGACTTCATCCAGGTCGAGATGCGGATGCAGACCGGCACGGCACCGCGCGTGCGGGATGCGGCACTCGACAGAATCGAACGCGAGCTACTCGCGATGAATCGCGAGGTCCTGGAGCAGGATCCCGATGCCGTGCCGATGATCAGGCACATCGGCGTCTTCACCACGGGAGATACCAGCGCGGCGATCGTGGTCGAGATGCCGAGGGATGAAGGCCGACCGTACGAGGCAGTGGAAATCAGCGACATGTGGCGTGAACGGGTAGGCGAAATACCTGGCATAAAGACCCTGACCTTTGCAGGAGCCATGCATCTCGGCGGCGGTCCGCCGTTGAGTTTCCGGTTGAACGGCAATAACTACGGCGCTCTCGAGGCTGCGGCGGCCGAGCTCGAGCAGGAACTCGCTTCCTATGCGGGCGTGTTCGAGGTGCAGAACTCCGCGGTCAGCGGAGGCGACGAGATCCGGCTCACGATCAAGCCCGAGGCAGAAGCCCTCGGACTGACGCTGGTAGATCTTGGCCGGCAGGTGCGCCAGGCGTTCTATGGCGAGGAGGCGCAGCGCATCCAGCGCGGCAAGGACGAACTAAAGGTCATGGTGCGGTATCCCGAAGATCAGCGCCGGTCGATTGCCGATCTCGAGAATATGCGCATCCGCACGCCCGCAGGCGACGAGGTGCCGTTCAATTCGGTGGCGACGGTGTCCTACGGCGACGCCTTTGCCGAGATTACGCGCCTGAACCGGAAACGGACCGTCACCGTGTCCGCAGACATCGATCCCGAGATCGTGGAGCCGGGGCAGCTGGTCAGGGAGATCAGTGATGCCTATGTCCCCGACTTGCTGACGCGCTACCCGGGGGTCAGCTACGCGCTAGAAGGCGCCAGCCAGGAGCAGTCCACGCTGCTCATGAATATCGCGATCGCCTCGCTGGTTGCGCTCTTTCTGATCTATGCGCTGATCGCCATCCCCCTGCATTCCTACACGCAACCGCTGGTGATCATGTCGGTCATTCCGTTCGGCCTCATCGGCGCCGTGATCGGCCACATCCTGATGGGCGAGGCCGTCAGTATGTTCTCGCTGTTCGGACTGATTGCGCTCGCCGGCGTGGTGGTGAACGACAGCCTGATCCTGATCGACTTCATCAACAAGGCGCGTCGGCAGGGCGTCGCGGCCTACGACGCCGTCATTCGCTCGGGCAAGGAAAGGTTCCGGCCCATCATCCTTACGTCACTGACCACGGCGGCGGGTCTGATCCCGATCATGCTGGAGACCAGCATGCAGGCGCAGATGTTGATCCCGATGGCGATCTCGCTGGCCTTCGGGATCCTGTTTGCGACCCTGATTACGCTGTTCCTGATCCCGTCCCTCTACCTGCTGCAGGAAGATTTCGGACGCGGTATGAGAGGCGCATGGGACTTGCTGCTGGGCAGGGATCCACAACCGTCGACGGAGTCGATGGCGCGATCAGGGGCGGAAACAGGAAATTAGCGTCTCAGGATCGCGAACCAGCGGGCAATATTCAGAAGGCTCATCAGGGACGCGGACACATAAGTAAACGCCGCCGCCTTGAGGAGTTTGCGGGCGTGTTTCTTGTCGGCCGGGATCAGGATCTCGTTCTCGTCGAGCATCGGCAATGCGCGGTTGAAGCTCGCGTCGATCTCCGTCGGCAGCGTGACCAGGTGCACCAGCGTCGAGGTCCCCAAGGTCATCAATCCACCGAGGAACATCAGGATACCGAGCCCCGGGACCCGCGTCAGCGCGCCGATGAACGGCGACACCATCAGGATGGCCGCGCCGAGTTTCTCGAATTTCTGTGTCGCCTTGACGAGATGCGTACGGTAGCGGAGCGGTTTGTAGGCTTTGTGATCCTGCAACGCGTGACCGACCTCGTGGGCAGCGACGGTGATCGCCGTCAGGGACCGGCCGTTGAACTTGTCGGGTGTCAGCCGGACCGCCTTCTCGAGCGGGTCGTAGTGATCCCCCTGGTCCGTTTCCTCGACCTTCACGTCGTTCATGCCGTAGCGATCGAGCAGGTGTCGGGCAAGATCGGCGCCGGTGCCCGAATAACGGTCGTCCGGTCGGGAATACCGGGCCAGCACCCGCTGGACCCAGATGCCGGGGAGAAAGATGATGGCCACGATGACGAGGCCGAGGATCGCAAACGCCATGCATGCATTTTACGCGAATTGCATGGTCTCGGACGCCGCCGCTGCAGACGGGCACTTAGCCGGATAGCCCAAGCTTGATACACTGCCCGGGGCCGCGCGGCGGCGGTTTGATCACAGGGTCGAAGAGAAGGGGAGAGCCGTTTGACGCCTGACCAGGTCACGCTTTTTGCACTGCTGTTTTTTGTCTTTGTGTTCCTGATCTGGGGTCGCTGGCGGTACGACCTGGTCGCTTTTGTCGCCCTGTTGGCGGCGATCGTGACGGGAATCGTCCCGGTCGACGACGCGTTCTCGGGATTCGGCCATCCGGCGGTCGTCATCATCGCGCTCGTCCTGATCATCAGCCGCGGCCTGTCCAATTCCGGGGCGATCGAGCTGATCGCGCGCTACGTGATCTCCGGGACACGGAAGCTCGCCGCCCATATATCGATCATGGCATCGCTTGCCGCAGCGCTTTCCGCCGTGATGAACAACGTTGCCGCGCTGGCGTTGTTGATGCCGCTGGACATGCAGGCGGCGACCAAAGCCGGGCGTAGTCCTGCGATGTCGCTGATGCCGATCTCCTTCGCATCGATACTCGGCGGCATGATTACCTTGATAGGCACGCCACCCAACATCGTCATCGCGCAATTCAGGAACGATGCGCTTGGCGCGCCGTATGCCATGTTCGATTTTGCGCCGGTCGGCATTGCGGTGGCGCTGGTCGGCGTCGTCTTCGTTACCCTGATCGGCTGGCGTCTTCTGCCCTCGGAGAGCAGGGCTGCGGACTCGCCGAAAGAACTCTTTGACCTTGCTGACTACATCGCCGAACTCTCCGTCCCGGAGGGCTGCAAGATCATCGGCGCCCGGGTCCGCGACCTCGATGCCGAAGCCGCGGAGAGTGGCGTCGAGATATTCGGGCTGATCCGCAAAGGGCGGCGGCTGCCCGGTCTCGCGAGGATCGCGGATATCCGCGCCGGGGACATCCTCGTTGTCGAGGGCGATCCCGAAGCGATCGAGGACGCCATCGGACGTTTCGGGCTGGAATACGTCGGCGCCGGCGCCGGGGCGCTGAAGGATGAGGACCTGGTGCTGCATGAAGTGGTCGTGCCTGAATCCTCGCGCCTGGCGGGTCACACAGCCATGAGTCTGCGGCTGCTCTATCGGTATCGCGTCAACCTGGTCGGGGTATCCCGGGAAGGGCGACGATTCCGCGAAGGGGTCCGCAAACTGAAAGTCCGGCCCGGCGACGTTCTCCTGCTGCTGGGCTCGGAAGAACGCCTGTTGGATGTCATCGGCCGCCTCGGCTTACTGCCCCTGGCGGATCGCGGTCAGCAGGTCATTCAACGTGACATGATCGGCTGGGCGGTCGGCATCTTCGGCGCCGCCATACTGGCCGCGAGCATCGGTCTCGTCTACCTGCCGATCGCACTGGGTTGCGTCGTGGCTGCCTACGTCCTGCTCAACATCGTGCCGATTCGCAGCGTCTACGATTCGGTCGAGTGGCCGGTGATCGTGCTGCTGGGCAGCATGATCCCTATCGGTGCTGCGCTGCAGTCGACGGGCGGCACCACGCTGATCGCCGAGGGCATTGTCTCGCTGGCGGAAGGATTCTCGCCGACCGTCGTGCTGGTACTGCTGATCGTCGTCACGATGACGCTGTCGGACGTGATGAACAATACCGCGACAGCCGTCATCGCGGCGCCGGTCGCCATCGAGATTTCGTCGCTACTCGGCGTCAATCCGGACCCGTTTCTCATGGGCGTGGCGGTCGCGGCCTCGTGCGCGTTCCTGACGCCCATCGGACACAAGAACAACACGCTTATCATGGGGCCGGGCGGGTACCGGTTCGGCGATTACTGGCGGATGGGCTTGCCGCTCGAGATCATCGTCATCGCCGTCGCCGTGCCGACGATCATCGTGGTCTGGCCCATGTAGCCAATGGGGGGAATCGATATGAAGAAGATAGTTCCGATCGTTCTTTGCATGTACGTGAATTCAGCGGGCATCGCGGACGAGCATTTCAAAGTCGCCACCGTCATCAGCGACCAAACGCTTGCCGAAACGGCGGCGGCAGCGCCGGCAGACCGGGTCAGCGACCAGCCGGTCGTGCATGTCGAATCGGCCGAGGGCCGGCTCGGCGTCGGTATCGTGCATCGCCCGGCAATTCCGCCAGGCGGACCGATCCAGGCGATCCAGCATCACCACCAGTCCGAGGTTTACCGGGTGATGGCGGGCGCCGGCATCCTTGTGACCAGTTCGACGATGGCGGAGTCCGTGCCGATCGATGCGGACGGCTACGTGGTCCGCAACCTTACCGGCCCGAGCGACACCGGGCTCATCGAGGAAATAGAGAACAGTCAGCCGATCGAGGAGGGGGATATCGTGATCATCCCCGCAGGGGTCGCGCATGGTTTCAGCGAGATTTCGTCGCCGATTACCTACATGGTGGTGCGGGTCGACCCGGAGCGGCTCGTCGAGCTGAAGTCTCCCTAGCCGGCGTGCCGTTCCGACTGTAGCCAGCCGGCGACAGCGGGCAATCGCCGCACAGGCCGTGCGTGGATGGTCTGCCAGCGTCGCCCAGGTCTTAGTTCATTAAAAATTTTATAAAACAATATCTTAGTGAGTATTTCTCATGTTTTGCTTCATATTTGGTCCGGGCGCCTCCGCGGTCCATGCGACGTAAATTGCGGCCGTTTTCCTCGCGCCAGGCCGCCATGGACGATGAATATGTCAAGCGAGTGTCGCAATTTGCCTGAACAAATCGTCCAAAACTGACATATCGAAAGCCCGTTCGGGGCCGTCGATGGCCACGCTTTAGTTGTAATAAAGCAATATAAAACAGAGGCTTACAGGATTTTGGGCCGCTCCCGCTCAGGACTGGCATGGGCCTTGCAGTATTACCAGCAGACATTCATTAGTTCGCTTCGCTGGGCAATTGATGAATAACAAACGATGCATCGAGACGGAGAATTGGGACGATGAGCAATCATGTTATTCAGGACTGGACCGACACGCTGGTGCCGATGAAGTACGGGGCGGCCCGGGACGTCCGTTACAAGGTGTACAAAGAGGGCGCGCGCCTTTTCCAGGAGATCCGGGAGATTGACGACACCCCGATCCACACGCTCGAGCTGCCGCCGGGAATGGCGCTCGAACGCAATAGTTACGAAGTGTTGTTGAGATATGTGTTAGTCGATGTAGTGAATTCCTGAAGACTGATCCCAGTTGGTTATCGGGAAGGGACGACAGGGGCCAGGGATGGCCCCTTTTTTTGTCCGCGCGACAGGACTACTCGATTCGCGTCTGGATGCCGCTGTGGCGCTTGATCCACACGGCCTTGCCGTCATCGCCGATCTCGAAGACCCAGGGCTCCCGCCGTTCGTCGTCATCGGTCAGCCGGGTAAACGTATGGTTGCCGTCGTGTTCCAGGCGGATCAGCGCCTCTTCGAGGTCATCACTCGGGATGTCGACGACCACCAGCTGGTTGCCCCACTGGCGGACGGCAATCTCGCCTCCCCACGGACGCCGCTCATAGTTACCCTCGTAGGCTGACAGGTCAGCGATCTCCACGGCCTCGGCCTCCGCCGCCTCTTCGATGGCCGCCCCGATGACTTTCAGAATATTCACGGCCAGGCGACCTGCCGGCCCGTCGCCCGCGTTGGTCAGTACGATCGCCGCCGTCTCGTTCTTCGGCGCCATCGTGAAGCTCGTGATGTAGCCCGGGCAGCCGCCGCCATGGCTCACCAGGGTCGTGTCATCCTCCCGGCGGACGTTGAAACCGATTCCCCAGGTTGTTTCCCAGTCCGGATCGACCCAGTGCACGCGCTGCATCTCCCTGAGCGAATTGGCATCCAGCACCTCGTCACCGCCATCTTCGAGCAGCCGAAATTGCCAGCTGGCAAAGGCCGCCAGGTCATTGACGGACGACGTAAATCCCGCGGCTGCCGTGATGCCGCGTGTGAAGAATGGATTCACGGGTTCGCGCTGCAGGTTTCGGTGCATACCCGTGTAGCCGACGGCGAGCTGCTCGCCGCGGAGTTCCTCCGGGTAGTAAGTCCGGGTGTCCTGCATGCCGAGCGGCTGCAGGATACGCTCATTGATGTAGCTGTCGTAGTCCTGTCCCGAGCGCTCGGCGACGATCTCGCCGGCCAGCGAAAGCGCAAGGTTCGAGTACTGGAAATAGTATTGCGACGGGTAGAGGGTCTGCTGTGCGCTCAGCCGGTCGATCATCTGCGCCCGCGTCGGGAACGGGAAGTCCGGTCCGATCCAGTACGGAAAGTCCGACTCACGCGGCAGCCCCGAAGAGTGCGTGAGCAGGCTCTCGATCGTGATCGGGCCGCTGCCTTCGTGCGCCTGCGCGATGTCGAACCAGTCCAGGTGATCGCCAACGGCGTCATGCAGCGTCAATTCGCCATGGTCACGAAGCTGCATGATGCCAATGGCCGTAAACAGTTTGCTGATACTGCAGATGCTGTAAAGGGTATCCGCGTCGGCGGCTCGCTCGCTGGCGAGGTTCGAAAACCCGTAACCTCGGTTCCATAACAGATCCTGGTCCCTGACGATGCCAACCGACATGCCGGGCAACTGGGCATAGTGTCGCGTGCCTGCGAGCCACGCGTCGATGGCCGATAACGCGCCCGCCACCTCCGGGTGGCTGAGCAGCGCCTCGGCGGTCGGGTCCTCGTGGTTGTCGCCGTATGCGGGCGAAAACGCTGTCAGCGTGACGAGGAACGCGAAGAGCAAGTGACGCATGGTGATGTCCCCTGTTCATTATTCTGGACGCCCAGTATAGTCGTTGGCGCTGTCCATCCAGAATCTCCGGGAATTCCATTATGAGACTTCGCCTCACGAGCCTTGCTGTCCTCTTGCCGCTGGTTGCGCACGCCCAGGCGCCGGTCGAATACGACATTTCATTCGATAACGCGGTGCATCACGAAGCGCGGATAACCGTCACCTGGCGGGACATCGGCGAGGCGCCGCTGCAGATGCGGATGAGCCGTTCCTCGCCGGGTCGCTATGCGATCCATGAATTCGGCAAGAACGTCTATAACGTCTGGGTCGTCGATGGCGACGGCGATCCGCTCGACTACACGCGGCCGGATCCCTACCAGTGGAACGTGAGCGGGCATGACGGCACGGTCTCGGTCACCTATACGCTGTATGCGGACCGCGCCGGCGGCACTTACTCGGGCATCGACCTTACCCATGCCCACTTGAACATGCCGGCCACATTCATGTGGGCCAGGGGGTTTGAGGATCGACCCATCGCAATCACTTTCTTTCCATCGGACGAGCGCTGGAAGGTCGCCACCCAGCTGGTGCCGACGGATGACTCGTTCGTGTTCACCGCGCCGGACCTGCAGTATTTCCTCGACAGCCCGACCGAGCTGAGCGCGTTCGACATGCGCAGCTGGGAGCTGGAGGAGGGCGACAAGACCTACACAATCCGTCTGGCGGTACACCATGACGGCAGCGAAGAAGACGTCGACATCTATCTCGACAAGGCCAAAAAGGTCGTTGCTGCGCAGGTCGATATCTTCGGCGAGCTTCCGGACTTCGACTACGGCACATATACGTTTATCGCCGACTACCTGCCCTATGTGTCCGGCGATGGCATGGAGCACCGGAACTCGACGATCCTCGCCAGTACGCAATCGTTGTACGAGTCCGACTTCGGCCAGCTGGGTACCTTGTCCCATGAATTTATCCATGCCTGGAATGTCGAGCGCATCCGGCCGGCGAATCTCGAGCCGTTCGACTTCGAGCGCGCGAATATGTCGGACAGTCTCTGGTTCGCGGAAGGCTTCACATCCTATTACGGAGAACTGGCCATCCGCCGGGCGGGCGAGCAGAGCGTTCGTGATTTCGCTGTCTCACTGACTTACTGGCTCAACACCGTGAGCAATTCGCCTGGTCGGAATTTCGCAGCGCTGCCGGGCATGAGCATGCAGGCGCCGTTCGTGGACGCCGCATCGGCCATCGATCCTACCAACTTCTCGAATACGTTTATCTCGTACTACACCTACGGCGCAGCGATCGGTGCTGCGCTCGACCTCGCAATTCGAGCCCGCTTCGAGGGCAAGTCACTGGACTCGCTGATGCAATACCTGTGGCAGGAATATGGTCGAACCGAGAAGCCTTATGCCAACGACGACCTCCGCGCGGCCCTCGCGGAGGTCACCGGTAACCGCCGCTTTGCGGATGATTTCTTCGCCCGCTACATCTACGACAGCCAGCTGCCCGACTATGCATCTCTGCTGGCCGAAGCCGGTCTGCTGCTCAGGAAAGCAAACGCCGGCAAGGCAACGGCGGGGCCCGTGTCCTTCGACTTCGATGGTCGCGACGCGATCATCGACGGCAATACGCGAATCGGCACGCCGCTGTATACCGCGGGGCTCGACCGGGGCGACCAGGTCGTTGCGCTCGATCGGCTGCAGATCACCAGCGAGCGCCGCTGGAACAACGCGCTGAGCCGCTATGAACCTGGCGACACCGCGACGATTCAGTTCATCCAGCGGGGCATGGAACGCACGGCCGAGATTACCTTCGAGGAGGACCCCGCTGTCGAGGTCGTTACATTCGAATCTGCAGGCCGCGAACTGAGCGACGCGCAACGGCAATTCCGTCGCGCGTGGCTCGGTGCCGAAGACTAAGGCGTGGCGGCGACATCCAGGATCGTGTACCAGATGTACTGCACAAGCTGACGGACGGATTCCTCCGAGACCCGCTCGTTATCGCCATGGGCGCCGTTACCGCTGTTGATCTCCGCGACCGTGCGCGTTGCGCCGATGCCGTATGACGGCACGCCTTTTGCGCGCACCTGCGCCATGTCGGTCGCGCCGGTCGCCATCCTCGGGACGACCCTGGCGTTGTCGTACACACGGTCCGCAACGCGTTCGAGCGTCTGGAACATCTCGTTGTCGACCGGCGACGGCGGCGACTCCGGCCGATAGATCGGTGCCGGCACCACTTCGACGTTCGGGTCGTCGATGATCTCGCGCATCGTGTCGTAAAACGCATCCACGTCTTCATCGGGCAGCATGCGGATATCTAGGACGGCGCTCGCTTCCGAGGGAATCACGTTCCTGCGAAAGCCGCCATCGACGATCGTCGGCACTACTGACGTGCGCATCACGGAATAGTGATAAGGGTAGTTCTCCTTGAACCACTGCTGGATCGCCTCGGTCTCGTCGGGGTTCTCGACATTGCCGTAGCGGAATGCATCGTCCGGATTCTCCGCCATGGCCGCCATGCGTTCGAAGTAGACCCGCGTCGTCCCGTTGAGCCGCGCCGGCGTGTGCCAGTCACCCATCTTGGCGACGGCTCTCGCGAGCGCAGTCACGGGGTTGTCGACTCGCGGCATCGAGCCGTGCCCGGCCGTACCGCGAGCGACGAGCGTGGCCCTGCGCGGCTTCTTCTCGGCGGTCTGAATCTGGACCATCGTGATGCCGCTTTCCTCCAGGGAATTCGTGCCACCCTCGGCGAGACAGAATTCCGCCTCGATCTTGTCCCAGTGGTGCTCGACCATGTAGTTGATGCCGACTTCCGGCGTGCCTTCCTCCCCGGATTCCGCGAGGAAGATGATGTCGCGGTCGAGTTCGACGCCGTAGCGCTTGAGCATGATCAGCAGCATCAGCCCGGCCGTGACGTTATCCTTGTCATCGAGCGTGCCCCGGCCATAGATCCAGCCGTCTTTGCGCAGCCCGCCGAACGGTTCCTCGTCCCATTTTTCCGGCTGCACGCCGACGACATCCGTATGCCCCATGATCAGGATAGGGCGCTTGGAGCCGTTGCCATTGATCCTCGCGACGAGATTTGCCCGATCCGGGTCGAGCGCATACATCTCCGAGTCGATGCCCTCGGCGGCAAGCGCTTCTTTCAGGTAATTTGCCGCCAGCGTCTCATTGCCGGGCGGATTGGACGTATCGATCCTGACCAGGTTGACGAGATGGTTGATCGCTTCTTCGCCCACCGTATCCCAGTCGACCAGGTATTCGTCCTGGGCGATCGAAGTCAGCGGAACGGTCAGAAGCAGAACGGCGAGCAACCTGTGCATTATTTTTCTCCGGCGGAATCTGGGTGCGGTCGAGTGTACCCGAAACAGGCGGGGTCCGCGCCGGTGGCGGGCGTGTCAATTTGGCGCGGATTCTTGCTACTCTTCGGCGAGGGGGGTCTCCATGACTGATAACAACAAGATCCGTATGGCGCTCGTCGTGCTGTTCGTCGCAAACTCGCCGGCGTTCGCGGCAGAAGAGCAGAAAGAGGAGAAATCGAGCGAAGCCGTTCGCGAGCCGACGCGATTTGTCACCGAGCACCGTGGACGCTTCAACGGCGTTACCATCGACTACACGGCTACCGCCGGCGAAACCTATATCAGGGACAAGGACGGCGAGCCGCGGGGCAGCATTTTTACGTTTGCCTACACCAAAACCGAGCTCGATGACGGCGAAGTCCGACCTGTCACGTTCCTGTGGAATGGCGGGCCGGGCTCTGCCTCCCTGTGGCTGCACATGGGCACCTACGGTCCGCGGCGCGTCTCGGTGCCGAGTGACGCCCGCTTCCCCGGTCTGCCGCCGTACACGATCGTCGACTCGCCGGAAACGATCCTCGACGTGACCGACCTGGTCTTCGTCGATCCTGTCGGCACCGGTTTCTCGCGGGCGATCGGCGAGGGGGAGAGCAAGGAGTTCTGGGGGCTGAACGAGGACGCACAAAGCATCGCGGAATTCATCCGCACCTGGGTGACGGAGCACGGGCGTTGGAATTCACCGCGTTTCCTGCTCGGTGAGAGTTACGGCACGACACGCGCAGCTGCCGTCGCCAGGATACTCGAAGACGACATGATGCTCGCGCTCAATGGCATCATTTTCGTGTCGCAGGCGCTCGACTACCAGGGCTCAACGCCCTATGTCCGCGACAATATCGTTTCTTATATAACTTACATACCCACGATGTCGGCGGCTGCGTGGTATCACGGCAAGGTGAATCCGCGGCCGGATGATCTCGAGTCGTTTCTCGACGCGTCGAGACGATTCGCCAGCGACGAACTGCTGCCCGCGCTGTTCCGTGGCAACACGCTGAGTGACGCTGAACGCGCGCAGGTTCGCGATCGCCTCGCGTATTTCACGGGGTTGAGCCCCGAGTATGTCGAGCGCGCCAACCTGCGAATCCAGGGCACTCGCTTCGCCAAGGAGCTGTTGCGCGACGCCGGCATGGCCATCGGCCGCCTGGATGCGCGCTATTCGGTCGACGAGATTGACGACCTCGAAGCGGATCCTTCCGGCGATGCCGCCAGCTACGCGATCTCGGCCGCGTTCAAAGCGACGCTCATGGACTACATGCGGACCGACCTCAACGTCGAATGGGACCGGCTGTATCTCGCGCCCGCGGACGAGGGCCTGTCCGGCAACTGGCGTTACCGGACCGTGCCGGACGGTCAGTCGTACGAACCGAAATACGTCAATACGGCGCACGATCTTGCGGAGGCATTAAGGATCAATCCAGCGTTGAAGGTGCTGGTTGCGTCGGGCTACTACGACCTCGTAACGCCGTTCTTCGACGCCGAATACACCCTGAACCGGCACGACATCAAGCGCGCGCAGGTGGAGTACACCTACTACGGCGGCGGCCACATGATGTACGTGAACGAGCCGTCGCGCACCGCGCTTCTCGATGACACGCGCGGGTTCATCCTGTCCCAGACCGCAACCGATGACTGACCGCAAGGCGCTCGCGCCGGAAACCGACGTTGCGCAGGGATTGCATTACCTCGACCCGGCGACCGGCAGCCTCGTGCCGCCCATCGTGGCATCGACGACGTTTGCCCGCGACGAGCATTATCAGCTCGTCGCGGAAGCGCATTCCTACGGCCGTGACGAAAACCCGACCTACCAGACTGCCGAGCGCCTGCTGCAGCGGCTCGAGGGTGGTGCCGATGCGCTGTTGTTCTCGTCCGGCATGGCCGCGGCCTGCGCCGTCGTGCAGTCGATGGCGCCCGGCGAGCACCTGGTCGTGCCCAGGGTCATGTACTGGGGACTCCGTAACTGGCTAACGGAATTTTGCGGCCGCTGGGGAATCGAGCTCGAACAGTTCGACCCGGCGGATCCCGACGACCTGGCGCGCAAAGTGCAGCCCGGACGGACCGCGCTGGTCTGGATAGAAACGCCGTGCAACCCGACCTGGGACGTCATCGACATAGAAACCGCCGCCGAAGTGGCGCACGCCGCGGGTGCGATGCTCGCCGTGGATTCGACGGTCGCGACGCCGGTGCTCACGCGGCCGATCGAGCACGGCGCAGATATCGTCATGCATTCGGCAACGAAATACCTGAATGGCCACGGCGACGTCGTGGCCGGCGCGCTGGTCACGGCCGAAGCGACGGACAGGTGGCAGCGAGTGCGGCGGATTCGGGCCGAGGCGGGGGCCATTCCGGGCTCGTTCGAAGCCTGGCTCCTGCAGCGCGGCATGCGCACCCTGTTTCTGCGCGTTCGTCATGCGTCCGCGTCTGCGCTTGCCATCGCCGAGCACCTGGAGGGGCACCCCGCGCTCGAGGCGGTGCATTACCCGGGATTACAGAGCCATCCTGGTCACGACGTGGCCAAGAAGCAGATGCATGGCGGCTTCAGCGGCATGCTGTCGATCCGCGTCGGTAAAGACGAAGCGGACGCTCTCGATTTCGTCCGTCGTTGCCAGGTATTCATTCGCGCGACCTCGCTCGGCGGTGTCGAGAGCCTGGTAGAGCATCGCTACACGATCGAGGGAGCCAGCAGCCCGATCCCGAGAAACCTGGTTCGCTTGTCGATCGGGGCGGAATCGGTCGGCGACCTGATCGACGATCTCGAGCAGGCTTTGGGCTGACCACTTTCGGAATGTCCTGATAGCGGGACCTGCCGACTGTAATAACATTCAGGCTATCTTCCGCAGGTGGAGGGCTCGTTGAGCGGACGCGACAGGCTCCTGTTTCGATTGATTATCGGTCTCCTCGCGACTGGTTTCGCTGCCTCCTGCACGTCGCAGCCGGAATCCGGCGAATACCTGACCTTGCCAGCCCGCTTCGCCGACGAGGGGCCGCAGGAACCGCTTGTCGCGCTCGAGGCGTTTCGCGACGACAACAGCTTCTTCATCCGCTACAGGGCGGGGGACCAGGTCTTCTACACGGGCGGCGAGTGGGGCGATCGGATCGAGCTTCGCTCGATTGAAGCGAGCGGCATTCACGAGGGGCCGTACATCGTGCCGCTCCAGTATCACCGTGCGGACAATTGGCCGGCAGCGCCCGAGCAACGGATCAGCGCGACGCTGCTCGACAGCGATCACTGGCAGACATTTCGCGGTGAGTTCCTTGCCAGCATCCTGCCTGTGGACACGGCCGCCGGCATCGCCCTGCAATTCTCGAACGGTGATTATTTCCTCTACGTTGACGAGAACGGAGAGTTCCAGTCCGAAACCCTGATCAACAAACCGGCACATTACGAGATTGCGGCCCGGTTTTCGTTCGGCGATTTTATCGAGCGCGGGATCCCGCTGCTCAGGACCTACCTGGACCGGAACGGCATAGACGATACGCGGGTCGTGTTCAGTACGGGCGATACCGGCAGCTATTCCTTGCCCTTCCTCTATGTGAATACGGAGCTGCCGATTGCGGTCTTCGCACGGTTCAAACCGCCGGGTCGCGCCGCAGACCCTGGCCGGACCATGCCGATCCTGCAGACAGCGGGCCACCTGACACAAAGCCACACTGCGGGGATCGTGTTCCGGCCGATATCGTCGGTGTACCGACTGTTCTTCGTCACGATGGGCACGGTCGCGGAAACGGTCCGGCCGGACTGGCTGGTCGCGCTGGAACAGACGCCGATCGAGGACATCACTGACGGGCCGGGAATGGATCTCGACGACTGGGAAGAACGTCTCGATGAACTCACGGGTAGGGAAACGTCGCGCGGCACGATCGACTATCTCGTTGACGGCGAGGAATTCTTCCCGCGCTTCATCGATGCGGTCTCCGGCGCCGAGGAATCGATCAACCTGCGCACCTATATATTCGACAACGACGACTACGCCGAACAAATCGGCAACCTTTTGAAGCGCAGGTCCAATGACGGCATTGACGTCAAGCTGCTGTTCGACGGCTTCGGCACGATCATCTCGACGATGGAACAGCAGCAGACGCTGCCCGAGGACTGGAAGGGCACAAGCTCGGTGCATGCCTTCCTCGAGGCCGATTCGAAGATCGACGTTCGCCAGGCGCCGAACCCCTGGTTCACCGGCGATCACGTCAAGACCATCATCATCGACGGCAAGACGGCATTTACCGGCGGCATGAATATCGCCCGCGAATACCGGTATGACTGGCACGACATGATGATGGAAGTGCGCGGCCCGGTCGTCGATATCCTGCAGGATGAATTTCACAAGGCATGGGCCCACGCGGGATTCTTCGGCGACTACGGTTACTTCCTGCGCCGCCTGATGCCGGCGCCGAACGACGCCGAGGACGTCGGCTACCCGGTCCGGGTGCTGTTCACGCGCGTCGACGATCCCGAGATTTTTCGCGTGCAGCGAGAGGCTATCCGCAACGCAAAAAGCCGCATATTCGTCGAGAACGCCTATTTCACGGACGACGCCATGCTCTATGAGCTGGTGCGCGCGCGTCGCCGCGGCGTCGATGTCCGCGTCATCATGCCGCTGGTCACGGATCGCGGACCGATTACGCGGAACAATGCCCTGGCGGCAAACGTGATGCTCGAACACGGGATCCGGGTGTTCGTCTATCCCGGCATGTCGCACATCAAGGCGGCCGTATTCGATGGCTGGGTCTGCCTGGGGTCCGCCAACTGGGACAAGTGGAGCCTCGCCATCAACAAGGAGCTGAACCTCGCGACCTCCCATCCCGAGGCGGTCGAGGGGCTGGTAGCGCGGGTATTCGAGCCGGACTTCTCGCGGTCGCCGGAACTGACGGAGCCGTTCCCCGCGCGCTGGTCGGATTTCCTGCTGGAATTTCTCGGCGACTACATTTTTTAGGCCCGGTAGACGGGCTAGAGGCCGAGTTCGCGCTGTCCGGGCTGCCAGTGCGACAGGTTGATATTTGCGGTGCCGACGCCGATCGAGCGCACCCACTTGGCGGCAGCGTCGAGCGTCACCCAGGTCTTCACCTTGCCCTTGTGGGTTTCCGCGGTAATCGGGCCATTCGGCGTATTGGCCTCGACATGAAACCGCGGGCCATGGCCAATGATGTTGATCCTTTTGATGGCGCCTGCGGCGACCATCGCCTTCATCATCTTCTCATCCATTAGGATTCCCCGTGAACAGCTCGGTTTGCTCTGGAATGACGATGCCGGCCTCGTCACAGTACCGGCGTATCAGCATCTCGACCATGTTCGCAACGCTGCGATGCTCCATGTCCGCGGCCTCGCGCACGGCTTCCTTGACGCCGGGGTCGATGCGGAGATTGAGGGTTGCGATCTTGGTGCGGGCCATATTGCAGTTGTATTGCGAAAGTGACGTAAATGTAACGCACTTTGCGTTATCTGTCCAGCCTTTTTGGTCGTACCCGAGTTGGCTTCCGGACCAGCAAACGGCTAAGTTTGGCAGACGATCTGCCTGGAAAAATACTTACAACCAGCATAAAGAAAAGCTCGTAAATATATGTTTTCGAAACAACAATGGAGTTTCCTCGCTGCCGAACTGGCCGTCGTGGTGCTCGGTATCCTGATCGCCTTCCAGGTGGAGGAGTGGCGGGATGGCAGAAGCATGCAACGGGAAGTCAAAGCGTCATTGAGTCGTCTCGCCGAAGAGACCGCTTATAACGTTGATTGGTGTGCTCGATCGGAACCGAGGTATCGTCGCGACGTTTCCGATGCTGAGGTCGTCTTTCAATCCCTGAGGTCGGTTCACATTGATCCGGAAAATCTGGTCGCTTTTGAGCGCGGCCTGGCTAGCGCGTCGGGACTGCCACCTTTCAGACTACGAATGAGCGTCGTCGATGAGATGATATCCACCGGCATGTTGCGGCAAATCGGCAATGTAGTCTTGCGAGAAGCTATCTCAGAAATCCATGCACTGCAGATTTTCGCAGATGGCACGTATCCATCTCGCAGAGAGGCGATTCGGGACCTGAGCGATGAATTGTTTGATCACGTCGATGTAGATACGACGATGATCGATCCTCAAGGGGCGACTGTCAGGGCAGAGTCCGCACTGGAATCTGCCAGCGGAACGCTGACCGAGCGGTCCCTGGAGGGCGGAACACGCGTCGATTACGACTTTGCGGCGCTGGCAGGCGATCGTCGTTTAGTTAACCTCTTTTACAATGCGCTGGACTCACGAGCAGATCAGGTCACCTCTGTAAGCGGCCTGTGCGAGACCGCTCGCGCGATTGATGCATTGTTAACAAAAGTATCAGCAGGAGGTCAGTAGGCCTCAGTTCCGGAACGCCGGCGGCCTGTCCGAATCCGTCTGCAGGTAACGATCCCTGAGCAGGGTCTGGCGACTCTCCATCGGGATCGCCTCTCCCTGGATGTAGACCTGGTCGGGATAGCTGGAGGTCTCCAGTGGATCTGCGCTCCAGATGACGATGTCGGCCGCCTTGCCGGCCTCGATGCTGCCGACCTCATTCGCTACGCCATACATCTCGGCGGGGGCCAGGGTGATGGCCCGCAGCGCGTCGTCCCAGTCCATGCCGTTGGCGACCGCGTTGCCGGCCGATTGCGTGATGTTCCTGGCCTGGTGCGTTTGCGAGCCGGCGCCGAAAGCGACCCGGACGCCCGCATTTGCCAGGATGGCCGCGGACTCGAGACGCGCGTTAATCGCATCGAAATCGCCGGGCAGGTTGGCCGTGCCGTCGATAATGACGGCGACGCCTGCTGCGGCAAGCGCATCGGCAAGCATCCAGGCCTCGGCGCCACCGATGATGATGGCGTCGATCGAATAGTCCGACGCCAGGCTGATGACGACCTCGATGTCGCTGGCGCGATTGACGTTGAAGACCAGCGCGCGGTCGCCCTCGAGCACCGGGATCAGCGCGTCCATGTCGGCAGCGCTTATGGAATAGTCGCGCCAGTCGCCGCGCTCGTAGGCGGACTTGTTCTGCCGGTAGTCGCGTGCATCGTTGAAAGCGGCCCGCAGCCGCTGCACGGCCTGCGCGCGCGAGCCGGCAGCGAGCGCGCCACCGGCGTCGCCGAGGTTGGCGACAATCGCTACGCCATGCCGGGTGAGAAAGCTGTCGCTGTCGCCCAGCTGCACGACTGATGCCAGTCCCGACAGGACCTGGCTCGCATTGCCCTGGGTATCAGCGCTGCTGCTCGCCCGCGGAGCGATCAGCGCCCGCGTGATGCCGTCCACCCGCTGGATCGGGATCACGATCGAACGACGGTTGTACGCTTCCGAGACGTCGAAACCGGCGGAATAATCTGCGCCTCTCTGGGTCGCGTCGTTGGTCGCCTGGACAGCGCCTACCTCGCTCAGCCCCAGCTGGCCCATGGCGCTGAACAGTCCCGGCGTTACGATCCTGCCGCTGGCGTCGATCTGCTCGGCATCCGGCGGAATGCTGACGTTCGTGCCGACAGCAGAAATCCGGCCATTTTCAATGACGACCGTCGCGTTCTCGAGCGTGCCGTCGGCAGCGACCGTATGCACCGTCGCACCGGTGATCGCCGTGGACTGCGCATAGGCCTGCGAGGTCAGCAAAGCGCCCAGGATCGCCGCATATCTGCCGAACCCGTTCATTGCGCACCTCCATGCAGGGCCGAGGTGCCCAGCGTGAAATCGGTGACCGGGTTGACCGACGGATCCTGCCGGTCGTAGACCAGCGCGCCATCGATATAGACCCGCTCGGCCTTCGTGTAGACGCTGAACGGGTTGCCGCTCCAGACCGTGACGTCGGCCATCTTGCCGGCCTCGAGGGAGCCCGTGACCTCGTCGATGCCGAGAGACTTTGCGGCGTTGATCGTGAACCAGCGTACGGCCCGCTCCTCCGGAATGTCGATGCCGACTCTCGCCGCGGCGCCCATGACCTTGGCGCTTTCCTGGTTCAGTCGCTGGATGCCGATGTCGCTGTCGGAATGCATCACCGTGCAGGCGCCGGCGCGATCGAGGATCGCGGCGTTTTCCCGGATGCCGTCGAAGGCCTCCATCTTGAAGCCGTACCAGTCGGCCCAGATGGCGGCGCAGGTGTCGTTCTCCCTGAGCAGGTCCGCGACCTTGTAGGCCTCGACGCCATGGTGGAAGGCGGCGATCTTGTAGCCGAACTCTTTCGCGATCTCGAACATGACCGCCATCTCGTCGGCCCGATAGCAGTGGTTGTGCACGAGGATGTCGCCGCTAAGAACGCCGGCCAGTGTCTCGAGCTTCAGGTCTCGCTTGGGCGCTTCTCCCTGGCCTTTCTCCGCGGCCTCCATCTTCTGCTTGTAGTCCGCAGCGTCGATCCAGGCGCTGCGATAGCCGGCGACATTGCCCATGCGGGTCGAAGGCGCACTGGAGCGCCGGCCATAGACCCGTTTCGGATTCTCGCCGCAGGCCATTTTCAGACCGTGCGGCGCGCCGGGGAACTTCATGTCCATGACCGAGCGGCCGGGCAGGTTCTTGAGCGTGACGCCGCGACCGCCGAACAGGTTGGCGGAGCCCGGCAGGATCTGCAGCGAAGTCACGCCGCCCGCCAGCGCGGCGACGAATCCCGGGTCGTGCGGCCACACGCTGTGTTCGGCCCAGACTTCGGCGGTATTCGGCGCAGTCGATTCGTTGCCGTCCGAGTGCGCGTCGACGCCCGGCGATGCATATACGCCCAGGTGCGAGTGCGCGTCGATGACGCCCGGCGTCACCCACATACCGGTCGCGTCGACGACCGTAAGCCCAGCGGAATCCAGCCCGGTGCCAACCGCTTCGATACGGCCGTCGCGCATGACGACATCAGCGCCGTCGAGCCGCTCGCCGGTGCCGGTCAGGAGCGTAGCGCCCTGCAGGATGGTGGGTTCGGACGGCAGCGGTCGGTAGGTGCTCGAGAACGGCGGCGGACCATCGTCAACGCCATTTTCGCAGGCCGCCAGCACAAGCGCCGCGATCAGTAACATCAGTCTGGAGACAGGTCTTTTCATTGCTCCGTTTCCCTTAGCGGATGTTATTGTTTGGCGGAGAATAACAAAGCACCGGCAGGCCTGCAGTTGGTATTGCTGGCGGGGAGGGGGCATGAAGCGGGAAACAGCATGGCCGGCACTGGCAGTTCTGTTGCTGCTGGCAGGCGCGCCGGGCGCACAGGATGACAATCTGCGTCTGCACGACGATTACTATCTCGGCTTCTCGCAGGGCGCTTTCTACGGCCTGATGCTGGCCGGCGTCGAGTATGACGTCGCCTGGTGCGTCAAGGGCGAGCTCGATTACGCGGCGGACAAGCTCGGTGCTGGCAGTGAATTCCAGGCCAATATAGAACGCATCTACCGTGACTGCGCCGGGCACCAATGATGCGCAGAACGTACTAGAATCGAGCAAAACAAGACCAGGAACAAGAGGTAGCTTATGGACGGTATCGACGAGTCGCCGGTCGCGGGCAACGGCCTGCTGGACCGACGGTTGTTTCTGCGTGGCGGCCTGGCCGGCGGCGCAGCGCTACTGACGGCGTCGGCGAGCGGCGTCGAGCGCGAAGAATGGAGCCGCGCCCCCGGCGGACCGATGGATGAAGCGGGTGAACCGTCTCCGCACGAAGCCCACGTCAGGCGCACCGGTATTCGATCGCAACCCGGAACGACCGGCGTCGGCTCGTCGCGGACGCCGCTCGAGCACCTGGACGGCATCATTACGCCGAGCCGCCTGCATTTCGAACGCCACCACAGCGGCATCCCGGCCATCGATCCGGGTAAGCACCGTCTCGTCATCCACGGTCTCGTGGATCGCCCATTGTCCTTTTCGCTGGATACCCTGGCGCGTTATCCGGCCGTGTCACGGATCAATTTCCTGGAATGTTCCGGCAACAGCGGCAGTTCTCTGGGTCCGGAGCCGATCCAGGCGTATTGCAGTCATATCCACGGGCTGGTCGCGGCCAGCGAGTGGGGCGGGGTGCCCCTGTCGGTCCTGCTCGACGAGGCCGGTGTCAGACCCGAGGCAAAATGGATCGTCGCCGACGGCGCCGATTCCGCGTTGATGAGCCGCAGCGTGCCACTGGACAAGGCAATGGATGATGCGCTGGTCGCGCTCTACCAGAACGGCGAGCGGCTTCGTCCCTCGAACGGTTACCCGATGCGCCTGTTCCTGCCCGGCTGGGAGGGCAACATGTCGGTCAAGTGGCTGCGTGCGATCAAGGTGACGGACCAGCCAGCCATGAGCCGCGACGAAACATCCAAGTATTCCGACCTGCAGAAGGACGGCACGGCCAAGCTGTTCACGTTTCCGATGGCGGTCAAGTCGCTGATCACGAGTCCGTCGTTCGGTTTCAGGCTCGGGCCGACGGGTATCTACCAGGTCTCCGGGATTGCATGGTCCGGCGCCGGCCGGATCGTACGGGTGGATGTGTCCGCCGACGGTGGTCAGAGCTGGGCCGAGGCTGCACTCGATGAGCATGTGCTGCCCAAGTGCCTCACGAGGTTCCGCATGGCCTGGCGATGGGACGGCTCGCCGTCGATCATCATGAGTCGCGCAATTGACGAGCAGGGGAATGTGCAGCCGACCCGCGCGGCAATCGTTGCGGAACGTGCCGCGGGCTCCTTCTATCACTACAACGGCATCCAGGCCTGGCACGTTGGCGAAAATGGCGAGGTTAGCAATGTCCATGTGTAGATACGCGATTACGATGCTCGCCCTGGTCGCGGTTCCGGCACTCGCCGACGATTCGCCCGGGCTGGGCGAGCCCGTCGACGCCGACACCATCGCGGCCATCGACTATACGGTGATGCCGGACGGCGACGGGCTGCCGCCCGGCGCCGGCAGTGCGGCCGAGGGCCGCGAGGTGTTCAACCAGAACTGCATCGCCTGTCATGGCGCAGAGGGAGAGGGCGCGCTCAATGACCGCCTGGTCGGCGGCCATGGATCGATCGGTACCGATAACCCGGTGAAGACGGTAGGAAGCTACTGGCCCTATGCGACCACGGTATTCGATTACATCCGGCGGGCGATGCCGCTGCAGACGCCGGGCGTGCTCTCGAATGACGAGCTGTACGCGGTCACGGCGTATCTACTGTTCATGAACGGCATCGTGGCGGAGGACGAGGTGCTCTCGGCAGCCAGTCTACCCGCCGTCGAAATGCCCAATCGGGACGGCTTCAGCTGGGCTTATTCGCCATAATATTCCAGGATTGTGACCTGGGACAAAGTCCTGCAACCGTTGATATTGCTAGGATTTGCGTGTTTCTGCAGCGCCGGAAAGGATCACGGATGAGTTCCGAAGTCATCGTCACCGAGAATGAATTGCCGCCCGAGGTCATCGATGCCGTTCGCAGGGGCCGCAAAGTAGAGGCGATCCAGCTACTCCGCGAAGCAACGGGGCTCGGCCTGGCCAATGCCAAGGTCCTCGTCGATCGCGCAGCCCGCACCTACGGCCCGCGCAAGCCGATACAGAGCTTCGCGGACCAGCCACGGACTTTATCCCAGCTGGTAAAATCCCTGCTCATGATCTTCATCGTGGTCGCGGCGTACTATTTCTTCACGAACAGCTGATTTTTTGGCGTCCGCCACTTGCGATCCCGGCGAGTGAACATACCTCTGCAAGATCAGTCCTAACAGATGGACGTATAATCTACCGATCAGGGTTGGCCTGACACTCGAGGTATAACGATGACGACTAGTGATCAACCGATGGACCACGTTCCGCCGGCGGCGGATTCCGGTGGAGCAACCGAAACGAGCGACCTGGAAAAAAACATCAGGATGCGTTCGACCTGGGTTCGCCTGTTCTTCATGATCATCTTCGCGTTCCTTTATGGCCTGTCCAGGCTGGTTACCGCTGCCGTGGTGGTCATACAGTTTTTCCATGTGCTGTTTACCGGCGATACGAACGATCAGCTGAAAACGTTCGGCCATTCCCTGGCCGTATATTCGTTCGAGGTTGTGGACTACCTGACCTTCAATTCCGAGACCAAGCCTTTCCCGCTGGATGCTGCATGGCCGGAGGATCTGCCGGGACAGGGCAGCGGCGACGCGATCGACGACGAGACGCACGTCTGACGACGCGATAAGCGCCAGGAGAACCGGAAACCCGGGTTTGCAGGCTTGCCGCCCCGGGTTTTCTTTTACCTGCGAACGCGAAACAGGTCCGGGATCGGGCGAACAGCCGGGTGCTATAGTTTTCGGGTATGAACACCAGCCTGATCGTCGAGAACTGGGCGCTCTGGGCGGCCGGTTTGCCCGTCGCAATCGTCGTGTTTGCGATCATGATCGTCCTGTATCGCAAAAGCCCCCGCGGGCAATTGTCGCGGGCGCGTCGCAACTACCGTGCCGCGGAAAAAACGCTCACCAATGCCTGCAGATCGACGCGGGCTGCGGCCAGACGTCTCGAGAAGCTCGAGGGCAGGGCGGAAAAAGTCAGGCCGCGGACGCTCCAGGAGGCCAGGGAAGCACTCGAGGACAGTCGCGCCCTGGAAAAGATTGCCGATGACAAGGCGCAGGTCATGATGAATCACCTGCGACGCGTCATCTTCGAAGAATACCCGCCGGCGAAACACGAGCAAATGCGGGCCAAATACCTGCCGCAGGACGTTGCAGACGGGCGCCCCTTCAGTTTCTGATTCCTAGGTAATAGTACGAATGTGACCGGCTGAGCGGTTGGCGGAAGATTTGCCCGAGTATTTCAATTGGGCAGAAAAATGGTTGATACGATCATATTCGTTTGCACGATCCTCGGCCCGCTCGCCGTCATTGCGATTACCGTCACCCTGATGGGCATTGCGGCCGGAAAAGTTCGCGCCTGACACAGGCTTGCCGCGAACGCGCTGCGGCCATGCCGCGTTTGTGCTAGAGCCAGCCGTCCCAGCCGGGACCACGAACGACACGCCCGGGTTTCGCCCCGGTGTGTCGGCCGTTCCTCAATACCTGTTCGCCATTGACGAATACGTGGCGCATGCCGGTGGCGTACTGGTGTGGTTCTTCGAAAGTGGCGTTGTCGCGGATGCGTTCCGGGTCGAAGACGACGACGTCCGCGTAATATCCTTCCCGTAACTCACCCCGCTGAAACGCGCCGATATTCGCCGCGGGCAGCGAGGTCATCCGGCGGATCGCCTGCTGCAGCGGGATGACGCGTTCCTCGCGCACGTACTTGCCGAGCAAACGGGCGAAATTTCCGTAGGTCCGCGGGTGCCGGCTCGATTCCAGGAACACGCCCTCCGCCGACGGCGCGCCCGCGTCGGAACCGAAACTCATCCACGGCATGCGAATCTTGCGTTTGACGTTTTCCTCGGACATCAGGAAATACACGGCGTCGACCCGGCTGTCGTCTTCGACGACGAGGTCCATCGCCGTCATCGCCGGGTCTGCGCCTCTTTCGTCGGCGACTTCCTGCAGCGTCATGCCGATGTAACGACGTAATTCGGGATTCCGGAAGCCGATTAACAGGATGTTCCCGGGGCCGGCGTCTACAAAGAAGTTTTCCCATTCGGTGGTGGGCTGCCGCATTTCGGTTGCAACGCGGTCCCTGGTCCCGGGATCGCGCAGTCGTTCGACCCAGGCGTCATGGCCGCCGGCCTGCACCCACAGCGGCATGGTCGCATTGAGGCCCGTCGATCCGGCAGGGTAGGTGTACATGTCGGCGGTAATGAACAGCCCCGCTTCCCGCGCCGTCTCGATCATCTCGAATACGGTGGACAGCTTGTGCCAGTTGTTGCGTCCCGAGGCTTTGAGGTGATAGATCTCGGCCGGGGCGCCGGTCATGCTGGCAATCTTGATCAGTTCCTGCACACCTTCCTCGAGACGGCTGCCCTCTGACCGGATGTGCGAGATGTATGAGCCGTCATATTCGGCGGCAGCGCTGACCAGCGCGATCAGTTCGTCGGTGTCGGCGAAATTACCCGGCGCGTAGATCAGCGACGAGCCGACGCCCATGGCCCCCTCGCGCATGGCCTGCCTGACCAGCGCCTGCATGCGCTCGAGCTCTTGCGGGGTCGCCGGCCTGTCGTCGTAACCCACCTCGTGGATTCGCAGGGTCGTGGCGCCGACGTAGGAGGCCACATTGACGGAGACACCGCGATTCTCGAGATACTCGAGGTATTCACCGAGCGTCGTCCACTCGATGGCATAGCGGATGTCGCCCTGCCGCTCGAGTGCCCGGCGTTTCATATCCAGGTTCATCGGGCCCATGGACGATCCTTCGCCCATGACTTCCAGCGTGACGCCCTGCATGACGTCGCTCATCGCGCGGCCGTCCTCGATCAGGGTTTCGTTTGCCCACGACAGCATGTTGATGAAGCCGGGCGCGACAGCCATGCCGCGGGCATCGATGTCGATGGTGCCGGAGAACCCTGAAAGGTCGCCGATCCGTTCGATACGATCGCCGCGTATGGCAACGTCTGCAACCAGCGGATCGTTACCGGACCCGTCGTATACCGTGCCGCCCCTGATGACGACGTCGTAGTCGCCGGGACCGCAGGCGGCCAGCAGGACGGTTGCCAGCAGCAGGCCGGCGAACTTCGCGAACAGGCTCCTCACGATTGAACTCCCTGCAGGATCAGGTTTCCGCCGCCGCTTCGACCTCCCGCCAGACGCGCATCAGGTTGCCGCCGAGGATCTTGACGACGTCCTCCTCGCTGTAGCCGCGATCCAGCAGTCCTGCGATGAGCGTCGGGTAACTCGCCACGTCTTTCAGGCCGACCGGCAGACTGTCGCCGACGCCGTCGTAGTCCGAGCCGATGCCGACATGCTCGATGCCGACCAGTTCGACGACGTGATCGAAATGGTCGAGGGTCTCGTCGAGCGTCGCATACGGGTAGGGGGTCTCCTGCTGGTAGCGCTCCCGGAACGCGGCGCTGTTCTCGCCGGAATCCTCGAGGCCGTTGTCCTCGAGGTACGCCGTGTAGGCCTCGCTCCGTCGGTCACCGTAGGTGTTGGCTGCTTCCGTCAGGAAGGCCGAGCCATAGTTGATCATGACCACGCCGCCGTTCTCGGCGAGACCGACGATCATGTCGTCGCCAATGTTGCGTTCCCAGCCGGGCGTGAAATGTCGAGCTGACGAATGCGAGGCGATCGCGGGCGCGGAGGTGACTTCCATGACGTCCCAGAATGCGGCGTCCGAGACATGACTGATATCGACCATGATGCCCAGTCGGTTCATCTCCCGAACGACCTCGACCCCGAAGTCGCTGAGGCCGCCGTGCTGTTTGTTGTCGTCGTATGAAGAGTCGGAAATGTGGTTGGACAGCCCGTGCGCGAGCGTGATGTAGCGAATGCCGCGATCGTAGAAATACTGCAGGTTGCCGAGATCGCCCTCGATCGGCGAGCCGTTCTCCATGCCCATCGGCAACGAGATGACCCCGGCCTCGAACTGGGCCTCGATATCGGCGGTGGAAAGCGCGATCGCGAACTTGTCCGGCGACTCGTCGACGATACGATTGACCAGGTCGATCAGTTCGTCGGCAACCACTTTGGAGCGACCTTCGGCTTCGAGGCCGGCGGGCGTGTAGATCGACATGAACGGCGCATTGAGACCCCCGGCGACGGCTCGCGGATAATCGAAATCGCCGCCGTCGGTCGCCACGGATACGTCTTCCCAGGCTTCGAAGACGCGATACGGCACGTCGATATGCGTGTCGATGATGATCGAGTTCCTTGCGAGCGCCTCGGCCCTTGCAGCGGTGTCTGCCGGCGGCGCGACGGCGGGTTCCGGCGCTGGCGAGGTGGCCCCAGGTTGCTCGGCAGGTCCGCAAGCGGACAACAGCAGTGATATCGCGATGGCCGCGACGTATCGGAATCTCATGGTCTCCCCCGAATCGGCGATTGTTGCGGACGCCAGAGTATAGGCAATTAATCGGGCGGTCACAGCCCGGCAAGCGGCTCGACCGGCGCAAATAATCAGATCGCGCTAGTCTGTTCGACCAGCGCTTGCCAGTCGCCACTGCTTTCGGTTTCAAGAATTCGCTCGTACATTTCGCCGTTCAGCTGCTCGAGTCGATCCAGAATGGCGACGAAACGTGCATCGTCAGCGAGTGGCTCGAAGTAAGGATCCGATCGCAGTATCCACTGGTCGGACGCCAGGGACGTGCGATATCCGGCGTCGATTGCTTCGTTCAGCGCTGCCAGGGCCGCATCGAACTGTCCGAGAATCGCATAGATCTGGGCGTCACGAACCCCCTGACCGAAGACCCCCAGGCGAGGCAGAGATTGCACAACGGGCAGCGCCGCGTTCAACAGCTCGACACTGCGGACGTTATCGCCAGTCTGCCGGTAGATGTAAGCCAGCTTGACGACGTCCCGTACCGTGAAGCGGTCGATTTCGAAATCCGTGTCAAGCCGGAGGACAGGGTTTTGCACATACAGGTATTCGCGCGCCTTTGCGTAGTCCTTCGCGAGCAGTGCAACGTCGGATGCGGTGCCGCTGACAGCCATCGGTATGTTCGTCCCGGACTCGAGCACTGCGCTGAAAAAATCGAGCGCCTCCGCATATTTTTCGTCCAGCATCAGCAAGTAACCGGTCGCCAGCGGCGCCATCGGGTGACCGGCCGGCAACGCCATGATCAGCTCGCGTGACTTCTCGAGATCACCGAATTCGGCGTAGATGCCCCAGGCGATATTGCCCAGGCGATCGGCCTCGGCAGTGTACTCCATGCTAATTCGCTCCCACGCAATGGCCTCGTCCAGTCGGCCGAGTCCGGCAAGGTGAACCGACAGCAGTTGATACGGAATCGCCCAGTCAGGGTGCAGGTCGATCGCATCGAGCCAGAGCTTGGTGGCGTAGTCATTTTCGCCACGCTGCGCATAAAGCGCCGGCAGGTTGTTGTAAGGCACCCGGCCAAGCGGATCGAGTTGCATTGACCGGTGGTAGTAGCCGATCGCCTCATCGGGTCTTTGCTCCGCGTCTCGCAGCGCTGCAAACCACATGTAGGCGCGCGAATTGTTGGGGTTGAGAGAGATTGCCTGCTCGAACGCAGTCTCCGCATCGAGATTTTCGGTGCCGATACGAGTCTGGGTCCACGCATAAGTCTTCAGCAGACCTTGCGTTGCATAGGCATCGGACAGGCTGTTATCGAGCTCGAGACCACGATCCAGGTACGCTTGTGCGCTTTCGAAAGCCTCTTCCCGGGGGATGGCCTGGTGGTTGACTGATAACAGGATCATCGTCTGGGCAAGCGCGACGTAGGCTTCGGCGTATTCCGGGTCCAGTCGCACGGCCTCCTCGAACTGGGCTTTCGCGGCCTGCAGCCGATCGAGTTGCCGCAGGTAGAGGTTGTCCCGCCCGGAGGTATAGAGACTGTAGGCACGGAGGTTTTCAGTCGGAATGCTCGCCGCTTCGAATCGCTCTCCGGGGATCAGGGTGGCGTGCAGCGCATTGGCGATTTCAGCAGACAACTCACTCTGCACGGCAAACAGGTTATCGATCGTCAATTGCCGGTCGTATATTCGGGCCCAGAGGTGTTCGTCGGTTTCGGCGTCAATAAGCTGAACGTTGATGCGCACAGTGTCGCCGACCCGTTGAACCGTGCCTTCCAGCAAGGTGTCAACATCCAGCTCCTCGCCGATCTCCCGAAGATTTTTCGTCGTGTCCCGGTATTCCATGACCGAGGTCCTGGAAATGACTTTGAGCGAGCCCATGTTGGCGAGCTTGGTCAGCAGATCGTCATGCACCCCGTCCGCAAACAGTGCGTTGTTCGCGTCCGTGCTGCGGCTCGAAAACGGCAGCACCGCAATCGACTGCCTGCTCATCATGATCTCGGCAGCCGACGTCCCGGTTGATCCCCGTATGTCGGTCAGGTTGAACGTAATGGACACGCCGAGCGCAATGACCAGCAACCCGATGATGAGGTAGTTCGTATGACCTTTTCTTTCGCTGATCAGCGGATCGTCCCGATCCACGTCTTTGTCGAGCTTTACACCGTCCGGCGTGATCTCGAAGACCCAGGCAAATACCAGGGCGACGAGGAAACCCAGCAGTACGACGACGACGTAGACCTGGAAGGTCGTGTCGCTGGCCCCGAAAGTAGGCAGCAGTACCGAACCGGCCTCGATAATGATCCAGGCGACGAGCGCGTATGCCGCTGCGACCCGCAGGACGTTGCGACGGCGAAGTTCGGCGTAAAAGGACATGATTTAAATTATAAGTGATTTGGCAGCCGGGCTCTTGAGGGGCAACATGGGTGCCGGGACAGATCCTTCAAGAAGAGGAGACTGATTTGATTATTAAGATGCTCGTGACGCTGGTTGCGTTTGGATCGGCGGCGGATGACGTTCGCCAGGAGGTCGTTTGTGCCGAAACAGGGTTCAGCCGGGCCGCAGAGGCGCGAGATCGGGACCGTTTCCTGAGTTTCGTCGACCCGGACGCAAGATTCGTGGCTGGCCGGGTCTCGCGGGGCAGGGCGGAGATCGGCGAAGCGTGGGCAGCCGTGCTGGCGCCGGGCGGGCCGGCAATGCGCTGGCGGCCGGCGGTGGTCGAGGTCAGCGCGGACGGGCGGCTGGCGCTCAGTCGCGGTCCGTACCGGGCGATAAGCACTGACAGCGACGGCAAGCGCGTCGAAACCTGGGGGCATTTCAATTCCACGTGGCGCAAGAACACGGAGGGTCGCTGGCTGGTGATATTCGACAGCGGCGGCGACGCCGGCATGACGCCGACGGAGGAAGAAATCGCGATCCTCGAGGGCGAACCGGATTGTGGCCAGTTCGAAGAATGATTTGACATAACATGGGGAGCAGCGAGACGGGTCCACGAATCCGGCGGGTCCGCCAGGGATGCTTGCAAGCCTGCCGCATTGATATCATAATGATATCTAATTGATGTAACAGGAGCGTCCCCATGATCCGTGAAAAAGAACGCAAGATCCCGTCCGGCTACCTGATGCTCGTGCTCATCTTGCTGGCGCAATCCGCAACGATCTACTGGTTCGTGCTGGAAGTGCTCGCACTGTCCGTTAGCGGGATCATCACCTCGTCCATCGTGATGTCCGCAGTTTTCATCCTCTGGTTCGGTTTCTTCATGGTGCACCCGAACGAGGCGAGGGTGATGCAGCTGTTTGGTGCCTATGCCGGTACGGCGCGTGAAGCGGGCCTCCGCTGGGCGAATCCCTTCTATTCCACGCAGCGGGTATCGGTGCGGGTGCGCAACTTCGAGAGCGGCAAGCTCAAGGTCAACGACTCGCGGGGCAGTCCGATCGAGATCGCGGCCGTCGTGGTCTGGCGCGTGGTCGACACGGCCGAGGCTATTTTCGAGGTGGACGACTACGAGCAGTTCGTAACCATCCAGAGCGAATCTGCGCTACGCAACCTGACGACAACCTATCCCTACGAACCGCATGAGGGGGAGGGGCTGGCCCTCAGGAGTGACCCGGCCGAGATCGCACAGGCGCTTCGCGAAGAGATCCAGGACCGCCTGGAAGAAGCGGGGGTCAACGTCATCGAGGCACGTATCAGCCACCTGGCCTATGCCCCGGAGATAGCGAATGCGATGTTGCGCCGCCAGCAGGCTTCTGCGGTCATTGCGGCGCGCACGCAGATCGTGGCCGGCGCGGTGGGCATGGTAAAGATGGCGCTGGACGAATTGAATGCGGAGCAGGTCGTCGATCTCGACGAGGAACGCAAAGCCGCGATGGTCGGCAACCTGCTTACAGTCCTGTGCAGCGAAGAGGGCGCAAGCCCGGTGCTTAACACCGGATCACTTTACTCGTGATGATAGACTTGCAAACCGGCAGCGAACTCGTCCGCGATGAGTGCACGTAAAGCATTCGCGCTGCGCATCGACGAGAAGACGCTGGCAGCCATGCATCGCTGGGCCGAGGACGATCTGCGCAGTCTCAATGCGCAGATCGAATTCGTTCTGCGTGAGGCCCTCAGGAAGGCGGGACGCCTGCCAAAGCCAAACAAAGACGGCTGATCAGGCTATGATGTGGGTATGAACCTGCTGTCACTGATTCTGATTGCGATGGGCCTCATCGTCGGCCTGTGCGTCTTCTATGTCGCCTGGGAACTGTCGTCCGGCGAATTCGAAACCCGGACGCAGCTGCAGAGAGAAAAGGCGGGACCGAACGGATCGAAAGAGTCCCAAGATCCGTCCGGTCCCTGATCAGGAGCGGGGAGCTCCTGTGCCTCTGCTCGAGCAGAGGCCCTGACGTTCTGCCTGGCCGCTAATCCCGTCGGTTCTGTCTGGCACGCGGCCGGCTGGAACTTGATCGCCGATCCCCGGCGGCGGAACCCTGGCTCCTGGACGTGGAACGCGAATTCCCACGCGGCGCGGATGGCGTACGCGGCTGGACCGCCGGTGCGGCGCGTCTTGGCGCCGGCGCCGAACGCGTTGGCGGCGCAGCCGATCGAGGCGCCGTGACAGTGCGTCGGCTAGGCGCTTCCTGTCGTACCCGCGGTGGTGTCGAATGCGCCGTTGCTGCCCGATCGACGGTGCTGCGGCGGGTTGTGGCACGATTCGTCGACGCGGCGGCAATGTTACGGGTTGCAGAATTGCTGCGATCGGCAGTTCGATTGCCGGTTGCCACGCGATCGGTCGTACGGCTCCCGGCCGTGACCTCGCGCCTGGAGTTGGCCGTGATACTGCGACGATTTGCGCTACGCGTATCGGCTGCGGAGTCGCGGCGGCTGACTCGCGTCTCATTGCGCCTGGTCGTCGTCGTACGTGACGTGTCGCTCGGGCCGCTGCCTGTAATGCTGCGGGAACCACGGTTTCCCTGGTTGTTCACGGTCGTCGTTCGCCGGTCACGCTCGCGGAGCCGCAGATCCATCCTGCCGTCATCGCGAACGTGGACCCGGGTCCGGCTTGATGAGGTGTAGTCTCTCGAACTCCGTGAACCGTCCGGGGGATTGTGGTAGTTGCGGACACGCGTCTCTACGGGGCGCGAGCCTGCGCGGTGACGGGGGCGCCAGTAGTCGCCGTCGCGATACCGGTAACGTGACGTCCGGTAGCTGTTGTTCACGTACCAGTTGTTGTAGATCGTGATGCTCGGACGCCGATAGTAGTGGCCGTAGTAATAGCGCCCGTAGTACGGGTGGCCCCAGTAGCTCGGGTGGTAAACGTGCAGGTAGTGGTTCGACCAGCCGATCGAGAACGCGGTGGTCACGCCCCAGAAGTAACCGGAACGAAAGCGGTAGCCGACCGGGTACGGGTAGTAGTACACCGGGTAGGGATCCGGGTAATAGTAGTAAACGCGGCGCGGCTGGTAGACAAGGACCTCGGCCGGCTCGTAGTAGGGCACATAGATGATTTCCTCGTTGACCGGCACGATCTCGAGCACGCCCTCATCGTCATAGCTGACTTTTTGGTAGTCGTCGGACTTCAGGTTGCCGGCCGCATAGGCGCGATCGCGGAAACGCTCGACGGCGGCGATGACGTCGTTCTGCTGGCCGAGCACAGCTTCGCCGAGACGCCAGGTCCAGTCGATCTCTTCGTCCATCATGCGGACGACGTCCGGATAATTGAGCAGGGCAACGACAGAGTCGTCCCACGACTCGTCGGGTTCCAGCGTACTGTCGGTTTCCAGCTGTTCCAGGAATCTCGCGGCCTGGACGATCTCCAGCGGATAGGTCGATGCCGGCAACACGATGGCGAGCAGATCATCGGGATAAAGGGCTACCGGACCGATGAGTTCCTCCAGTTCGGCAGCATCGAGTAACGAAGCCGCTTCAGCGTGCTCCGGCTCCCCGATCCGGACATCGTAATTGCCGATGGGGTTGCCGTGCTCGTCGACAGGTACTTGTGCCGTGACAGCCGAGCTGACAAAGAAGAGCAGGGTGGCGACGACGACCCCGCCGGTGAATTGCATACGTTTCAGGCCTTTCATGGCGACCTCCCGGTCAGCGGCCCGCCTTCCTGCGGACCTTTTCAGACTCGGGGATAGCGTAGCGCGAGCAACCTGAACCGCTGCTTAACCCGTTGAATTAATTAAAAAAACAATAAAAACAGGCAATTACGGAGGTTTTTGAAGGTTCGGTGGAACCTTTTACTACGGAGATTCGTTAAGGGTATCAAGGGAACGACGATGACTGACTGAAAGCCATGAATAAGCTGAATCACAACCTGGAAGACCTGCCGGTGCTGACCGAAATCGCGAGGTCGGAAGCCGTGACCCTGGCGTCACCCGTTCTCGCCGACATCGACTTGCGCCTTGCACTCAGCGAATCAGATTCCGGCGGGTACGATCCATACAACAGCGCGCCGCCGGTTCCACAGAAGACCGCCTGGCCGGCCTGATCCTTTATGTTGAGTGCTGATGGGACCGATTCCGCGCCGGTGGCAGCTCCCCGGTCAAGCGCCCGAATGGCTACTGCGTGCTCGGGCCACCGTGCCAGGTAATGAACTTCCAGCCATTACCGTCGCGGACCAGCACATCCGTATAGCGACCGCTCGTATTGACGATTTGGCGATCTTTGGTCTGTCGCGTGGTCGTGTACAGGTAATGGACGACGGCCATGTCGCCGTGAACCACGATAGAGAGCGGATACAGTTCGTGGATAAGGCCCTTGCTCTGTTCGGCGTCGAAACGGGCCCACATGCGGGTCGATGCTTTACTGCGCGGGGCGGGCGATTCGGCGGGCCAGCCCATGAAATCGCCGGTCAACATCGCGTCGACCCAACCATCGTCACCACGCTCCTCCGCGGACCAGAGTTCCTCGACCGCTGCCCAGACCGCCGCCTGGTCGTCCGCGGAGCCCTGCGCAGGTGCGTCAGCGAAAGCCAACAAACAAAAGACAATTGTCCCCAGCAAGCTCAATTGACGCATGTCCGTGATCCTCAAAACCGTTTTGATTCAACGATTTATTCAGTCTAACGGGTTCCTTCCGCGCCGAATGGGACGTGCGGCTCATTTCTCGTCCGGAGGCCCGATGAAATCGTGAATACGGTCACGGTTTGAGTCGTCGAAAAGAATCTCGCCATAAATCGATTTGAGGTCCGACTCGCGCAGGTAGTCGGGGTGATGCACCTCGGTAATTCTTGCGTAGCTGAACGACCGCACTTCATTGGAGATGACAAACAGGTATTGATGCACCGCGAGGTCAGCCGGCAGCGGTATTCTCATCATCTGCCCGAGCGACCGGTATTCCGTCGGCACTTCCAGTTCACCAATAAAGACGGTCTGCTTGCGTATCGTCCAGCCCGCACGGCGAAACGTTTCGCCAATGGATGCGCCAGCAACGATCGCGGCATGCGCGTCCCGGTAGAGTCTGCCTGGCGGGTCCAGGTATTC
>JABAOE010000784.1_pt1 | contig 34333 bp, 51 predicted proteins | sample 7062141 | NCBI WGS metagenome assembly JABAOE01 (sample SAMN14538627, study PRJNA623070) | marine sediment metagenome | biome: marine biome [ENVO:00000428]; feature: marine pelagic biome [ENVO:01000023]; material: deep marine sediment [ENVO:00002113] | place: India: Gulf of Khambhat ...
CCTGTACCTTATATGGGAAAATGAAGTATTATGGTAGATGGTAGGCAAAGAGGCCGTTTTATACGAGAAATTACCTAATGACAAGGTTCGATGTACAGCCTGTGCAAGATATTGTGAGATGGGAAAAGGACAGATTGGTCTTTGTGGAATCAGGGGAAATGTAGATGGGAGATTAGATCTTTTTGTTTATGGTAAAGTAATTGCAGGACATGTTGATCCTATAGAGAAAAAACCTGTTGTTCATTATAGACCAGGTTCAAAAGTTTTTTCGATAGCTACTACTGGTTGCAATTGGCTTTGTAAATATTGCCAGAATTATGATATTAGTCAAAGAAGAAAGATTGAAGGAAGAGACATGACTCCAGAGCAGGTTGTTCAAACAACTCTAGATTATCAAGCTGATGGAATTGCCTATACTTACAATGAGCCTTCAATCTTTATTGAATTTGCTAGAGATTGTGGAGTTTTAGCACGGGAAAAAGGACTATACAATATTTTTGTATCAAATGGATATGATACTCCAGAATCTGTTAAGATGATGGGAGAATTCTTGGATTGTATTACAGTTGATTTCAAAGGAAATGCCGAACCAATGTTTATTCGAAAGTATATTGGTGTACCAGATCCTCAACCAATCTTTGATACATTAATTGAAATTCGAGATAAAACTAACATTCATGTGGAGATAACAGACCTTGTTGTTCCACAAGTTGGCGACAATTTAGATTATGCAAAAAAGCTGTGTAAGTTTGTCTATGACGAATTTGGTCCTGAAATGCCAATTCATTTTTTGAGATTTCATCCAGATTACAAGATGATGGAGTTTGAACCAACTCCAGTTGCTACACTTGAAAAACATCATCAAATTGCAAAAGAGGTTGGTCTAAAGTATGCATATATTGGAAATGTTCCGGGTCATCCTCTAGAGCATACCTATTGCCCAGAATGCAAAAATATTGCAATCAAAAGATTTGGATTTGATATAGAAGAATGGCATCTAGATGATAAGAACCAATGCAAATTTTGTGGAAATAAGATTCCCATAGAAGGTAAATTATCAGAAAAGCACAAACAGAATAGATTTCAGTTCGTTTCCTAAAGAGCTATAGCCCTAATTGGTGAGCCTGTAGCGTCTCTTAATTTGAGTGGTAAGGCTACAAACTTGAATTTGGATTTTGGGATCTTTTCAAGATTTGAAAGATTTTCAACGATTATGATGTTGTTTTTTGATAAAATTTTGTGTACAGAAAATCCCAAATCAGAACCAATATCAATACTTGGAGAATCAATTCCTACAAGGTTAATTTTTTTTGAAGATAGATATTTAGCTGCAGAAGAGGAGAGGCCTGGGTTTTTTTCAAAGTATGATTTTTTTTCTAAATTTTTGTACCATCCTGTTGCAAAGATTATAGTTGCATCATTTGGAATTTTTCCATGTTTTTTTTCAAATTGAATAATGTCTTTTTTAGTAATTGATTGATTTCCACCTTTTCTTATTTTGATTAAGAGTGCATCTCTTGCAAGTCTATCGATTCCAATTTGATTAATCTTTAAGCCATTTTTTACAAAATGAAAGGGGGCATCCATATGGGTACCTGAATGGGAACTAAGAAAGAGAAGTTCAAGATTGTAACCATCTGTGTTTATCTTTGACCAGGGAATAAATTTGGGAGTAGGTGATCCGGGAAAACTGGGTAACTTTTCAGAGATTGTTAAAGTGAGATCTACAGGTTTCATAATTTTTAATGAATAAAGTGATTAATCAGTTTTTGAAAAATAAATCAAAGGTTAAATATCCTCATACTAAAGCTTGAATGTGCCAACAGCGTACGTTTTGTTAAATTCTGATCTCGGTTCAGATGAGTCAATTATTTCCGAAGTAAAACAACTCCTTGAAGGTGAATCAGGAATAAGTTACGAGGTACAAGGCGTTTATGGAGTCTATGATATCGTGTTAAAGATTACTGCTGATGATACAAACATTCTACGCTCTATTATTACTAATAAAATTAGAAAGATTGGAAAGGTCCAGTCAACCCTAACCATGATGGTAATAGAAGAGCAAGAAAATCTATAATCTTTTAATTTCATCTACGACTTTTTGGATTTCTAATTCTGAGTTAAAGAAATGAGGAGAGGCTCTTACTAATTTAGTTTCCATTATTTCTCGTACCGCAAGTACAATTTTCTGTTTTTCGAGTTTTTTGACTACTGCTTCGGGATCTTTTCCTGAAATGTTAAAGGAAACAATACTTGTTCTTTGCTCAGGATTTTCAGGACCATAAAGTGTAATTCCGGGAATTTTCAAAAGTTCGTCTCGTAGTTGGTTTGCTAGTTTGAATACTTTTTTTCTAATGTTATCCATTCCATATCTTAAGAGATAATTTGCAGATGATTCAAGACCTACCATTCCAACATAATTTCGAAAACCTGTTTGAAACTTTTCAGGAATTTCTTTGAAAGCAAGTTCTGTTTCATCATATATCATGGCTGACTCACCACCGATTCCAAGTGGTTCTAATAAGTCACTAGAACTTTTTTTGCAATAAAATAGTCCAGTTCCCATAGGTCCACAAAGCCATTTTGAGCCATTAAATGCCATAAAATTACATTTTATTTTTTGTACATCAAAGTCACCAATACATCCAACTGTTTGAGCAGTATCTAAAAAGTAAGGAATGTTGGACTTTTCTAGAATCTCACCAACTTCTTGAACTGGAAGGATTGCTCCAGTATTATACAAAGCATGGCTGAGAGCAACGAGTTTAGTTTTATCATCAATAAAATTTTCAAGTTCTTTGATATCAAAAAAACCGTTTTTATCTATTGAAAGATTTTTGATTTCAATTTTTTTGCTTAAGCGTAACCAGGGATAATAATTTGCATGATGTTCGTGTTGACCACCCCTAATAATCATATTAGAATCAGAGTTAAATGATAATCCTCTTGCTACTGCATTAACTCCATCAGTAGTGCTTTGTGTTAGAATAATTTCTTCAGGTTGACAATTTACAATTTTTGCTATAATTTTTCTTGTGTTTCGTAATTTATCAGTTACATAAGGTTCTGAATCTAGAGAATCAGGACCCATTGAGCTATAAGATATAAGAAAATCAGTCATTGCTCTAACAGATTCTAATGGAGTAAGTGAGACAGATGCATTATTCATGTAGATTTTTCCATCATTAGGAAAATCCCCAAGTATGTTTTCTTCAGAATTCATTATTATATCAGTTAGGAACTAATTTGGTGTTGGATAAAAATCCTAATGTAGATTTAGAACGAATTACAGAAGCAAAAGAGATTATTGAGAAAAATTCTATGAATTCCATTTTATGTTATGAACCATTTGTAAAAACAAAATTTTTGGCAGATTTAATTTCTCTAGTTGATATTCCCATCATATATCTTGATTTTGATTTAATGTATAGTGGGTATATTACTGCAAAATTGCTTCCCTTTAAAGAAAATGTAACATTACTACGACCATCTAAAGAGGAATGGAATTCAATTCTAAAAACAGTAATGGAAAAGATTTCTCAAGAAAAATGTCTTGCAGTAATTGATTCTATGAATGGATTTTCAAATTTATTTGAAGGGAAAGATGCTGGAAGAGAAGTTAATGGATATCTGATGTTGATGGTAAGTATGGCCAATCAGACTCAATCTAATGTATTATTTGTAAGCATGGCTCGAAAAAATGATGAAAGTGAATGGGTATTATCACCAACTAGCAGACATATTGTTGAAAATAAAAAAATGCTCAAGGCCCTTCTCAAAAAAGTTCAATCAGAGTTTTTTCTTGAGATCTTAAATGAGGATAATACAATAAGAAATACAATTAGATTGAACTAGATTGCCATCAGCGATCAGAGATTTCTAACACTGTTATAAAATTGGCAAACGCCGTTATAATTCTCATTTTTTAAGTAAGTTATATTAAGATCCAGAAACAAAAAACTCTCGTAATGCCAGTAGCAATTTTACCAGACATTAGCGAACAAATGTGTATTGGATGCGCACTTTGTGTTGAAATCTGCACAACTTTGGGACCTGATGTCCTTAGAGTAAAACCAGTAGAAGGCTGGAAGAGAGGTAAAGCATTTGTCTTTTACCCAGAAAGATGTATCTCTGACGGAGCATGTATCGGTGTTTGCCCAACAAAGGCAATCTTCTGGATGAGACCAATGGACTTTACTGTTGGACAACCAGTTCCACTCTACAAGAACTCAGTCTTCGTAAAAGGTTGGACTGAACTAGTCGACTAGACAGTTTCAATCATTTTTAATTTCTTTTTGAAATTCTCTTAGAGAAATCTATACTGCAGAACTTTTTGTTGCTGATGGTTCTGCTTTTGATTTTTTCATAAAGACAATTATTCCAATAAACATTCCTGCAGGAACCAAAATCAGTAGCATTGCTAGCTCATAATAGAATTCTAATCTTTGAGCTGGTTTGATATGATATTCGGCATGTGTTGTTTTTTCAGGATTGTCATAAACTACTCCGGTAAAATCGACTGAACGTTGTGCCTTATGTAATACTTCTCCCCCTACAGTTGTACCTTCTTGAGCAAGCATTATTCCAGATTCAATCCCTTCAATTCTAATTATTATAGAGCCTGAATCTTCAAAGACAAAGTTTCTGTAATCACCACCAATTTGATTTAACCCGGAATCACGAAAGATTTCTTTGCCATTTTGAAATATTATAAAATCATATTTCATTTTTTGAAGATTAGAGTTTGTTTGAGGATCATAAAATTGGTAAATGAATTTGGTTACTTCGTGTGTTTTTATGATATGTGGTTCCCATGTCAAATTTACTTCAAGATCTGCATCTGGAGTATACTGAAGAAGTGGAAATTCGATTTTTTCTCCATAAGCATCATGTGGATAATCAGGAATTAGTTGTTCTACAACAATAATGCCTTCCATCCAAGGATGGATTGTACAATAGTATGGAAAATCACCTGATTCTGTAAATGTAAAAGACCATGATTCTCCTGGCATGAATCTATCACTATGAAAATAACCATCAGGAGTTCCGTAGTTGTCACTCATCCAGCCAAATCTTCCTGAACCCTCACCACTTGTTACAGTATGGCCCTCTTTGTCATCATTAAACCAGGTAATGGTATCATCAACTCTAACTGTCATTATTGGGGGATCATACCAGACTTCAGCAGGTGTGTTTAGTTCTGGGTTATACGCTCCAAATGGAATATTTACATGGTATTCCTCTGCTGTTACAAAATTAACCGAAGTTCCAAGAGATGTTATGGAAGCGATCATGATTAAAAATACATAATTATTCATAGCGATGCCTGATTTCCTTAGTGATTAAATTAACATAAACTATAAGGTTTTTTTTAAAGATGGTATTCAAGAATGTGAATAATCTTCTCAATATCATTGACGATAATCAGGGTTGACTTTTAATGGATTTTGAAGGATAGATAAGCTGTGAAGAAGATAGAGGCATTAGTACAAAGTGATATTGCAAAAAAGGTTGTAGATGAAATCAGTAAACAAGGAGTAGGAGGAGTTACTCTAATTCAATCACTTGGTAAGGGTGCAGGCGATCGACCTTGGATTGGTGGAGAAAAAGGTCATCAGGTTGAATTTAATTCAATTGATTTGATAATCACTGTTGTGGATGATTCTAAGGTTAGCTCTATAGTTTCTATTATAACAGAAACTGCACATACCGGTCAGAAAGGAGATGGAAAGATCTTCGTCTCGGATGTTTCTGAAGCATACGATATTTCAACTAAAGAAAAAGAAGTTTTTTGAAAATCAAGGATGAGAATTAATGAGACCATTAAATATTTTCTAAGTTATTAATAGTTTGAAGAGAGTCAATGTCCTGAAATTAATGAATGCCTAGAATTCATCAATGATTCTCTTCAGTAATTTTTCTTGTAACTATGTATCCTGTAAAACCAAATTCTTCTTCCATTTCTCCACTGATCTTTTTGAAGTGATAATCAGTAAGACCTTTGGCATTATTGTAAAAGTCTTCCCCAACAATAACACCGTTTCCTGGAGCAGCTCTATTGATTTTGGCGCAACGATTTACGGTAGTACCAAAGATATCATTTACAGATGAGGTTGATAGTCTTGCTATTCTAACAGGTCCGTAGGTAGCGCTAATTCTATAATCAAAAACTGGAAGATTAGCTTTTTCGAGTTGTTCTTTAATTTTATCGCTAGATTCCCCTAATTTCAGGCAGCATTCAAGAGTTTTATTGAATATTTCTTCGTGTGTAGAAGGCAGTTGTGCAAAGTAGAAAAGTAAGGCATCTCCAATATTTTTAACAACAACCCCTCCAAAGTTTCTTACTATCATGGCAGTTGAATTTAGGAAAATTTTGTAAAATTCACTTGTCTCAGGATCTGAAAGTTTAGCCGTAATTTTGGTAGAATTCATGATATCAACCATACAAACGCAGTATTTTTCGCTGTAATCAGAAAATTGTAGTAGAATATCTTCTTGTTGTTTGATAACATTCTCTTTTTCCTTGATTTCAATAAGTGACTGAGTTAATCTTTTTACCATAAAGTCAAAAGAGGATGAAAGATCTCCAATCTCATCTTTTGTTGTAATGTTTGTTCTGACATCAAAGTTTCCATGTGCTATATCGTATGCCGCATTTCTTAATTTTAAGAGGGGTTTAGAGATTGATCTGGCTAAGACAAATGCTACAATAGCCATTCCTGCAGTAATTAACAATCCAGTTTGCAGAATTCTTTCTTCTAGAACTAAAATAGGTTGAATAGTTTCGGCTTCATCTATCTCTGCAAGCAAAACAAAGCCTAGATCTCTAGCACAAAAAGATGAACCATAAATTGATACTCCCCTATAATCTGGATAGATTCCTACTACTGTTTCTCCTTCATCAAAACATTTCTCTACTGGGACTGTATCGACTCTTTGTCTAAAAATTACATCATCTAAGAACCTGGATTCTGTAAGCATTAGGTGATTTTCATCGACAATGTATACTTCACCAGTTTCACCTAGTCCACTACGATCAAGCACAATTGTATCAATATCAGCCGTTCGCATTTTTGCAATTATGACACCAATTGGTTCTGAAGTTCTTTTACTATCTTTTGCAAAGATAGGTGTTGTAACAATCATTTTTTTGTCACCTCCAGCAGGTTCAAAATCCACAAAAGCCTCACTTAGCCCTCTGAGGTATAGTTGGTTTTGTGAAAAGTCGTCAGTTCCCAGTCTTCCGAGTGAAAAGTATACGGTCCCTGTATTACCAATAATTTTTACGTCTTCAAATTCAATTGAAAATCCAACAAGTTCTTGGAATGCCTGAATTTGAGTAAGAAAGTCACGTCTTTTTTCTTCAATAAGGGAATTAGTTTCAGGCGGTTCAGAATTATTTATTTCAGATACTAGTAATTGGATCATTGGATCACTTGCAATGACTTGAGCTTCTTTGATTCTTGTCCCATAAAGAAATAGAAGTGAATTTCCTCTAACGGTGGATTCGCTGATTAGTTGTTCTCCTGCTCTTTCTCTGAGAATTTGTTCTGCATAGCTAAAACTCAGATATGCAGTAATGGATAAAGCGACAATGGACACAATCATTACTAGCGCAATGATTTTTTTGTTTAAGTTGAAATTCAGTTGCAATTCTACTCGATAGATCTTCTAAGTAATAATATCAACTGTTCGTAATGGAATCTACGTTACTGTAACTAAACCAACACGCCATGGATGAAGAGTGCAATAGTAGTTGTAGATTCCTGGTTCATCAAAGGTGTGTGCAAATCTCTCTCCAGTTTTTAGAGGTATGCTATTAAACAGTCCAATAATTTCTCCTTTTTCATCCTGACTTTGTATGGTATGTGGTACTTCATCGTCATTTACCCATACAACAGTGGTTCCAACTGTTACTTGGGCATTTAGAGGAATGTAAAATCCTGCATTTGCAAGATCATAATTTCCATGTGGAATAATTACATTGAATGTTTTTGGTTTAGGTGGCTCTTCAGATTCTATCATTCCACCAAGATCAACTGTCTTAAGATCTAAGACAATGAATTCATTTTCAATTAGAAATTTTATTGCATTAAGAAATTCAGTTTCAGAAATAGTTCCATCGGCATACCATTTTGCGGTATTTTTAACCCAGTCAGGAACAGATTCAGCATCTACATTTGAGATTAGAGATGGAATTAAAATTGCTGCAGTCAAAACAGATATGGCAAAAATTGCTTTTCTTTCCATAACATACTTTGATCATCATTGCTTTAATAGACTGGTTCAAATCTCAATAGTGAGAATCAATTCTTATTTTGCGTGAGTAATATCAAATTTCTTTTTCTTTGTAGTCATAGAAGGAGTAACTGGGATTATCTCATCAGCTAATTTCTTGACTTTATTCTCATGCATTTTTGGATATTTGATATGAAGACATTCGTGATACAATGTATTTACTGTTTCAACTTTTGGTTCTGAAGATAAATGTGGATTAAGCCATATCGTTCCTGTTTCTTTGATACATTCTGCCCATACAGAAGCAGGACGTCTTCCACCCCCATAGACATATTTTGAAAAATGCTTTCTATCATAAACAATAACAGGTTTTACTTTTAATTCTAAAATGTTTTCAAATGCATTAAGAATTGTTTGATGCCATTCTCTATCACTAGGGGAAAACTTCCATTTCATGTAAGGATCAAACGACGATCCTGCATGATTAACTTAAAGAGTTTTGGAATATTTTTACAAAGAAGGTCCAGGAATCATGCCTAATTTTTGAATGGGTTTCGAAAGCTGCCGAATCGTGAACCACTAGTCTTCTTTTGGCTCTTTGGAACTTTTTTGTCAAAATTGTCTAGCATTTCATAAGTGATGGTAAATCCCTTTCCAACCATTGTATCATTTTTATCATAATTTTCTTTGTTGGGAACATATTGATCTGATAAGCTTCTAATTTTTTTTGTTTTAAGTTCATGTAATCTGAATTTTTTTCCATTTTCCAAGATAACTTTTGCATCATCACTTAATCCTAAAATTGAAAACTTTTCAAAAAACCTTATGAAACCATTTTTTTTCAGATAGAATTCAACATCGTATGTTACTTTATGGCCATAGACTAGAATTTCTCTTCCAGAAACTTTGACGTCATCTTCTAAATTAAGAATGATTATGGTATCAGCATCTAGAGAAACTGTATTAACAGCATTTTCTACAATAATTTTTCCATTAGGTGCAAAGATTTTTGTTCGTAATTCTTTGATTCTGTATACTCCAACTTTACCAGTTGGATCTTGAACTTTGTTTTTTCTTCCAAAAACATTTCCAATAACAACGTCACCATTCTCAGCAATTAATTGAGAACCATTATCTATTTTGTACTTATTTTCTAAAGGATCAACAAATTTGAAATCACCTTTATTTAGTTTTATTTCAGAGATGTTTTCTTCACTAAATGAAGGACTACTAACATTACCTTGCATGATTATTGGACCATCGTAAGAAAGTTTTCCAGCCATGTAGTTTCCTTTAATTGAAAGTGCGCCGTTTGCCTTTCGTTCAAATTCAATCTCTCCAAGAGTTTTTGATCCAAATAATCTTCTAGCTGTTGCATTTGATCTATTTAGAGCGCCGGCCCACTCTTCAGCAATCTTCATCTCTCTAGAGAGTTCTTTGGCAATAATGAGATTTCTTCTTCGAATATCTTCTTCGTCATCACCCGTGAAAACTTTTGATTTACTGAGTTTTTCCTTATCAGTTTCTGGATATTTTTTTCCAATCTTTAGGTCTTCATATGCTTGTTTAATTTTCTTGAATTGTTCAATATCTCCACCTCTATCAGAGTGATGTTCTAAAGCTAATCGCCTAAACGCATCTTGAATCTCTTTTTTTGATGCCCCATCATGAATTCCAAGAATATCAAAATTACTTTCAACCATACTATGCCCAATTTGTCTTGACATTTTATGGATTTAATCCATACTGGTACTTAAGAAGAGATTCTGAAAATCCTAGTTAGGCATTAGATCATATCTTTGAGAAATCCTTGAAATTCGTCACTTGGAACAACAGTGACAATTTTAATTTGTCCTAATTTATGTAGACGTTCTCTTTTATCATAATAGTTGTATGTTCCTTCTTCTGTAGGAAAAATCGTGAGAGTTTCTTCTTGACCTGGTTCTAGTAGATCTGTCTGAATTTCTAGTCCGTCAATATACAATCTATGTAGTTTTTCTCCATTATTAATTACTGTTAGAACATATGCAAAACTTGTTCTAGAAAATAATGTAGGGTTTGGTTCTCCAGACACTCCTTTAATAGCTCGTAGTTGTACTTGACCATCAACTTCCTCAAAGACAACAGTTTGTTCTACTTTTTCTGTCCAAAAAATTGAAACGTGTCTCACATTTCCCTGTCCTACAAATGTTATTATTAATGCAAGAGCAGCAACACCTGCAACTAGTGCAATCATAATCAGAGTTTTATCTTTCATGTAATGTAATTAACAACTTTTTGCTATTTGTATCTGATCTACAATTATCTGTAATGAATTCTAAGAAGGTTTGAAAAAAAGGGATTGTTGGATTACTTAACAACTAAAACAGGGATTTTTGATTTGTGCATGACGTGATTTGATACGCTTCCAAGGAATTTTTCTTTAGCACCAGTTAAACCTCTAGCACCAATAATTACCATGTCATATTTTCCTTTTTCCGCAAATCTAACAATTTCATCGCCAGTATTTCCGCCACCTGTTTTGTACTGGAATTTTGCTCCAGCTTGTTGTGCTTTTCGTTTTGCAGGTCCAATAGCTTTAACTGCTTTATCTTGAGCATCATCTCTCATTTTTTTGGTATACTTGATACCTGCAGCTAGTGGTAAATGAAAAACATAGAATCCAGTTATTTCGGCACTGCTTGATTTTGCAATAGAGATTGCCTCATCTAATCCTCTCATAGAGTTTTTAGAACCATCAAGGGGAACCAGAATTTTGTTGAATTTACCTGCCATATCGTTCGTCATCTTTTACTGCATATAAAAACGGTTATGATTTTCATGGCTGATATTGGATTTTGAAATAAAGTTATTTTTTAAATGCCATCCATATTCTAGAGCCTACAAAGATTCCAACTGCAGCAATAATTAATGCAGGAACCAAAATTTGCCCAAGATCAATTTCCATAATAATTTTAAAAGTTTTTTACGTAAAAATTTTGAGATATCAAAATCACTAGTGGTAATCATCTAGAAATTTATAGTACCAATTAGCCTCGAATTCGCATGGTTGTTGCTCAAGATTTAGTAAAAAAACCAATTTCCATACTTAAAAAATCTACAATATCAGAAGTAATTCAAAAGCTTTTAGAAACTAGAGTTAGCCGTCTGATAGTTCAAGAGTCTGGAAAACCTGTAGGAATAATTACTGAAAAGGACGTAGGTTTGTTCTTGTTTGATGATAAGACAAAACAAGGACTTGACTTAATCCCATTAGAAAATATTATGAAAAAGATTGCATTTGTTGAAGGTTCAGATTCTGTTGAAAATTGTGCTAAAAGGATGGTAAATGACAGGATAAGTTCTCTAGCGATAGGGAGTGAAGAAAATGTTGAGGGGATTTTTACAAAAACAGATTTGGTTCAATATTATTCAAAAACATATGCTGGTAAAAATAAGGTAGTTGACTTTATGACTCATGATTATGTTTCTACACATTCTGCAGCTCCCCTTTCCAAAGTAGTAAAAAAAATGCTTGAGAATAAAGTATCAAGAGTTATAACAAAAAATCAAGATAATCAGCCAGTGGGGGTAATTTCATTTAGAGATCTGTTTAGAATTTCACTAGAGTTGGGAAGTGAAGAGGATGATACTGGATTCACTTTATCAGATCAAATTAGACGTGGATTTCTTTCAGAGGAGGGATTTGGAGGAATATCTCTTGCAAGAGATGTCATGAGTAAAGGCATAATTTCTATCAGATTCAATGAAGATTTAGCAAAGGCATGTGATTTACTATTAGAAAATAATGTGAGTGGTTTGGCAGTCTTGGATGGAAACCAAACTCTTGCAGGTGTTATTAGTAAAACAGACATTACTCGTGCATTAGCATCATAGGAATATTTTTTCTGGAGTAAAAATAACCAAATGCTATGAAATGGCATTTTGATGATTTTATTTATGGTTCAATTGATGGCGCAGTAACTACTTTTGCAATTGTAGCAGGTGTAGTTGGTGCCTCACTTTCTCCCGGAATTATTTTGATCCTAGGTTTTGCTAATCTTTTTGCTGATGGGTTTTCAATGGCAGCAGCAAATTATCAAGCAGCTAAAGCTCGAAGTGAATACATCGAGATGAAAAGAAAACAAGAAGAATGGGAAATTGATAATCTAGAACATCAAGAAAAGCAAGAGATTCGAGATATTTATGAGAAAAAAGGGTTCAAAGATGAATTACTTGATGAGATTGTACGAATAATCACATCTAGAAGAAAGGTTTGGGTAGATACCATGATGAGAGAAGAATTGGGTTTAATTGAAGATGATAAAAAACCTCTTGATGCATCAATCAGTACATTTGTTGGATTCAACTTAATTGGTTTCATTCCTTTGTTTCCTTTTGTTGTTCTAGTTGCATTAGGCATCGAACCTAACTCAGAGGGATTTACTTATTCAATTGCAGCAACATTTGTTGCATTTTTCCTTGTTGGTATGATTAAAGGAAAGATTGTAAAAAAATCTAAGATTAGATCTGGAATTTACACTTTGATAATTGGTGGCGTAGCTGCATCTGTTGCATATGGAATAGGATACTCACTCAACTTTTTGGTCTAGATTTCTAGAATCTAGCAGCTTTGAATGTATTCTTTAATTACTTCAGCTGATTTTTTGAGTAGTTCTAATTCTGACTCAGATATTTCAATTTCTCTAATTTCTCTAATTCCTTCTTTTCCTATCTTTGTTGGTATTCCCATACACACATCTGAAATTCCATATTGGCCAGTAAGTAAAACAGAAGCAGGGATTGAAAGTTCTTTATCATGAATTATTGCTTCTGATACATCAAACACTTTTTTTGCAATACCGTATACAGAACGGCTTTTAAATTCCCTAAGAGTTCTCCAATAGCTTCGTACTCCATGAGTAATTTCTTTAATTTGGTTTTCATGTAAAATTTCTAATACTGGAGTTTGATTCTTCAGTGCCCTGGAATAGATTGGTACCATAGAGTCGCCATGTTCTCCCAACACGAGAGCACCAGAAATATCAGATAGTTTTGCATCTAGGTTTTTTGATAATAATAGTTTGAATCTACTAGAATCCAGACTAGATGCTATCCCAAAAACTTTCTCTGGGAAAAAATTTCCTTCCTTTAGAAAAACATGAGTTAGAACATCTACTGGATTTGTTACCATTAGAACTATAGAATCAGGGGTATGCTCTTTGATTTTTTTTAAAATGTCACGAATCATATTCACTTGTTCACTAAGCATTTCAGTTCTACTAGCAGTGTAAACACCTGCACTTGCTGTAATAACAACAATATCAGAGTTTTTTGTTTCAGCAAAATCATCAGTTCCGAGAATTGAAAAATCAGAGTGTTCTGGAATAGTGTTTGAAAGATCTAGTGTTTCTCCAATTGCTTTTTTCTTTGTTCGATTTACCAGAACTAAATCATCAAGTGAATTTGAGGCAACAAGAAATCCAAATGCTGAACCTACCTTTCCACTTCCAATAATTGATATCAGTTGGACATCACTAGACTATTTTACAATAAGAACTGGACAATTAACTTTTTGAGCTACACCGTTAGTTACACTTCCAAGAATAAACCTATCAAAGCCAGTTCTTCCATGGGACCCCATGACTACAAGATCTATTTTTCGGGATTTTGCAAATGTAACAATTTGTTTTATTATGGATTCAGTTTTGACTACACTCGTGGTAATTTTTACACCTTTTTTCTTAGCGGCAGCCTCTAATTTTGAGGTATATTCTTCTGCAGCTTTTCTTTGTTTTTTTAACAATTCTGCATCAGCTCTTGAGTCATAGTATTTGTGATGCCAAGGATCTCCTTCAATGCATGTAAGTACATTCAATTTTGAATTATATTTTTCAGCCATATTTAGTGCAACTTTGAATGCATGATTAGAGCACTTTGAGAGATCATATGGAACAAGAATACTTTCAAAGAGCATGAATGGTTAAACTAAATTACTTCAATTTAATTCTCTCCAAATTTCGCTTAATGATAATCAAATTTGATAGTGGAAAATAGGAAGAGGTAGCTTTCAAGAGGGTAAAGTGAATACTTTAAGGTAAAACCTCACTTTCAAATGGTAGAGAGGAATTCGCAGATTAAATATCATTTTTGATTATCATCTTTAACAATCGGCAAAAAATAGAAAAAATTTAGTCATTAAATGAGTGCATTGCATTGCAATGCGTTCCCAGTCAATATATCAAAAAATGAAGTAATGGAATCATGCAAGCGTTAGTTTCAGGGCAAAAAGTTGAAGAGGATACTCGAAAAGATGCTATCCTTGAGGTAATGTCTGACAAGTATTGTCGGGCCATCTTAGAGAATACAATGGAGAAACCAAAATCTGCAATGGAGATAAGTGCTGAAACAAAGATCCCCATCAGTACTGTTTACAGAAGATTACAGACCCTCCATGATAACAAACTCTTGGGCATTTCTGGCTCAATAAGTGATGATGGTAAGAAATACTTTCTCTACAAGAGCAGAGTAAAAGCAATTGCTTCTACTTTTAATGGAAATTTTGTAGAGATTGAAATTGTTCCTAACAAGTGATGTTTGGGACAATTCTTCAATTATTTTGTGGTAATCATGATTGATAATCAGAATGTCGCTTTAAATCAAAAAATGTGGGTTTATGAAGTATGGAAGTAAAGTATTCATCACCGGTTTTTACGGTTGAACCTGAATCCTCAATATTTGATGCATTAAGACAGATGCAAACAAATTTTGTAAAACATATTGTTGTTGCTTCAAATAAAAAGCCTTTAGGAATTGTAACAGAACGAGACATCAACAGATTTTTAGAAAATGATAAAACTGCTAGGGCATTAGATGAAATTCCTGTAAAACATGTAATGCAGAAAAATATTATTTCAATAGTAGATGGATTAGAAGATCATTTTATTCAGTGTGCATCACGAATGGAGACATTCAAGATTGGAGCTGTGGTTCTCATGGATTTAGAAGGCAATATGATTGGTATTGTTACTAAAACTGACATTGCAAGAGCTTTTGCAGCTGTTTATGGCGGAAAGTTTCTTGTTAAAGATTACATGACAGAAAATGCAGTAACATGTAGAAAGTCTGATTCTTTGAAATTTGCATTGAATGTAATGAATAGAAATGATATTTCTCGACTTGTTGTAACTGATGAATCAGGAAAGCCATTAGGTCTAATTACTACTAATACTCTCTTAACTCATAGTGATTATTTTTCAAAAGGTCAAACTAGAACACGAGATTATTTAGTGCCCATAGGAAAAGATGAAAACATTACAGTTGGTGATTTGCTCAAAGATGAACTTTTAATGATAGAGCAGGAAGATGATCTTGCTTCAGCTGCTAGTTTAATGATAAAAAACAAAGTAAGTGGGATTCCTGTAGTTGATAGCAATCAGAATCTTGTTGGAGTAGTAAGTAAATTCGATATTGTAAGAGCTTTCACAGTAGTGGGAAGTAATGAAGAAATCAAGGCAAAATATCAAGAACTCTACTAAAATTATTTAATTATATTTTTGTTCTAGGTTTGTAGGTTCCTCTCATTATTTGACGCAGTAATCTAAACAGGAAGAATATCCATATTAATCCTAAAAGAATGTAAAAAATTCTAAAATCTGAATCTTCAGTAGTTTCAATTTCTTCGGCAGTTTCCTCTTCAATTGGAGTTTCAAATGGAGAAACTACTACAATACCAAGGAAAATTGGAATGAAAATTACTATTACTAACTGATATACCATGATTTTTCAGCTCACTCTTGATTATTATACAAACCCCATCATTATCATTTTTGAGTTTGGTTTTACTAAAGATGAGAATCTTGTAGGGATATTAAATTCTAAATTTATCAAAAATTATTATGATTAAAGGAAAGATAAGGAAGATTTTGGTCCCTTTAGACGGTTCAAAAAATTCTATTCGTGGACTTGCTAGAGCAATTTATCTTGCAAGGCAATGTCAAGCTACGATTACAGGTTTGTATGTGCGCCCTGTTCCAGGCATATATTCAATCCATCCCATTAGTTCAATTAAGATAGAATTAGAAAAAGACGCAAGAAGGTTTTTGAGTTCAGCGAAAAAAACTTCAGCTCAAAACGGCATATTATTTACTCCTAGAATCATAGCAGGAGATCCTGGATACGATGTAGTAAAATTTGCTAAAGATAAGAAATTCGATTTAATTGTGATAGGAGCAAGGGGTCGAAGCTCACTAAATGAAGTCTTTATGGGAAGCGTATCAAACTATGTCATTCACAAATCTAAGATTCCTGTACTTGTAGTCAAATGAATCAAAAAAATTTATTCAAGTTTTAGATTGGATGTATATGACTGTTGTAACTAAAACAATTGAGGTCAAATCAAAAAATGAAAACGATATGATTGACCTTACAGAGAAAACAGCAAAAGCTGTTATTGATTCAAAGATAAAGTCTGGAAATGTAACAATTTTTGTGTCAGGTTCTACAGCTGCATTAACAACAATAGAATTTGAACCTGGACTGAAGAAAGATTTTCCTGAAATGCTTCAGAGAATCGCACCAGATGATATTGAGTATGGTCATGAACAGATGTGGCACGACGGTAATGGTCGCTCACATATCAAAGCATCACTGATAGGACCGTCATTAACTGTTCCATTTACTAATGGTCAATTACTGTTAGGAACTTGGCAGCAAATAGTTTTGATTGAATTAGATACTCGAAGTAGAAGTAGGAGTTTAGTTTTACAAATTATTGGAGAATAAGGTACTGGAAGCATGTCAGAATTAAAGCGACATTTGGGATTATTTCATCTTACAATGTATGGAGTTGGATTAATTCTAGGTGCAGGAATTTATGTGCTAATTGGAGAGGCTTCAGGTTTTGCAGGAAATATAGTTTGGTTATCTTTTCTTTTAGGTGCTATTGTTGCTGTATTTGCAGGATTAAGTTATTCTGAATTATCTGCATTGTTTCCAAAAGCTGCAGCAGAATATGTTTTTGTGAAAAATGCATTCAAAAGTGAATTTATTGGTTTTATCGTAGGGTGGTTGACTGTACTTACATCCATGATAGTAGCAGCCACTGTTGCTTTAGGTTTTGGAGGGTATTTTGCACAGTTTTTAGATATACCAATAACATTAACAGCAATTTTGCTTTTGGGAGGATTATCTATAGTAAATTTTATTGGAATTAGAGAGTCTGCCTGGGCTAATACAATTTTTGCTTTAATTACAATTGGTGGTCTTGCGCTGATTATTTTCTTAGGTATAACTTATGGTACAGATGAACCAGTTGATTATTTTGAAGCTCCTAATGGTTTCACAGGAATTATTCTAGCTTTTGTATTGATCTTTTTTGCATTCATTGGATTTGAAGATATGGCAAATGTTGCTGAAGAAGTGAGAAGGCCGTCAAAAACCCTCCCACGAGGAATTTTATTATCAATTGTAATTACTGCTGTGATCTACGTCCTAGTTGCACTATCTGTTGTTAAGGTAATGAATTGGCAAGATTTAGGTGCGTCATCAGCACCTTTAGCTGATGTAGCAGCAAGAGGGTTTGGGACTGAAGGACATATCACATTGTCTGCAATTGCTCTTTTTGCTACTGCAAGTACTGTACTAATAACACTGGTTGCAGGGGCTAGAATTCTTTATGGAATGGCAAAAAGTAAGTCATTACCAAGTTTTCTTGCAAGAGTTCATCCAAAGACTAAGACTCCTTGGATAGCAGTTATTTTAATTTTTATTATATCTCTTGGTTTTGCATTTGTTGGAGATATTGTAATTGTTGCTAACATCACAGTCTTTGCAGTTGTTGTAACATTTGCGATGGTAAACTTGGCTGTAATTGTTTTAAGGTATACATCTCCTGATTTAGAAAGACCATTTAGAGTTCCTGTAAATATTGGGAAATTTCCAATTTTGCCTCTTATTGGTTTTGGAACTACAGTGTATATGGCAATTCAATTTGAATTAGAAGTAATTTTAGTTGGTATAGGCATAGTCGGGGCGGGTGTTATTTTTTATCTTCTATGCAATCGTCGGCTCAAAAATGGTGCGCTTAAGTAATAATTTTGGCATAATATTATGCAACGAAGGTAATCAAATCAATTAAGAGTGTACTGGGAAAATCAATGTGCAATATCTGCCTTAGTGAAACTAGGGTTACTCAATTAGATAATTTAGACATCTGTGCATTCTGTCTAGAGAAAGTCAAGTCTATGGAAGAAGACGGGCCATTTGAGATAAAAAAAGAACAGAGGCCTGGTGGAATCAGTGATGAGTTGTAATTTTTAGAGAAGTTTGGTATTATCCTATTATCAGATTAGAAAATAATAGTTAAAATATTAACTAATAAACATAAAATTGTCTTATGGCAAAGGCAAAAAAACCTGTAAAAAGAAAAGCTGAAGCTCCAACACCATTTTGGAGTTCAAGCTGGACAGATATTGATAGAGCAATTGACAATCTAAGAAGAGATATTGAAAAATCATTTGCATCTTTTCCTACAATGACAATGCCATCATTTCCTAAGATGCCTGAAACTACATGCGATATTATCGATGAAGGAAAGCAACTACGTGTTAAAGTGGATATTCCAGGAATCAAGAAAAATGAGATCGATCTAAATGTCACAGATAATTCTGTAGAGATATCGGCAAAACATAAGGAAGAGCAGGAAGAAAAGAAAAAGAATTATCTTCGAAAAGAACGAAGTCAAGTTTCTTTTTATAGAACAGTTCCTCTTCCAGAAAAAGTTGTTTCAGGAAAGACAAAGGCAAAATTAACAGATGGAGTTTTGGACATCATACTACCAAAATCTAAACCAACTCCAAAACCAAAGAAAAAGTCAGTTTCTGTTCAATAATTTCTTTTTTTATTTTTCTATAACTTGTGCAAGGTACTTTGCTTTGCCCTTTCTGCTTCGAGGCAAACATCTTAGCTGACGTCCACAGCAAGGACAACACAAGCCATCAAAGTTTACGAAAATTTCACAATAATTGCACCGTTTTTGTCCAGCAGCATATCTACCAATCTCTACTGGTTTTTGTGCTTTGTACTTCATGCATTGTCCATTACAAAATGCCATCAGTACAGCACCACCTGTTGAGATACAGGTCTTCCTAGACCATCACTTACCTTCCCAAATACCATCTTGCCTCTAGCCTCTTCCGTAAGCAGCATATTTGCCAGATCTTGATCTTACAAAGAATGCTGTTGCGATACCGCCAAAGACTGCACCTGCAATAATTGATGCACCAATAACTCCGCCTGCATCAAGATATGGTGTTCCTGATCCAGAAGCTGGATTTGCCTCAGCTGCTTCAATTCTTCTTCTTGCAAGTAGTAAGGTTTCTTCTAATGTTCTTGCTCCTGTTTCTCCTTCATCACCTACGTTACCCATGTATTGTGCGTATGCGACACCAGTAGTGGCATATGCAACAGAGTAACCTAGGGCATATACTGCAAAAACAGATGCAATTAGTAGCGCCTTGTTCATAGAATCATATCTTTCTGAAGTAAAAATAAGGAGTTAGATTGCATTGCACTCTATTAGCATATTTTTTAAATATTCCCACAGGTAGATTTCAAGAAATTTTGTTAATTGTTTATTTTGGAATTAATAGCATCTGTGTACTTTTTACAGAATTCTACAAAGAGGGCTATCTTATCTTGCGATAAAGCCATTGCACCAGGACGACTATCTACTTGTCTTTTCATTTCATTTTGGTTTTCCAAGAGGATCTTTAGCTGATTTTCATCTTTTTCATTTAATTCGTTTAACAGATTTTCTAACTCTTGGTTAAGGGAATTTTCAATTTCAGCCCTTGAAGGAATCTCACCGATTACTTCTTTGAGAGTAATATTACCAAAAACCTTTGCATTAAGATCCATAAATGTCAAATTCCTTGATGCACTATAAAATCAATTTGATGATTTATTAGAATTGTATATTTTAGAGAATTCATTTGAGTGCATTGCACTCATTTTATCATACTTGATATGGAAGTAGCTCGTTTTTTTAGAAAGATTTTCTTAATCATTTTATTGGATAGGTTAAGAAAATTTTTTCGAAATTACGAATTTTGTAAATGTAAAGTTTGTGAGCTTTGTCAATTTGAGCCTGAGTCTAAAAATGACTTATGTATTGCATGTAGATCAGGTATTCATAAAAACTAACTAATATTCATGTTCGTTAAAGTCTGACCCTAAATCAATAGTAGCAATAACAGTACTACTAGTTGTCTGGAATTTTAGAGTCTTATTAGGAACAAACTGTCTGAATATTTCTTTCAATAATTGCTCTGTAAAAAAAGACCACTTCAAACCAAGTTCATGTTGAATGATAAAGTGATGATTTTCTCTTTCAACTCTATGATCTGACTTCATACCTGATGCCGTCATATAATTTTCTAAGGTCTCAATACATCTTGGTAAGTCATAATTTCCTTTCATAAAAAGAACTGTGTCTTTAATTGTTGGAATTAATGCGTTAAGAATTGTGTCAATATATTCTCCTTCCATCTTTTTCCCTAGTACTTCTAAGAGAGCTTTTGGAACAGGAATCATTCCAATTTTATTACCAAATCTATCCCACTGAACATATTTTTCTAAAATTTGTTTTACCAAAACGTTTTGTGAAATATTTTTTTGAGTTGCTTCTGTTTCTAATTCTTCAACAACTTTTGCAGGAAGTCTGTAAGTTATACTTCGAGTTTTTTCTTTCTTTTGAACATGGGTTTTTCTTTTAGATCTTTCCAATCCGTGTAATCAGTCCTGAGTGGTTCAATATATTATCTTAGTATATTGTTAGTCTACAATGTTTTCGAGTAAGAATCATAACCACTGACAGAACCTAGTTCATCTGTTCTTGAGAGATTTCCTTCAAAGAGGCCTTTTCCAATGTGAATATCATCAATGTGCTTTGAAAGAATTTTCTTATCATCAAATTCTGAACCACAGTAAGGACACTTTGCTTGTCCTGGAAGTTCTAATTCTGCCAAATGAACTGAATAATCGTGAAGATCTCCAATCATCTTTTTTCGTGAAATTGTACCTATTGTTCTCTTATCGTCAGTAACAACTAATCTTCTAATGTTATTTTTGCTCATAATCTCAATTGCTTCTTTGACCTTTGCATCTTTGTGAATTTTGATTATAGGCTGGTGAGTAATTTCCTTAATTGTTGTCTTAGAAGGATCTAGGCCTTTTGCAACTACATCAGATAGAATATCCTTGTTTGTGACTATTCCAATAACTTCATCATTTTCAAAAACTAGGATACTATCAATTCGTTTTTCAGTCATGACTTTCGCAGCATCAGCAATTGTAACTTCACTAGCTACAACTGTTAATTCTGGATTGGTATATTTTGATACAGGTTCATTTAGCATCTCTAAGGACATGTTTGTACTATCACCTTGATCAATATAATTTTGAGGTTAGAATTTATTTTTCATCTCTTTTGAAAAAGATCTCATCTTTTTCTTTTAGATCTTCAGTAAATTCGTCCATATCCATCTTGAACTCTTCTTCATCCGAATACGCTCGTTCGGCATGCTCACTAATATCCAGACCCATATCCTCAACTTCCTTACTGACCCTAATTCCAATAAGATGCTTCATTACTTGTAAGATTATCCATGTTCCACCAAATCCCATTGCGCCAGCGATTCCTACACCAACTGCTTGAATCCATATCTGATCTGGATTTCCAAATAAGAATCCATCAGGTCCACCTGGATTAATCATTGAACTTGCGAAGATTCCTATTGCAAGAGAACCAATAATTCCTGCAACTCCGTGAACCGAGCTTACATCAAGTGCATCATCAATCTTTAGTTTTTCTTTGAATAACACAACACCAGAGTATGATGCAATTCCTATTGCAATTCCAATTACAAATGAATGTTCTACACTTACAAATCCTGATGCCGGAGTAATTCCTGCAAGTCCTGCAATTGCTCCGTTAATAGTAGCAACGACAGAAGGTTTTCCTGTTCTAATCCAAGAAAGTCCTGCCCAAATTAAAGCTGAAACTGATGATGCCATATGAGTTACAATGACTGTATTTCCTGCAACTCCTCCAGATGCTAAAGCACTTCCTGCATTGAAACCAAACCAGCCAAGCCATAGTAAAGATGATCCTAATACTGCAAGCGGGATACTATGAGGAATCATTATTGCAGGACCGTAGTTTCTTCTTCTGCCTAAGACAATTGCTGCAGCTAATGCGGCCATACCAACACTAGTGTGAATGACTATACCCCCAGCAAAGTCAACTACACCAAGGTCTGCAAGCCATCCACCACCCCAGACCCAGTGGACTAGAGGATAATAGATGAGAGTAGACCATGCTGCAATGAAAATTATAAACGAACTAAACTTCATTCTCTCTGCAATTGTTCCAGTAAGTAATAGTGGAGTAATACATGCGAACATCAATTGAAACTTTACAAACAATACACCAGGAATAGATGGGGCATATTGATCCAGTGGCTCATCCCATGGAACTCCCTTCAGGAAAGTCCAATCTAAATTACCAACAAATCCTTGTTCGGATGGACCAAATGATAAACTAAATCCAAATGTAAACCACATTACACTAAGCAGAGCCAATCCAAAGAAGATTTGCATGAAGATTGATGCTGCATTCTTTTTTCGTAAAAGTCCAGACTCGAATAATCCAAGAGCTGGAATCATTAATAGAACTAAGCTTCCTGCTACAAGCATCCATGCAGTATCACCAGTATCTATTGGCACGAACAAAAAAGAATTTTCAGAATTAATAACACTAACTAAAATTGATAATCATTTGATTATCATTTGATTATCAAAATCTGAAAATATATTTGTGTAAAAAATTCAGGGACATTAGATGCTGAAAATAGAAGTTATCCTAGGCGAAAATGATGTAATGGCTATCAGTGAAGCACTCAAAAAAGTAGGTGTGGGAGGTATGACTGTAGGTAAACTTCGTGGTAGAGGTAAAAAACCTGGACCAGAAATTCATGCCTCAAAAGGAAGCGAGGTATTTAGACCACAATTCTCTGATAAGTATCTCATAGAATTAGTGATTCCTGAAGCAAAGGAAGATGAAGTGATAACTATCATAAAGAAAAATGGGCGAATAGGAAAGATCTTCGTATCTCAAGTATTACGTGCTATAGATATCTCATCAGGCGAAGAAGGCGAAAATACAATTTAGAAGATGGGTTTATTCTGGGTTTTTGCTTTCACAATATTTCTACTTTATTTATCGAATATCTTGGTAACAAATGTTGAAACCATGGATGGTTGGTTAAAGGCAACATACTTTCTGGTTTTAACAGCAGGATATGCTACAGTTATCTATATGGCAAGAGAGCATTACAAAAACAAATACGAATCAATACAGAGAAAATTTTATGGCAACTAAGGATTTTGTTGAACATATAACCCAACTAGTAAAGGAACTACAATAATGCATGCCATTGCAGCAATTTTTAGATAGTCACGAAAAACTAATGGTTTCCTTTTTACCATGGTACATCCTTTATTCTAAGTGATATGAAGGTCTCAAAAATTTTTCTTGCCAAATTGGGTCTTGCGGTAATTGGAATGACACTAATTGGTTTGTATCTATTTTTACCAAATTGATTAAACTTGGCCAAAATCATTTTCATAAATTATTGTAGGATGTTTAAGTTGTTTTTCTAAAGTAAGAAGATGTTTTCTAATACAATAATTTACAAAATCACTAAATGATCTAATTCTGTAATCAGAATTCAAAACGTCTTTGTTTTCTTCATACATTTTCTCAAGTTTGCTTAAAGTAAATTTTTGGAGTGGAACAAATCTACTTCTTTTTTTGGTGGGAGTGTTTAATTCAAATTTTTCTTCATTTTGTATTTCAAGATCTTTTTTACCTTCCAAGGTATCCATATCAACAACTTCATCCATTTCTGAAATGAAGATCCTTCCACCTTTAGTGGCAGAAACACCAGATTTTTTTGAAATTAATTCTATGACTTGTTTTGCATGTTTGTTGGCCACTACCATCTCAATTTTTGATAATGGGATTGCTTTAATTCCAGTAGAACCTGCTCGAGAACCCTTTGATTCATCGTAAATGTTGTTGTCTTCTAGATTTCGTTTATCTATGATATATGTACCAATTTGGGATAATTCGTCTTTAATTTGAGGAAAATTTCTTCGTGTAATTACAGCCTCAATTTTCTTCATTAATGAAAAACCGAAAATGGGTTATTTATTAGAGTATCTTATTCTCATACCTGAAAATTAGATTTGAGAGTTACGCTTGTATCTATTTAGAATAGAAATAACCTCTTTATCAGAAACTTGTAGAAATTCATGATAAAATTGGCCAACAGCAGCAAAATCATGTGGAATCTCTAGGGATACAATCTCATCACAAAAATCTTTCATATTTTGAAAAGTTTCTGGTGGCATCACTGGAACTGCTAAAACTATTTTTTTTACTTTATTCTTTTTCAACCAATTAAGAATTGCAAAAACAGTAGAGCCAGTAGCTATTCCATCATCTACAAGAATTACAGTTTTTTCATCAAATTTGTAATCTGAACTTCCCCGATAATTTTCGAGTCGTCTTTGAACCTCTTCTTTCTTTTTGTTCAGTTCATTTTCAAAATCAGGATGTCTTGAATAGACTTCCCAATTTCTGCCTTGAAAGACTGTTCCATCATGTGTTATAGCACCTATTGCATACTCAGGACTGTCTGGTGGCGTAATTTTTTTTGAAATTACAATATCTAACGTACATTCTAATTTTTTAGCAATTTCATCTCCAATTACTACTCCCCCCCGTGGAATAGCTATAACTATGGCGTTTTCCCTATACTTCTCCAGTTTTTCAGCTAGAAGTTGTCCAGCCTTGGTTCTATTTTTGATCATTTTTACATTCTATCAAGCGATCTTAATCTTTCCTGAAATAAGATCCTTGCAAAAATCGTCAATCTGTTCTAAATTGTTTTCAACAATGTCTGTGATTTTATTCTTTTCAGCGTCTTCAAGTTTAGAATCGCTAGAAATTATTGGTTGAATAATTACCGCTTTTGGTTCACTTACAGGTCTTCCTATTACATTATACATCCAGACAAATACTTCATCTAGTGCTGAAACTTCTTTGTGAATTTGATCGGCCATTCTAAATGATAATGCGTTGTAGATTTTTCCAATATGACTAACTGGGTTTTTTCCTGCAGTAGCTTCTGCACCTGCAGGTCTACTAGGGGAAATTACCCGATTTGCCATGTTACCTCGTCCTACCTCACCAGAGTCTGCACTATCTGCGGAAATTCCTAAAACTGTTAGATAGAGTCCATCTATTCCTTTTCCAACTTTATCCAAACAATTGATCTGTGTTTCAAAACTATCTTTTATTTTCTTAGAAAGAAACTCATTTATTGATTGTAACATTTCATCTTTTCTTTTAAAATAATTATTTTCAGATTCTACATATCTATCAACAAAAGCCATAGCAATAGTGAGATCTAGATGTTCGTTGTTTCTAAAACCCATCACTTTAACATCCTCACCAGATTCTGGAAATTCTTTTTTAAATTCATTTGAATTAATGAATTCTTCTGTCTCTAGCACAATTGATTCTGTATTTGTAAATGGAGCATATCCAACAAGTGCTGAAGTATCATTAGCTGCAAAAGATTTTGGATCTTTAAAGATTGATTGAAGTTCTTTTGATGATGTTCCTATTTCAACTTGGTACTCAACATGTTCATCTTTTACAAATCTTAAATTTTTTTCAAACCAAGTCTTTGCAGTGTTTACAGCAAAATCGCCTATAGGTAATTGACGAGAGTCTGTTAGAAATGTTGCACGATCTCCCAAAATAAACTTCATTGGTTTTGTAATTTTTCCTCCACCAAAGTTATTTTCACTTTGACCTGCAACAAGTAATCCCTTATCCATATTATGATGTTGCACAGCTCCAGTTTCTTTGAGATATAATTTTGACAATTCAATTGATACCTCATTCATAATTAGATCACAGATTGTATCTGGATGTCCAATTCCTTTTCGTTCAACAATCTCAAATCTTTTTTTGAAAGTTGGTATTCCTGTAATGGATTCAATAAAAATTTCTTGTTTCAATTTATCACTCACTATGTTTTAGATTAATAATCATAATTTACTCATAATTATTATTTCCAACACTGATAATTTAGAAAAGGTGGTTTTATCTGCTTAAGCCTGGCTTTTAGGATTAACAATCCATATATTGTAAAACTTGGAATATTGCTTAGATGGTAATTCAGGAAGATATCCAAAATTATGTTGAAAATCACATAAAGTTCATGATTAAACAAGTAGAATCCTATCTGCCATTCATAAAAACAGCGTTTCCATATTCCACAAATCTTTCAGATGCTTGTTTTAGCTTGATTGCAGGAAATGCACTTTCAGTATTCATTAATCAATATGCAATGAGATTAGAATTTCCTTCAGTCGAAGATTTTGAGGAGTTTGGGAAGATTACTTCAAAATATCGAAATCAAGTTGACAAATTTTTTAAATAATCCTAGTTAATCTTGATTTTTTTTCCTAATTGTAATTTTGGAATCCTTATTGTTAGACGACCATTTTCAAATTTTGCGGAAATTTTCTTTTTATCGATTCTTTGTGGAAGTGAAATAGCTTTTTTGAAAGATTTGAATTTACTTTTGTAGATCAGAGGATCAGAGTATTCTTCACGAAGTTTTGCCTCTATTGTAATTGTATTATCATCAAGAGAAACTAAAATATCCTTTTTATTAACTAGTGGAAGATCGATTTCTAAAACATATTCAGAACCTACTAGTCTTATACAAGACAATGGTGCTAGGATTTGTTGTTCTACATCATCGAACATTGGATGAAGAGTTGGAAAAGAGAAAGTTATGTCAAATTCATCAGAAGATTTTTTCATTTAATCACCTATAGATTTGTGGAGCACGTGGTTGTGGTTGTTTTTCTTGTTGTGCTTGTAAAGCTTTGATGGTTTCTTCCATAAGATTTCTGTGTTGTATTCTTAATCTTTCAATCTTCTTTTGAATATCTTTTGTATCTACTTTGATTTTTAGAATTTTTGCTAGGGTTGTAATAGCAATAACTGAGGCTTCTGGATCTGGGAAAAATGGATGGCATTCTGCGTATAATATGACTGCAGGAATGGTAGATTTTCTAAAAACTGAGATTAATGCAGCATCTGTACCAAAGATCGAGCCTGAAAGAAATTTTGAAACATCATTTTGATAAAGAAGTTTTTCAAGAGACTGATGAGTTACAAGTCCATAGATTTTTGGAGATTTGGGATCTCGATTAATGGTTTCCATACCACTGACAATAATGATTTTCCCAATTTTGTTTTTCTTACAATACTCTATGATTGATCCAGCAAAGTCTTGTGCCAGATAGGGATCAAATGGCATATCTGACATTATAACATGAAGATTATTTTTTTGGTAGATTCGAATGGGTGCTAAAACTTCTCCATTTTCTATAAAGAGGGTTGGAGGAAGATCTGGATGATCAATTTCACCAGTAAGATCCATCTTGAGGGAATGAACTAGATATGAAATAGTAAAAGTTCCAACCAGTCCATTACTTGGAAAGCCAACTAGTAGAATTTTATCGCTGGTTTTACTCAGTTGATTTTTCATACTGGAACAATTGGTAAGTTGATCTTTCTAATGCTTGGTTTGTTTCTTCTCTTAGCTCGTTTAGCAAGTCTTCGAAGTAATTTTTGACTGAGATTTTCAATTGTCTGGCCAAGATCAAAGCCTGTTTCTTTAAAGATCATAGGAGCTTGATGTGTAGTAGAGATCATAATTGATATTTCGTATTTCCCTGCTCCAGCTCCCTTGTTTCTACTTTTGCGACTACTAGTTCCGCTTCTTGTTCTACCCTGCTTAATTGAAACTTTAGCTTCTTGAATTTCAGAGTATACTTTTTGTATTCTCTTGAGCGTCTTTGCAAATTTTGATGTAATAAGATCAACATTTTTCTGTTCTTCTGGCATTCCAACAATAAATAATGGGATTTCACTTTCTAATCTGACAGCAAGTAAACTGAGAATGTCACGTATTGTAATAATTCCTTGAAGATTTCCCCAGAGATTAACAAGACAACATGTAGTATTGGTGCTTAACATAGTCTTTAGAATTGAATTTAGATCATCTTGGGGAGAACATTGAGGGATTCTAGTACTTCCAACATTTCCAATTTTAGCCTCAAGATTTCGAATTTTTTCCATTCCCATTGATCTTCTACCAAGGCCTTCGTGTGGATTAATGCCATGAACTAGATGGTAAGATGTAAGAACTTGTTTTACGGTGCCATTTTTGATTACTGGTAAATGATCAATTCTCTTAGATGACATTAGTTTTCTAGCATTACCTAGTGAATCATCAGAGCTTACAGTGATTGGATTTTTTGTTAAAATGAGATTTGCAGTAATCCAGGAAGGATCTTTTTTTGAAAGAAGTTTTAGAAGTTTTCTTGCGGTTACTGCTCCAACAATTTTTTCTTTATCAACTACAGGAGCAGACCTAATTCTGTAATGTGACATTATATTTGCAGCTTTTTGGATTTTGTCACTTGGTTTTAGATGAGGAATAGCATAAAGGAAGGGACTGATTTTCATATCAGTAATATCTTTTCCAACCAGCAAAGCGCGAATGTTAGTTGTAAGGACTTTTTTTCCATCTAAACAAAATGCATCGTAATCATCATTTTTTGATAATTTTCCTAGAACTTGAGAGACTGTTGATGAAGGATCGACTACAACAGTCGATTCTATAAGTGAGCTAACTTTAGCGTTATAGAGGTCCTTTAAGTGCTGGTAAATTGTATCTGCTAGCATAAATTATCACGAAGATTAATGGTCATTTCAAGCTTTTGAATTAAAAGAAAAACCTAGATTTTCAAAGCTGAGATTCATTAGTGAGATTCTTAAGGGTTTTTTAATGAATTAGGACTGAAGAAAAATCGTGCAGTTAAAAAATCCTGAACTAAATCAGATAATGATTAAGAGAACAATTACTGTCTCTCCAAATACAACTCTTTTAGAAGCTAGAGAAATTTTGCTCCGTCATAATCTAAAACGTCTTGTCGCACTTGATTCTAAGAAAAAGCCTGTTGGAATTATCACTGAAAAAGATATTGCAAAAACAGTCTATACCTTAGGAGACAAACCTATCAAATCAGTTAAAGTTGGAGGTTTCATGTCAAAAAATCTCATTACTGTCAAAAAGACTGCGACAATTTATGACTGTGCTAAGCTTATGCGAAATCGTAAGATTAGTTCAATAATTGTTTTGAATCCTAATGGAACACTTGCCGGGTTAGTGACAAAAACTGATCTTGCGTCAGTTTTCTTAACTCAAGCAACTACACCCTTGAAAGTTTCAAAAATTATGACTCGAAGAGTGGTAACTGCTATGCCGGGCGATTCTCTGTTGTATGTTGAAAGTTTGTTGATTAACAATAGGATTTCTAGAATTGTTGTTCAAAGAAATCATAAACCTGTTGGTATAATTACATACAGAGATTTTGTTCCAGCAAAACTTCCTCAGTGGATTGCCGAATCAGCAGATCCTAGAGAAGTTGAGAGATACAAGTTAGATCCTCATTTAGCAGAATCTAGAGTAAATCAAATGAGTCATCTATTACATTTTAAGGCAGTTGATATTATGTCAGCAAACCCCATAACAGTTGATGCAAATGAGGATGTTGGAGTTGCAGTTCTTTTAATGGTAAGAAATGGAATTAGTGGCTTACCTGTAGTGAGAAATTCAAAATTAGTTGGAATTGTCACAAAAGCTGATGTTGTAAGAGCAATAGCTGAAAAATAGATTTTATTTTACAATTAATATTGAACAGGGAGAGTTATTTGCAAGTTTGTTTGAAACACTTCCAAGAAAGAATTTTGCAGTTTTGCCGAGTCCTTTACTTCCAACAATTATCATGTTATAGTTTTGGCTTTTAGCAAGTTTTGTAATTTCATTTACAACATTACCTTCTCTCATGACTTGTTTTGAGTCAACGCCTTTTTTGATAGTAGTTGATGTAGCGTTTTTCAAAACTTTTTTTCCAAAAGTTCTTGCCATTTGAAGATATTCTTTCTTATCCAGAAGATTTAGAGGAGTTAATTTTTCAACTACGTATAGAACTGTAATTCGGGCGTCATATTTTTTAGCAAAATCACACGCCTGAAGTAAGGCCTTGTTAGAGTATTCAGAACCATCGATTGGGACTAAAACTTTCATGTAAGCTGATTTTCTCATTTGTACATGGGTATATTGTTCTGTATTTAATTTAATGAATTTTAAAAAGAATTGATTATTAGTAATGAGAATCTTGGTCAAATATTAAATTCCAAGTAAAATGAGATGAAGGTATGATAAGAAAGAAGATAAAAAAAATTCTAGTTCCACTGGATGGCTCTAAAAATTCCATGAGAGGATTAGATGAAGCAATCTACATTGCAAGACAATGTCAGGCTACAGTAACTGGAATCTACATAATTCCGATTTATCCCAGAAATCTTGCAGATGCTATTATGCCATATCAGATTCATTTAACAAAAGAAGCAAAAAAATACATGAGTACTGCAAAGACTCGTGCTGCACAAAAAGGTATTCTCTTTAAATCAAAAATTGTTTACGGTAGTCCGTCTTCAGAGATCATAGATCTAGCTAAAGACAAAAAATTTGATCTTATTGTAATTGGTTCCAGAGGACATGGTGGAATTAAAGAAGTCTTTCTTGGGAGTGTTGCAAGTGCAGTAGTACACAAATCAAAAGTTCCTGTATTGGTAGTGAAGTAGTGATAGTATGTTTTCAAGTTTGTTTACAAGAATCTTAGTTCCATATGATGGATCAAAGTTTTCAAAAAAGGCTTTACAGAGGGCAATTGAAGTGGCTCACAATTTAGATTCTGAAATCTATCTTTTTTCAGTAGTCAATGTTGGCTACATCTCGCCACCAGGAATGCTTCATGGCTTAACTAGAACAAAATCTGAAAAAGAAGCTGTGAAGAAATGGACTAGAACTGTTAAAAAAGATGCAGAAAAAATGCTTCAATCTGCAGTAAATCAGTGTAAAAGTAAAGGAATTACTGCTAGATATAATGTGACTGATGGAAATGTTTCAAAAGAGATTTTGGATTTTGCAAATAAGAAAAAAGCTACTATCATCATAATTGGTAGTCAGGGGCTTCATGGAATTGAAAAGTTAAAGTCCCTAGGAAGTGTTTCAAGAAAAGTTTCAGAACATGCCCATTGCCCAGTTTTGATAGTAAGATAAGTTCATCTCAGATTCATCATTAGTTCAAAATGAACATACAATCATAATTTTACGAAAAATTTGAACTTAATGTATGTCAAAGAAAAGCAATCAGCTGTTAAGCTATAAGACTCAAAAGCTTGAAGAACCAAGGGCTCTTCTTATTAGACATATTCTTGTTCCATATGATGATTCAGCATATTCTGATGCAGCATTTGATATTGCTTTAGATTTGGCAAAAAAATATGGCGCAAAAGTTTCTGCTGTGTCTGTAATGTATAGTGGTATTGTTGGGAGCTCATTTCTAGATTTGGCTGCACATCAAACATCCATTGAAAAAACACGTCTAAGAAGATTAGCAAAGATTTTCAAGGAAATGAAAATGTTAGCTGCAAAAAGCAACGTTCCTCTTACAACTGAAGTAATAGTTTCTAGTTCTGTTTCTGAAACAATTCTTTCATTTGCCAGTTCACAAAAGGCTGATCTAATAGTTATGGGAACAAGAGGTAGAGCAGGTGGCCCTAAGCATATGCGATTAGGTAGTGTGGCAATGGATGTATCTCAGTATGCATCGTGTCCTGTATTATTTGCAAAATAGTTTAACCTACTTCGCCTAAAAAGTGTGCAACTTCGTTTGTAACTAAAACAGTTCTGTCTTTAGGTACATGAAATAATTTTTTTGTTCCATTAAGTGGTTGTATAATTAATTTAGAATATGGATCTCTGATTGCTTTATACAAAACTCCTTTATCACCAATAGACTGACTCCAATGAGTAGCGTTTACTAAAGAGATACTTGAAAATTTTATCACTTGATATGAATATACCATACCATCCACTTATGGTGTTTTTTCCATTCGTAATAGGATTTGATCACAGATTCTTCTCATTTCTGAATCAGATCCCAAACTGCAAATCTCTACAAGATCGGTCGTAGTAAGTATTCCGATAATCTTGTTACCATCTTGAACTGGAATTTTATGGATGTTCTTAACTTTCATAGTTTCAGCTGCGTCCCAAACCGTATCATCAAGTTTTGCAACTATTAGTGGAGAAGACATTACATCAGAGACTGGTAAAGAAAGATCTTTTTCTTTTGAAACAATTCTTTTAACAAAATCCCGCTCTGTTATAATGCCAACTGGAACATTATCTCTTGTTACAATAACGCATCCTACATTTTGTTGATCCATCATTTTAGCAGCATCTTTTATTGACTGTGAAGAATCGACGGTTATCAGTTCTTTTTTCATAACATCTTGCACGAAAGTGTGTGCCATAGTCAAATCAATAAAATCAAGCTAATAAAAACAGATCATTATTATCAGATTTTAGAATCTTGTTTTGTTAAGATTAATTATTTAACAATCAATACTGGAATGAGAGATTTGTGTAGTACATAGTTAGATGTACTTCCTAAGAATAGTTCTTTTGCAGAACCCATGCCACGCGAACCAATTACAATAAGATCAAATTTTTTGTCTTTAGCAAACTTGACAATTTTAGGACCTTCGTCTCCATAGACAATTTTGTCTTCAAATAAAATCCCATTTTGAGCAGAACGCTTTTTTGCTTTGGCCATAAATGTTGCCGCGTGTTTTAACAGATATTTTTCCATGTATGAGATTTGTTCATCAGTTTGAGGCTGAGACATTGGTGTTACATACAATCCAGTTACTGTAGCCTGACATTGTCTAGCAATGTAGATTGCTTCATCTAATCCTCTCATGGAATTTTTAGAGCCATCCAGTGGAACTAGAATTTTTTTAATAGAATTAGCCATGTTTGATTCCAAATTTTTTTGAATTTAAGAGATACTCCAGATTATCAAGGGTAGTATTGAATTTGCAGAAAAAGAAAGCTTAGATTGCTTTTTCTCCTCTTTCTTTTGTACAAATATCTAGAGCTTCTTCAACATTTGTTACAAAGACTTTACCATCACCTTTAGATCCTGTGCAAGCTACATTAGCAATAGAATCCAAAACTGAATCTACCTTAGAGTCTTCAACTACACAGACAATTCTCTCTTTTGAAAAGTATTGTCCAGTGAGAGGTGGATCTGCTGCGCCTTGTCCTTGAGCATGTTCAACGGTAACTCCGCCGACTCCGACTTTTTTGACAGCTTTTACTACTTTGTCTTTCATATCAGGATTGACGATTGCGTCGATTCTTTTCATGTTTTTTTCTAAATTCCCAGTGCCTTAAAATGGTTTACAAATTCTCGTTCTTGATTTTCACAAATGAGATTATAGCTATCTATATTATAGGAATAAAACGGAATCAATTTGATTTCTATGGCACAAGATGCATCAAAGATTGCGGTAAAAGATGTGATGACAAAATCAGTGATTTCTGTGGATGCATCATCTACTGTAAATGAAGCTGCTAAGATGATGGAAGATACCAAAGTTGGAGCAATTATTGTTATGGAAAACAACACTCCTATAGGAATTGTAACTGATAGGGATTTTGCAGTTAAAGTAGCTGCTCATGCTTACCAGATTTCAGAGCCAATAAAGAAAATAATGTCATCCCCACTCATTGCCATCGGTTCAGAAGAGACTGTTTTGATGGCAGCAGATTTGATGTATACTAGAGGAGTAAGAAAACTTCCAGTCATAGATAATGACCAGGTTGTGGGAATGATTACTGCAACAGATCTGGTGAATCAGTTAGCAGTTTCAACTGAAGAGGATATTATCAAGATGTATCACCAGTCAGTATCAAAAATTTACAAACAGTATAGTCCTTACAACTAGCTATTTACAATTAAACTCATTAAAGATTTT
>JABAOE010004220.1_pt1 | contig 34315 bp, 31 predicted proteins | sample 7062141 | NCBI WGS metagenome assembly JABAOE01 (sample SAMN14538627, study PRJNA623070) | marine sediment metagenome | biome: marine biome [ENVO:00000428]; feature: marine pelagic biome [ENVO:01000023]; material: deep marine sediment [ENVO:00002113] | place: India: Gulf of Khambhat ...
GGTCAGCACGTCGATCCCCAGGGGCCTGACGGCGGTGCTCGGTGGCGACGGCCGCGTCCGGAGGGCGGTGGCGGAGCTCCTCGTGAAGGCGGGAACGACCGGCGCGCCGGGCCCGGTCCAGAAGCTGTGGGTGGGGGACGGGTCGGAGACGCTGGATGGAGCCGTGCGCACGGCGGTGGCGGCGGTCGCCGAGAGCCGGGGCCTCGGCCTCGTCGACGCGGCGCTCGAGCGCCTCGGCGCTCCGCCGCCCTCCACCCGACCCCTGGAGGAGCGTCGCCGGAGGCCGGCGCAGGGGGCGGTCCGGATCGATCCGGAGCAGGTCGCGGCCGAGTTTCGCACCGCGGAGCGGGAGCTGCGCGCCAGCCGCGCCGACGTGGCCGAGGTCGACGGCGACCTGGAGGTCGCGACGATGGACTGGCTGCGCGAGCGCCAGGACGCCGAGACGACGCTGCAGGCGTACCGTGACCGCGCGCGAGAGCTCCGCGCCCGACTGAAGCAGATGGAGGCCGCCGGGCCCGAGGCGCCGTGTCCGACGTGTGGGCGGGTGCTTGAAAGCCACTACGACGAGGTCCTCACGGAGCTGCGCGACGAGTGGGAGTCCGTGGTGCAGGACGGGCGATGGTGGCGGAGCCGGTGGGAGCAGCTCGAGCCGAAGCCCGAGCACCTCCAGGAGCTGGAGGGCCGGTCACTCCGCCTGCACGCGGCCCTCGAGGCGGGCTCGGAGCGGGTGGAGCTCCTGAGGGCGCGCCTCCGCGAGCTGGAGGGAGCCGAAGGGACCGGCGCCAGAGACTTCGAAGGCCCGTCGGAGGCCGTGGTCACCGCGCTGCGACGCGTGCGAGGGGCTCGGCTCCGGAGGGCCGGCGACATGTTGTTGGACCGCGCCTCGCGCTTCGCCTCGCGGATCTCGGGCGGCCGCATACTCGGCGTGACTTGGGACGACGACGTCGTCCACCTGCAGGGCAGCGTCGGCGTTCTGACGCCGCTGTCCGAAGAGGACCTGGCGGCCGGAAGGATCGCCGTCCGCCTGGCCGCGGCGTCGCTGATCGCGGCGCGCGGCTGCGTGCTGGCGTCCCTGCCCGTGGAGCAGCCCTTCGACCGCCTCGACGAGGAGTCGCGCATCCGGACGCTCGTCCTCGCGAAGAAGCTGCTCCACGAGATTCCGCGGATCGTGCTCTTCACCCGCGGTGAGGCGGTGGACGCGCGGCCCGAGCTCTTCGATTACGTGCTCGAGGTCCGCGACGAGGGCGCCGCGGCAGGGCCCGTGCTCCGCCCCGCGCCGGCAGGACCCGGCCGGGTCGTCGTGAAGCCTGCGGTGCGCCGGGAGGCCTCCCGCCTCACGAGCCGCTGAGCCGCGCCATCGGAGGGGGGCGGGGGGCTCCTCTGGAACCATTCACCGCGCCCCGTCGTCCTATGATATTGAGGATGGTGACGTGAAGGGGGGCTGCGACGGGTCTGGATTCGAGAGTCCGAGATGATCAGCTACCTGCTTCCTGCCCTGGTCGCGACGATCCTGGGAGGCGTCGGATTCCGGCTCTGGTACCGGAATTGGCGTCGGCGCCGCATCGCGGCGCGCCGCCGGGTCGAGGCGCCCAACTCCCACTACTCCTCGCGGAGCGTGCGCAACCAGGTCGACCGGGAGCGCTGGGGCGGGATCGACGTGTCGAGCCTGCATCCGCTGAATCGGGACGAGGTGCTTCGCCTCCTCGAGCTCGCCGACGCCGAGGGCGTCAGGGCGCTGTCGGGCAGGGACCGGCTCTTCCTCGACAACATGACGCTGCCGAGGATGGGGGTCTGACGCGCCCGAGGCTCAGGGGAGCGCCGCGGTCGCCAGGATCTCGAGGAGGTATCCGTCGCGGAAGGCGCCGACGGGCACGATCGCCCGTGCCGGGCGATGCTCGCCCAGGACCTGGGCACACGCCTCGTTGACCTCCGACCAGAGCGCGATGTCGCTCACGTAGATCGTCATCTGCAGCACGTGACCCAGCCCGGAGCCCGCAGCCTCGAGGATGGCCCCCAGGTTGTGGAGCGCCTGGCGCGTTTGGGCTCCCGCTCCGCTCGGAGGCCCGCCGCTCCCGGCAGCGTCCTTTCCGAGCTGACCGGCGACGTACACCACTCCACCGCACACGATCGCCTGGCTGTAGTGGCCGGCGGGCTCGGGCGCGCTCGGCGTCGAGATCTTCTTCATGTTCGTACGACCTCCTTCGGTTCTGTCGTTCTCGTTCACGGCCCTTCGAACCGGGCGGCCTCGGACCGGAGGGTCGTGCGTGCGCGCCATCGGAAACGGGCCGCCCAGCGGTTCGGTGCTCCCTCGAGGGCGTCGGCGACCAGAGGCCCCAGCAGCGGCGCGAACTTGAACGCGTGCCCGCTGCCGCCCGCGGCGACGACCAGCCCCTCGCGCGCGGGATCCCGATCGATCCAGAGGTCACCGTCGAAGCTGTCGCAGTACAGGCAGACGCGTCGCCCGACCACGGGGGCCGAGGCGAGCCCGGGAATCGCCTCCGCCAGGAAGGCCCGGGTCCGGGCGACGTGGTCATCCCCGACCTCCCCCGGATCGCGCGGATCGAGCCTTCGCCCCGCGCCGTGATGGGCGACCTTCACCCGCCCGTCGGCGAGCGCGGGAAAGCCGTACCAGCCGCTGCCGGCGATGTCCGCGGCGAAGGGGAGGAAGGCAGGTACGCGGTACGGGTCCGGGTCGGGTGGAGCGAAGTGGAGCACGGGCTGGGCCGTCGCCCACAGCACGTCGTGGAGCCACGGCACGAGCACGGGCGTCCAGGCGCCGGCGCAGAGCACCACGTGGCCGGCGTCGATGCGCTCGCCGCCGGGGAGCGTGACGCCGGAGACCGCAGATCCACGCTCGAGGAGACCGGCGACCGTCCCCGCGACCATGCGGACGCCTTCCCGCTCGCACAGGTGGGCGAGGTGGCCTACGACGGCTCCGCTCTCCGCCCATCCCCCGCGGGCGCTGAGGTAGCCGTCCGGGTAGCGCGCGCCGCTCCACGCCGGCCATCGCCGCGACAGATCCTCTCCGCCGGTGCGCTGCGGCTCGTAGCCGCGCGCGCGCAGGACCCGCCAGCTCTCGTGCTCGAAGCCTCCCGGAGCCATGGGGCCGCCCGCGAGGACGAGGAAGCCCGTCTCGTGATACAGCGGCCTCGGCCACGTCCTGTTCCACCGGTCCCAACCCTCGAGCGCGGCCTCGGCGAGCTCGTGGTAGAAGACGTCCGAGCCGTAGTCCATGCGGACCATCTTGCTCACGTCCGTGGACGAAGCCGAGGGATGAGGCACGGGGCCGGGATCGATCAGCGTCACCCCTCGCCCGCGGCGCCGCAACTCCAGGNNGCAGCTCCAGGGCCGCGGCCGTCCCGAATACGCCGGCTCCCACGACGACGACATCGTGTGCGTGTGCGTTCAAGAGGGGCCAGGGGATATGATGGACGGGGCGCCACCGCGCCGGAGTCCGCTACTCTGCAGCCATCCCGACGACCATGCAAATCAGGATCCTGTCCGCCGCCGACGTGCGCGCGTCGATCGACATGCCGGCGGCCATCGAGGTCATGAGGACCGCCTTCAGCGCCCTCGCGGAGGGAAGCGCGACGGCTCCGCTTCGAACCGCCGTGGAGACCCGCCACGGTGTGAGCCTCTTCATGCCCGCCCACCTCGCGGGCTCGGAGTCGATGGGCGCGAAGGTCGTGTCGGTCAACCCCGAGAACGCGGAGCGTGGGCTGCCGGTCATCCACGCCGTCGTGCTGGTGGTCGATCCGGTCACCGGCCGCACGCTCGCGCTGATGGACGGAACCTGGCTCACCGCGCTGCGGACCGGGGCGGTCGGCGGGTTGGCCGCGGATCTTCTGGCCCGGGAGGACGCGGCCACGGTTGCGGTCTTCGGAGCCGGGGTGCAGGCGCGCACGCAGCTCGAGGCCGTGCGCTGCGTGCGCCCGATTTCCGAGGTGCGGGTGGTGTCGCGACGCGGCGCGTCCGCGGAGCGCATGGCCGCGGAGCTCAAGGGTGTCGCCGCTCGGGCCGTGAAGGACGCGGACGAGGCGATCGAGGGCGCCGACATCATCGTCGCGGCCACCAGCAGCTCGAGCCCCGTCTTCGACGGGGCGAAGGTCGCGGCCGGGACCCACGTGACCGGGGTCGGCTCGTTCACCACGGAGATGCGCGAGGTGGACACGGCTCTGGTCACCCGCGCGCGTGTCGTGGTCGATCAGCGCGCGGCGGTCCTGGCCGAGGCGGGAGACATCGCCGGCCCGATCGCGGACGGGGCTGTCGACGAGTCCGTGATGTCGGCCGAAATCGGGGAGATTCTGCTGGGTCGCGCGCCGGGGCGCACGGACGCCGACGAGATCACCTTCTTCAAGTCGGTCGGCAACGCGGTCCAGGACGTCGCGGTGGCCGCGCGGGTGCTGGAGGGCGCCACCGCATCGGGCCGGGGCGTGCTCCTCGACCTCTGACCCGGCCCGCGCCCGCGTCGGCGGGGCGCTCGCGGCTGCGGTTGCGGCTGCGGCTGCGGCTGCGCGGGCGTCAGCCGCCGAGCTGCGACCAGGCCTGCGCCCGCTCCTGGTACCGGGCCAGCGCGTCCTGGTCGCCCTGCTGGACGGCCACCTGGACGAGGGCCAGATAGGTCCACGCGTAGTAGTTCGGGATCCCGATCGTCGCGATGTCGGGCCAGTGGTCCCACGCGTCCGGGATCCCCGACCGGTGGATGTAGACCTCGTCGACCAGCGTGCCGGTGCGGTCGACGTCGATCCACTCTCCGATCACCGAGGTGTACGGAGACTGCTCCATGCGGACGATCGTCGGATCCCCGCTCTCGGCGACGGGCCCGTTGTGGAGCTTGAACGCCAGCCCGTGCCGGACGAGGTACGGCTGCACGCCGAGTGACTGGGCTGCATTGCCGCTCGACGCGAAGTAGATGGGCCGCTCGTCGATCACCTCGTTGATGAGGTTGAGCGCGAACTGCTGCCAGGGCGAGAGGTACTGGCCGGCCTGGAGCGTCGCGCGCACGTTCCCCATGAGGAGCTCCACGGTCTCCGTGACCGGCGCCACGCGCAGGGAGACCTCGGCGATCTGGTCGTCGGTCAGCGGGATGATCGACCTCGTCGGCGGACGGATCGGCTCGTCGACCAGGATCGCGGCCTTGTCGCCCGCGTCCGCCCGGGAGCTCACGTACGCCGCCGGCGTGCTCTCCGCCGAGTACGGGCGCTGGCACTGGATGACCGTCCAGTCCGACGAAGGATCGGTCCCCTCCGGGCACGGCTCGGTCAGCCGCTTGAGCTGGTAGGTGTACCAGTCGGTGTTGAGGTACGACGTCACGATCACGGTCACGTCGCGTCGGATCCCCTCGACCTCCTGGAGATACCAGAGCGGGAACGTGTCGTTGTCCCCGTTGGTGAAGAGGACGGCGTACGGCTCGACGCTCATGAGCAGGTTGTACGCCCAGTCCCGCGCCGAGTAGTCGTAGTGGCGCGTCGCCCAGCTCCAGTTGAGCACGAGCGGAAGAAGCGCGAGCGCGAGCACCGGGCTCGCCTTGGCCAGGCTCGCCTTGAGCTCCAGAGCCGCCTCGCGCCAGAGGGTCACGATGCCCATGCCCGCCCACAGCCCCCAGACCGAGAAGCTGACGATGAAGAAGTAGTCCCGCTCACGGACCTCGTGCAGCGACCGGTCGGCCACGGGCGCCTGCAGGGAGTACCCGTACTTGAAGTTCAGGTAGTAGACGAGGGCACCGGAGAGCGTGGCGAAGAGCGTGAGCACGAAGAGGAAGCTCGCCCGGTCACGGCGCGCGTGCTCGATCGCACCCCAAACGCCGAGACCGGTGAAGAGCATCGTGAACGGCAGGCGCACGTTCGCGAAGACGGTGTTGGCTCCGTTCAGGGAACGGGCCCACTGCCAATCGAAGTACTGGAGGTAGTTCGTGAGCTGGGACGGGAGCGGCGCCTGCCTGGGGATCAGCGGAGGCTTGTCGTATTGCGTCCGGTTGAGCGCCTCCGCCAACGCCGCGCAGCCCGCCTTGCCGTAGGTCACCACGGCGCCCAGGGCCGAGGCGATGTCGGGGCAGGTCGGCGCGGCCTCGTTGATGAGCGGGCCGAGCCCGGCGCGGATGGGCAGGAAGAGGTGGATGGAGAGCCCCAGGAGCACCGCGGCTCCGCCGGAGACGTACAGACGCCAGTCGAGCAGGGTCTTCGGGTATACGTAGAGGCAGAAGGCACCGAACAGCGGAATGCCGACGAGGGCCACGCGGTAGTCGACGACGCCGCCGAGCGCCAGAATGAAGGCGATGCCGATCGGCGGGAGCATCTGTGGCCGCACGTAGAGGATGAAGAGCCCGATCGCGGGCGCCGCGAGGAAGGCCATCAGGTGGTTGCCCACGCTCAGGGCGAGGATGAACGCCATGAGGATGAGCAGGTTGTCGTCCTTCCCCCGCCCGAGGTTCTCCTGCCAGCGGAAGGCCAGCCAGGACAGCAGCGCGATGGTCAGGAGCGAGACCGTGTAGACCTTCTCGTTGACGTTCGACTGGCTCCACACCGTGAAGGCGGTGGCGCTCACGAGCACGGCCGCGGCCGCTCCGATCAGCCGGAAGGTCCGATCCTCGGAGAAGAAGCGCAGGATGTGGTGCACGACCAGGAACCACAGCGCGTGGGCCGTGGCGCTCACGACCGCGCTGAAGAGGTTGATCTTCACGGCCACGGAGAGCCCCAGGGGCGCGAGCAGGAGCGACCAGGCCCGGGCGAGGACCACGAAGAGCGGGTTCCCGGGCGGGTGCGGGATCCCCATGATGTGGCCCGTGGCGATGTACTCGCTCGTGTCCCAGAAGGCGGTGGTGGGGCCGAGCGTGAGCGCGTACAGGGCGAAGACGAGCCCCCCGGCGAGCGCGGCCGCCCGGTACGGCGGACGGAGATCGCCGCTCCCGTCGCTGATCGGCTCCGCGGGAGCCCCGTCCGTGCGTTTCGCGTCCTCGTTGGTCATGCCGTGGGGTCGGTCGGCGGCTCGCCGGCGGCCTCGCGCGAGGGTCCGACGCTCTCCGGAATCTCTCCGAAAGCAAATAACATAACCCGTCCGACCCCGATCCCGGGCCACGGATGAGCCGGCGCGGGGGGCATCACGCCTCGGGGGAGAGATGCAGGCAGCCCCACGCGTCCACCTCGACGGTCCATCGGGGCGGAACCCAGGTCGTCGCGCTGTACTCCTGGATCACGAGGGGGCCATCCAGGGCGTGCCCCGCNNNCCAGACCCGACCCGCCTCGAGGGCCCGCCCGCCGAAGACGACCGTGGCGGGCGTCGTCCGGGGCGGGCCCGAGGCCCGCCCGATCCGCGCCACCTCCGGCTCGCTGGCCGGGGCGGACACGACCACGCGGAGGGTGACGGCCTCGACCGGCGTGTCCGGCCTCCGATATCCGTACCGGTCGAGGTGAGCCCGGTGAAAGGCGTCCTCCCAGCCGCGCGCCGGGACCGCGAGCTCGAAGCTCTGTCCCCGATAGCGTGCGTCGATCCAGCGCTCGGCCGTGAGGTCGCGCGCGGCCGCGCCCTCGCCGAGCATCGCGTCGCGCGCGGCGGCCTCGAGCTCGTCCGCGAGGTCGTCGATCTTCTCGGCATAGCGGGGGGTTCGGGTGTCGATCAGGATCGTCCGCGACACCTCCTTGGTGATCGGTGACGCGAGCATGCCGTAGGCGGAGAGGAGGCCGGGGTCGGGCGGGACGATGGCCCTGCGCGCGCCCAGGCGCGACGTGAGCTCGGCGACGTGCAGCGCGCCCGCGCCGCCGAAGGCGACGAGCGCGAAGTCGACGGGGTCGTAGCCCCGCTCCACGGAGATGACGCGGAGCGCACGCTCCATGGCCGTGTCCGCCACCGCGAGCACGCCTTCGGCGGCGTCCTCGGGCGTTGCACCGAGGGCGTCCGCGAGCTCGGAGAGGGGGCGCTCGATGGCCGAGCGGTCCAGCGCCCGGCCCCCGCCCAGGAACGCGTCGGCGGGGAGCCTGCCGAGCCACACGTGCGCGTCGGTGACCGTGATCTCGGTGCCCCCCCCGCCGTAGCAGATGGGGCCGGGACGGGCCCCCGCGCTCTGCGGCCCCACGCGCAGGGCGCCGCCGGCGTCGACCCGGGCGATCGAGCCGCCCCCGGCGCCCACCGTGTGGATGTCGATGACGGGGATGGCGGCCGGCTGATCGGCGATCGACAGCTCACGGGTGCGCAGGGGCCGCCCGGGGCACAGCGACACGTCGGTCGACGTTCCCCCCATGTCGAACGAGATGACGGAGTCGTGGCCGGCCCGTCGGGCCCAGGTCAGCGCTCCGACGACGCCCCCGGCGGGGCCGGACAGGACCGTATGGACGGGCTCGCGGCGCGCGCGCTCGATCGGGAGCGCACCCCCGCTGGAGCCCATGATCGACACGCGCGCCGCTCCGGCCTCCGCCGCGAGGCGCCCGAGGTACCGATCCATCTTGGGCGCGACGTAGGCGTTCACGACCGTCGTGGACGTCCGCTCGTACTCCCTGAACTCCGGCACGATCTCGCTCGACACCGAGAGCGGGAGCCCGGTCGAGCGCAACGTGGCGGCCACGGCACGCTCGTGCTCGGGATTCGCGTAGGAGTGCAGCAGCGAGACGGCGACGGACTCCGCGCCGCGCGCCGCCACCGAGGCCGGGAGCGCGGACAGCGCATCCGGGTCGAGCGGGGCGATCTCGGCACCCTCCGCGTCCAGGCGCCCGGGCACGCCGAGCCTGTCCTCGCGGGCGACCAGCGGAGGGAGCCGGTGCCCGACCAGCGCGTAGAGCTGCGGCCGGTTCTGGCGGCCGATCTCGATGACGTCCTCGAAGCCCTCGTTCGTGACCAGCACGACCCGGGCCCCACGGCGCTCGAGGAGCGCGTTGGTGGCCACGGTCGACCCGTGCAGGAGGACGAAGGGCTCGTCGCGCTCGAGGATCTGCCGGATGCCGTCGAGGACCGCCTGGGCGGGATCGTCGGGCGTGGACGGGACCTTGAGCGTGGCCACCAGCCCCCGGCGCAGGAGGACGAGGTCGGTGAACGTCCCGCCCGTATCCACCGCGAGCAGCGCCGTTGACGCTCCCTCCCGGGCTGGGGACATTGGGGCGCTCACGGCGCCGCCCACGACTGGTATCGCATGCAGCTCTTCCCTTCGTTCGAGACGTTCTCGGACCTCGCAGACGGGTCCGGTCTCGTCCCGGTGTGGCGTGAGTTCCTCTTCGATACCGACACGGCGGTCACCGCCTACGCGAAGCTGGCGCAGCCGCCCTTCGGTTTCCTCCTCGAGTCGGTGGTCGGTGGCGAGCAGTGGGCGCGCCACACCTTCCTGGGCACGCGGCCCGTCGGAGCGTGGAAGCTACACAGGGGCGCCGTGAGCTGGTGGTCACCCGACCGTGGCTGGGCCGAGGTGGACACCGACGATCCCCTGGGCGATCTCGATGCCCGCCTCCAGTCGCGGGCCCCTGCGGACGTTGCCGGCCTGCCCCCGTTCTGGGGCGGAGCGGTAGGGTACTTCGCCTACGACGTCGTGCGCCAGATCGAGCGCCTGCCCGACGCGCCCCCCGACGACCTCGATCTCCCGGACGGCCTCTTCGTCTTCACCGACATCGTCCTGGCCATCGACAACCTGAGGGGGCGCGCCATGGCGATCGCGGCCGTGCCCGTCGAGCCCGGGCTCTCCGCCGAGGATCTGAGGGCGCGCTACGACCGCGCGGCGCACGATACCGAGTCCGTGGTGAGGACGCTTGCCGAGGCACCCGCCCCGCAGCCGCTCTCGCTGGCGCCCGAGCCCGAGCTCGATCCGGACTTCGCGAGCTCCATGACCCGGGAGCGCTTCGAGGCGGGGGTGGAGCGGATCCGCGAGTACATCCGCGCCGGCGACGCCTTCCAGGTGGTGCTCAGCCAACGGCTGCGGTTCTCCTTGGAGGCGACTCCGTTCGAGCTGTACCGCGGCCTGCGCAGCCTGAACCCGTCCCCGTACCTCTACTTCCTCGAGCTGGACGGGCTCTCGCTCGTGGGCAGCTCGCCGGAGGTGCTCGTTCGGGTCGAGGACGACACCGTGACCGTCCGTCCGATCGCCGGGACGCGCCCCCGCGGGCGCACGCCGGAGGAGGAGCGCGCGCTCGCGGACGAGCTCGCGCGTGACGAGAAGGAGCTGGCCGAGCACCGGATGCTCGTGGACCTGGGGCGAAACGACGTGGGCAGGGTCTCGGAGTACGGGTCGGTGACCGTGCCGGACCTGATGGTGGTGGAGCGCTACTCGCACGTGATGCACCTGGTCAGCCAGGTCGAGGGAAGGCTGAGGTCGGGGCTGTCGGCGATGGACGTCTTTCGGGCGTGCTTCCCGGCGGGCACCGTGTCGGGCGCCCCCAAGGTCCGGGCCATGGAGATCATCGACGAGCTCGAGCCGGTACGCCGGGGCGCGTACGCCGGAGCGGTCGGTCACTTCGCGTACGGCGGGACCCGCATGGACACCGCGATCACGATCCGCACGGTCGTCGTGTGCGACGGGGCGGCCCACGTCCAGGCGGGGGCCGGGATCGTCGCCGACTCGGATCCGGCCCGGGAGTACGAGGAGACGCTCAACAAGGCGCGGGCCCTGCTCAAGGCCGCCGTGATGGTCGGCGGATGAGCGCGGACTACCCCGCCAGCCTCTCGTAGAGGAGCGCGAGCGCGCCGATTCCGGTCTCGAAGTTGTCGACGGGGAGCCACTCGTCCGGCGCGTGCAGATTGCACCCCGGCAGCGAGAACCCGACCAGGAGCGCGGTCGCGTCGAGCTTCTCCTCGAACTCCACGACGATCGGGATGGACCCGCCTCCCCCCATCGGGACCGGTGTCGTGCCGAAGGCCTCGCGGAGGGCGGAGCCGGCCGCTTCGAAGGCGCTCCCCCCGATGCTGGCCTTCCAGGGGCGACCCCCGTGAAGCTCCTTGACCTCGACCGTGACGCCAGGGGGGGTCACGCGCTCCAGGTGCGCCTCGAGCAGGGGCCGGATCTTCCGGTCGCTCTGATCAGGGACGAGCCGGAAGCTCACCTTCGCCATCGCGTGGTTGGGAAGCACCGTCTTCGCCCCCTCGCCCGTGTAGCCGCACAGGATCCCGTTCACGTCGCAGCAGGGGCGGATCCAGAGTCGCTCGAGGGTGCCGAATCCCGCTTCACCGACGAGGTCCGGCACGCCCAGCTCCTCCCGGTAGCGGTCGTCGTCGTGCGGGAGCTCGGCGATCTGCCGACGGGTCTCGTCGTCCCACTCGACGACGTCGTCGTAGAACCCCTCGATGGCGACCCGGCCGTCGGGGCCGTGCAGCGACGCGATGATGCGCGCGAGGGCGTTGCCCGGGTTCATGACGGCGCCGCCGTACTCGCCCGAGTGCAGGTCGCTCTTCGCGCCGTGCACGTGGATCTCGAAGTAGGCGAGGCCGCGAAGGGAGAAGCCCACGGACGGCAGGCCCGGGGCGTACATGCCCGTGTCGGAGATCAGGACCACGTCGCAGGCGAGGCGCTCCACGTTGGCTTCGACGAACGGGATGAGGTTGGGCGAGCCCACCTCCTCCTCTCCCTCGGCGAGCAGGATCACGTTGATCGGCAGCGACCCGACCGTCGCCAGGTGCGCCTCCAGCGCCTTGACGTGCATGTACAGCTGGCCCTTGTCGTCGGCCGAGCCGCGCGCGTAGATGCGGCCGTCACGCTCGGTGGGCTCGAAGGGCGGCGAGGTCCACAGCTCGAGCGGCTCGGGCGGCTGCACGTCGTAGTGCCCGTAGATCAGGACGGTCGGGGCGTCCGGTCCGGCCTTGCGCCACTCCGCCAGGACGATCGGGTGTCCCTCGGTCTCGACCACCTCCGACACCATCCCCGCGTCGGCGAGACGGTCCGCGAGCCATTCGGCGGCGTGGCGGGTGTCGTCCGCGTGCTCCGTCTTCGCGCTGATCGACGGGATGCGGAGGAAATCGTACACCTCGGCGCGGAAACGCCCGAGGTTCGCTTCGATGAAGCTCAGAACGTCGGAGTTGTCAGCCGACATGCAGGCGCCCCGGCCTGAAGCGTTCGAATTGCGAGGAGCGGCGCACCGCGCCTCATCAGATGAGGGTCCGCAGCCCCCAGCGGTACACGAACGTCATGAGCATGGCGAAGAGCGCCGCCCCGGCCATCCCGCCCACGCTGATCGCCAGGGGCTCGTACAGGTGGAAGCTGCCCACGCCGAGCATGCCGCCGATCACGGCTGCGAACGCGCCGAGAACCGCGATGATGACCGCGTGGCCGGCCTGCTCTTCGGGCCGGTCGATGGCGGCTCGCATCGCGAGGCCGATTCCGGCCCCCATGACGATCCAGATGGCGATCCCGATCCAGTTCTGCATGTCGGCTTCGAAGGGTGTGTGTGTGGATGCTCGGCGTCGACAACAGACCGCGGAATCTACCCACTGCCGGGGGTGAGAACCACCCTGCGGGGGACTCGTCGTCGCCGCGATCCCGACGCCCGGCGCCGCTGGCCGGGTCGAGGCCGAGCACCCCGGGCGCGAGGCCTTGGACGGCGGCCCTCCGCCTGCTTTCTTTCGATCATGTCGGACGAGATCATCGACCTGACCCGGTACCTCAGGACGGAGCCGGCGAGCCCCGAGCCCCGGGGCGTCATGTCGCTGTGGGGCGCGGACGGCGAGCGCTCGCGGTTCGCGCTCCCGCTGTGGCGCATCGTCTACCTGGCGCACGCGGAGCGGGGCCTGATCGTCTCGCGACGGGAGGATCCTCCCCGGCCTCCCGTGCCCTTCGTGGCTCTCGATCTCGCCTCCGAGCCGGCTCGGGTAGGGGTCCCGGAAGGTCTGCCGAGCTTTCGCGGCGAGGAGGAGCCGCAGCTCCTCGACCTCGGCGCCGGCGGCCTCGTGATCCACCTCGGGCGCCACAAGGGCACGGCCTGGAGCCTGGTCGTGGATGGTGGGGACGTGCGCACCGAGCCCGTCGGACCGAGCGAGCGGGAGGACATCCTCTTCCTCGCGGGGGAGTGCGCCGGCCTGCTCTTCGCGAGGGATCTCGCCGACGAGGAGGGCGCGGGGGGGTAGAGGAGGGCGCAGGAGCTCAACGGTAGCCCCGAGCACGCGCCGCCCGACTGCCAATCGTTCATCCGTTACAGGCCGCTAGGACTCCCCCATGCGCCGCTTGAGCTCCTCGAGCGCGGCGTCCACGTCGAGCTCCTCCCGCCGTGCCGGCTCGTCGACATCGATGTGGTACTCGGAGCGCTCGTCCAGGCCGAGGCCGTCGAAGGCTTCGGCCGCCTCTCCGGCGGCCCGCTCGCCCTCGATCTTCTCGGCCATCCGGTCGAGCTCGCCGAGCAGGTCGTCGGCCGCCGACAGCGTCTCCCGCGCCTGCGAGCGGCCGGTGGTGGCGCCCAGCGCCTCGCGCTTCTTCCTCGCCTCCTCGAAGCGGTCCCGCATCTCCGCCAGCGTCCGTTTGCGAAAGTCGAGCTCCTCGCCGAGGGCGTCGGCCTTCTTCCTGAGCACGGCCAGGTGCTTCTCGGAGCGCGTCGCGAACTCGGCGGCGACCTTCACGGTCTCGTCGTCGTCGATTCTGCGGGCCATCTCCTCACGGCGCCGCGCGGTGTCCCGCTGCTCCGCGAGCCTCTCGATCTCGGAGAGCGCCTTCTCGAGCTCGGCCTCGAGCCTCGAGATCTCCGCCTTCTCGTCGACGATCTCACGCTTCATGCCGGCGAGCAGCCTGTCGACGGTCCCCGGCACCTGATCCCGGCTCAGCTCCTTGTTGAAGTTGTCCAGCGCCTCGCGGAAGGCGGCTCGGAGGTCATCGAACATGTGTGCTTCCTGCTGTCGGACGTGATGCGCCGCGGCGGTGGCGGCCGGGCCGGGTAGAATAACGCGGAGATCCGAAGTCCGCCTCTGCGGGCCGGAGTGGGCCGCTCAGCCGACGCGAGGCGTTGAGGGGCTTTGAGACCGGCTACGGAGCGGACGCCCCCGGGGCTTGGGGAGGGGCGGTCTCCGCTAGTTCAGGAAGGGCTCGATTAGTTCAGGAAGGGCTCGATGCGCTGCGCGAACGAGTTGCGCGCCCGGTGCAGCCGGCTCTTCACCGTGCCCAGGTTGACGCCCGTGATCTCCGAGATCTCCTCGTAGCTCTTGCCCTCGAGCTCCCGCAGGCGGAAGACCAGGCGGTGGTGCTCCGGAAGCTCCTTGACCGTGTCCTCGACCAGGCGACGCAGGTAGCGCTTCCGGTACAGGTCGTCGGGCCGCATCGAGTAGTCCTCGAACTGGATCGGCCGGTGGTCGTCGTCCCAGTTCCCGGTGAGCCTCTGGAAGAGCACGAGCGGGCTCCGCGACCGGTTGCGCAGCTCGTTCTTCGAGAGGTTGCTCGCGATCGTGTAGACCCAGGTCGAGAACTTCTTCGACGTGTCGAAGCGGTGCAGGTGTCGCGTCACGCGGATGAACGCCTCCTGCACGAGGTCCTGGGCCCGGTCGGCGTCGCCGGTCTTACGCGTGATGAAGTGGATGAGCCGGTCGCGGTACCGGTCGTACAGGCGCTGGAACGCGCCGGGGCGACCCTCGAGGTGCGCCGTGACCAGTTGCTCGTCCGTCAGCTCTTCGAGCGGGGCATCCGCCAGAAGGGAGGCGAGGTCGTGGGTGTCGGCTTTTGCCATGGGGCTTCGCACCTGGGAGGGTCGTCCTGGGGCACAACGTTCAGGACCGGATCAATGACCCGTTAAGATGCCCGAACCCCCCAAGGGGTTCAAGAGTCGTCGAGCGGCTTAAGCGCCCGCGTCGTCAGCTCCTCGCGCGGCCTTCCGCGCCGCCGAGACGGTGCGCGAGTCCGACCAGCGGGCCACCCTCGGAGAACCCCTCGTACAAGGCGTCCTCGGGCTCCGGCATGTGATCTCGGGACTCCAGCGCCTCGTCCGCGGCCCTCTCCATCTCGTCCGTCACGTCCCGCTCGATGTCCGCCAGGACTTCGTCGTCCGTGCCGCGTCCCCTCAAGTAGGACTCGAAGAGCCCGATGGGATCGCGCTCCCCCCACGAGCGGAACAGCTCCCCGGGAAAGGTGTCGCGCGCCTCGCGCTCGTCGTGCGTGGCGTGCCCTCCCATGCGGAAGGTATCGGCGACGATCGCGGCCGGTCCCTCGCCCCTCCGGCACAGCTCGGCGGCCATGCGGGCAGCCGCGTAGACGTCGAGCACGTTGTTGCCGTCGCAGCTCCACGAAGCGATCCCGTACATGGAGGGCCATGCGTGGATGTCCCCCACGCCGTGCCCCTCGAGAGGCGTCCCGAGCGCGACCTGGTTGTTCTGGATCACGAAGATCGCCGGCAGGTCCTGCACGGCCGCCAGGTTCATCCCCTCGTGACACGCCGCGGTCTTGGTCGCGCCGTCACCGATCCACGTCATGGCCACGCGCGGCTCTCCACGGTTTCGAAACGCCAGGGCCGCGCCGGTCACGATGGTCACGCTCGTGCCCATGTGGCTGATCGGCTGCACGATGCCGGACGTCATGTCTCCGATGTGCAGGTCTCGGCCTCCGGTGGGCGAGTCCGACGTGGCCAGGTAGCCACGGAACATGTCGGCCAGCGGCATGCCCATCATGTGGAGCGCGCCCGCGTTGCGGATCATCGGGCTCACCACGTCGACGTCCGGGTCCAGGGCGCGGACGGCGCCTACCGTGACGGCCTCTTCCCCGGTGCCGAGCCAGGCCTTGGAGATCACGCCCTTGCGCACCCAGCGCTTGAGGCCGATGTCGTGGAGGCGCGTCCGCAGCAGGTCACGATACAGGGCCAGGAGGTCGTGCTCGGACAGCGCTGCGACGATGCGAGCGCGCTCCGGATCGGCGTCGAGGGTGTCGCGGAACGCCTGGACGAGCTCCGGGCCCGGGGCCCAGCTCACGTACTCCGGCGGGTCGAATGCGGGGTATCTCTTCATCGCGCCAAAGGTAGGGCGAGCTCCGGACCGGCGGTATGACCTCCGGGACCCACCGGCGCGACCACGAAAAAGAGCGGGGGAGTGGAAGGATCTCGAAGGCACGAAGAACCAGCCCCCCCAGGGTGGGCCAACGAGATGACCTCCACACTCGCCCCGCTCATGGCCCGCTTGCGCAGGCACACCTGTATATACGATCGGCCCGTGAGGGTGTCACTCTCATATTGGTACGTTCCGGAAATTCGTCGAAGAGCGTTCCCCGTGCGCGTTGCACACCGCAGGCGGCTGCTCGACATTACGCCCTTGAGTTGCGGCCCCGTCCCACCCACCCGGAGACCCGTTGTCAGACTCGAGCGCGGCCACCTCCGGAAGCGAAGGGCCACGCCGGGTCCAGGCCGTGGTCGCGCTCCGGGTGCTCGAGGTGATGCGGGACCGCGACCTTCCGGTGGAGCTGCTCGAGGACGAGGACCCGACGCGGACGATCCCCCGGCGGTTCGGCCTCAGCGACGTCGTGGAGCGGCAGATCCGAGCGTATCAGGAGGACGTACGGAGGCGCGTCAAGCTCAGCGACGGTGAGGTTCGGGACCTCCTCCGGCTGGTGATCCGCCGGCCGGACGGGCCCGAGGTCATGCACGAGGTCGGCCGGCTCCTCGCCGGCCGGGAGCGCCCCGCCCCCTGGGTGCGGATGCTCCCCCAGCGGCTGCGCTACCGCGCCGCCCGCTCGACCGCGCGCAAGCAGCTCCGCAGGCTCTTCGGCCGCCCGATCGGGGGGTTCGCGGTGGCTCCCTTCGCGATCGAGGGACGGGCGCTGATGTTCATCGAGAGTGATCCCGGGGGTGACGCCTGCTACATCCTGAGCGGGTTCTGCCAGGAGATTCTGGGGCGCGTGCTCGGTGGCACGGCGGAGGTCCGCCACACTCGCTGCCAGGCGCTCGGCGACGAGCTGTGCCGGTGGGAGGGAGCCCTCGTGGAGCCGGCCGCGGGCGTCGCCGCGGGCGAGGGGCGAGGGAGCGAGGACGTGGCGCGAGGGAGCGAGGACGCCGGAAACCCCGGGACGGACGGAGGGTAGCCGCTTCTCCGACTCGCTCCCGGGCACGTCACGGAGGATCCGGCGATGGTCGAGAAAGGCTCACCAGCTCCCGACTTCACGCTCCCGTCCGACGATGGGGGCGACATCACGCTCTCGGCTCTCAGGGGCAGGAAGGTCGTGCTGTACTTCTACCCGAAGGACGACACTCCGGGCTGTACGGTCCAGGCGTGCGACTTCCGCGACTCGCTGCCCCTGTTCGAGGGCGTGGACGCGCTGGTGCTCGGCGTGTCCGCGGACTCTCTCGCGTCGCACGCGAAGTTCCGCTCGAAGTTCGAGCTCAACTTCCCCCTGCTCTCCGACGGGGATCATCGCGTCTCGGAAGCGTACGGCGTATGGAAGGAGAAGAAGCGCTACGGACGCTCCTTCATGGGCATCGAGCGCTCGACGTTCCTGATCGACGAAGCGGGGGTCGTCGCCGACGTGTGGCGCAACGTGAAGCCCGAGGGCCACACCCGGATGCTGGCCGAGCTCGTGGGCGCCTGAGCGGCCCCCGGGTCGGAAGCGGCCTCGCCGGCTTGCCGCGCTCAGCCCGAAAGGGAGCGGTGGACGCGGAAGGTGCAGAGGTCCTGGACCACCAACAGGCCCTGGGCACGCGCAGCCTCGGCCTCCCGGTCGGAGCGGATCCCGCTCTGTAGCCAGATCGCCGGACGCTCCGGCCGGGCCGCGGCGGACTCCACGAACGCCCCCGCCGCCTCCGACGGGCGGAACACGACCACGAGGTCGACCGGCTCGTCGACCTCCTCGAGGCGATCGCGGGCGGCACGCCCGAGGAGCCGGTCCGCGCGAGGGTTGACCGGGATCACGTCGTAGCCCTTGGCGGCGAGGTACGACGGCACCCGCCGGGCGGCCTTCTCAGGGCTGCGCGAGAGGCCGATCACGGCGACGGTTCGCATGCGCTCGAAGAGCGCCCGGAGCTCCTCGGCCGGGGGGTTGTCGGGGTCCGACGACTCCTCGAGCTCACGGCGGAGCAGGGACAGCGTATCCACGGTGCGCCGACGTTATCGGGTCACGACGGTGGCCCGCAACGGCGTGTTGCCCCACGTCCCCGGCCGTGCGAAGATCCGGTCCCCCGTCTACGTCTTCCGCCTTCCACGGAGCACCATGGAACTCGGCATCGCGATCGTTGCTGCGCTCGTCCTCGCTGTGGTCGGCTTCGGCCTGGGCCGTTCGAGGGGACGGTCCGCGGGCCTGGCGGAGGGGAGGGCCGCGGCGGACGCACGCATTCGCACGCTCGCCTCCGCGGTCGAGAGAGGCCGGCAGCCGGAGGGGGTCGCCCCGGGCAGCGCGGAGGCCGAGCTGCACGCGGCGCTGGGGCAGGGATGGGCGCCGCGGGAAGTGGAGCGCGAGGCGGCGCTTCGGGAGGCCATCGCCCGCGTGAGCGGCTTCCTCCACAACCGGGTGCGGGAGCCGCTGGCCGGCCACGAGCGCAGCACGGACGCCGAGGAGCTCAGGGAGCGCATCGAGCTCGCGCTCGGGGCGCTGGAGGATCTGGACTTCTTCGCCACCGAGATGAGCGAGGCGCGGGAGGGGACGAACCTCGTGGCGCTGGCGCAGCGGGTGTCGCGGGAGTTCGCCTCCGACCAGGGTATCGGCGTGCGGCTCCGCCTGGGCAACGGAGCCGTTCGCGCGGTCGCCAATCCCGCCGCGCTCATGGATGCGCTCTACCTCGTCCTGCACAACGCCGGTCGCTTCGGCGGAGGCAGCACGATCGACCTCACCGTGGAGGAGTCGGACGGCCGGGCCCGCATCGTCGTGCGAGACCGTGGCGAAGGCTTCTCGGAGGAGGCGTTCGCGAGAGCCTTCGACCCCTTCTACTCCACCTCGGACGCCGGACTCGGGCTCGGTCTTCCCCATGCGCGCAAGGTGGTGGAGGCGATGGGCGGGCGAATCGAGCTGCGCAACGTGCCGGATGGCGGAGCGGAGGTGGAGCTCTCCTTTCCCGCCGCCTAGCGGAGTGTTCCGGTTGAGTGTTCCGGTTGTTTGGTGCGAACGGCATCGAAACATCGGAAACGCTCCACCAGGGAGCCTCTGCGCTCGGGGCGCGCATCAGCCGGGTGGGGGCGCGTCCATCCGGTCGGCGCTCAGGCCCACGCCGGCCACGCCGACGACCACCAGGACGATGCCCAGCCAGCCGGCCGGCGAGAGCCCCTGGGCCAACAGCGTCGTGGCCAGCAGCGCGGCGACGACCGGTTCCACCGCGGTGGTGATCGAAACTTTCCCGGCCTCGATGCGGGCGAGGGCGTCGAAGAAGAGGAAGTGGGCCACGGCGATCGTGAGGAGCGCGAAGAGGAGGAGCAGGAGCCAGGTATCCCCGTCACGCGGAAGGACGACGGGCCCGGAGACGATCGGGACCGCGGCGGCCAGGAGCACGCACGAGCCGATCGTGCTGTAGAGCACGGTCCGCGCCGACCCGTACCGGGGTGCGGCGAACCGCCCGAAGAGCGTGTACGCCCCGTAGCTCACTCCGGCCAGGATCCCCCACGCCACACCGGTGGTTCCGAAGGTCGCCGAGGTCTCTTCCGCGCCGAGCACCGAGAGCCAGACCCCGGCGAGCGTGACGGCTACGAGCGCGACGCGACCGGCGGTCGGCCACTCGCCCAGGAGCGGTCCGGACGCGGCGACCACGAGGGCGGGGGCGAGGTAGAGGAGCGCGACGGTCGCCGGCACCCCGACCGCGTCCGTGGAGAGCTGGTACGCGATCTGGAAGAGCCCGATCGCGGATCCTCCGGCCAGTCCGAGGATCAGCAGCCCGCGCAGGTCCACGCGGAGGGTCTCGGCTCTCGCGACCCCGAGGTAGACGATCAGGAAGACGGCCCCGAGGACGGGCCGGAGCAGGGCCACGCTCTCGGGCGGAAGCCCCATGCGGAAGAGGCTCACCGCGAAGATCCCCGAGGAGCCCCAGAGGCTCGCGGCGGCGAGCGCCTCGACGTAGCCCAGGAAGCGGCTCCGCCGCGGACCCGCGCCGCTCACGAATATCCGTAGACCTGATAGAGGAGGACGTAGACCGCGAGGCCCGTCACGGACACGTACGCCCACACGGGAAACACCCAGCGCGCGAGGCGGGCGTGCTCCTCGAACCGGTCGTTGAAGGCGAGGTAGAGGAGCCTCACGACGAGGGGGAGCGCGACGACGGCGAGGATCATGTGGGAGAAGAGGATCGCCAGGTACGCCGCGCGGGCGAGGCCCTCGCCGGCGAACTCGTGCGTGCCCGTGAGCACGACGCGCGTCACGTAGAAGACGAGGAAGAGGCCCGAGGCCCCGACCGCCGTCAGCATCGCACGCTTGTGCTTGTCGACGATCTTGCGCCGGATGAACACGAACCCGGTCACGAGGGCGACGGCGCTGGTCGCGTTGAGCCCGGCGTTGACCAGGGCGAGAAGGTCACCGGCCGCGGTGGCGTTCACGCTGGGGAGGGCTCCGGTGGAAGGGTAGGCTCTGGGCGATCAGGCCGTGGCGCTCATCAGGCCGTGGCGCGCGCCGCGCGCGCGCCGGCCTGCTCGGGTGCGAGCCGGGCGACGGTGGCGGCGTGCACCAGCGTCACGAGCAGGAGGGCCGCCACCAGGGTGTGCAGCGAGACCGGCACCACCGCGAGGACCGTCAACACCGAGGCCACGCCGAGGGCCACCTGCACGAGAACGAGCACGGCGGCGGCGTCGAGCGCCGCGCGCAGGAGCCTCGGCACGGCTTCCCTGCGTGCCCACACGGCCAGGTAGAGGACGAAGGCGGTCACGACGATGGCCAGGACGCGATGGAGGAAGTGCACCGTGATCGGCGTGTTCACCAGCGGGGGCACGACGCGGCCCAGGCAGAGGGGCACGTCGGGGCAGGACATGCCGGCGTCCATGTGGCGCACCAGGCCGCCCAGGACCGACTGCGCGAAGACCAGCCCGGCCGCGACGGTCGCGAGGGTGGCGGCGCGCGCCGCGCGGAGCGGCGACATCGACCGGCGCTCGACCGAGAGCGTCGCGGACGCCAGCGTCGTGGCCAGGGCCAGGAAGAGGAGCGCGAGGCCGAGGTGCGTCGTGGACACGAGGTCGGGAAGCCGGTAGATCACGGTGAGCCCGCCGAAGACCGATTGGATCAGGAGCAGCGCCACCCCCGCGAGGCAGGCCTTGAAGATCCAGGGGCGCTCGCGCGTCTCCCTTGAGGCCAGCCACGCCGCGAGCCCGAACATGAGCACGAGCCCGCCCGCAACGAGCCGGTGCAGGTGCTCCCAGAACACGCCTCCGGTCATCTCGGGCATCATCGTCCCGAAGCACGTAGGCCAGTCCGGACAGGCGAGGCTGGACTCGGTCGCGTGCACCACGCTGCCGAGGAAGAGGAGGACGAGGGTCCAGGCTACCGTGACCTTGAAGGCATGCGCGTGGAGCATCTCGGCGCTAACCCGCCGCCACGGGCGCGCCGACGGGCTCCTCGGAGGCCTGCGCCTGCCCCGCCGCGGCCGCCCTCTCGATCTGGTCGCGATAGATCTCCAGGGATACGCCGCCCTTCTCGAGCCACTCGAGATCCCCGTCGAGGTACCGCCTGGCGAGCGCGTTCGTGCGGGCGTCGTCGTTGCGGAAGAGCGCGCGGAAGCGATCCCGGATCCGGCGGCGCGCCATGCGGCAGTAGGCGTCCGCGACGTCCAGGACGCCTCCGGCCTCCGCTCCGTCCTCCTCGAGCATGCGTGCGCGCACCACCACGGCCGTCATGACGAGGAGCTCCGCGCCCACGTCGACGATGCGGCCGAGGACCGCCTGACGCTTCTCCAGCGAGGGCCCGAAGCGGACCATCGCGTGGAAGGTGGCCCGGGCCAGGCGGCGCGAGGTCCTCTCGACGTAGCGGACGTGCGGGGCCAGCGCGCCGAGCTCGGAGTACTTCGGCCAGAAGCTCCACCCGAGGAAGCGGGTGGGATACCACCAGGCGTAGTGGAGCCCCGCGCGCAGCAGCGCCGCGAGCTTGGCACCCGCGGAGGCGCTGGGGTTCACGAGGTCCCCGGCGACCTTCAGGTGCATGTCCACAGCCTCGCGCGCGATGAACAGGCGCATGATCTCCGAGGACCCCTCGAAGATCGAGTTGATGCGCATGTCGCGCAGCCACCGCTCGACCGGATAGGGCGTCTCCCCGCGCGCCAGGAGCGAGGCGTGGGACTCGTAGCCGCGCCCGCCGCGCACCTGGAGCGCCTCGTCGACGATGTCCCACCCCGTCTCCGACGCCCACATCTTGGCGATCGCCGCCTCCAGACGGATGTCGAAGCGGCCCGAGTCGGCCATCGTGGACGTCAGCTCGGTGAGCGCCTCCATGGCGAAGGTGTCCGCGGCGATCTTGCCCAGCTTCTGCGCGATGGCCTCGTGCCGGCCCACGGGGCGGCCCCACTGGACCCGGTTGCCGGCCCAGTCGCGGAGCATCGCGAGGGAGCCCTTGCCCGCCATGGTGCAGAAGGCCGGGAGGGCGAGGCGGCCCGTGTTGAGGGTGATGAGCGCCAGCTTCAGGCCCTTGCCCTCGCCCCACAGGAGGTTCTCGCGCGGCACCTTCACGTCGGTGAAGCGCAGGACCCCGTTGGACAGGCCCCGCAGGCCCATGAACGAGCACTCGTGCACGACCTCGACGCCGTCCCACTCGGTCTCGACGATGAAGGCGGAGATCGGGCGGCGGCGCGAGCCCTCGGGCGCCGGCGTCGCGGCCATGACGACGATGATCTCGGCGCGCGGGCCGTTCGTCGTCCACAGCTTCTCGCCGTTCAGGATCCAGTGCGAGCCGTCGTCGGACAGCTCGGCGGTGGTGGACATGTTCGCCGGGTCGGAGCCGACGTCCTTCTCGGTCAGCGCGAAGGCGGAGAGCGCCCCCCGCGCGACCCGGGGCAGGTAGCGCCGCTTCTGCTCCTCGGTGCCGAACTTCAGCAGCGGCCCGGGCACGCCGATGCTCTGGTGCGCGGACAGGAAGGCGCCGGTCGAGCCGCACCGCGATCCCACGATCCCCAGGGCCCGCGAATACGAGAGCTGGGAGAGGCCGAGCCCACCGTACTCGACGGGGGTCTTGATCCCGAACGCGCCGAGCTCGGCGAGGCCGTCGAGGACCTCCTGGGGCACCCAGCCCTCCCGGTCGATGGCGTCGCCGTCGATGTGGTCGCGCGCGAACGCCTCGAGCTTCTCCAGGAACTCGGCGGCCCGCTTCTGCTCCTCGGGGTCCGGGCGCGGATGCGGGTGCACCAGCCCCAGGTCGAGCCGGCCCTCGAAGAGCGCGCGCGCGAAGCTGCGCTTCTCCCAGTCCTGCTCGCGTGCCTGCTCGGCGACCTCCCGAGCCTCGAGCTCCGTCGCCAGCTCCCTATCGCTTGCCATCGTGGCCTCCTGCTGACTTCCCGAACGGCTTCAGCAAATGTAATACTCCACAACCGCCCGACGTGTCAGAATCTCAGGACGCCTCGCGGGCCTCGGCGTCGCGGTGGAGGAAGGCCTCGATCTCGTCCGCGCGGGCCCGCGCGTCGGCCTCGCCGATCTCGATCAGCGCGCACAGGTAGTCGGGCTGGAAGAGCACCAGGCAGAGGAAGTCGGGACTCTTGGTCTCCTTGGTGCCGAGGCCGCGGGTGAGGAAGCGGAAGCCGCGGGGGAGCCCCGCCTCGAAGTTGGACGCGAGCCTGCCCAGGTCCCGAGAGGGCCGGAGCGTGAGAAGGTCCACCGGGCGCAGCCCCGCCCGGTGCTCCTCCGGGAGCCGCTCCAGGAGGCGGTTGAGGCGCTCGAGCCTGAGCGCGTCGTTGTCGAGGAGGTCCAGGAAGATCGAGTTGAGCAGGACGCCCGCGACCTGGGCGGGGGGGGGATAGCCGCGAATCGTGGCCTGTCGCGACTCGTCGCCCAGGGGGCGATGGCGCGTCGAGATCGCGATGACCCTGCGGGCCCCGAGGTGCAGCACGGGCGACAGGGGCGCGGTGAGCCGGATCCCCCCGTCGCCGTACCACTCGTTGCCCACCTGCACCGCGGGGAAGAGGAGGGGGAGCGCGGCCGACGCCATCACGTGCTCCACGGTCATGGTGGTCGAGCGTGCCTCCCTCTGGGGGCGCTCCCACTCGTGGATCTCCGATCCCTGGACCCAGGTCACCGAGCGGCCCGTGCTGTAGCTGGTCGAGCTGATCGCGAGCGCCTTCAGGCGGCCGTGATCGAGGTTGTACTGCACACCGGTCAGCTCCCCGCTCACGGCGTGCAGCACCTCGGTCAGGTACGATCGGAGCGGGGACGTGTCCACCAGGCCCCGCACCTCCCGGTGGCGCAAGCCGCCCGAGCCGAGCTGTCCGAGCCAGCGCAGCGTGTTCATGCCCAACGCGCGGGCGTCGACCCGGAAGACGTCGTCGGTCTCGAGGCCCGACCAGAGGTGGCTGAGCTCCTCCACCGCCTGCAGGAAGGTCCCGTGATGGGAGGCCAGAAGCGCCGCGTTGATCGCCCCGGCCGACACGCCGGTGAGGTAGGGGATGCGGAGCTCGGGGAAGCGCTGTGCGACCACCCGGAGGAAGCCGACCTGATACGCCGCCCTCGCGCCTCCCCCCCCCATCACCAGCCCGAGGTCGGGAGGACCCGGGGATCGGCTCGCCCGCCGGACCGCGAGCAGGGGCTCGAGGGGGGGGACGTCCATGGATCAGCCGACCACGGGCCTGCCGATCGCGAGGATGCCCGTCGCGATGATGGCGAGCACGATGAGGGTCCCCACGACGTGAGGCCCGTACGTGCGGCGCTCCGGCGGGCGGCGCTTCATGACCCCGTAGACGACGTGGGCCAGCACGGCGGCGAGGAGCATCATGACGATGTGGCCGCCGAGCTGAGGGTAGAAGCTGTTGGTGAAGAGGGTCGCGACCCCGAGGAGCACGGTGAGGTCGAGAAGCCCCGTGAAGGCCGCGGCGAGGATCTTCATGGTCCCGTCGTAGTCCTTCTTCGTCGCGAGCCCGTGCGCAGCGTAGGCGACCACGAGGATGCCGGCGAGCAGGACGAGGTATCGAAGGCCGGAGTGGGCGTACAGGATCATGGTGTCGATGGCAGGGATGGAGTTGCACTCGGCCGGGGTCGAGCGTCGCGGCCGACCCCGGGAGGGAAAAGTTAGCCGAAAGGTGGCGCCCGGACCTCGGTCGCGCCGCCCCCCGCGACCGTGATCCTGCGTTCGCCCCGCCCCTGCGGGTCCACGCTCCACACGCGCACGGTGTAAGCGCCCGCGGGGATGCCCGTCAGGTGGAAGCTCCCGTCGGGCTCCGCGAAGGTGCCGAAGGGGGCCGAGGTGACGTAGACGAAGGCCGTCATGCCCGGGTGCACGTCGCACAGCACCTCGTATCCGCCCTCCTCCTCGAACACGAAGGTCAACGCCTCGCTCGGCGGCGTGTCGGCGTTCAGGATCGTCGAGTCACCGGCGAGGGATCGGATGTGCACGTTGTGCGCGAGGGACTCGCTGTTCGTGAAGCGGACCGGCGCGCCCGGGGCGGCGAGCAGGTTGCGCGGCGTGAACTGCAGCCCCAGCTGGTCCATGGTCGCCTCCGCGCGCACCGGGTCCACCGGATCGTCGGGCACGAGCGTCACGACCGACGGCACGAGGCCGACGGCGGGGGCCGCACGCCCGTAGACGCCCTCCGCGGGCCCCGTCTCGGCCGGGAGCGAGTCGGCGGGCGGCCCGGCGCACGAGGCCACGGCCGAGCCGATCAGCGCCGCGAGGGCCGGGAGCGAGCCCCCGCGCATCAGCGCCCCCTCTCTCGCCTCACCTGCTCGAAGAGCTCCCGCGCCGAGCGCAGCTGCTCGCGCTGGGCCTGCGTCGGCGGGTAGAGGGTGCCGGGGCGGACGTCACCCCCGTTGAGGGCACGGTACGCTTGCTCGACCGCCCGGGCCGCAGCGGCGATGCGCTCCTCCGGCGTGCGCGGCATCCCGCCGCCGCCGCGTCCGAATCCGCGGCCGCCTCCCCTGATGCCGTTGTCCCGCATGAAGGCCTGGATCTCGTCGGAGAGCGCGAGCGACTCGAGCATGAACTGCTCGCGGCTCTCGTACATCGCCTGCGTGATCATCGGCATCTCCGGGTCGCCCCGGACGTCGACGACCGTCGATGCCCGTGTGCCTCGCGCCTCGACCTCCACCGTGTAGCGGCCCGGCGACACCCACGGGCCCCAATCGTCGATCCGGCGTGCCAGGTCCGGATCCAGGTGGCGCGACCACGACTCGTCCTGGCCGGGGATCGAATGGCGGAGGTCCCAATTCACCCGGTGGGTGCCCTCGGCGGCCGGCACGGCGAAGCGGCGCACGAGGCCGCCCCCGGGATCGTATACGCTCAGCACCGCGCCCCCGCCGCCCGACCCGAGACGGTACGTGACCTCGACCCCGTCGGCGGGGTTCGCGCCGGCCCACAGGGCCTGGCCGCGGTACGAGGTGTCCTTGCGGTACACGTGGATCGTGCCGGTGCCGGCGGAAAAGACCGTGACCGGGCCGGACGCGGTGGCCCACTCGGCGAGGGCGCGCGTGTCGTCGAGGATCCAGATGCCGCGTCCGTGCGTCCCCAGCACGAGATCCTTGTCCCTCGGGTGGATCAGGAGGTCGTCGTAGTGGGTCGTCGGCAGGTTCGGCATCTTCGCCCAAGCGGCGCCCGCGTCGGTGCTCACGAAGACCGAGTGCTCGGTCCCGACGAAGAGCGTGGCCGGGTTGTCAGGATGCTCGACGACGTCGTTGACGACCCCGAGCTCCGGGAGGCCGCCGTGCAGCGGCTGCCAGCTCGCCCCGAAGTCCTCGGTGCGGAGGAGGTAGGGACGGAAGTCCCCGTCGCGGTGCCCGTCGAAGGCCGCGTACGCGGTGCCCCCGGCGCGCTGGGAGGCGGTGATCCTGCTGACGTAGGTTCCGTCGGCGATCCCCGGGACGTTGCCGGACACCTCCGTCCACGTCGCGCCGCCATCCCGGGACACCTGCAGGTTCCCGTCGTCGAAGCCCACCCAGAGAATCGCGGGATCCAGCGGCGACTCGTCGAGCGTGACCGCCTCGCCGAACGAGCTCGTCCCGTCGTTTCGCGAGATCGCGATGTCGGAGCCGCGCACCCCCATGATCTCCAGCTCGTCCCGGTCGATGCCCCGGCTGAGGTCCTCCGTCCTCGCCCAGCCGTCGCCCCGGTCGGTGGAGATGAAGAGACGGTTGCCCGCCACGTAGAGCACGTCGGGGTCGTGCTGCGAGAGCATCATCGGCGACGTCCAGTCGAATCGGTACCGCTCTCCGAGCGGCTCGACCGGCGAGATGTCGTGCATGTCGCCCGTGTACGTGTCGTAGCGGAAGTAGCTTCCCCCGTTGGAGCTGCCGTAGGCGTAGCGCCCGTCCCGCGGGTCGGCCTGCCAGTACATGCCGTCGCCGAAGCCGTTCTGCATCCAGTCGTCGTTGAGGATGCCGGCCCAGCGGCGCGTCTCCGACGGCCCCATGAACGAGTGGTTGTCCTGCAGTCCGCCGTAGACCCAGTACGGGTCGCGCATGTCGACGCCGATGGCGTAGAACTGCGCGATCGGGAAGTTGTTGAGTCGGCTGAAGTTGACGCCGCCGTCGTAGCTCTCGTGCAGGCCCGCGTCTCCGGCGAGGTAGAGGTGCTCGGGGTCGTTGGGGTCGATCCAGAGCGTGTGGTGGTCGGCGTGCACGCCGACGTCGTAGGTCGGCGCGAGCGCGATCTGTCGGAAGCTGCGGCCGCCGTCCTCGCTCACGAAGGAGCGCGTGGCGAGGGTGTAGACCCGGTCCTCGTCCGTCGGATCGATGAAGACGTGCGAGTAGTACATGGGGCGGATGTTCTGCTCGCTGACGCGCTGCCAGAAGGCGCCCCCGTCCTCGGTGCGGTACAGGCCCTGCGTGTCCCCGTCCGCGGTCTCGACCAGGGCGTTCAGCACGCGGGGATTCGACTCCGAGATCGCGAGCCCGATCCGTCCCTTGTCGCCGTCCGGGAGGCCGCCTCGAAGCTCGTTCCACGTACGTCCCCCGTCCGTGGTCTTGTAGATCCCGCTTCCGGGCCCGCCTCCGTTGAATCCCCACGCGGTGCGCTGGCGCTGGTACGCGGCCGCGTAGACGGTGCCCGGGTCGGAGGGATCCATGACCATGTCGTTCACGCCCGTGGCGGAGTCGATGAAGAGGACCCTCTCCCACGTGCGTCCCCCGTCCGTGGACTTGTAGACGCCGCGCTCCTCGGAGGGGGCCCACAGGTTGCCCGCGGCGGCGACCCACACCACGTCGGGATCGCGGGGGTCGACCTGCACGCGACCGATGTGGCGCGTCTCGGCGAGACCGACGTGCGTCCAGGTCTCTCCGCCGTCGGAGGAGCGGTAGACGCCGTTGCCGTACGAGGTCGACTGGCGGTTGTTCTGCTCGCCGGTCCCCGCGTATACGACGCTCGGGTTCGAGCGGGCGATCGCCACGTCACCGAAGGTGCTGACCGCCATCGTGTCGAAGACGTTGCGCCAGGTCATCCCGCGGTTCGTGCTCTTCCACAGGCCTCCGGAGGCCGACGCCACGAAGATCGTGGAGGGATCCCGGGGAAGCGCCTCCACGTCGTGAACGCGACCGCCCGTCACCGCCGGACCGATCGGTCGGGGATGGAGCGCGCGCATGTCCTCGGTGGCGATGGCCCGCTGGGCGGTGGCGCCGGGCGCCAGGACCGCGGCTCCACAGAGGAGGACGGCGTAGCGGGCTGCAGCGCGGGTCATGTCCCTCATGTCACCTCACTCCTCTGATCGGCTCGAATCCAGGAGGAGGTCGGGCTGGGTCGCGCGCACGAGCGCCTGGCCCACGACCGCCACGACCTCCTCGTCCATGTCCTGCGCACGCATCATCCACTCGAGATAGTCCGGCGCCTCGAGGGCGACCTCGGCGAGCGGGCGACCCGTGTGCTTCCCCCTCCTGAAGACCCGGCCCTCCCCCTCTCCGCTGAACCAGCGGTCGACCTCGCTGAGGGCCGGGGCGTACTCTTCGCAGTAGGCGTGCAGGCCGTCGAGGTCGCGAGGGAGGTGCTCGTAGCGTGCGAGCTGCGCGCTCAGGACCGCCGCGGACGTACGGATGTCTCCCAGCGCGGTGTGCGCCTCCTCGTGCTCGCGTCCCAGGAAGAAGCGGGCGGCGGCCGACAGATCCCTCGGCTCCTCGCGGTGGAAGATGTTCTGCATGTCGACCACGCGGCGTCCTTCCATCGCGAAGTCCACTCCGCAGCGCCCGAACTCCTCCACGAGCATCGGAATGTCGAAGCGGCGCACGTTGAAGCCGGCCAGGTCGCACCCCTCGAGGAGCTCCACGAGGTTGCGGGCCGTGCGGCAGAACTCGAGCTCGTGCGCCACGTCCTCGTCGGTGATCCCGTGCACGGCGGTGGCCTCGGGAGGAATCGGGATGCCCGGGTTGAAGCGTCGCTCGCGCTCGAGCACGTCGCCGTGCGGCGTGACCTTGATGAACGCGAGCTCGATGATGCGATCCCGCTTCAGGTCGAGCCCGGTCGTCTCGATGTCGAAGAAGACGAGAGGGCGCTCGAGGGTGAAGGGCAGTCGCATCGGCTAACCTTCCGCTCCCCCCTCCAAGCCCAGGGCCTCGAGCACGAGGGCGTTCTGCCCGGACGCGTGCGCCGACGCCTTGCCCTCGGCCGGGCTGGCCCTCTCCGGCCGGGACGCGTGGGACAGGGGCACCTTGCGGGGGACGATCGACCGGAGCCGCGGCCCGATGTAGGTCAGCGCGCCCATGTTGCGCGGCTCCTCCTGGGCCCACACGACCTCGCTCAGGCTCGGGTAGCCCTCCACGAGCTTGGTCAGGGCGGCGGCGGGGAAGGGGTAGAGAAGCTCGGCGCGCGCCACCGCGACGTGGCGGGCCTCGGCCCGCCGGTCGTGCCCCTGGATGTCGTAGTAGACCTTGCCCGAGCACAGGACCAGGCGGGTGATCCGCTCGGGATCCTCGACGGTGGGATCCGGCAGCACGTGCTGAAACCCGCCCTCGGTCAGCTCCTGGACGGCCGAGGTGGCGGCGGGATGCCGGAGGAGGCTCTTGGGCGTCATCACGATCATCGGGCGCTCGGGCCGCCTCAGCGCCTGTCGCCGCAGCAGGTGGAAGTACTGCGCGGGGGTCGTGGGGTAGGTGACCCGCATGTTCTCCTCGGCGCAGAGCTGGAGGAAGCGCTCCAGGCGCGCGCTCGAGTGCTCGGGGCCCTGGCCCTCGTAGCCGTGGGGCAGGAGGAGCGTCAGCCGCGAGTACTGGCCCCACTTCGTCGTTCCGGACGCCAGGAACTGGTCGATCATGACCTGGGCGACGTTGGCGAAGTCTCCGAACTGCGCTTCCCAGAGCACGACGTCGGTCTTGGCCCCCACCGAGTACCCGTACTCGAAGCCGAGCACCGCGGTCTCCGTGAGCGGGGAGTTGTAGACCTCCAGCCGGGCGTCGGCGACCTGACGAAGAGGCAGGAACGTCCGCCCCGAATCGGCGTCGTGCAGGACCATGTGGCGATGGCTGAACGTCCCCCGCTCCGCATCCTGGCCGGTCAGTCGAACCGGGATCCCCTCCATGAGCAGGCTTCCGAAGGCGAGCGTCTCGGCGTGCCCCCAGTCGAGGGAGCGGCCGGGCGAGAACTCGCTCGCCCTCCGCCCGAGCTGGCGCCACAGCTTGGGGTGGGGCGTGAACCCCTCGGGCACCCGCACGGTCGCGTCGTTGATCTGCGCCAGCCGCTCGAAGGCCACGCCCGTGGTCTCGGGCACGACGGGGACCTCGCGCTCCGTGTCGAGGGAGTCGTCCTCGACCGGACTGTAGTCGCGGACGTGGTCCTGCACGTTCCGCAGGCCCCGCGAGATCTCGTCGCGCATCTCGGCCACGCGGGCGTCGGTGATCACGCCCTCGCCGATCAGCCGATCGGAGTAGATCTGCTGCACCGTGGGGTGGGCGTCGATCTTCCGGTACTCGACCGGCTGCGTGTAGGCGGGCTCGTCCCCCTCGTTGTGGCCGTGGCGCCGGTAGCCGACCAGGTCGATGACGAAGTCGTCGCGGTACTCGGCGCGGAAGGCCATGGCCAGGCGGACGGCCGCGAGGCACGCCTCGGGGTCGTCGGCGTTCACGTGGACGACGGGGATGCCGTACCCCTTGGCCAGGTCGCTGGCGTAGTACGTCGACCGTCCGTCCCGGGGGTCGGTCGTGAAGCCCACCTGGTTGTTCACGATGACGTGAACCGTGCCGCCGACGTGATAGCCCTCGAGGCGCGCCATGTTCAGCGTCTCGGCCACCACGCCCTCGGCGGCGAAGGCGGCGTCGCCGTGGATGAGCACCGGCACCACCGTGGATCCGTCGGGCCTGGAGCCCTTCGACGGGCTGTCGAACTGCTTCGCCCGGGTCACGCCGAGCACGACCGGGTTCACGAACTCGAGATGGCTGGGGTTCGGCGCCAGCGTGACCCTCACCTCGCCGATGCCTGGGATCTGACGGGAGCCGCGCGCGCCGTGGTGGTACTTCACGTCACCGGTGCCCTCGATGTCGAGCTGGCCGCCCTTGACCGAGGGACCCTCGAACTCGGCGAGCAGCTCGCCGTAGGAGACCCCGACGATGTGCGTGAGCACGTTCAGCCGGCCTCGGTGCGCCATGCCCAGGACGACCTCGCGCGCCCCGGCGCGGGCCGCCTCCTCGATGACCAGGTCGAGCATGGGCACGAGCATGTCGGTCCCCTCGAGCGAGAACCGCTTCTGGCCGAGGTAGGCCCGGTGCAGGAACTGCTCGAGTCCTTCCGTCTCGCTGATCCTGCGCAGGAGCGCGCGCCGCTCCTCGGCGGACAGCTCCGGCCGGTGGGCGCCCGACTCCACCTGGTCCCACAGCCAGTCCACCTTCACGTGGTCGTCCAGGTGCTCGAACTCGTAGCCGAGCGAGCCCGCGTAGATCTCGCCGAGCGCGGCCAGCGCGTCCGCCACCGACAGGCCGTCCGCCTCGGGGTCGTCGAGCACGAGCGACGCGGGGAGCTGGCCGAGCTCCTCCATCGACGTTCCGTGGAAGGCCGGCGAGAGCTGCGGGTGGCCGGGCGGGTCGGCGCCGAGGGGGTCGAGTCGGGCGAGCTGGTGCCCGTGGTCGCGGAAGGCCTGCACCAGCGCGGTGGCCCGGGACACGGCGGGCAGGATCTTGCGCAGGTGCTCCTCGGGATCCGCGGCCGCCGCGCTCGGGGCCGCGTCCGGCGTCTCGGTGGCGACGGCATCGACGGTGGCGACGGCATCGACGGTGTCGACGGTCGTCGTGCGAGCGGCCGTCGGTCCGGAAGGCTGCGGTTGGGGCGCGGAAGGCTGCGGTCGGGGCGTGTCAGCGGCCGCGACCTCCGGCTCGGGCCCGGGCTCCGCGGGCGGGGCCGGCGTGGAGGCCGCGACCCCGGGCGGGGGGGAGGGTGTGGCGGGCGCGGCTCGGGCGGTGGAGACCGCACCCCCGGATCCGCCCGTAGCCGTGGGTGCCCGCGACGTCACGAGCTGATCCGGGACGATGAGACCCTCCGCGACCGCGAGCGCCCCGCCGTTCTCGAAGAGCCTGCGCCACTGCGGGGGCACCGACTCCGGGTTCCTGGCGTATTCCTCGAACATCGCCTGTGCGTAGGCGGCGTTCTGACTGTCGAAGAGCGTGTCGTCGGTCACGTCCGGGGTCCCTGCGCTCGGCCGCGCACGGCCATGGAATCGCGGGCTTCTAAGCTACCGCTTTTGTGCGGTGGGTTGGAGAGTGTCGCCCCGGTTGCGCAAGTTCCGTGGGTCGCAGAGTCCGCCAACGCAGGATCCCCTTGACGCACGCCGCCCCGCTCCCCGTCACGCCGAGGACCGTCCGGGAGGCCCGCTCCGGGCGCCCCGCCGCGCTCGTGCACGCGGGCTGGGCCTCGTCGTTCCCGTGGCTGGTGCAGGGGACGACCGTGCGCGGCCGAGCCGAGGATCCGTTCGATCTGGGCCTCTTCAGCGGGGCATCGCCGGAGGCGCGGGTGCGCGAGCGGTGGGAGGAGCTCCGCTCGCTGACGGGGATGCGCCGCGTCGTGCACGCCCGGCAGGTGCACGGCCGAGCCGTGCGGAGCCACGACGCGGGCGGCAGCGGGTTGGATCTCGCCGAGCCCTGCGACGGGCACGTGACCGACCGGCCGGACGTGCTCCTCGCCGTCACCACCGCGGACTGCGTGCCGGTGTTCGTCGTCGATCCGCCACGCAGGGCGATCGGTCTCGTGCACGCCGGCTGGCGCGGCGCGGCGGCCGGAATCCTGGAGGAGGCGGTCGCCGCCATGGGGCGCGGCTTCGCCTCCGCGCCGTCCGCTCTGCACGTGCACTTCGGGCCCGCGATCTGCGGCCGCTGCTACGAGGTGGGGCCCGAGGTCTTCGAGGCCCTGGGACGGCCCGTTCCGGACCGTCCCTCTCCGCTCGACCTGCGCGCTGTGCTCGCCGCCCGCGCCTCTACGCTCGGGGTGCCCGCGACGCAGCTCTCGGTGTCGGCGCACTGCACGCGGTGCACCGGGAGCGACCTCTTCTCGCACCGGGCGGGTGACGGGCAGCGTCAGGCCGGCTTCCTCGGCGTTCGCGGCCGGGGGGCCGCCGAGGGGTGAGAGGCGAGCGCCCGGGGCGGCAGGACCGCGTGGGCCTGTGCCGGGACTGCAGGCACCACCGGGTCACCGGCAACCGGCGGGGGTCGCGCTTCCATCTTTGCGAACGGTCGAAGGATGACCCACGATTCCCGCGCTACCCTCCGCTCCCGGTCGTGCGCTGTGCCGGATACGAGCGGGGAGAGCCGGACCCGTGGGCCGGATTCACGCAGGAGTGAGGGCTGTCCGGCGCGCTCGGCGCCGGGGCCGACGAGGCGCGAGCGCGGTGGCGCATCGCATCGAAAGGGAGAGTGAAGAGGATGAGCCAGCCCTTCTACACGTCGCGGTCTTCCGTGGTGAAGGTCGCCGGACTCCACAGGCGGGCCCGGCTGGAGGACGGCACGGAGCTCGACTTCGGGGTCCACGGCCCGGTCAAGGCGCACTACGGGCTGGATTCGCAGCCGAACCTGCCGCTGCCCGTCGACTATCTCGTCGCGGCCGCCGCCGGCTGACTGCTCGGGACGCTCAACGGCGCACTGGAGGTGCGCGGGATTGCCGTTCCGGACGGCGACATCAGCTGCACGGCGGAGGGCACCAACGAGGTGGTGGATCGGATCATCGTGCTGACGAGGATCCACGTGCGCTACACGATCCGGCTGCCCGCGGGTGCGGACCGCAACGCGGTGGACCGCGCCCTGGCGTCGCACGTCGCCAAGTGCCCTACGGCGCGGTCCATCGAGGACTCGGTGGAGATCACCTGGGCGGCTGACGTCGTCGAAGGTTGACGGGCCGGCTGGCCCGATCGGTGACTCGTCCGGCCCGATCGGTGACTCGGCCGGCCCGATCGTTGACTCGTCCGGCCCGGCCGGTGACTCG
>JABAOE010000169.1_pt5 | contig 34314 bp, 32 predicted proteins | sample 7062141 | NCBI WGS metagenome assembly JABAOE01 (sample SAMN14538627, study PRJNA623070) | marine sediment metagenome | biome: marine biome [ENVO:00000428]; feature: marine pelagic biome [ENVO:01000023]; material: deep marine sediment [ENVO:00002113] | place: India: Gulf of Khambhat ...
CGGTTGCAGCTGCAGATGTTCTGCCGGTACGTGGCCGCGCCCTCGTCGTTCGTCCCGCCGCCGCCTTGATCACAGGGCTCGGCCGTGGGGTCGGGGGGGAGCCTCCAGGGGAAGAAGATGCCCGGCTCGAAGTTGAACTCGCTGCCGGGATCGGTGGCCTTGATCTGGATCTCGCGCCCGAAGTCGCCGTGCCTGTCGGTGCGGTGGTCGCTCCCGTAGCCGGTGGCCGTGGCGCCGTCCGGGTCGCCGGGTCCGTCCCACCTCTGGTAGTAGTCGCCCGGATCGGAGCCGAATTCCCATGCTTCGCCGGCCTCCCAGATGTTGTCGCCGTCGTCCTGGTCGGCATCCTCCCAGAGATCGGGGATCGCGATCGGCTTCAGGCAGCGCGCCGCGCCTCCGTGCATCGCCTGGGCGGCGGCCGCGGCGGCGATCGTCAGGGAGTCGAATCCGAGGACGCGCGAGAACCACACCGGCATCCCGGAGCGACGGACGGTGACCCGCACCTTGCGCTCCGCGGGGATCACTTCCACCGCGACCTCCGAGGAGTCCACGGGCTCGCCCTTGATCGTGTGCCGCAGCGTGTACTCGTACGCCCGGCTCCGCGCCTCGGGGGGGGCTACCTCGTCGGGCAGGTCGAGCCAGGCGCTTCCACCTGCCAGGGCTCCCGAGTCGGCGATCTTCTGCGCCTCGGCCCTCCAGGCGAAGCCGGCCGCGAGATCGACCGCCAGCGCGCCCATGCCCAGGATAACCACCAGGGAGATGGCCACCATCACGAGCGCGGCGCCCTGCTCGTTGCCCCAGACGTCACAGCCGCGCGCCTTCATCGTCCGGCTCCCTCTCCGTTACCGGAGGTGGCCGAGCCGGAGCCCGCAGGAGGATCGCCGAGGCGGGGCCTGTCGGCCTCGTCGCGGATCCAGTCGCCGATGTGGGAGTCCCACTTCCACTCCGAAGCCGGCCCGGTGGGCAGCGGCGGAGCCGGAAGCGCGGCGGGATCCAGGATGTACGGGGTGACCAGGACCAGGAGCTCGGTCCGGTTCTGACGCACCTGCTCCGAGCGGAAGAAGTACCCGAGGATCGGGATGTCGCCCAGGATCGGGAACTTGTCGATGTTGTGGGTGATCGTGTTGTCCATCAGCCCGCCGATGGCCAGCGTCTGCCCGGGACGGAGCTCGACGTCGGTCTCGACGCGCCGCGCCAGGATCGACGGGACGTTGAAGCCGGACACGGTCAGCCCGTTCGCGAAGTCGAGCGAGGAGACCTCGGGAGCGACCTGCAGGCGGATGTTTCCGCTGTTGGTGATGTCGGGCAGGAAGTTCAGGCGGATTCCGAACTCCCTCCACTCGATGGTGACGGACTGGGTGTTGGCTCCCTGCACGACCGGGAACGGGAACTCGCCACCGGCCAGGAAGGAGGCCTCCTCGCCCTCGCGCGTCACGAGGTTGGGCTGTGCCAGGCTGTGGAAGTCGCCGTTGCCCTTGAGGGCGCGCAGGACCGCGTCGAGCGCCGTCCCTTCACCCTCGACCAGAAGCGTGACGATCCCCTCCGAGACCGACGCGATGTCGTAGCTGCTGTTCCCGTCGAGGTTGTCGAGGTTCTGCGGATTGAGGACACGAAGCAGGTCCCGGCCCATCTCCTTGAGGGCCGTCTTGCTGACCTCGGCGAACTCGACGTGGAGCAGGATCTGCTCGGGAGAGGGCGCCTGGATGTTGTTGACGATGGGGATTCCCATGGTCTCGGCGAGCTCGATGGCCTTGCGAACCGTCTGCGCGTCACGGACCTCGCCGGAGAGGACGATGGACGTGCCCGTGCTCGTGACGGTGAGCCCGGCGGCCGGGAAGAGATCGTCGATCTGGCGCTGGAGGGACGCGACGTCGGCGGTGACCTCGACGGTGTACATCCGGGCGACGTCGTCCTGACCCCAGATCACGAGGCTCGTCGAGCCGGGCGCCCGTGCGTTGACCAGGACCTGGCTCGGGGGAATGACGATGGGCTCGGCGACCTCGGGGTCGGCGATGGAGATCCGGGTGATGCTGTCGGGCTGGGTGAGGATCGCGGTGGACCCGCGGCTGATCGTGACGACGTCCTCGGCCTCGGTCTGGATGTCGACCTGGCCGACGAGCGCGCTGGGGAGTGTGAGCAGAGCCACCAGCGCGCCGAGCAGCACGGTGAAGAGCGGGACGAGCCAGGGCGCCCGCGGAGAGGATTCGGGTTGCATGGTATCAGGTCCTTGTCAGGCTGGAGGGAGGGTCAGCGGTAGGTGATCAGGGTGCGGACCGCGCCCTGGTACATCTCGATGATGGCCTCCGAGGGGGCGGCCGAGGTCGTGCCCACGCGAACGCCCGGGCGGGGGGCGGCGGATCTCCCGTTGCTGAACAGTCGGGACTCCGTCTCCCCGTCCGTCTCCACGGACTCGAGGTCGAGCGAGTTGCGGAGGGCCATCTGGATCCGGCCCTGCGCGGCCGCGAGCGCGAGCTTCTCGGCGTCCTCGGGCGTGACGAGCACCGTCACGACGGTGGACACGACCGGCTGGCCGTCCTGGCTCTCGGTGATCTGCTGGTTCGCGGCCAGGGCGCGGATGTTCTGCAGGATCACCTGCCCGCGCGACTCGCGCTGCCCGGGCGGCTGCATGATCAGGATCACGTCCACCCGAGTCTGGGGCGTCACGAACCCGGCCACGCCGACCACTTCGTCCACCTTCACGCTCAGCGCGCGCATCCCCTCGGGAATCAGCGGGATCATCCCGTGGAGCCCCGTGTCCGCGAGCTTGCCCTGGAGCACGGGCTCGTTGAGCTGCAGATCGCTGATGACGCTGCGTCCCACGACCTCGGAGGTCGCCGAGGCGAACCCCTGGGGCAGGGACGAGGCGGGCCACTGGATGACCTGCACGTCCTCTTCGACCAGCTTCGTCCCGAGCGTGACCTGGCGCGCCGCGACGACGACCGACGAGGTCTCCTCCGGCGTGGCCGCCATCAGCGGAGTCGGACGCGCCTCGAGATAGCGGATCGCCGAGAAGGCCGCGACCGTCCCCGACAGCAGCGCCAGGATGACGACGGTGAAAGTACGCTTCTTCTTCATCGAATCTTCCTCTGTCTACTCGCGCCGCATGGTGGACACGACGTTGAAGTTGATGGTGCGGTCAGCGCCGAAGAGGCCCAGAGCCCAGCCGACCCAGCGGAGCTCGTGGCCGTAGGCGATCGTCACCGTGGTGGGCTCTCCTCGGGCGGCGCCCTCGTTGAGCGTGATCGCCTGGTCGGCGACCGTGATTCCAGCCCGGGCCGCGGCCAACTGGATGACGGCCCGGACCTCGGCGTCGGTGGACCCGTTGTCCACCACAGCGAGGCGTGTCCCCTCCCGGCCCGCATCCGTCAGGACCTGGAACGCGTTCCAAGCGCGTGCCATATCGACGATTCCGAGCAGCAGGAAGAGGAGGACGGGTGCGACGACCGCGAACTCCACGAGAGCCTGGCCGCGGTCGTGTCCGCAAAGACGTTGAAGGGTGCGTCGCATCATGAGGCCACCCCGATCGAAAGAGGGAAGAGGCAAGCCACGACGGTGCCTGCGGCGATCGCGACGCCGTAGGGGATCGTCTGGGCATTCGGGTCGTCGATCGTGGTCCGACTTCCACGTCGACCCAGGGTCACGGTGTGGATCAGCAGCCCCCTGGCCTGCAGGAGAGCGGGCAGGATCACACCCCGCTGCACCGTGGAGGCGATCCCCAGCAGTCCCCCGGCCACGGCGCTGTACAGCAGGACCGGGAGGAGTCCTCCGATTCCCACGAACGCGCCCACGGCGGCGAAGAGCTTCACGTCGCCGGCACCCAGTGCTCCGAGCGCGAAAAAGGGAATGGAGAGGCCGAGCGCCGCGGCCACTCCGAGAAGAGACGCTCCCAGAGCGCCTCCTCCCTGGAGGGTCGTCAGCGCGACTGCCGCGAGCGCACCCGAGACGGTCAACCTGTTCGGAATCCGGCGCTCACGGAGGTCCGTGGCGACGGCGGCGCCGAGCATGGCGAGCATGGCCGCGAGCTTGAGGGTGGCGAGAGCAGTCATCGGATGGCGTGGTGGTGGTGGTTGCGCCCACTCCCCCGGGTCAGCCCACCTCGAGGGCAGGCTGACCCGGGCAGAACGGGTTGGGCTTACGGCTGCGCCTGGTTGACGGTGGCGTTGCCGAGCTCGGCCGTCGTGTCGCGGAACACCGTGGCGATGGCATCGCGAAACGCGACGAGGATGAGGATCAGCCCGACCGCGACGAGGGCGATGATGACCGCGTACTCGGTCAGACCCTGACCGGACTCGTCGTTCCACAGGCTCTTGATCAGCTGCATCGTTTGCTCCTTCGGTCCCTTTCGGACCAGCGGTTTGGTGAGTGGCCGGCCCTGCCGGCACCGAGGGTCCCGACTCTCGGGAATCCCGTTCGCGAGGGAGCAAGGGCAGGGGACGTGCCAATCCGTGCCAAACACTCTACGTATATGCGGAATATAGACTTAGAGTGATAACCGCTGGACTGTAGGGCGCTCTCGGCGTCCGGTTTCTTTACATCCCGGAGGGGCGGATGGTCAGCGCCTTTACAGGTGGGGTGCGGGGCGGCGCTCCGAGGAGGTCCCGAGGGGTGTCGGGGCGTGCGCACCGCTCGAGGCGTCGCGCCATGCCTTCGAGCGGTTCTGCCCTGCCTTCGAGGGGCTTTGCGCCGCCTTCGAGGGGCTTCGCGCCGCCTTCGAGGGGCTTCGCGCCGGCTTCGAGGGGCTTCGCGCTACGTCCGGGGGATCGGGCGCCGCGTCGGAGGGGTCTCGCGCCGCGGGCTGGAGGCGTCGCGCGCTACCGCAGCAGCCAGGGCGCGACCTGCGGCTCGAGCTCGCCCGGAACGTGGGGCGAAGCGACCGCGGCGAGGGGCAGCCTCACGACGAACTCGGCGCCGTCGTCGACACGCGAGGAGGGCTCGAGGTAGACGTCACCCCCGTGATCGCCGACCGTCTGGCTCACCAACGCGAGCCCGATTCCCGATCCGCCTTCCTTGGTCGAGAAGAACGGCTCGAAGATCCTGTCGCGAATCCGAGGTGGCACGCCCGACCCGTGGTCCTTGAAGCGCAGCTCGAGATGCGGGCCGGAGTTTTGGGACGGTCCGGTCACGAGAGCGGAACGGATCAGGAGCTTGCCCCCCCGGGGCTGAGCGTCCAGCGCGTTGAGCATGAGGTTGATGATGACGCTCTTGAGCTGGCCCGGCACGCCCAGGACACGATCGGCCTCGGCGCTCAGGTCCCAGCGCAGGGCGACGCCGCGCCGGGCGAAGTCCCGATCGAGGAGCTTTCCGACCTCCGTGATGAGCTCGTGGAGGGAGACCGCTTGCCTGGGCTGCGGTTGGTTCGGGCTCAGCTGGAGAACGTTGGAGACAGCGGTCGAGAGCCGGTCCACCTCTCTCAAGCTGATCGTGATCGCCTCCCCGTAGCGCTCGGGAATCTCGTCGGCCCGCCGCCACCGCTCGAGTCGCTGCAGGTTCATCTTCACCGCGCTGAGCGGGTTCCGGATCTCGTGGGCCAGGTAGGCGGACAGCTTCCCCAGCACGGCGAGCCGGCTGGACTGGTCCGCCCGGGCCACCATGATCCTGAGGCGCTCGGTCATGTTTTGGAACGCGAGCGTGAGGCGCCCCACCTCGTCGTCCGTGGGGGTGGGAAACCAGGGGCGCAGATCGCCCTGGGCCACCTGCTCCGCAGCACGGGTCAGGTCGCGCAACGACCCCGCGACCGGCCTGAGCAGGGCCGAGAACACGAGGACGGTGGCCCCGGCCAGGCCCAGCGCGAAGAGCCAATAGCTCGAAAAGACGTCGGTGAGGGGAGCGGGAAGCGCACGGGACCGGCCGGCCACGACGGTCAACCCGAGCGAGGGGACCGCGGCCGTGGCGAAGGCCTGCTCCGAGCCCGGGCCGGACCCCGCCCCGACCTCGACGGCCGCGTGAAGGCCCGGTCCCGCCCGGCAGGACGTGGCGGCCACGAGCCGTCCCTGCGCGTCGTACGCCCACAGCTCGATGTCGGGATGAAGGCTGCGGTCGAGCGCCGGCCGGTACCCGGCGATCAGCGACCCGCGCCCACCCTCCAGGGGGAGCTCGATCAGGACCGTCGACGAGTAGAGTCCGTCGCGGCAACCGGCATCGGCCGCCGGATCGCCGAGAGTGACCGGCGCGGACGCCTCCGCGGCAACGACGCTCAGATGGGAAAAGCCCCCGGGCCCTCGTGCGGAGCCGCGCTCCTCGAGCCGCGTCAGGATCTCGCCGGAAGGATCGGATGAGACCAGCTCCACCAGCGCGCCGAGGGCGGATACGCCGGCCGCTCTCTCCCGATCCAGCAGGGCGGCGGCCGCGGTGGCGTTGGAGACGAGCTCGGACGCGGCGGCGTCGTGGACCGCCATCTGCGTTTGCCACCGCCCGACGACCGCGAAGACCAGGAGGGGGAGCACGGCGATCGCGACGAATCGCCAGATGATCTTCCGATAAAGGGACATTCGCACCGAGGTCGGCTGGGAGGCCTGGCTACCCTCCAAATAAAGGAACGGATGGCGCCGCGGCGCCAAGGTTTTAGAGTTACCTCGCTTCCGCGCGGCGACGGCCAGCCCGTGCGGGGCAGCCCGAGCGGGGTCACTGGCTTCAACCCGAGAGTCCACGGAGTCCTCCATGTCCCTGAACCGACACGCCGTGCGCGTCCGACTGAGGAATGGCGCCACCCTGACCGGGCGCGTGCACGTTGCCGAGGGTCAACCCCTCTCGACGTTCCTGAGCCGCAAGCTGTTCTTTCTCAACCTCACCGACGTCGAGTGGGCGGACTCGCCCGCGGAGGAGGCCCTCTCGCACCTGAGCGTCCGGCTCCAGGAGATCGTCTGGGTGGAGCCTCTGGATTCGAGGCTCCACGTCTCCTCGGCGGCGTTCCCGTCCGAGGAGACCCGCGACGTCGAGCTCCAGATCGGGAGCAGGGACGGATGGGACCGGCTGCGGGTGAAGCTGCACGTGTCCCGGGAGACGCGCATGTCCGACTACCTGGAGGCCAACCCCGGCTTCATCCCCCTGTTGTCCGTCCGGGTGGCCGGGAGCGGGGAGGCCATGGAGCGGGTGGCCCTCAACCACGAGGCCATCGCGGCCGTCCGGGAGGTGGGGGATTCCGATCCCGGCCAGCCCGGGTGAGAGAGGCGTGGCCCCCAAGCCCTCGAGGGGCAGTGGGTTGCGGCGGCGTGGCGCGCGCAACGAGGCGCGCCGGACCCGCGCAGGGGCTCCCTACGGAACCAGCAAGCGGTGGTCCTGGATGATGCGGTTCAGCGTCGGCCTGGAGATCTGAAGGACCCGGGCCGCCTCGCTCTTGTTGCCGCCCGTGCCCTCCAGCACGCGTCGGACGTGGCTCCGCTCCACCTCGGAGCGGACGTCGGCGAGGCTGAGCAGGGCGCTTTCCGCACCCGGCCGTTCGTGGCCTCCTTCCGTCTCGGCGGCGACCTCGCTCGCACCCACGTCCTCGAGCGTGAGCGCGGGGCCCCGGCTCATCACCAGCGCCCGGGTGATCACGTTCTCGAGCTCGCGGACGTTTCCGGGCCACTCACGCCACATGAGGCTGTCCATCACCGCGGGGGGCACGACCGGCGGCGTCTTTCGAGCCTTGTGCGCCCCGCGGGCGACGAGATACCGGACGAGCAGCGGAATGTCCGAGCGCCGCTTCCGCAGCGGTGGCACGGGGATCACGATGACCTTGAGCCGGAACAGGAGGTCCTGCCGGAACCCGCCGTCCGCGACCATGCGCTCGAGCGGACGGTGCGTGGCGGCGATGATGCGAACGTCGGCCGACCGCGGACGGTCGTCCCCGACCGGATAGAACTCCCGCTCCTGGAGGACGCGAAGCAGCTTCGCCTGGAACGCGGGGCTCGTGTCGCCGATCTCGTCCAGGAAGAGGGTGCCCCCGTTGGCCATCTCGAACTTCCCCCGGCGCTCCGAGACGGCGCCGGTGAAGGCTCCCTTCACGTGTCCGAAGAGCTCCGACTCGAGAAGCTCCGTCGGCATCGCGGCGCAGTTGACGCCCACGAACGGCCCGGCGGCGCGCTGAGAGGCGTCGTGGATCGCCTTGGCGACCAGCTCCTTGCCGCTGCCGGTCTCGCCGCGGATGAGCACGGGGGCCTCGAATTCCGCGACCGCACCGATCTGCTTGTACACCTCGATCATCGAGGAATGCTGACCGACGAGGCCGTGCGGCGGGTCCAGCATCGCCTCGTGACGGCTGGACGCCGTGGCCGTCGCGCACCGGCGCTTGGCCAGGCACCGCTGGATGACGCTTTCCGTCTCGTCCAGGTCCAGCGGCTTGACCAGGTAGTCCGTGGCGCCTGCCTTCATGGCCTTGATCGCGCCGCCGACGTCCGCGTGGCCGGTGAAGATGATCACGTCCGTCCGCGGCGAGACCCGACGAAGGTGCTGCAGGAGCTCCAGCCCGGACATCCCGGGCATCTCCACGTCGGAGAGGACGAGATCGGGAGCGAACTCATCGATCCGGTTCAGGGCCGCGGTCGCCGACTCGGTCGCCACGACCTCGTAGCCGAGATCCGTGAAGTGCGCCTTCAAGGTCTCGCGGATGGAAGGCTCGTCTTCCGCGACGAGCAGCCGCGCAGGCCTCGCTTGGCTCGTGCTCCCTCCCATGATGGGCTCCGATCCTACCGGTGAACGCGACGTCGGCTTTGTCGTCGCCCTCCTCGTGCAGTACCGGTGCCAGAGGCGTCACAGTACCGTAAATGGCTTTCCATCAACCACTTGGAAGGATCGTCGGGTGGGACCGGGATTCGGTCGAATTGCTGCTTTCGGTCAGGTTGTCCGGTCACAATGTCCGAACGCCCGCTGGCCGCGGCCGGCGGGGCGCCTCCCCGCCGGCCGTCTCGGCCCTCAGCTTCCTCCCTGCTCCGTCACCGCTCGCGCCTTCTCGTCCCTCACCATCTCGCGCACGTCCTCGAGGAGCTGCCGCGCGTCGTACACGATGCCGTCCTTGATCGTGTAGAGGATGCCGCCGACGCGCTCGACCTCGCCGGTCTCGTCGTTGAGCCGCGGCGTGCCGGTGCCGTAGAGCACCTTGAGGTTCTCGAGCGGGTTCTCCTCGACGACCACCAGGTCGGCCTTGAGGCCTTCACGGATCAAGCCGAAATCGGGCTCGAGGCCCTTCGGCTTGTTGAGCTGCATGGCCCCGTGGTAGGTGGCCGCCCGGATGACCTCGAGCGGGTGGAAGCCGGCCTCGCGCAGCAGCTCGAGCTCACGGATGTAGTCGAAGCCGTAGAGCTTGTAGATGAAGCCCGAGTCCGAGCCCGTCGTGACGATGCCGCCGGCGTTCTTGTAGTCGTTCAGGAACCTCATCCACTTGTCGTAGAAGCGGCCCCAGTGGTACTCGTCCTCGCTCGTCCAGTAGAACCAGTACGAGCCGTGCGCCTGGCGGCTGGGCTGGTAGAACTCCCACTGCGACGGCAGCGTGTACTCGTCGTGCCACTCGGCGCGCCGCGCCCGCATCAGGTCGCGGCTGGCCTCGTAGATGGTCAGCGTCGGGTCGATGGTCAGACCCGCGGCAATCAGTTCATCGCGGACCCGCACCCAGGTATCCGAGCCCGGCGCCGCCGCCTGCGCCCACAGCCGCCCCGCCTCCCCGAAGCGGTGCTGCTCATTGGCATAGTTATACTCCGGCGGATAATCCTGGATGACCTGGTTTTCGAACATGGCCTCCGGCAGACCGTACCAATGTTCCATGGTGGTCAATCCCGCCCGCGCCGAGTCCAGAACGTTCCAGGTGACGACCTCCAACTGGGTGTGGTGCATGGCGGAGCCGAGACCGAGCTGGCGCGCCTCGTCCAGCGCGGCTTGCATGACCGGGCGCGGCGCGCCAAAAAATTTGACGCCGGCAGCACCGCGCGCGGCAACCTCCCGCACCCAGCGGCGCGCCTCCTCCGCATTCAGGATCGGCCCCTCGTGACCCTGGCCGAACACCACGTAGGGCACGATGCGGGGCGCTGAGATCTCGTTCCGGTCGCTGCGCTCGCGATGGCGCACGGTCCACTCCAGACCATTGCCGCTGCCCGGTTCCCGGATGGTCGTGATGCCATGGGCCAACCACAGCTTGGCGGCGTACTCCGCCGGCACGCCCTGCTCGTCGCCGCCGAAGTGCGCGTGCAGGTCCACGAAACCGGGCAGCAGGTAGTGGCCCGCCAGTTCCAGCACCCGGTCCCCCTCCTGGACCGGGATGCGGTTTTCGGGCGGCGTGGGGAACAGCACCCCGAGGTTGCGCAGCTCGGTAATGCGATTACCCTCGATGAGCACGTCCATGGGGCCGACGGGCGGTGCGCCCTCCCCGCTGATGACGGTCACCCCCCTCAAAAGCAGCCGCTCGAAGGGGCCTTCGCCCCGTGTGCGGTCCGGGGCCGGCTCGCTGGCAGCCCAGGTCCAGGCGGGCAGGAGGACCAGTACCAGGAAAAACCGTAGTTTCATGTTTTGACAGTTGTTTTCGGCGCCAAAGAGCGTATGCTGATCCTAGGGTATCACTAGGAAGGTATGTTCTTGGAGTGCTACGTCATGGAAGACGTCATCGAGGAAGTGAAAGCTCCTAAACCGCAAACCGGGCAAGCCAACCCACACGGGCCAGAAACGGCGGATCGCGACCGGCCGGCCGCGCCGGAGACCGCCCAGGCGGGTCGGCGCACGGAAACACTCAGCACGGAAGACCGCGCCCAGGACCGCTGGTTCATGGAAGACCGCGGTAACCGGCGTGTACCGAAACGCCTGGATGTGCCAAACGAGGCCCTGGTGAGTGCCGCCGGCCCCCTGAAACTGACCGGCAATATCACGCTGATCGATGAGGCGGGCCAGACCCACTACGCCAATCACCTCACGCTGTGCCGCTGTGGCGCTTCGCGCAACAAGCCGTACTGTGACGATCAGCACATGGAAGTCGAATTCTTCGATTCCGGCAGCATCCCGCAGGCATCGGAATGCCGACAAATGGCCAATCCGCAGATGCTGACCGTCACCTGCATCAAGGACGGGCCGCTCAAGTACCAGGGATACCTGCGGGTCTACAATCGCAAGGGCCAGCAATGCCTGACCATGCAGGGCGCCCTGTGCCGCTGCGGGCGATCGACCAAGAAACCCTTCTGCGACTGCCGGTAAGCGCCGCACGACGAGGACCCGCAGTAGCGTGTGGGGCCTGGTTGCCTCACCACAAGCGGGGCGGCACAATCGGCTCATGGATATTTTTCGGGTGTTCCAGATCGAGGCCGCGCACCGGCTCCCCAACGTGCCAGCCGGACACAAGTGTGCACGCCTGCACGGCCACTCCTTCCGCATCGAGGTGCACGTCTCCGGGGAGCCGGGACCGGAAAGCGGCTGGGTCATGGACTTCGCCGATATCCGGCGCGCCTTCCAGCCATTGTTCGAACAACTCGACCACCATTGCCTGAACGACATCGAGGGCCTGGACAACCCCACCTCGGAGCAGCTCGCACGCTGGATTTGGCAGCGCCTTGCCCCTGCGTTGCCGGCATTGACGAAGGTCGTGGTGCAGGAAACCTGCAATGCCGGCTGCATCTATCGGGGTGATTGAAGCCGATCCACAGCGGCAATTGGGCCCTAAACCGCTGTGGCACAAAAACAACAAATCTCCGGAATTCCAGTCCTGTAACACATTCGGCCAGCCCCGATGCCCGTCTCGACAGGCGATTTTCTCAAGGGTCTCAAGCGCTACGCCGGCCGGCACCGCCGAAGAGCGCCACGAGCCATCCCGATGCCCGTGTTGCGAACTTGCAACAGTCGCCCGACCACGCCCCAGATATGCCTATAACGCTTTGTAATATGGTATTTTTCTGCTAGCATTAACGCCCTTTTTCCAGGCGTGGAACGGTGTTTGCTGGGCGCATGAAAAACTCCGTGCACATCGCAATTTTCGCCTTGCTGGCCATGCCGCTGGCCGCGGCGGGCGCGCCGCTGGGTTACAGCGTCAATTCGGACGAGCCCGGCGGCGACAGCCTGTACGCCATCGACCTCGCCAACGGCAGCGAGACCGAAGTCGGCCAGGTTCTCTCCCTGGGGACGCCCCGCGTCGATATCGAGGGGCTGGCATTCGACCCATCCGGGCTGCTGTGGGCCGTCGACAACGAGAGCCACAAGCTGTTTCCCATCGATACCAGTACCGGCGAGGTCGTCGTGCTGAGCGAGGCCGGTATCCAGGGGCTCGACGCTCTGCCGGGACATGACTTCGGACTCACCTTCGCCTGTGACGGCACCCTGTACCTGACCTCTGTCCTGACGCAGTCGCTCTACACCCTGGCGCTGGATGGCACCGCCACGCTGATCGGGGCACCGGGCAATCTGGGCGTGAACATCAGCGCCATCGCCGCCTACGGCAGCCCGACCCAGTTGTTCGGACTGGGCAACGGCCTGCTCGCTGAGGGGGGGCCACAGGACAACCGCAGCCTGTACCGGATCGATACGGCCGATGGCACGGCCAGCCTGGTGGGCGAGATGGGGCCGGCCGCAGGCGATTATTTCGAGGCCGGGCTCAGCTTCGACGCCGGCGGGGCCCTGTGGGCTATCACCGACCGGCGCACCTCCACGGAAGAGCTCGGCAGCCAGGTGTTGAGCCTCGACACCGCAACCGGCGCGGCCACGCTGGTCAGCACCACCAGCGTCACGGGCTTCGAGAGCCTGGCCGTGGCTCCCCCCTCCGGCTGCGAGGCGAGCAGCCCACCGCCGCCGCCCACGCCACCGGTGCAGGCACCCGCCCCAGCGGGCAAAACGGTCGCCGTCCCCACCTTCGGCCCCGGCAGCCTGTGGCTCGCCATCTTCTCGCTGTTGCTTACGGGAGCCTGGGCACTGCGTCGCGGCAGCGGCTGAAACCCCACTCGAGGGCTGCGCCATGTCCCGGTGCGCCAACGCGATCCGAATACGCTAAACTGCGGTCATCACCATCGAATGTGGAGTAAGCGACATGGTCGGCGGCATTAGCGTATGGCAACTGTTGATCCTGCTCTTGATCGTGGTGCTGGTATTCGGCACCAAGCGTCTCCGGAACATTGGCAGCGACCTCGGCAGTGCGGTCAAGGGATTCCGCAAGGGCCTGGAAGAAGAGCCGGAAGCGAATGAGCCGGAGCAGCTGGGCGCCGACGCCATGCCATCCAGCAGCGCGGAGGAGATCGACCGGGAGCAGGAACCGGCCCCGCGGCCGCCCGGAAGCGATGTTTGATGTAGGCTTTGCCGAGATTTTCCTGCTGGCGTTGATCGGGCTGCTGGTACTGGGCCCGGAGCGGCTGCCGCGCGTGGCCCGAACCCTGGGCGGCCTGATGCGCAAGGCCCGCAGCAGCTGGATCACCCTGCGTCGTTCGATTGAAGCCGAACTCGCCGCGGCCGAGATCAAGGAGCCGCTCGAGTCTGCCGGCCAGGAGCTCAAGGACGTCGCCGAGCAACTGGAAGAGATGGGTGCCCCGCCGGGTGCGAGGGCGCAGGCCCGCCCGCCGGATGGCGCCGATGACTGATTACCCGGAGAGCGACCGCGAGCAGACGTTCCTGGAACATCTGGTGGAGTTGCGCAGCCGATTGATCAAGGCCTGCATCGCCATCCTGGTCGTGCTGCTGGCGCTACTGCCCTTCGCCCGGTATCTGTACAACTATATCGCCACCCCCATGCTGGCGCAGTTGCCGGCCGGCAGCAGCATGATCGCGATCGACGTGGCCTCGCCATTCCTGGCGCCGTTCAAGCTCAGCCTGTTGCTGGCGGTGATGATCGCCATGCCGTACATCCTCTACCAGCTGTGGGCCTTCGTGGCGCCGGCCCTGTTCCGGCACGAAAAGCGGCTGGCCCGGCCCCTGCTGTTCTCCTCCGTGGCGCTGTTCTATCTCGGCTGCATGTTCGCCTATTTCGTCGTGTTTCCGCTGGTATTCGGGTTCATGATGCGGGTGGCGCCCGAGGGTGTGGCGGTGATGACCGATATCAATCGCTACCTGGATTTCGTGATCACGCTGTTCCTGGCCTTCGGCATCACCTTCGAGGTGCCCATCGCGACCATCATCCTGGTAGCCACCGGGATCACGTCCATCGAGAAGCTGGGCGCGATCAGGCCCTACATGATCGTCGGTGCGTTCGCGGTCGGCATGCTGCTGACGCCGCCGGATGTCATTTCACAGACCTTGCTGGCGCTGCCGATGTGGATCCTGTTCGAGGTGGGAATCCTGATGTCGCGCATCCTGCTGGCGGGCCCGCAGCGGGATCAGGCCACCAACTGATCGTCGGCTCGAGCCCCCTCATCGCCGGCCGCCGGGGGCAGCCCGAAGATGTCCTTGAAAGCGGCATATTGCGTGCCAAACACGAGCAACTGGAAGATCACCACCAGCAACAGGGTCACCAGCGCCAGCAGCGGGCTCATCGCGGATTCGCCCGCCGGCGCCACCAGCAGCACCCCGGTCAGCAGACCGGCGGGCATCGCGATGACCAGCAGCAGGAATCCGAGCAGCAACATCGGCCGCCAGTTGCGCAGCAGGCCCATCACCCCCGCGAGCATGGCCGCGGCCGCGGCCCGGTCGGCAAACCACACCAGCGGCACCGCGAAATAGCTGACGCAGCCACCGAGCAGCATGCCCGCCAACACCGCCAGCACCATGCGCTGACGCAGGGCCGGGTCCAGTTCCTGAACGGCGCTGACGTCACCCTGCTCGAGCCGGGTGATGAGCGCCTCATCCAACACCAGGGGCGCGCCGGCCAAACCGATCATCACGGCGATAATGGCCAGGGCCAGCACCAGGGCGCCCAGCGCCAGCAGGCGCAACAACCGCGGACCCGAGGTGAAGGCCGCGAACAGGGCCGTCAGCGGCGGGCGCAGGCCGCGGTCCACGGCCGACATGACGTGCAGCATGCCCGCCGTAAGGGCCGGGATCGACAGGATCAGGATGAGCCCCAACAGCCCGGACTGCGCGAGGCCCATGAGGAACTGCAGGATCAGGCCGAACAACAGCAGCCGCGCCGGCTGGCGCCGGATCAGCATCAGCCCGCCGGTGAGCCAGGCCACTCCCCGCAGGGTCGGCAGTCGCTGGATATCGCCCGCCACGCTCAGTCCCCTACGTTGGCGAAGCTGAGTGCGTCGCGGTCCCAGGCCTGTGCGCCATGCAACGCCTCCACCACCTCTTCCGGTTCCCGCACCACGTTCCACATGCGGGCATGCGCTTCGCCCATGAACCGCTCGCGCACGCTGTGCTCGAGAAAATCCAGGAAGCGATCGTAAAAGCCGTTGGTATTGACCAGCACCACCGGACCCAGCCACAAGCCGAGGCGCTTGAGGGTCAGGGCCTCGAAAACCTCCTCGTAGGTGCCGCAACCCCCGGGCAGCGTCACGACGGCATCGGATTCCTCCAGCATGCGGTGTTTGCGGGTGCGCATGTCCGCGACGATCTCCAGGCCGGTGAGCCCGGCATGGCTGAGCTCCAGTTCCTGCAGGAATGACGGCACGATCCCGTATACCTGGGCCCCGCGGGAGAGCGCGCCGTCGGCCATGGCCCCCATCAGGCCGGCGCCGCCGCCGCCGAAAACAATGGTCTTGCCCGCTTCCGCCAGCACCTCGCCGACGCGGGTGGCAGCCTGATAGTAAGCGGGCGCGAGGGCGCGGCTGGAGGCCGCGTAGACCGTCACGCGGTGGATGCCCCGGGGGCCGGCTTGATGATTCAGGTGCTCGGTTTGCATTGCGCTTATTGTAGTATGAACAGCGTGTGAGTAACCCCGGTGCGAGTGACGGCACGCGCCGATCCCCGGCAGCAAAACGGAAGCAGTCCAGTGGCCTACAACCGCGTCATGCAGCCACCAGCCTCGATCGCGATCATCATCGCCTGCGCCGCGGTGTTCCTGTTGAACAACCTGTCACCGGCGCTCGCCCTGTGGCCGCTGCAAAGCGGTCACTTCGGGCCCTGGCAATTGCTGAGCTACGCATTCCTGCACGGCGGCCTCAACCACATCTTCTTCAACATGTTCGCCCTGTGGATGTTCGGCCTGCCGCTGGAGCGCGCCTGGGGCAGCCAGCGGTTCCTGCTGTACTACCTGGTGTGCATCCTCGGTGCCGCGATCACGCAGCTGGTGGTGCAGCAACTCAGTGGTGACTTCTATCCGACCATCGGTGCCTCCGGGGCAGTGTTCGGTTTGCTGCTGGCGTACGGCGTCATGTGGCCCGAAAACCGCATCCTGCTCCTGTTCTTCCCCGTGCCGGTGAAGGCCAAGTGGTTCGTGCTGATTTACGGCGCCATCGAGCTGGTCTTCGGCGTCACCCAGGCCATGCCGCAGATCGCGCACTTCGCCCACCTGGGCGGCCTGTTCTTCGGTGCCGGCCTGCTGTGGCGCTGGGGATGGCGCCCCGGCATGACCTGGCGCCGTTGACCGCCCAGGCGCGGCCGACGGTCGCGCGCATTACAGTGGTCGACCGCTGCCGGTAGAATGGGTGCCCCATCATCGACGGACAGTGACATGAGCAAGACCCACCCGGTCATCCCCGCCGCGGCGGCGCGGGCCCATATGGATGCGGACCAGTACCGCGAGGCCTATGCGCGTTCACTCGAGGACAACGAGGGCTTCTGGGCGGAGCAGGCGCAACGCCTGGAGTGGGCCCGGCCCCCTTCCCGCATCCGGGACGTGTCCTGGGATGCGGCCGACCTCCACATCCGCTGGTTCGAGGACGGCACCCTGAACGCGTGCCACAACTGCATTGACCGTCATCTCGATGCGCGGGGCGAGCAGACCGCCATCATCTGGGAGGGCGACGACCCCTCGCGCGACGAACACATCAGCTACCGGCAACTGCACCAGCGGGTGTGCCGGATGGCCAACGTGCTCAAGGCGCTGGGCGCGCGGCGCGGCGACCGGGTAACGATCTACATGCCGATGATTCCCGAGGCGGCCATTGCCATGCTCGCCTGTGCGCGCATCGGCGCGGTGCACTCGGTGGTGTTCGGCGGTTTCTCGCCCGACGCCCTGGCCGGGCGCATCATCGATTGCGAGTCCACCCTGCTGATCACGGCCGACCAGGGTGTGCGCGGGGGCAGGATCGTACCGCTCAAGAACAACGTGGACGAGGCCCTGGGACGGCCCGGCGTGTCGGACTTCATGCGCTCGGTGCTGGTGGTGCGCAACACGGGCAACGAGGTGTCCATGGAGCCCGGCCGCGATCACTGGCTGCACGAGCGTGAGCAATCGGTCGATGACGACTGCCCTGCCGAGGAGATGAACGCGGAAGACCCCCTGTTCATCCTTTACACCTCGGGCTCCACGGGCAAACCCAAGGGCGTGCTGCACACCACCGGCGGCTATCTGGTCTATGCGTCCTACACCCACGAGCTGGTTTTCGATTACCACGATGGCGATATCTACTGGTGCACCGCGGACGTCGGCTGGGTGACCGGGCACAGCTACATCGTCTACGGGCCGCTGGCCAACGGCGCCACCACCCTGATGTTCGAGGGCGTCCCCAACTACCCGGACGCCAGCCGCTTCTGGCAGGTGTGCGACAAGCACCAGGTCAACATCTTCTACACCGCGCCCACCGCCATCCGCGCCCTGATGCGCGAAGGCGAGGAGCCTGTCCGGCGCACCTCGCGGCAATCCCTGCGCCTGCTGGGATCGGTGGGCGAGCCGATCAACCCGGAGGCCTGGGAGTGGTACTACCAGGTGGTCGGCGATGCGCGCTGCCCGATCGTCGATACCTGGTGGCAGACCGAGACCGGCGGCATTCTCATCACCCCGCTGCCGGGCGCGACCCCGATGAAGCCGGGCTCGGCCAGTTTTCCCCTGCCGGGCATCGAGCCGGCGCTGGTGGATGGCGAGGGCCGCGAACTCGCCGGCGAGGCCGAGGGCCAACTGGTGATCAAGCAGAGCTGGCCGGGGCAGATGCGCACCGTGTACGGCGATCACCAGCGTTTCGTGGAAACCTATTTCTCGCAGTATCCGGGCCGCTACTTCACCGGCGACGGCTGCCGCCGCGACGAGGACGGCTACTACTGGATCACCGGCCGGGTGGACGACGTGCTCAACGTCTCCGGGCACCGCATGGGCACCGCCGAGGTGGAGAGCGCCCTGGTGGCCCACCCGCTGGTGGCCGAGGCCGCGGTGGTCGGCTTTCCGCACGAGATCAAGGGCCAGGGCATCTACGCCTACGTCACGCTGGTCGCCGGTGCCGAACCCAGCGAAGAACTGCGCACGGAACTGCGCAACTGGGTGCGCAAGGACATCGGGCCCATTGCCTCTCCGGACCTGCTCCAGTGGGCACCGGCGCTGCCCAAGACCCGCTCCGGCAAGATCATGCGCCGCATCCTGCGTCAGATCGCCGCCAACGACTATGCCGACCTGGGCGATACTTCCACGCTGGCCGAACCGGAGGTCGTCGAACGCTTGGTGGCAGGGCGCATGAACCGCTGAAACCGGCCCGACGCCGCAGGCCGGCGGCTAAAGCCCGCTGTGCTCCAGCGGTCGCTCGCGGTGCATGAGAATCCATTCCGCGTGCTCTTCCAGCGCCGCATTGCCAAGTGCCCGCAACACCCGGCGCCGGAATGCGGTGTCGGTGGAACCGTCCAGCAGGCGGCGGGCGTTGGTGAAAATCTTGCCCATGAACCGGTATTGCTTGATCAACTCCTTCTCCGCGCGCTTGTGCGAAAACGCATCGCGCACCCCGGCGATCAGGGGCAGCACGCCCATGAGGATCATCAGCAGGTGGCGCTCATCCGGGCCGATGCGGCCCGCCATCAGCGCCAGCACACCCGCGATCAGGATGCCGCCCCACAGCGACAGGCTGCCGAAGCGCGCGGTGCGTTGCAGGTTGCGGGTCTTGAGGATGCTCTTCTCCGTGTAATAACCCAGCTGCCCGGTTTTTCCGTCGGCCTGGCCCACCCAGTGATCGGCCACCCAGTCCACCCACGCCGGGTCCGGCGCCCGGGTGCGGTCGCGGTACAGGCTGGCCGAGCGCATGATGTGCCGAATCCAGCCGAGATCGACGTCCTGCTTCTGCAGGAAATTGTCATACGCGAACTCCGGCGTCTCGGTTTCCACCACCCCGGCCAGGTTCCAGTACAGCTGCACCCTGAGGCCCTCGGCCAGGGCGCGGTAATCGAGGTACTTGCGGTGCCATTCGCGCCGGTCGCCCACCAGGTACACCGCGAAGCCGGTCAGGAACAGGCTGAGGAACAGGTACACCAGCCAGTGCGGACCGCCGAATTCCGAGTAGAGGATGAAGGTGAGCCCCATGAAGATGGCCACCACGTGGGTGGTCAGCATGTTCAGGTACACGCGCCTCTGGAAGTGAATCGCCAGCCAGTCGGCGACCCCGAACAGGCGGTTGACGTACCGTACGCCGGCCGGTTCGGCCAGTGGCGGCTCCCCGGCCAGCAGGGAGCGCGCAGACGCCCCCAGCAGCTTGCGATACGTGTCATCATCGGCAGCGAAGGCCTGCAGGCGCAGCATGGTGAGGTGGTAATCCTCCGGCATCCTCGGCCCCTGCTGGCGGCCGAAATGGGCCGTGAGCCAGTAGCCATGCAGCTCCTCGAGCCCCGCCTGCGGCCCGCCATCTGGCCGATCGCGCGAGCACACGATGTGATAGGCGAGGTCATTCTCGTTCTCCGCCAGCAGGTTCGGCGATTCCTCCCCGGCCGAGAACCCCGGCATGACCGCGGTGAGGTGGTAGCGCACCACGTCCGCGGTGCCGCCGCTCTCGTCGCCCGGCTTGCCATCCCACAGTGCCAGCAGAATCTGGCAATGGTTGGAGATGAATACCCCGAGCTGCGCGTACAGGTGGTTCCGCCCCACCGCGCCGGCCGTGTCACCCGCCAGCGGCAGGCTCAGCACCTCCGCGCCCTCGATCAGGTCACGGAATTCGTGCACCGAGGCGGTGCCGGAGAAATCCCGCTCGTATTCCGCCCGCGGCATCGGCAATGGCACGACGAGCGGAATGCCGAGTTCCCGGGCCACCTGCGCCACCAGCCGGTCGGCGCCCTCCGCCAGCGGGGTGATCACCTGCAACTCGAGGCCCGGATACTCGCGCGCCAAAGCCTCGAAGAACGCCCGCACCTGCTCGCGCAGGGCGGGCACTTCGGCGGCGACCAGGTTGCGGTGACCGGTGACGCCGATGGTCAGCTTCATGGCAGGTCGTACCGGCGAGTCAGCCTTCGTTCTCGATCATCGGATCACTGTAGATCGAGTTCCCGTTACAGGTGGCCCGCACCCGATAGAAGATGGAGTAGCTGGGCTCTCCCTTGACACCCTGCAGGTTGCGATTGGCCATCCTGAGCCCGGCGCCCAGAGCCGTCGCAGTGACGATACCGGTATTGGGATCGACATCGAAGTCGCCAGTCACCACGTTGTCGAGGTTCTTGTTCATATTGGCCCATTGGGCAGCGTTGGGCTTGTTGGGCTTGGGCCCATGACCACGCTTCTCCGCAAGCATGATCTCATCCAGCTGCCACTGCGCACCCGGAGCACATCCCGTGGCACCCGTCAGCCGGTAGACGATATGGCCTGCCTCGCCGGGCAGAAAGCGCAGGCAGCCCGGGCCCCGCTGTGGGTTGCCGACACCACTGGCGACACACTGGGAGGGGCCAAGGACGAGATTACCGCCGTCGACGGACAGGTTCATCGTCTTGGTCACTTGCGCGATCGCCGCCTGGGATACCAGGCAAAGCATGGCAAGGCCCAGCCAACCGGCCCTTTGCATCACACGGAAACACTGCTTGTTCATGGCTTAAACTCCTTTACATTGGGTCTTCGAATATGCCGCGCGCGGGTTAAGCAAATCGCAGCGCGGTGAAGCGGGCAGCATCGGCTCGCCTGGCGCGGCGATCCTCAGCGGGCGCACACGTCATATTGCCTGCAAAAGCCCCGAAACTCCGGGTCATGATACCCCTTTGCGCGCAGCGCCGAGGCCTCGGCACGCGCTTGCTCCCGCGAGCCACGCATCACCGCCAACCGCGCGCTCAGGTCCATCGCCTCGCAGCCCGGCGCGGACTCCAGCGCGCGGCCATGGCGATCGAGCTCGGCTGTGACCGCAGCGGTGAGCGTGCCGGGATCCAGGGCCCAGCGATAGAACAGGGCGCGCAGCAGGAGTTCTCGCGCGTCCCGATGCTCCGGGTGCTCTGCCAGGATGGAACGCATCGTGTCGGTAGCCCGGCCCAGCAGCGGGCCGGCGCGGGTATTCTCGCCCAACATCAGGGCGGTATGGGCGTGCTTGATTGAATAGTCTGCATACTCGGCCAGGTGCTCCAGGGTGACCTCGACGTCCTCCGCCAGCAATTCGACGGCCAGTGTTTCCAGGGTCTGAAACTCTGCCGAGGCTTCCGCGAGGTCTCCGCCCAGGGCCCGCAGGTGAGCGGCACGCGCAGACTTGTTCAGGAGATTCCAGCGGAACAGCAGATTGGTCGGATCTTCCTCGAAGATCTCGCCCAGCAGCTCCATCGCGAGCCCGAGGTTATCCAGCGCCAGATCTATCTGGCCAGCGCGGCGCTGAACGCGGGCCAGCCCCGCCAGGGCAAACGCATACCGCCGCTTGAGGGTGTTATTGGCGGGGTTCAGGTTCCGATAATGGCCCGCATAGCGGGCGTTGTTCAGGCGTGCCGACAGCGCCTCGCCGACATTGCATACGCCCAGCCATGCGTCCGCGAGATGCGCATAGAAGCGGGGCAGTTCCGAGCCATAGCCGGCGTCCAGCCCGGCGGCGCGCTCGGCGAGGACCAGGGCTGCCTGGCGATAGGCGAGCACCTGCTGCGCATCCAGCTGCACCCGTTCCGTCTCGACGCTTGCCAGGTTGCCGAGCGCATAAGCGGTCTCCATGATCCAGTCGGCATTGTCCGGATCGATTTCCATCAGCGATCGGCTGGCCTCGTGGTAAGCCGTGAAATAATCGAGGGCCTCGTCAAGACGCCCCAGGTCGTAGTGAATGCGGCCAATCCAGTATTCCACCTGGCCGAGATCGAAGATGATGGACGGGTTATCGGGCTGCAACGCACGAATGGGGCCCAGCATCCGTCGCGATTCCGTGAACAGGCGCAGCGACTGCTGTTGGTGCCCCTCCGACCAAGCGATCTCGCCCTGCTCGAGAAGAATCCGGCCCAGGTTGCGACGCGATTCGATGCTCAGGTCATCGGCGTCCAGGTTATCGAGGAACCCGGCCGCTACCTCGCTGAACTTGCGACGCGTCTGCAGGTCCGCCACCTGCTTCAGCTCTTCGCTGGCCTCGATGAACTGGGACAGCATCTGCTCGGCATGTTCCCGATCCCGCTGTTGCTGCTGCAGTGCCTGCTGCTCCGCCATGCGTGAGCGCACGGCGGTGAGCGCGAGCGCGACGACGGCAATGGCCGCGAGCGCTCCGATCGAACGCAGTTTGCGCTTGCGCTGCAATTCCCGCCGCCGCAACTCATCGAGGCGAATTCCCAGCACCCCGGCCACCAGCTTGAGCTTGGCGAGCGACTTGCCATCCGCCCACTTGCGGGCATCCGCTGCCAATGGCTCATGGGCAGCGCCATCCTCGTCCTCCCGCAGCGCGGGCGGGAAGCAGGCAAGCTCAGGAGCCGTGGCATGGGGGTCGCCGTCCACGATCATGCAGAGGATGCGCTCACCGCGGCCCAGGGCCCTGAAGTGGCGGATTTCCTCGGCAACCCATTCGGACCCGGCGGCGGCCGGCGAGCAGATGACGATCAGGGTTTCCGAGTCCGCGAGCGCAGCTTTCACCGTGTCACTGAGGTCCGCTGCCGAGGGTAGCTCGTCCCGGTCCCGGAACACGGGGGACAGCCTCGCCGGCACAGGTCCGAATCGCCCCGGGCTGCCGACCAACCGCCGCGGTACCCGGTATGCCTCCAGGCTGCGGTGCAGCCAGGCGGCCCAGGCCTCGTCACGATGGCTGTAACTGATGAATGCCTTGTAGTGGTGGGTGCGGCTCACGTCCCTATCCATGCGCCCGGGCAGCAGCCAGGCCGCCTCTCTGGTCGCTCATCACGGACCGGTGCCCAGTGGGTAACGGCCCGGCACCAGGGCGGGAACGATTCGCTCCCTGGGCCCGTTTAACCTTCGTTCTCGATCATCGGGTCCGATTCCACGCACTGAGTGTTCTTGCAGGCCCGAATCTGGTAACGGTAGCTTTGCTGAAAGTTGTTCAGGTCGTGCAGGGTAAACTCGGTGCCATCGGCCAGACTCGACAGGTCGATGATACCGTTATCGTCCGGCTTCACCATGGCACCGCCGATCTGCACGTAGAAATCATCCTTCATGGCCTCGGTGAACCCCGTCTGGGCAGCAAAATCCAGCTTGCTGGAATGCGCCTCGGAAACCAGTTGGATGGAAGTCATCTCCCAGTCCGGAATGCCATACATGCGAAAGTTGATTTCGGCCTTGTCATCCTGGGGGACGCGAACGCAGCCCGGATGCGTGCTGGTCTGGCAGTTGCCCGGCCCGGCGATGATCAGGAGTTCGCGCTTGGAGCCCTTGCCCGTAATCACCAGGATCACCTCCGGCTTGTGCACGGTGGCGGAGCCCAACAGGGTATTGCGCGGCAGCGGGTCTTCAGCTTCGGCGCTGACCGCCACGCGCTGCGCCGAACAGGCAACGAGCATCATGACGACCGACAGGGATAAAAGTGCTCTGGACTTGATCATGGCAGGCTCCTTGGGTTGTTGTGAACGTAATCGTAACGTCGAACCGAATCCTTCTGGCTGGCTTGTGATCGTCAAGCCTCCCCCTCCAAACATAGCAGATATTAAAAATGCGGTGGTCGGCGCCCGGCCTGATCTGGATCAGCCCCGCCTTGCAGGGCGCCTCAGGCCACCCGGTTCATCGGCCGGCCGCGCAGGTAAGCGCGCAGCACCTGCACCAACTGGTCCACCAGCGCCTGCCGGGCCTTGTGACTGGCCCAGGCATTGTGCGGGGTGACGATCAGGTTGGGGATATCGGGCGCCAGCAGCGGGTGGTCGGGCGGGGGCGGCTCCGCCGTCAGCACGTCGATCCCGGCCCCGCCAATCACCCCCTCGCGCAGGCACGCCGCCAGGTCCAGCTCGTTGACGATGCCACCGCGGGCGGTATTGATCAGGATGGCGTCGCGCTTCATGGTCTCCAGCACGGGCCGGTCGAACAGGTCCCGCGTTTCATCATTCAGCGGGCAGTGGATGCTGATCACATCGGCATGCGCCACCACGTCCTCGAACGGCAAGTGGTCCCCGCGCGGCGGGCGGCCGCGATGTTCGGCCACCAGCACGTTCATGCCCAGCGCGCGGGCGCGCCGCGCCACGCTGCGCCCCAGCACGCCATACCCCACGATGCCGAGGCTCAGCCCGGAGGCTTCGCGGATCGCGCGATCGAACAGGGAAAACTGCGGCTGTGCGCTCCAGTCACCGGCCTGCACGCGCTCGCGGTACCAGGGTTGGCCGGACAGCAGGTTCAGCGCCAGGTTGAGCGTATGCTGGGTGACCGATTCCGTGGCGTAATCGCGGGCATTGCAAACAGTGATGCCCCGCTCCCCGGCGGCCTCGAGATCGACGTTGTTGGTGCCGGTCGCCGCCACCATGACCAGCTCCAGGTCCGGGGCGCCCCGCAGGGCGGCGCGATCCAGCACGCACTTGTTGGTGACCACCACGTGGGCCTGGGCGATTCGTGCCGCGCATTCCCCGGGGGTGGTGAAATCGAACCATTGCCAACCAGGCAGGCAGGTGTCGAGCGCGTCGAGCCGCAGGTCGCCCTGGTCGACCGAGCCCAGGTCCAGGAACACGCCACGCTCGACAGGCATCCCCCACTCCCGTGCATTACCCGCTCACCATCCTATCGCAACCGGATCGTGATGGCTCGAGCGATGCATGGCAGGCCGCCCCGGGGCGGCCTGCCGCACGCGGATGTGGTGACTCAGCGGGACGTGGTGGCGACGCTCACGCTGGCGATCTTCACCGCCTCCGCGGCATCGAGGATGGTCACCAGCGCATCCGTCTCGGCGTCCGGGTGGGCCGCGACGATCAGCGGCGAATCCGGCTTTTCGGCCTTTTCCCGCTCCAGGTTGGCCCGCACCGCCTTGCGCTCCAGCAGGCGGCCCTTGAGCGTGATGTTGCCGCTGGCGTCGATCTTGAGGACGATCGGCCCCTTCTTCTGCTCCACCTGCTTGGGCGGCGCATTGGATGGCCGCGAGACCTCCAGCCCTTTCTCCTTGACGAAGGAGGTGGTCACGATGAAGAAGATCAGCATGATGAACACGATGTCCAGCATCGGCGTGATGTTGATCTCCGCTTCGTCGTCCGGCCTGTGTTTCCAGCGCATGGCGGCTCCTCGCTGCTCGCGGCCCCGTAGCCCGTCCCGGGGGGAGGCACAGCTTACTGAAACTCGGCGCCTTTGGCCAGTTCCCGGCCCTCGCGCAGCCGGCGCCCAGCCGCCCCGCCAGCACCGATCGGGTTGATGCGCGTCACTGACATCAATCGGCAAAAATGCTATGTTGACGGGCTGAACACCGCGCCAGGCAAGGATGCAACTTGACCAGAGCAATCGCGAGATTTCCGGCCGTGTCAGCCATTCTGGTGGTGGCCCTTGGCCTGTTGTTCTGCATCGATGCCCGGGCGCAGCAATACTATGACCCCGGCATCCTGCAAAAGACCATCTACCGGATGCCCGGCGACTACCAGGCCCAGGGCGTCCGGGCCGGCAGTTTCATCTTCGTGCCCGCACTCGAACTCGTCTACGAGGATCACGACAACATCTTCTACCTGCCCGAGGACGAGGTCGGCGATACCATCTACCACGCCCGCCCGTCGCTCAGCCTGAACTCGGACTGGAGCCGGCATGCGCTCAGCCTCGGGGCCTCTTCGAACATCGCTCGCTACCAGGATTTCAGCTCCGAGGATTACGAAGACCTGATCTTCAACCTGAACGCCCGCATCGACGTGCGGCACGGCAGTTTTATCAGCCTGCGCGCCGCCAGCATGTCCCTGCACGAGGACCGCAGCACGCCGGACGACGCGGGAGGCGTCGAGCCCACCGATTTCTCGCATGACTTCATCGAGGTCGGTTACCTGCACACCTTCAACCGCCTCAGCGCCGAACTGAAATTCGGGCTGATCAAGACCGGCTACGACGATGCGCGCGACGGCGACGGCAACGTGATCGACAACAGCGATCGGGACCGCGAGCAGGAAACCGCCAATGTGCGCCTCGACTACCAGTTCGCCTCCGCGAAGTCGGTGTTCATGGACTTCGGCCTGAACTCCATAAGCTACGACCAGCCGGTGGACGGCGGCGGGTTCCAGCGCGATTCGGACGGCTACCGGGTGCAGGGCGGCATGACCTGGGACCTCACCGACCTGCTGATCGGCAGCGCCTGGATCGAGTACCTGGAGCAGGATTACGAGGACCCCCGCTTCGAGGCGGTCGATGGCACCGGCTTCGGCATGAGCCTCCAATGGTTCCCGACCCGACTCACTTCCGTCAACCTGCGCATGAACCGCGCTCCGCTGGAGACCACCCAGCCCGACACCTCGGGATACCTCGGCACGTTGTACTCGGTGCGCTTGCAGCACGAACTGCGGCGTTACCTGTTATTCAACGCGCGCGCGTCCTACACCGACAACGACTACCAACTGAGCCGGGAAGCGCCGGAGGAATCATTGCGCTACACCAAGGTGTATCGCGCCGACATCGGCCTCAGCTACATTTTCAACCGCTACTTCAACCTGAGCGGCGGCTATACCTACGAGAAACAGGAAGCGAACCTCGCGGCCGAAGACCATCGGGCCAACCGTTACTTCCTGACCCTCGGCCTGCAATTCTGATCGCTCCGGTCGCTTGCCCGCGGGCTACCGGCGCCGCCGACACGGCCGGCGAAAACTTGGTCGGGCCCCGCACGGAGCTTATAATCGGGGCCATCGAAGCCGGGTAAATTCACTGCGTACGATGACGGACCAGGCACGGCTGCACTGTCGCGCTGGCGGCGGCGCTCCCCCGCTCGCGGGGTGGTGGCGCCTCGGCGTGCTGCTGTGCCTGTCGCTCATCGCGCTGGCCGCGCAGGCGCAGGCGCCGGAAGCGGCCGATGCGGCCAGCCCGGATACCGCGTACCGCCTGGGGCCCGGCGACCGCGTCCACGTCAACGTCTTCAACCAGGCCGACCTGACCGGCGACTACATCCTGGACGGCGCGGGCCGCTTCTCGATGCCCCTGATCGGCCAGGTCGAGGCGGCGGGGCTCACCGGCACGGAACTGGAGCAACTGCTGGTCAGCAAGCTGAAACCGGACTACCTGGTCAATCCGCGCATCGCGGTGCGGGTGCAGAATTACCGACCCTATTACATCATGGGCGAGGTCAACGGCACCGGCTCCTACAATTACGTCGACGGCATGACCTACCTGACCGCCATCGCCATCGCCGGCGGCTACACCTACCGGGCCAAGAAGGACGTCGTGTACGTGGTGCGCGCGGATGACAGCGAGCGCCACGAGCTCAAGCTGGATGTGAGCGAGAAGGTGCAGCCCGGCGACATCATCCGCGTGGCGGAGCGCATCTTCTGACCATGCACGACACCCAGCCAGGGCACGATCTGCGCGCCGGCCAGGTCGAGGAGGAGTTCGGACAGGGCGAACCCTTCCCGCTGCTCGAGTATCTGCAGATCCTGTGGTTCCGGCGCAAGCTGATCATAGCGCTGACGGCGTTCGTGGCGATTGCGGGCTTCATCCACGTCAACCAGATCCCTTCAATCTACACGGCCTACTCGACGCTGATGATCGGCGTGCCCGAGATCCGCGTGGTGGATATCGAACAGGTGCTGACGCGCGATTTCTCCTGGGGCGACGAGGCGGTGGGTGAAATCGAGGTGATCCGCTCCCGCGGCCTGGCACAGAAAGTCATCGAGAAACTCAACCTGCTCAGCCATGCGGAGTTCAACCCCGCCATGGGGGTGCCGGAGAAGCGCTTTTTCGACTTCCTGGCCTATCTCAACCCCCGGCGCTGGATACCGGCGCAATGGAAACAATCTCTCCGTGAGTCGATCCGCGGCGAGGTGGAGGTGGTCGAGCTCTCGGAGGCGGAGCGTGAGCGCCGCCTGATGGCCGCGGCCATCGACCGCTTTCTCGGCCGGCTCGAGGCGGAGCGCGTGGAGTACTCCAACGTGCTCACCATCAGTTTCAGCTCGCTGAGCCCGGTGCTGGCGGCACGGGTGGCCAACGAGGTGCCGGAGGCCTATATCCTCGACCAGCTGCAGGCCAAGTTCGAGGCCACCCGCAAGGCCACGGACTGGCTCACCGAGCAGCTCGCCGAGCTGGAGACCAAGGTGGCCGATTCCGAGCGGGCGGTGGAACTCTACCGCGAGGAGCACGGCCTGACGAAAGGCGAACAATCGGCGGTGCTGGCCGCGCAGCTCTCGGAGCTGAACAGCCAGTTGATCACGGTGAAGGCGCAGCGCGCCGAGCTGGAAGTGCGGCTGGAGCAGATCAACCGTCTGCTCGCCAGCGACAGCCCGCGCATCGAGACGGCCGCCGAGGTGCTGGCCTCGCCCCTGGTCCAGCAACTGCGCAACCAGGAAGCGGAGGTGCTGGCCCGGGCCTCCGAACTGTCGGTGGAATACGGCCCCAAGCACCCGCGGATGCTGCAGGTCAACGCCGAGGTCAACGAGATCCAGCAGCGCATCAACGACGAGTTCAAGAAGATCGCCCTCGGCCTGGAGAACGAACTGGAACTGGCGCGCACCCGCGAGGCCAGCCTGGAGGAGAACCTTGGCGAAGCCGAGCGTCAAGCGGGGCTGAAGAGCCGCGAGGCCATCCAGTTGCGCGCCCTCGAACGCGAAGCGGCCGCCAACCGGGCCCTGTTCGAGACCTTTCTCAATCGCTTCAAGGAGACCAGCTCCACCCAGGGCATGGAAACCTCGGATTCGCGTGTGATCTCCCCGGCCGAGGTGCCGCGGGGGGCGTCCTATCCCAACCGCAACCGGATGCTGAGCGTGATCGCCATGACCGGGTTCCTGGGCGCCTGTGCACTGGTATTTGCTCTGCACCTGTTGAATCCGGGCCTGCTCAGCCCGGAACAGATCGAGAAGGAGTATGGTGTGCATGCCATCGGCATGCTGCCCCGCCTGCCATCCGGCACCAAGCCGCACCAACACCTGCTCGACAAACGCACCTCGGCTTACGTCGAAGCCCTGAATTCGCTCAAGATCTCACTGCAACTCTCCGACCCGGATGCCAAGATCAAGGCCATCCAGATCACCTCCTCGGTGCCGGAAGAGGGTAAATCCTCGCTGGCCTTGTCCCTGGCCATGGTGCTGTCCCAGGCCGGACGCAAGGTGCTGCTGATCGATGCCGACCTGCGGCGCTCGCGCCTGGAAGAGACCCTCGGCCTGGCGGTCGACCATCCGGGGCTCACCGACCTGGTGCTGGCGGCGGATGGCGATCCCGGGGATTTCATCGTGAAAGTCGAGAAGTTCGGCATCGATTTCATGCGCTCGGGGGACGCCGGCTACGCCAATGCCACCGACATTTTCTCTTCCCGGCGCATGGAAGCCATCGTGGCCGGCCTGCGCGCCAAGTATGACTACATCCTGCTGGATACCCCGCCGGTCATGGCGGTCGCGGACGCGCGCGTCATCGGCAAGCTGGCCGACAAGACGCTGTTCGTGGTGCGCTGGGACAAAACGCCACGCAAGGTCGTGCGCGCTGCCCTGGACCTGCTGCGCAAGGGCGGCTCCGACATCACCGGCGCGGTGCTGCAGCAGGTCGACCTGCGACGCTACGGGCGCCTGGGCTACGGGGACTCCGGCTACTATTACCACTATGGGCGCTATGGGCAGTATTACCAGGGCTGAGCCGACCCAATGCCCGGGTGCAGGCATGATCCGCACTGAGCGCCCAGCACCTGAATGGACCGCGGGCCGATGAAGAGCGGCAGCGCCGCCGTCCCGCGCCTGCTGGCGATGGCGACCCTCGCCTTCGCCGCCGCGCTGCTGGCGGCGGCATGGCCGCGCCTCAGCGCCAGCGTGCACTTCCTGCCGGTGGACACCGCCATCGGCAATTACTGGCGAGGCGTATCCGTACCCCCCGAGCAGCTGGAACTGCTGAGCCGCCGGGCCGAGCAGGCCATCGGCCGGCATGACCACTATCGTTACTGGGATGGCCTGAGCGTGCTGCGGTACCTGCAGGGCATGGACAGCAATGCGACCCTGGTGCAACGGCGCCGAGCCCTCCGGCAATCCCAGGCCGCCGCCCAGGAGGTCCTGAGGCGCGCGCCCACGCGCCCGGAGGCGTGGTTGCGCATTGCCGCGGCGGCCGCCGGGCTCGGCCAGCCCGCCGGCCGGGTCGTGGCCGCACTGAAGATGTCCATCTTCACGGGCCGGGTCGAGCCCACGCTGTTGCCGCTGCGCCTGCGGCTGGGCTACGCCTACCTCGAGGACCTGGATGCGGAATCGCTCCACCTGCTCGGTGACCAGACCGCGCTGACCTGGCGCTTGCAGGAGCGCGCAGTCCTCGCCGCGCTGCGGGACGGGACGCTGGCGTTCGACGCCGTGGCCCGGGTGCTGGAGCCCGCGCACGCGGAGGTGCTGGCAGACATGGAGGCCCGGCTTGGACAGCCTGCTCGCTAGGCTGCGTGGCGGTCGGTCGAGCGGGGGTGAGCCACGCCATACGCCCGGCAAGCGCGTGTACTGCGTGGGCGACATCCACGGCCGCCTCGACCTGCTGCTGGACCTGCACGCGCAGATTCGGGCGGACAGCGAGGCGTTCGGTGGCTCCCTGCAGGTCGTCTACCTCGGCGATTACATCGACCGCGGTCCCGATTCGCGGCAGGTGATCGACTGCCTGCTGGCCGCGCCCCTGACCGGTTTCGAGGCGATCTACCTGCTCGGCAACCACGAACAGGCCATGCTGGACTTTCTCGACTACCCACTCGAGGCCGCCGGCTGGCTGACGTTCGGAGGGCTGGCCACCCTGCTCAGCTACGGGGTCCGGCCACGGCGCCTGCCCACGCCCGAGGACCTGCCGGACCTGGCTGCAAGCTTGCGGGAGCGGCTGCCGCCCGGACACCTCGAATTCCTGCTGGGCTGCAGGCTTTATCATCACGAGGCCGACTACTACTTCGTCCATGCGGGCATCCGCCCCGGCGTGGCGCTGGACGCCCAGGATCCCGACGACCAGATGTGGATTCGCGACGAGTTCACCGAATCGGGCGCAGCGCACGGCGCCGTCGTGGTGCACGGCCATACGATCTCGCCCGAACCCGAACTGCTGCCCAACCGCATCGGCATCGACACCGGTGCGTGCTTCACCGGTTTGTTGACCTGCCTGGTGCTGGAAGGTGAATCCCGGCGACTGATCCAGGCCCGTGGCGAGACGGGCACGACGCTGGACTACGACCCGCTGCTGGCATGAACCGCGTCCTGCACGCCCTGCTGCTGGCGCTGGTGGTGCTGGCCCCATTGCCGCTAGGCAGCAATCGTGAATGGTCCTGGACGCTGTGCACCTTGTTCGCTGCCGGGTTGGCGGTCGGCTGGGGTGGCGCGGCGCTGATGCGCCCGGCCACGGTGATTCGCGGTCTGCCCGCATGGATCCCTGTTCTGTTCCTGGCGGTATGCGCCTGGGCGCTGGTGCAGACCGCAAGCTGGGTGCCCGCTGAGTGGCGCCATCCGGTGTGGCGCCTGGCGGCGGACTCCCTCGGCGAACCGCTTGCCGGCCGCATCTCGCTCGCCGAGGACGACACCGTCACCGCGCTGCTCAGGCTGGCCGCATATGCCCTCGTGTTCTGGCTGGCTTTTCAGCTGGGCGCGGACCGCGCGCGCGCGGCAAGGACCCTGCAGTGGATCGCGGTCGCGGGTTTCGTGTACGCCTGCTACGGGCTGGTGGTGTACTGGGGCGAATTCGGCCTGCTGCTGTGGTTCCAGGACGACGCCTTCCGGCACGACGTGCGCGGCACCTTCGTCAACCGCAATTCGTTCGCCACCTATGTCGGCCTCGCCATCCTGTGCCTGCTGACGGGCCTGTATCGAAAGCTCGCGTTGCGCCGCAACCCCGTCTATGCAACGCCGCGCAGCAGGTCGTTTCGCGTGGAACAGTTCGTCCTGCGGGCCTGGATGCCGATGTCGGCGTTGCTGCTGATGGTCGCGGCACTGGTATTGACCCACTCGCGCGGCGGGTTCGCCAGCGCCGTGCTGGGCACGCTGGCGCTGCTGCTGGCCGTCCATCACCGGCAAAGGATTGCGAGCCGGCGCGCGAAAGCGGCGATCGGCGGGGCCCTCGCCGTAACCGTGCTGGCTTTCGTGCTGACCAGCGAGGTCCTGCTGCAGCGCATCGATCGCCTGACCATGGACAGCCAGGGCCGTGCCGATGCCTATCAACTGGCATCCGTGGCCATCAGCGACAACCCGGTGCTGGGTTTCGGCTACGGCACCTTTTCCGACAGCTTCCGCCTGTACCGCGACGACCGGCTGAACAAGCATTTCCACCGCGCGCACAACACCTACCTGGAAAATGCCTTCGAGCTCGGTTGGCCGGCGGCGGCGGCGTTGCTGCTGTGCCTGGCCGGGCTGGCGGCGCTGTGCTGGCGGGGCCTGCGCGGGCGGGGGCGCGACTGGATCTACCCGGCGACCGGGCTGGCGGCCAGCGTGCTGGTCGGGTTCCACGCCCTGTTCGATTTCAGCCTGCAGATGCCCGCGATCGCGATGACCTACGCCTGCATCATGGGGGTGGCCTGCGCACAATCGATGCCGCGCGGCACCCATCGGCGGTGGTAAGGGCCGGGCCGACCGCAACGCCCGTCACGAAGGGAATCCTCACGGAAAGTCATTCCGCTCCAGCCACAGCAGCAGGCTGTACGCGGACCACAACTGGGCCTGGCGCGGTTGCTCGAGGCGGCCGGGGTCGCCCGGAAGCCCGGTGATCTGCCCGCGTTTGACGAATTCCGACAGGCGCTCGGCATGGTCGGCCAGGCGCTCGCGAACCTCCCGCCACTGCAGCCTCAGCCAGGCCTCGGTAAACGACCACATCAACGATTCCCAATCTTTCCGCCAGACCACCTCGGAGGGCAGCCAGCGTTCACCGAGGTTTCTGAGGATGTATTTTGTCCAGCCGTGGCGGATTCGCTGGTTCCACGGCAGGCTGGCGCAGAATTCGACCAGCCGCCGGTCCAGGTAGGGGTGGCGCGCGGCCATGCCGCACAGTGCCGAAACGCGGGCATAGCGCTCCACGCCGGCGCTCAGCAACGGAGAAACCAGGGCGGCGATGGCTACCTGCCGGGGACCGCCACGCAGGTCGGAATGGCTATGGGCGTCGAATCGTTCGAACCGTTCGGCCAGCGACACCTCGTGCGCGAAGCGCGGGGCGATCAGTGTGTCATCGAGGGCCTCCGCGAGCCGTGTCCGGTGCCGGGGCCGCTGCCGCCAGCGCCGGATGCCGGCCGGCGTGGCCGCGGTCAGCAGCAGGCGGGCAAATTCCCGCGCGGTGAAGTCCTGCCCGCCGTGGCGCTCGCGCACGGCGCGCGCCTCCCGCCAGGCGCTGGTCACGCGGCCCCGACGGGCCAACAGCAGCAGATAGTTGCCCTGCAGCGAAGTCACCAGGTCGCCATCGACCCCGTCCAGCATGACGCGGTGGCCATCCGATCGGGCCACCCCGTACAGCAGCATCCACAGCAGCATGGACGCGTCGAACGGTTCCTCCACCGCCTGCAGGACCCGCTGCAGGCCGGCCTGGTGCGCCGCCAGCTCGGCGGGCGGCAGCAGCTTCGCCTCGACGCCACCCTGCGCCACGACCGCCCGGATGCACCTCGCTTCCACGCTCTCCGTGGCGTCCGCGGTCACGCCGGAATAGGTCGCCAGCGGCCCACCACCCGCGCCGCGCGCAATTTCGCGCGCGGCGCCCACGATGGTGGCGCTGTCCACGCCTCCGCTGAGGCTCGCGGCCACCGGCGCTTGGCAGCGCATCCGGTCGGCGACCGAGCGCGTGAACACCTCGCCGAATGCTTCCCGGTAGTCCGCATCGCAGGGAAGGCGCAACTCACGGTGCGGGTCGGGCCGCCAGAAACGCCTTCGGCGCACATCCCGGCCGCAGACCTCGACCTGGCTGGCCGGCGGCAACCGGTGAACGTCCGCGAAGAAGGTGCTTTCATGGTCGATGCATTCCAGCGGGTCCACCAGCAGATCGGCCACGCGGCCCCGGTTCAGGCGCCGGGCCACCGCGCCGGAAGCCAGCACCGCCGGGGCAGATGACGCCCAGGCGAACACGGCGGCGGTATGGCAGAAATAGAAGGGCTTCACGCCCAGCGGATCGCGGGCGCAGAACAGCCGGCGCGCCACGGGATCCCAGATGGCGAAGGCATAATCACCCTGCAGCCGGTCCACGCA
>JABAOE010006732.1_pt1 | contig 34218 bp, 34 predicted proteins | sample 7062141 | NCBI WGS metagenome assembly JABAOE01 (sample SAMN14538627, study PRJNA623070) | marine sediment metagenome | biome: marine biome [ENVO:00000428]; feature: marine pelagic biome [ENVO:01000023]; material: deep marine sediment [ENVO:00002113] | place: India: Gulf of Khambhat ...
GCACAGGTACCAGATCTCCCGGGCCCGCTTCTGCCCGACGTGGCGGGCCAGGTAGGACGAGCCGAACCCGCCGTCGAACGAGCCCACGATCGGGCCGGTCTGACCGAACACGGCGTTGTCCGCGGCGATGGTGAGGTCGCACACGACGTGGAGGACGTGGCCGCCGCCGATCGCGTAGCCGGCCACCAGCGCGATCACCGGCTTGGGCATGGAGCGCATGTAGCGCTGGAGCTCGAGCACGTTGAGGCGGGGCACGCCGCTCCTGCCGACGTAGCCTGCCTCCCCGCGCACCTTCTGGTCCCCCCCGGCGCAGAAGGCCCACTTGCCGTCCTTCGCCGGCCCGTTGCCGGTGAGGAGGACCACGCCGATGTCGGGGTCCTCCCCGGCGTCGCGAAACGCCTCCTGCATCTCCAGCAGGGTGTCGGGCCGGAAGGCGTTGCGGACCTCGGGGCGATCGAAGGCGATGCGGGCGACGCCGTCGCACTTGTGGTACGTGATGTCCTCGTACGCTCTGACTTCCTTCCAATCTGGCTTGGTCATCTCGATCCGTTCGTGGGTTCGTGATTCGTGGTGCGGGCGCCGGCCGCGTCAGGCGAGCGCGACGAGCGCCTCCCGGACACGCCGACCGACGGAGCCACGGAGCGCCGCCTGCCGGGCGTGGCTGGCCTCGCGACTCGTGCGGACGCGTACGACCGCCGTGGTCCCCGAAGCCACCGCGCGTTCCACCGCCTCCACCACCTTCCCGATGCTTGCGTCCTCGAACAAGATGCCGTGCAGCGCGGCGGCCTGCCCGAGGTCGAGTCCGTGCGGCGTCGCGAAGAGCCGCGTGAAGTGAGGCTCGTGCGCGGCGATGGGCAACCGGTGGAAGATGCCGCCCCCGTCGTTGTCCACCAGCACGAAGACGACCGCGGCGTCCGGCTCCCGGCTCCACAGGAGGCCGTTCTGGTCGTGGAAGAAGGCGAGATCACCGACGAGACAGAGGGTGGGCGCCTCCCGCTGGGACGCGATGCCGAACGCCGTGGAGAGGACCCCGTCGATGCCGCTCGCGCCGCGGTTGCCGAGGACGTCCAGCGGCTCCTCCCTGGGGTGGCCGAAGGCGTCGACGTCCCGCACGGGCATCGAGCTGGAGACGAGGAGCGTCGCCCCGGGCGGCGCGGCGCGCACGATGGCTCCGGCCACCTCCCCCTCGTGCGGCTCGCCGTCACCTTCGGCCAGGGCGTCGAGCGCGGCCCGCTCCGCCGCGCGCCAGGCCTCGCGCCAGGACTCCGGTGCCGGCCTCCGGACGCGCTCCGCGAGCACCCCGAGCGTTTCCGCGGGATCCGCGTGCACGTAGTGGGTCGCGGTCGCGCCGTGGTCCTTCCACCTCGGCCCGGCGTCGACGACCACGTGCGGGACCCCGTCGTGCGCGGAGAGCCAGCGCCTGAGCGGCGCCGAGGTCGGCGATGCGCCCACCCGCACGATGACCGAGGGCGCGAGCCGGCCGGCGACGTCCGGCGCGTCGAGGAAGAGGTCGTACGCCGCCACCCGCTGCGCTCCCGACGAGGGTCCGTAGCGAGCGCCCGAGAGCGGGTCGGCCAGGAGGGGAAAGCCGCTCCGGGCGGCGAGGCCCACCGCCGCGGGACCGTCCCGGCCGGGCTCGGAGCTCGGGCCCGCCACGATCACGCCGCGGGGGGCGTCGAGGAGATCCGTCACCTCCGCGATCTCCCGGGGCGCGGCCCGGAGGCGCCCGCGGAGCACCCGCACGAAGGGCGCCCGGCCGGCGCGCCCCGAGGCGACGAGCGGGTGGTCACGCTCGAAGGCTTCCCCGGTCTCCACAGGCTCCAGGGGCTTGTCGAAGGGAAAGTTGACGTGGACCGGACCCGCGGGCGGGCCGGCGGCGGCCGAGACCGCACGACCGGCGAGGGCGCGCAGGTGGCGCAACGCCTGCTCGTCGAGGGTGGGTGGGGCCGCCTCGAAGAATGCCCGCGTGTACCGACCGAAGAGGTGGAGCTGGTCGATCGCCTGGTTCGCGTCCGCGTCCCGCAGCCGGTGCGGCCGGTCGGCCGTGAGCGCGAGAAGCGGGACGCCGCTCATCGAGGCCTCGACGACCGCCGGGAGCAGGTTCGCCGCGGCCGTCCCCGACGTCGTCACCAGCGCGGCCGGGATGCCGGCCGCCTTGCCGACGCCCAACGCGAAGAAGCCCGCGGAGCGCTCGTCGAGGTGGACGCGGAGGCGGAAGCGATCGTCCCCCGCGAAAGCCATGACGAGCGGCGTCGACCTCGAGCCCGGCGCGAGGACCACCTCACGCACGCCCGCGCGAGCGAGCTCGTCGGCGAACGTCCGGGCCCAGCGAGTCGTCGCGGCCCCGCTCATGCCTCGCCGGATGCGCCCGCGCCCGGGTACGCCGTCTTCTCTTTCTCCGCCGCGGTGCCGAGCCGGGCGCCGCTCGCGCGCAGCGCGTCCAGCATGGGCTCGAACTTGATCGCCGTCTCCTCCCACTCGAGCGCCGGCACCGATCCCTCCACGATCCCCGCGCCGGCGAAGAGCCTCCACCCCGAGGGGGTCGAGACGCCGGTGCGGAGCGCCGGCGCGAAGACCCCGTTCCCGTCCGCGTCGAACCACCCGACGGGCCCCGCGTACCAGCCCCGCTCGAACGGCTCCTCCTCGGCGAGGAAGGCCATGGCGGCGTCGCGGGGCAGCCCGCATACGGCCGGCGTGGGGTGCAGGAGCCGCAGGAGGTCGAGGACCCCGACGCCGGCGGGCACGCTGGCGCGGATCTCCGTCTCCAGGTGCTGGATGCGCGCAAGCGTGAGGACGTGGGGCTGGGGGTCGGTACGGATCTGGTGCGCGACGGTCTCGAGCCGGGCGACCATGTCGTCCAGGGCGATCCGCTGCTCGACCCGGTCCTTTTCGCTGGCGAGGAGACGCGCGGCGAGCTCGGCCTGCTCGCGCGGCGAGGCGCCGCGCCGGATCGAGCCGGCCACCGCCGTGGCGTGAAAGACGCCGTCGCGCAGCGTGGCGACGGTCTCCGGCGCGGCGCCCACGAGCGCGCGGCCTGCCGAGGGCTCGAACAGGAAGACGTGGCTGCCCCGGTTCACCTCCCACAGGCGCGAGACCACGTCGATGCGGTCCACCGGTCGCTCGGCCTGCACGTCGAGCGTGCGCGCCAGGACGACCTTCAACGCCCTTCCCAGGCGGATCGCCGCCAGCGACTCCCGCACGGCCTCCTCCCAGCCCGCACGATCGGTGGCCGCCAGGCGGCCGCGCACCCGTTCGGGCGGCGAGGGGCGCGCGTCGCCGAGGACGGCGAGCTCCGCACGCAGGGCCTCCGCGCGGTGCCGCAGTCGCACGAAGACCTCCGGGGCCGGGCGGCTCCCGACCAGCGTCCGCGCCCGCAGCCACGCGTCACCGCTGCCGTCGCCCTCCAGCTCGAAGGCCGGCACGTGGAAGAGCCAGCTCGGGAAGCCCTCCCACACGCCCGTCTCGGCATGATCGGCCCGGAAGGCGAAGCCCCCGTAGAACCGGACACGGGGCGCCCGAGTGACTCCGGCGGGGAGCGCCGGCTCCCGTGCCAGGCTTCGCGCCGCCGAGGCGGCCGCCTCGAAGCGGTCGTCACCCTCCCCGGCTCCTCGCAGCTCGGCGACCACCCCGCGATGGGCGACCCAGCGGTCCCCCCGCGCCCAGAAGCCCCGACGCTCCCCTTCCGCGTGGCGCAGGAAGGCCCCGGGGCGGAGATCTGGTGCGGGTATGGTGACCGTGGCGAGACGGGATCGATCCGGGGGTGCGCTCAACGGAGCTCCTGGTGGATGCCGCGCCTGGATCGCGCTTCGTGGGGGCCCGCCAATATACCGCTCGGATCGATGCGGAGAAGATCACGCGAACGGCCGCGATCGACACCGGATCCGACGCCGCCGGCGCCGCCCCGTCCGGTCGCGCGGCGTCCGGCCCACCCGTCGGCGACCCGGCCGCAGCCCGCTCCACGGCCTCGGGCCGCGGGGAGGGGGGAGCGGCCGGAGGCCGCCCTCACCCCGCTCCCGCGGGGGCGTCCGGAGGCCGACGCCGGACGTCGGTCAGGCGCCCGTCGCCTCCACGGGCTCCACGACGGTGAAGCCGAGCTCCTCGTCGGCGACGTTCTCCCGGTAGTCGATCCAGAGGTCGGTCGGCACACCCGTCTCGGGGTCGTACGTCACGTCGATCCGGTGGGCGTCGCGCCCGATGGCGTCGCGCAGGATGTCGAAGAGCCCGTCGACGGAGGGGAAGAGGGACGCGAGGTCGCCCGGCACGGGCTCGCCGGAGCCCACGTAGAACCGGTCGGTGGCCACCGAACCCACCACGGACACGCGCACCGGACCGATGGCGTCGGGCCCGCAGAAGCAGAGCCGCCGCACGGCGTAGCGGTACGCCTGGGGCCGCGCCGCCGCCCAACGGTCCTCGGCGCGCTCGAGCTCCGAGCGCTGCTGCTCTTCGTCAGGACCCAGGACGCCGCACCCCGCGGCGGACGCCACGGCGATCGACAGCGCCAGGGCCATCAGCGGTTGTCGGCGCACGATATTCTCCTTTCCGCGGTCCTCCCCGGCGGGAGCTTCGCCCCGCCCCGGTCGTACGTGGAGACGAGCCACCCACGGAACTCGTGACAGTGCGGCGAGGCCGTGCGCGTGACCGGCGGCGGAGCCGCGCATGACGACCCGGTGTCACGCATGACGACTCGGTATCACGCATGACGACTCGGTATCGCGCATGACGACTCCGTCTCGCGCATGACGACTCGGTATGTAGTACCTTCGCAGCCCGCGTCGGGGCGCCGGCCATGCCGCGACCCCGCTCGCCTGCAACGGTGCGGCTTTCTTCCGGAAGGGGTGATGAGCCGAAGCGTAGCGACAGGCCCGATTCGGCGCTCGTCACCATGAGAGCGCCCGCGACCCCGATGCTCGCCCTCGTGGCGATCCTGGCCGGGTGCGGCCCCGAGCCTCCGGCCGAGCAGCCGGACGCCGGCCCGGCGCAGCCCGCCTTCAACCCGCCCGGGCCCGACGTCTGGCTCGCCGAGCTGACCTGGGAGTCCGGCGGTCCGCCCACGATCTCCACGCCGGTCAACCTCACCCGGCGAGCCGGGTACGACAACCAGCCCACGTTCGTCCCGGACGGCACGGGGCTCTGGTACACCGCGGTCGACGAGGACATCGGCCAGGCCGACATCTGGCGCTACGACTTCGCGTCCGGCACGGTGACGCGCATCACCGCCAGCAGCCCCGAGAGCGAGTACTCCGCCACGCCGCTGCCCGACGGCAGCGGGATCTCCGTCGTGCGCGTCGAGGCCGACTCGACCCAACGCCTGTGGCGCTTCGACCTCGACGGCGCGGACGGGTCGGTGCTGCTCGAGGACGTCGCGCCCGTGGGCTACCACGCGTGGGCGGACGAGCGGACCGTGGTGGTCTTCGTCCTCGGAGACCCTCCCACGCTCCGGCGCGTGGACGTCCTGACCGGAGCGGCCGAGGTGATCGCCGAAGACGTCGGCCGCTCGATCCAGAGCGTGCCCGGCTCGAGCGACGTCAGCTACGTGCAGAACGAGCCGGACGGCACCACGTCGATCATGAGGCTCGGGCCCGGCTCGGCTCGCCCGGAGCGCATCATCGACGGCGTGGAAGGGGGTGACTTCCACGCCTGGGCGCCGGACGGCACGCTGCTCATGGCCCACGAGTTCATCGTCTACGGCTGGACCCCGGGCGCGTCGGCGGGCTGGGAGCCGGTGGGCGACTTCTCCCGGCAGCGCCTCACGGTGACCCGGCTCGCCGTGAGCCCGGATGGCTCGCAGATTGCCCTGGTGGGCGAAGTCGCGTTCTGACCGATCGAGGTAGGCAAGCATGATCCGCACGTCCCTCCTGGCGCTCGCCGCCGCGTGTCTCGCTCTCCCGGGCGCCCTGTCGGCCCAGGACGCGGCGCGGGTGGCGCGCCTCGTACCCTCGACCGACCGCCTCACGGTCGCGATCGGCGAGCGGGTGCCCTTCACCGTGCGCGCAGTCGACGGGAGTGGGGCGACCGTCGACGTCCCGCTGCGCATCGTCGGTCCCCGCAACGCGCTCCGCGTCGCCGACGGCTTCGTCACCGGCCTGGCTCAGGGAGAGCACGAGATCGTGGCGACCGTGGTCGTGCCGGCCGGCGGCGCGCCCGCCACGCTCACCGTGCCGGTCACGGTGACGTGGCCCGCGATCGCGTCCGTCGAGATCGAGCCGGCCGCGGGCGGCCTCTATGCCGGAACCACCCTCGCCCACGCGGCGAGCGCCCGCCATGCCGACGGTTCACGCAGGCCCGACCCCGCGATCGGCTGGCGCAGCTCGGACGCCCGGGTGGCGAGCGTGGACGCCTTCGGCAGCGTCACCGGCCACGCGCCGGGGCCGGTCACGATCACCGCGTCGTTCGAGGGGCGGTCGGCGAGCGTCGGCTACGACGTGCGTGCCTTCCCGGCCGCCTCGCTCCACCTGGAGGGCGGACCCGGCGAAGCGCGCACCGGCGACGTGATCCGGCTGCGGGCGGTCCTGCGCGACGAGGCGGGACGCACCCTCGACGACGTGCCCGTCCAGTGGTCACACGGCTACACGGCCACCGAGGGCATGCTGGGCGTGCCCGCCACCGGACAGCTCCGCGACGGCGCCTACGTCGCCGACGTCCCCGGCGTCCACACGGTGATCGCGAGCGCGGGAGGCCTGACGGCGCGCCACTCCTTCCTGGCGACCGCCCGCGACGTCGTGCAGGAGCTCGAGGTGGTGGGCCACAACCTCGAGACGTGGTACCGGACCACCGACCTGTGGATCTTCGAGGGCGTCGACGGGCGGGACTACGCCATCACCGGATCGAAGGTGTCGGGCGGCTTCGCGTTCTTCTACGACGTCACCGACCCGGGAGCGATCACGAAGATCGATTCCATCCAGGTCGACGCGCGCACCGTGAACGACGTCAAGGCGTCTCCCGACGGCCGCTACGCGGCGCTCTCGCGCGAGGGCGCGACCAACCGGCGCAACGGCCTCGTGATCCTCGACATGGCGGATCCGCGCAACCCGACCGTCGCTTCGGTCTACGAGGAGGGGATCACGGGCGGCGTGCACAACATGTTCGCCACCGACGACTACCTGTTCGCGCTCTCCGACGGCGACAAGTACGTGATCATCGACGTGACCGACATCTACGCGCCGCGCTACGTGTCCGAGTACAACCACCCGGACTCCCGCGTCCACGACGTGTGGGTCCACGACGGCATCGCCTACTCCTCGGAGTGGGGCACGGGCGTCGTCGTGGTGGACGTGGGCAACGGCCGCTGGGGGGGATCGCCCGAGAACCCGGTCTTCGTGACCTCGTTCCCCACCCCCACGGGCTCGACGCACGCCGCGTTCCCGTACTTCCAGGAATCGACCGGGAAGACGTACCTCTTCCTGGGCGACGAGATCATGCAGCGCCGCGGGCTGGCGTGGGCGGGCTACCCGCGCTCGATGGGCTCCTACGCCGACCAGTACGATCCGCAGACCGCGACCGGGGGCATTCCGCTGGTGACCCGGGGCTACATCCAGATCTTCGACTTCACCGACCCGGAGCGGCCGGAGATGGTCGCCCGCTACGAGGTGCCGGAGTTCGGAACCCACAACCTCTGGGTCGAGGACGACATGCTCTACCAGGCGTACTACGAGGGCGGGCTGCGCGTCGTCGACGTGTCCGGCGAGCTGATGGGGAACCTCTACACGCAGGGTCGGGAGATCGCCGTCTTCAAGTCCGCGTCGCCAGCCGGCTACACGCCGAACGCCACCATGGTGTGGGGCGCCCAGCCGCACAAAGGCCACGTCTTCTTCAGCGACACGAACTCCGGCCTGTGGGCGGTCCGGCTCCTGCCGCAGGGCAGGCCGATCTCGTAGGGCGCGCCCGAGCCCGGACACCGGGCGGCGCGGAGAGAGAGTCGTCGGTCAGACCGACGTCCACTCCTTCCAGGCGTCCTCGTCCAGCCCCACCGAGAGCCGGTTGCCGAAGCGCACGAGGGGCATGCGCAGAATGAGGGGCTCGTCCGACGCGATCTCCACCCACCGGTCGTCGCCGTAGTACGCCGTGTGAAGCCCGAGCGCCCGAAAGCGCCTGGAGGCTCGGTCGACGAGCCGCTCTTCGCCGAACTTCTGAAAGAAGCGCCGCAGCTCACCCTTCGAGGGGCCGCGCTGCTTGAAATCCACGAAGTGCACCTTGACCCGGCGCTCCTTGAAGAAGCGCTCCGCCTTGCGCACGTCTGCGTTGTTCCTCACGCCGAAGATCTGGACGTCCATGACGGGAAAGATAGGGCGTACGGCTCCCCGAAAGGGCTGGCCGGCGGCACGGGCCGCGCCGCCCCGGGACCGTCCCCTCCTGATCGTGGCCCCCGGATCGCGCCCCCGGACCGTTTCCGCCCGGCCGTGCGCACCGGACCGTGCGCGAGTGGACTCGCCGCCGCCTTCGCGAGACATTCGGGGATGGACGCACAGCTGGGTCTCTTCCCCGACGAGGCGCCACCCCCGCTGCCCCCCGCGGTCGGGCCGGCCGAGATCGACGAGCGGGCGCGCGCCACCGCGTCCGATCTGCCGGCCGCGCTCAGGATGGGGACCTCGTCCTGGAGCTTCCCGGGCTGGGAGGGGATCGTCTACGACCGACGGGCGTCGCAGAGCACGCTGGCCCAGCAAGGCCTCGCCGCCTACGCGAGCCATCCGCTGCTGAGGACGGTGGGCCTGGACCGGACCTACTACCGCCCCATCCCGTCCGAGGAGTTCCGGGCCTACGCCGATGCCGTGCCCGAGGACTTCCGCTTTCTGGTCAAGGCCGACCGGCTGCTCACCTCGGTGGTCGATCCCGAAGCCTACGGCGTACGCCGCGCCAACCCCCTCTTCCTCGATCCCGGATACGCGGCCGCTCAGGTCGTGGGCCCCACGCTGGAGGGGCTCGGCGGCAAGGCCGGACCGATCCTCTTCCAGTTTCCGCCGATCCCGCCGAACCTGGTGGGGGGCCGAGACGCCTTCCACGAGCGGCTGCGGCGCTTCCTGGAGGGGCTGCCCCGGGGCCCGTTGTACGCGGTCGAGCTGCGCACTCCGGCCTTTCTCACCGAGGCGTACGCCGACGTGCTCCACGCGGCCGGGGCGGCCCACTGCTACAGCGTCCACCCCTCGATGGCCCCCCTCGACCGCCAGCTCGAGCTCCTGCAGCCGTTCTATCAGCCGGCGCTGGTCGTGCGCTGGATGCTGCACGCCGGACTGCGCTACGAGGCGGCGCGGGACCGCTACGCGCCCTTCGACGAGATCATCGACGAGGACGTGCCCTCTCGCGAGCGGATCGCCGTGGCGGTGCTCGACGCGATCGTCGGAGAGCGCGAGGCCTTCGTGGTCGTCAACAACAAGGCGGAGGGTTCGGCGCCCCTCTCCGTGTTCCGCCTTGCGGAGCGGATCGCGACGTGGTCCGGGCCGGGGGCAACCGAGGGGGCCGGTGCTTCGTAACCCGCGTGTCTGGCTGTATGCCGCCGGCGGGTGGCTGATCCTCGCCGGGCTGGCGCACCTCGGCGCGCACGTCGGAACGTTCGTGCTGGAGCGAGGCGTCGTGGGGCAGCGGGAGTTCGCGATGAACGCGATGAAGCAGGCGTTCTCGACCGATCCCCTCCAACCGAGCATGTGGCAGGTGTTTCGGAGCTTCAGCGCCTCGTTCGGCCTCCTCCTGCTCTTCGCGGGCGCCGTGGACGTCGCCCTCGCCTGGACCCGGGCGGCCGCTCGCACGATCCGGTCGATCGCCCTCCTCGCCACGGTCTTCTGGACGCTGGCGTTCGTCCCCTACGCCTTCGTGAACCCCGTCATCCAGCCGATCGTGGTCGCGCTCATCGCCGTCCCGTTGCACGGCATCGCCTTCCTCTCGGCCATGGCCGAAGAGGAGGAGGCGGCCGCAACCCGGTGAGCGCCTGGGCGGGTGGCCGCCCGGAGCGCGTCCCCTGCGTGGCCGTCCGCCCGGCGCTCGCGCGCGGCCCTAGCGCCCGATCTCGCGGAGCTCCGCGACCAGCCCCTGCGCCGCGCGCCCCAGGTTCGTGGCCCCGCCGCCGTAGTTGCGCAGCAGCACGACGCCGATCCCCGCGTCGGGATCCACCGCCATGTGGGCGTTGTAGCCCGCCACGGAGCCGCCGTGGCTCGCGATCCGGCGCCCCCGGTCGTCCATCCGGACCGTGAAGCCGAGCCCATAGCCGTCGCGAGGGTCCTCGGGCGTCTGGACCGCGAGCATCTCGCGGCGGCTCTCCTCGGAGAGGATGCGGAGGCCGGCCACGCCGCTGAGCGCCCCGAGGAAGCGCCCGAGATCGGCGACGGTGGAGTAGACGCCCCCGTTCGGAACCTTGTAGCCGCGGCCCTCGTGCTCCGCGGCCGGCTGCGCGGCGTCGAGGGTGCCGTCCCTGCGTCGCACGTAGCCGGCCGCCAGCCTGGGCTCGAGCTCCTCACCGACCACCACGAAGGCGGAGCCGGTCATCCCGAGAGGCCGGAAGACCTCGCGCTCCACCAGCCTCATGAACGGCTCGCCCGCGGCCCTCGACAGAGCCAGGCCGAGCGTGCCGTACCCGATGTTGGAGTACTGGTACCTCGCTCCCGGCACCGAGTCGAAGGCGGTGCGCGGGATCGACTCGACGATGCGCTCCTCCCACAGCTCGATCGGGCCGACGACCGCCTCGGGCCAGCGGGGCTCACGGATCAGCCCGGCCGTGTGGCTGGCCAGGTGCCGGAAGGTGACGGGGGCCGCTGCGGGCCGTGGCTCGGCGAAGCCCTGCACCGCCGGCAGGTACCGGCTCACCGGGTCGTCCAGCCCGATCACCCCCCGCTCCACGAGGCGCATCATCAGGACCGCGGTCACGGACTTCGAGATGGAGCCCGTGCGAGACACCGAAGAGGTGGCCATCGGAATCCCTCGATCCCGGTCCGCCCATCCGAAGGCCCGAGCCCACACGAGGTCGCCGTCGACCACCACGCCGGCCACGATGCCTCCGACGTCGTCTCGGGCCACGTCCCCCGCGAGCCGCTCCGCGAACGCGGACAGCGACGGGTCCCAACGCGTCTGCGCGGACGCGGGCAGCGCCAGCATCGTAGCCGCGAACGCGACGACCGCCGCCGCGACGCCCCGCGCCAGCGGGTGCGTGGCCCGCATCCCATGCCTGCTCACGCTCCGTTTCCCACTGCGGTGCGTCATGCCCCTCCTCTCCTGCCCTCGAGCCATCCCCGCGCCGTCTCGAGCACGCGGCGCACGTCGCTCGCGTCGTTGTAGACGCCGAACGAGAAGCGCAGCACGCCCGCGCGCAGCGAATGCCGCACGCGCCGGGCCGCAAGATACCGGTGCAGGTCGTTCGTCGCCGGGTCGTCGGCCGTGTCGTGGCGCCCGCCGCCGAGCGACCCCACCGAGACGATATGGGCCAGATGCGGTCCCGGACGGCCGCCCACCACGGGCAAGCCCAGATCGAGGAAGCCCTCGGCGAGCCGGGCCGCGAGGCCGCGCACGTGGTCCTCGATCGCGTCCACGCCGATCTCGTCCAGGAGCTGCAGAGCACGCCGGACCGCGCTCATCCCCACGTAGTTGTAGTTGCCCAGGTCGAAGCGCCTCGCGCCGGGCTGGTAGCGCAGCTCGTCCGAGGCGTACGCCGTCTCGTGCGCGTCCCCGAGGTCGACGCCGAAGCGCGCCACGTGGATCGGGATCAGCGACTCGGCGACGTCGCGGCGGACGTACAGGAAGCCGGACCCGTACAGGCTGAGAAGGCACTTCTGCGTGGCCACCGCCAGCGCGTCCACCCCCAGGGCCCGGACGTCCGTGCGCAGGCAGCCGATCGATTGCGCCGCGTCGGCCAGGGTCAGCGCCCCGACCCGGCGAGCCGCCTCGACGAGGGAGGGCACGTCGGTCAGGAAGCCCGGCGCGAAGGACACGATCGGAAAGGTCACGACCCGGGTACGCTCGTCCATCGCCTCGGCCATGGCGCCGACCGGCACGTGTCCGTCGGACGAAGGGATCGCGCGGACCTCGACGCCGTGCCTCCGCACGAAGTTGAGCCAGAGGTAGATGTTGTTCGGATGCTCGAGCTCCGGGCAAACGACCACGTTGTCGCCGGGCCGCCATTCGAGGCTCGCCGCGAAGAGGTTGAGTCCCTCGGAGACGTTCTTCGTGATCGCCACCTCGTCCGGGTCGGCCCCGATGGCGCGTGCGAAGGACCCGCGGGTCTCGTCCACCTCCGAGCGGAGCCGGTCCTTGTCGCTCGTCCCCGCGACGCAGTCGTCGAGGTAGGCGTCGACGACGTCGCGGATCGGGAGCGGCACGAGCCCGCGGGCCGCAATGTCCACATACGTCTGGTCCTGCACGCCGGGAAACAGCGCGCGGATCCCGGCGTTCACGACGTCGACGCCGGGCGCCGGCGCTCCGAGCATGCGACCAGAGCGGTCCCCACCATGTCACCCATCACGTTCACGGTCGTGTTCCCCATGTCGACGAGCCTGTAGATGCCACCCACGATCGCGGCCACCTCGATCGGGAGGTTGAACGCCTGAACGTAGATGAGCGCGATGACGAAGCCGCCCCCGGGGATGCCCCCGGAGCCCTCGGAGAGGAGCAGGCCGGTAAGGAGCACGGTGGCGAACGCCGTCGCCGAGAACTCCACCCCGGCTGCCTGCGCGGTGAAGATCAGCACCGCCCCCAGCATGACGGAAGTCCCGTCCTTGTTGAGCTGCGCACCGAGGGGAAGGGTGAAGGAGTACACCGATCGCGGCAGCTCGATCTTCTCGGCCGTCTCGAGCGCCACCGACAGCGAAGCGAGGCTGGAGGTCGTCGCCGCGGTGGTCGCCCACAGCGGTCCCGTGTCGCGCAGGAAGGAGGCGGGACGATGGTCGGTGAACGCCCTCAGGATGATCATGTAGGCGGCGAACACGAGCAGCTGGGCACCATAGACCCCCAGCAGGAAGCGGCTCATCGGTCCGACGAGCGCGGCGCCGTGGCGCCCGACGGTCACGGCCATGAGAGCCCCGATCCCGACCGGAGCCACCACCAGGACGAGATCGACGAGCCGGCGCAGGAGCGCCGCCACGTCGGCGTACGCAGCGCCCAGGCGAGCGCGGGGAGCCTCGGGCAGGAGGACGGTGGCGATGCCGAGGAGCACCGCGACGAAGACGAGCTGGACGACGTTGCCCTCGGTGAAGGCCTGGAAGACGTTCGAGGGGATCATCCCCAGGAGGACCTCGGCCACGGACGGCACCGTACCGAGTCCGTCGGGCGCTTCGCCGGTGATCCGCATGCCCACGCCCGGCCGCAGGACGACCATCGCCCCGGCCCCCAGAGCGAGCGCGACCACGTCCGTGCCGACGTAGTAGCTCATGATCTTGCCGGCGAGCCGACCGAAGGTGCGCACGTCGGAGAGCGCGGTGAGCCCGGCGAGCAGGTTGAAGAACACGAGGGGCACGGCCGCCAGCACGAGCAGCCGTATGAAGAGGTCGCCCAGAGGCTGGAACAGATCCGCGCGTGCGCCGAGGAGCGCTCCCAGCGCGGAGCCCACGACCATGCCCGCGAGGATCCGCGCGCCGAGCCCCGGGCCGCGGCGGCGCGCGACCGGTGGCGGGCGAGCGCCGGCGTCGGTCACCTTCGCCGCCCCCCCGACCGATGACCGCGGGGCAGCCGGCAGCCGCGGCCCGCGGCGGACCGGAGTGCAGCGCTCCCGGGCCGACCCGTCCTACCTTGGAGATGACGCATCCCAGGAACTTGCGACGGGTCCGGCCACGCGCGACAGCGCCGGCCGCGCCCGGAGCGCCTCCCCATCACGGAGGATTCGCNNNGTGGGTGGCAGCCGCGGTCTTCGGATGGACCGCCCTGGCCGCTTGCGGGAATCGGTCCGAGGAGTACCGGACCGCCGTGGATACGCTCACGAGGGGTCAGAAGGATACGCTGATCGCGAACATGCCGGTCCCGGGTGCGGGCGCCGTCGGTCGCGCCCTCGAGGCGGCCGAGCTCGCGGGCGCCCGGGCCCGTGAGCTCGAGGCGAACCGCTGACCCCGACCACCGAACCGGGGGCCGGCGGGTCTTCGCGCCACGACGTCGAGGTCGGCTCGGAATCGACGAGGGCCCCTTCTTTGGATAGGATTACCGGCCGCCCCATGGCGGGAACGCCGCCACACGTTCGGCGTACAGCGGGGCTCACACGGTTTCGGGGGGTGGCATGAAGCTGGCGACCAAGGATACCGCAGGACTGGTCCTCGTCGTCGGCACGCTTTCCGCCCTCCTCCTGCACAACGGGTCGACACGCCACCGGGAGACGCACGTGCGCCCCGTCGTGGACGCGGGAGGTGCGGTCACGAGCGCGGTCGAGGTTCCTCCGGTCGCCTTCCACGACGTGAACGTGGTCCCCATGGACGGAGATCGGATCCTCCGCCGCCAGGTGGTCGTGGTCCGGAGCGGCTTCGTGACGCGCATCGGCGACGTGGGCGTGGTCGAGCCACCCGCGGGCGCCCGCGTGATCCACGGGGGGGGCACCCGGTACCTCGCGCCCGGCCTGACGGACGCGCACGTGCACCTGGGCGACCGGCCCGAGGAGGTGCTCCCCCTCTTCCTCGCCAACGGCGTCACCACCGTGTTCAACCTGGACGGCGAGCGGCGCCATCTCGCGGTTCGGGAGCGCGTGGGCCGGGGTGAGCTGGCCGGTCCGACGATCTACACCGCCGGTCCCTTCGCCGATGGCTCCTCCGTGCGCTCACCGGCCGATGCGCAGAGGTTCGTGCGGGGGCAAAAGCAGGCCGGATACGACTTCGTGAAGCTGCACGGCGACCTCGATCGCGAATCCTTCGAGGCGCTGGCCCGGGCCGGCCGGGACGAGGGCATCCCGATCGTGGGCCACGCGCCGCGCGAGCTCCCCATCTCGGCAGTGCTCGAGCAGGGGCAGGCCGCGGTGTCGCACGCCGAGGAGCTCATCTACACCGAGTTCATGACGCTCGAGCCGAGCGCTCTGGGCGACGTCGCCTCCGCCATGGCGACCTCGGGGACGTGGCTGATGCCGGGGATCTCGACCTTCGAGAATACCCTCGAGCAGTGGGGGACGGGCCCGGCACCGGCCGCTGCCCTCGCCCACGCGGGAGCGGAGTTCCTCCCACCCTCGCTGAGGAAGTCCTGGGCGTCCTCGCGGGCCTTTGCGGAGACGACCCCCGAAAGCCGAGCCCGCATCGCGGACATGCTGGCCTTCCACGGTCCCCTCGTCGAGTCGTTCCACGCCGCGGGGGTGCGGATGCTCGCCGGCACGGACGCCGGCCTGCCCGGTATGGTTCCCGGGTTCTCGCTGCACGACGAGCTACAGGCCCTGCGGGAGGCCGGGCTCAGCGGCTTCGAGGCCCTCGCCACGGCCACGAGCCAAGCCGGACGCTTCATCCGCGAGCGCGTGGACGCGTCCGCACGCTTCGGCACGGTCGAGGTCGGGGCCCGCGCGGATCTCCTGCTCCTGGACGGGGACCCCCGCGAGACGCTGACGGTGTTGAGGCGACCGCTCGGGGTCATGATCCACGGCCGCTGGCTGGACCGCGCCGCGCTCGATCAGATGCTCACTCCGACTCGGGCGGAGCGCTAGTGGAGCCCCCCGGGAAGGTCTCCCTGCTCACGTGAACAGGACGACAACGAAGATGGGCCTTCTCCTGACTCTTTCCCTCCTCGGCGCCGCCGCGGCCTGTGCCGAGGCCGAGCCGGCCAACCGTGGCGCGTCGGCGGCCCGGGTCGAGGCGACCGCCTCGGACCTGCCGACCGTGCTCGTGTACAAGACGCCCTCGTGCGGGTGCTGCAACGGTTGGGTGGAGCACCTCGAGGCGGCCGGCTTCACCGTCGATGCGCGCAACGTGACCGATCTCATGAGCGTCAAGCGCGAAGCCGGCGTGCCGGTCCCCATGTCCTCCTGTCATACCGCGCTGGTCGGCGGCTACGCGGTCGAGGGCCACGTCCCGGCAGACCAGATCAAGCGGCTCCTGGACGAGCGCCCCGAGATCTCCGGAATCGCCGTGCCCGGCATGCCGATCGGGTCTCCGGGCATGGAGGGACGCAACCCGCAGCCGTACCGGGTCCTCTCCTTCGGGTCGGACGGCACGACGGGCGTCTACGCCGAGATCGACCCCCGCTGATCCCGGGGCCTGCCTGCCGGCCCGCGGCCGCCCTGCCGGCCGCCGTCGTCCGGAGCCCGCGTCCGACCCGCCCCGCAGCGGTCCCGGGAGGGCCTCAGAAGTAGGTCGCGAAACCGAGCTGAAAGCCGGCGGCTCGGGTGGCGTCGTTGCCGGGGAAATCCGTCGTCCAGCGGTAGCGGTAGTTCGCCCGGAAGACCGTGCCGGGCGACGGCCGGAAGCTCACGCCGGGCGTCACTGCGGTGATCTCGTCGCCGATGTCACGACCGGTCGAGGCGAAGGTGCCGACGTTGAAGTCGACCCGCTCCAGGCGCAGCGCGAGGCTGAGCACGGCACCCGCATAGCCGGCGAGGCTCGGCCGCCACACGGGCGCAACGAGGTCGAGGTGTGCACCCCACTGCGTGTCGCCGAAGAGCTCGCCCAAGCCACGTGGGACGTCGATGGATGCGTGCGCGACCTCGCCGCGCACCTCCGCCGACCCGACCCGCCCGCCGAAGTCCAGCGCGGCGATCCGCAGCCATCTGCGCTCGTCCACCTCCTGGCCTTCCGCGCGGAACGAGTTGTAGTAGCCGCCATAGTACGAGACCCCCACTTCGCCGCGCCCCGTATGCCGGAGCGCCACGCGCCCCGACACCGCGGGCGAGCCGTTGTTGTCCTCCGCGAACTGCTCGCCTCCGCGACCGGAGGCAATGTCCGTCCTGCCGAGATCGTTGCCGACCACACGCTCGCCGAGTCCGTTGGTGAGGTAGGCATCGTAGGAGACGAGGAGGCTTCCGGACGCGAGCTTCCCGTACGCGCCGAAGCCCACCTCGGACAGGGTCGAGGGAATGATGTCGGTCGTGACGAGCGGGCGCTCGACGAAGTCCCACCGCGGGCTGTCGTGATTCTGGTTCAGAAAGCCCAGCGGAGGCAGGATCACCCCACCGCGAACCACCAGGGACGGCCGGATCTGCACGTCGACCAGCGCCGTCTCCAGCGCGATCTCCTCGGTCCCGTGCTCGAACTCCAGCTCCGAGAAGAAGCGGATACGCTGTGAGAGCTGTGAGAAGAGGAAGAGATTGAAGCGCCTCAGCTCCATCGAGAAGCCTTCGCTGACGCCCTCCTCGACGAAGTAGTTCGTGTTCCCCTCGACGTAACCGCCGACGGAGACCGAAGAGATCGAACCGATGAACGGACGGTCGTACGGGCCCTCCTGAGCCAGCGTCGAGTCGACCTGGGCTCCCAGCGACGGGGGGCTCACGGCCAGCGCAGCCAGGACCGTGGCCGCGCGGCGCAGCGTGGCGAGCCCCCGCGGCCTCATCGCGGCACCCTGTCCAGGAGGACGACGAGCTCGGCACCTTCCTCGCGGACCGGGTAGCGGGCGAGGGGCCGCTCGGCGGGCCCTTGCAGCACCGATCCCGAGCGGCTGAACTCGCTGCCGTGACACGGGCACACGAGGCGGTCCGCCGAGGGCTCCGGCTGACACCCCTGATGGGTGCACGACGCCAGCACGGCGACGACTTCGCCCGCTTCGTCGCGGTGCAGGTAGAGGGGGCGGCCCATCCCGGGTGGCTGGACGAAGACGCCCTCGTCCGCCAGCGCCGAAGCGGGAATCACCAGGCCGCCGCCGCGCACACGCGGTGCGACGTAGACGGTGCCGGCGCACCCTGTCAGCGGCAGCGCCGCTCCTCCCGCGACGAGCCCGGTCGTCATCTTCGGGAGACTCCGTAGGAAATCGCGGCGATGCATCCGGCCTCCGGGGTCGTTACAGCGAGCGCAGGAAGCGGAGCAGCCGTTCCTGGTCGTCCGGCGGGAGCGAGCGGAACGCATCGCGAGACCGGGCCCCTTCGCCTCCGTGGAGCTCGATGGCCTGACGCAGGCTGAGCGCGCGCCCGTCGTGTAGATAGAAGGCCTGCCCGCCCTGGAAGCGCTCCTGGATGCCGATCCCCCACAGTGGGGGCGTCCGCCACTCGGAGGTGAGGGCCCGGCCCTCGGTGTACCCGTCGTCGAGCTCCGGACCCATGTCGTGCAGGAGCAAGTCGGTGTACGGGTGGAACTCTACGCGGTCCAGGACGTCGAGCTCCGAGTCGCCCGTGCGCAGGGTCGGGACGTGGCAGCCCTCGCACCCGATGTCGGCGAAGAGCTGCTCGCCCGCGAGCACCTCCGGGTGGGCCGCGTCGCGCCGGGCCGGCGCACGCAGCGTCTTCAGGTAGAAGACGACGTCGGCCACGGCGGCGCTCGACACCTCGGGATCCGCGGCCCCGTCCGAGACGCGGCTGCCGGCGGCCGGATTGAACAGGTCCTCCATGAGGAGGTCGCTCGTGATGCCCATGTCCTGGTGGTAGGCGCCGACCGTCTGATGAAGGAGGTTGACGGTGAGGGCCTTCTTGCCGAATCGGCCGATGTAGCGACCGTCCACCAGCCGGCCACGCGCGTCCGGGTCCGGAGAGCCGCGCGCCTCCAGCTCGAGCACGGTCTCGATGAGCTCGGTCGGCGCGTGGAGCTGGAGGCGGCCGGAGATCCCGTCACCGTCCCGGTCCTGCGGATCGGCGAGCGCGATCAGCGTCTCGTCCGCGACCATGTCCAGGAACCCGAGGCCCGTCACGGCCGGCGGCGTCAGGGCGGACACCCCGCTGGCCTCGGAGGGAACCCGCTCCGCAGGATACCCCGGGATCGACCGGTGCTGCAGCTGCGGGCCGCCGTACTCGACCATCGGGTCGAAGCCACCGAGGCCGGTCCGCCCGAAGCGGACGAGGTTGAAGGACGGATGACCCTTCCCGTCTCCGGCGTGGCACTGCTCGCACGAGGTCGCCACGAACACGGGACCGAGCCCGTCGGCCACGGCGAAGCGGCGTCCGAACTCGGCGTCGCCGGCAAGGTGCCGAGCCACCTGCGACGCGGCCATGCCCTCGATCGTGCCGTCCAACACCTCGTTCTCGGGCGGGGCCCCCGGGGTCAGCAGATCGCAGCCGGCGAGGGTGAGCACGAAGCAGGGCCAAAGGCCAAGCCCGCGTGGGGACATGACTCCACTCAGATTTTAGGCGGCACTAATTTAAAGTATTTAGGCCAACCTAAAGCCCTGGCGACCCGGCGTCAACCGGGGGCTGCGAAGAGGGACACCGGCGCGGCGGCCGGCCCAGAGGCGATCCGGAGGAGGCCGCGCGGACCTCCCTTCAGATCTCCTTGAGGAGGCCCACCCGGAGCGCGAAGCGCACCAGCTCGCTCCGATGCGTCAGCCCCAGCTTGTCCATGATCCGCGAGCGGTACGTGTCGACCGTCTTGGGGCTGATGAAGAGCTTCTGCCCGATCTCGCGCGAGCTGAACCCCTCGGCCGTGAGGGCGAGGACCTCCTGCTCTCGCGTGCTCAGGTCACCGAGTCCGGCCGAGTCCTCGGATTCGGCGTCCTTGTAGCGGCGCAGCAGCAGGGTGGCCGCCGAAGGAGGCAGGAAGACCTGGCCTCGCGACACGACCTTGATGGCCTCGAGCAGGTCTGTGTCGGCGCTGGTCTTGGTCAGGTACCCGCTGGCCCCGGCCTCGACGACCGGGACGAGGTACTCCTCCTCGGCGTGCACGGTGAGGACGAGAACGGCGGTGTTCAGGTCGAGGGCGGTGATGCGACGGGTCGCCTCGAGCCCGTTCGAGCCCGGCATCGCGAGGTCCATCACGACGACGTCCGGCTTGAGCTCCCGCACGCGATCGACCGCCTCGTCGCCGGACGAGGCCTCGCCGACGACCTCGACGCGGCCCTCCGCCTCGAGCAGGGCCTTGATCCCCGCCCGGAACATCGTGTGGTCGTCGACCAACAAGACCCTGATCGTCCTAGGCATCCGAGCCCTCCGTGATCGGCACCGACACGCGAACCGTGGTCCCTTCCCCGGGCACGGCCTCGATCGCCAGCCTGCCCCCGACCATCGTCGCCCGTTCTTGCATGCCGATCAATCCCAAGCCTCTCTGGCCGTCCCTCGCGTCGGCCAGCGTGAATCCCCGACCACGGTCACGAATCACCGCGACGATCTCCTCCCCGTCCCGGTCGAGGCGGACCGAGGCCCGGCTCGTGCGCCCGTGGCGGCGCGCGTTCGAGAGCGCCTCCTGAATGATACGGTACACCGCCAGCTTCGCCGTGACCTCGAGGAAGGGGTCGACGACGCCCATGTCGAGGTCGACCTCGAAGCCGCCCGCCTCCTGCAGGCTGCGCACGTGGGCCTGCACCGCGAGCACGAGCCCGACCTCCTCGATCTCCGGGGGCCGCAGTCCGCGGGACATCCGCTTCACGCCGTCCGCCGCCTCCACGATCTCGGCCCGCACGTCCCGGAAGAGGTGGCGGCGCGCCGCCTCGTCCTTGACGTTGACGAGGGCGCGGACCCTGAGGATGAGCGTGGCGAGTCGCTGCGCGGTGTCGTCGTGGAGCTCCCGCGCGATCCGCTTGCGCTCCTCCTCCGTGGCCCGCAGCGCCCCCTCGGAGAAGTTGCGCAGGCGCCGGTAGGCCGAGACGTCCCGGACCGTGCAGATCACGCTCAAGGTCCCGTCGGCATGCCGCCACGGGCTGAGGCTGACCTCCACCGGGAACGAGGAGCCGTCGCGGCGCTCCCCCGTGAGGTCGAGGCCGACACCCATCGGCCGGTTGTGGGGCTCGGCGACGAACCCGGCCCGGTGGCCGGAGTGCTTCGAGCGCGCCGCCTCGGGAATCAGCGCCTCCACGGGCTGACCGAGCAGCTCCTCGGCGCTCCAGCCGAACAGCTCCTCGATCCGGGGGTTGGCCCCCCGGATGAGACCCTCGGACGAGACCAGCAGGCACCCGTCCGGCGAGGCTTCGAAGATCGCCCTGTATTCGTCGCTCGACAGCATGGCTGAAACGGTTCTCGGAGCCTTCCCGGCAGGGACTTTTCCCACAATTCTTGCGGTCCATCCCCCACCTCGGGCGACGCATACTCCCCGACATCCCCGGTGGGACCGATGGCTGAGAATGTACGTAACGCGATGAGCCCCGCGAAGGACGTGCGCCCCCGGGAGGCTCGCTCCCGCGCGAACGGTACACCGGAGTCGCAAGGAGGATCGATGTACGAGAAGATCCTGGTCCCGCTCGACGGATCCGCGTTCGCGGAGGCGGCGCTCCCGCTCGCGCTCACCCTGTCTCGCAAGACCGGGGCGAAGGTGCGCCTGGTGTCGGTGCTCGAGCCCGTCACCTCCTTCGCCTACGAGGGCTGGGAGTCCGCGGCCGTCGAATGGAGCCACAAGTACCTGGAGGACGTCACGAGCCGCCTCGAGGACCAGAAGGGCGGCGAGATCTCGACGGCGGTGTTGAGCGGACACACCGTGGAGCGCCTGCAGGAGGAGGCCGCCAGCTTCGGGGCCGACGTCGTGGTCATGGCGTCTCACGGAAGGGGCGCGCTGTCGCGGATCTGGCTCGGCTCCGTGGCGGACGGCTTCGTGCGCCAGGCGGACCGTCCCGCGGTCCTCGTGCGGCCCGACGAGGATGCGGAGGCCCCGACCTCCTTCACGTATCACTTCGACACGCTGCTGGTGCCGCTGGACGGCTCCGAGCTGTCGGAGCGGGCCCTGGACCACGCGATCGAGTTCGGCGAGCTGTTCGACTCCGCATACCACCTCACACGCATCGTCTCCTACCCCTTCGACGTGTCGTCGCCGTATCTCCCGCACACGGCCCAGATGAACCAGAAGATCGTGGACGACGCGAAGCAGGGGGCGGCCGAGTACCTCGAGGCTCACGCCGAGCGGCTGCGCAGGCGCGGCTTCAGGGTCACGACGTCGGTCGCGGTCGACACGCAGCCGGGCCAAGGCATCCTCAGCGAGGCGGAGGCGGTGGGCGCCGAGATGATCGCCATGGCCACCCACGGGCGCACCGGCCTGAGCCGCGCCATCCTCGGGAGCGCGGCGGACAAGGTTCTGAGAGGCACGCACGACCCGCTGCTCCTCTTCCGCCCCGCCGACGCGACGGACTGAGCCCCCGGGCCGGTGGCGCGGCGCCGCACCCGACAAGGCGCGACGACGACGAATCGGAGCGCTGTTTGGAGGAGGGGCAACGCGGTCGGGGCGGATGCAGCGCCGCCCGAACCGCGCGGCCCACCAGCGCACCGAGGCGCCGGGCCAGCCGCGACTGATCGAGCGAAGCTCGATCGATGCCAATCGCTCATCTGCTGCAGGCCCTAGTCGTACCGGGGCGCGGGAGCCCTCAGCCAGGCCTCCGCCTCGAGGGGATCGTCGAAGATCTCCATCGTGATCCCGTACTCCTCGGCGAAGTGCCCGAACATCCGGCCGAGCCCGTAGTACAGGGGCGTGCTCACGACGATGGCGCAGTGGTCGGCGACCGTGCCCCGGTGCCGACCGAGAGCCGTGGCGATGCCCTTGAGCTCCTCGGCGGAGCGCCTCTCCTTCGACGCGCGGATGTCGAAGAGCACCGGCCGGGGAGCCCCCCCGGCGGCGACCGTCGCTTCCGCCTCGGCCAGGCCCTGCTGGAAGACGGCGAAGCCCTCCTGGAAATCGACGTCTCCCTCGACGGTGTAGCGGAGGAACTCGCCGTCCAACTCGTAGCTGAGGGACATGGGCGCAAGACTTCAGCGAAGTCCGGCGCCGGGCAAGCCCCCCTGCCCACCCGCCGCGCCGACCGCGCGCAGCAGCCGGGTCCCCGCGTCGTCGAGGGTGATGAGCGCGATCTGTCCCGACTCGAGCTCGACCCGGTCGGCCCATCCGAAGCTCAACGGCCGATCCTCGGGCTCGACGCCGGGAGGCAGGATCGCCTCGAAGCCGACGCGCACGTCGTGGGCGCCCGGCGCGACCGGCACGTCGTAGAGGACATACAACGGGCGATCCCGGCGGGCGCCCGCCCCGCGGACCGTATCCCCCAGCAGCCGCCTTCCGTCGACGTCCACGGTCAGGGCGTACGCAGCGGTGCTCCCCGTGCAGACCTCCGGCCTGCGCATGTGGGCCGGGAGCGCGTCGAGCTCCTCGGGTGAGAGCGTTCGGCACTCTTCGATGGTGACGCCCGCCAGGCGCCACGAGAGCCTCACGAGCGCCCCGTCCCGGTCCGCATCCGTCCACGGGAGCCGCGAGAGCCCCGCGATGGCCAGAACGACGACGGCGGAGACCGCCGTGGATGCCAGCCGTCGGGCCACGCTCACGATCCCACCTCCTCCGCCACCGAGACCGGGGGCGGATCACAGGCGGTCCCGACGTCGAACCCACGCTCGCCCAGCGCCCGACCCAGCGCACGCACCTGAGCGCGAAAGCGGTCGAGCTCGGCCCGGAGCTGGTCTCGCTCCGCCTGGGCGGCGTACACGATGCGCAGCCGGCGCCGGTCGACCCGGTCCTTGAGCTCGGCCTCCCGCTCGTTGTAGACGCGCTCCTCCAGCCAGGAAACGCCCTCCCGGTTCCAGCAGTCCCGCGGCGGGCACGTCGCGACGACGACGCCTCCGACCCCGGCTCGGATCAGGAGCTCGATGACGGAGGTGTGGAGGCTGCCGGCGCACGACACGGGCAGCACGTGCACGCCCGGCATGTCCTCGGCCACCCGGCCCGCGGCGGCGTTCTCGCACCCCAGGACGACGATGTCGTCGGGTGACGGCGTCGCGCGGGCCAGGAACTCCCTCGCGCCGACCAGCTGGTCGCGGCCGGTCCTTCCCGGGGGCCCCACGCCCATCGGCGCGCACGATCCCGCACAGATCCCGCAGCTCACGCACTTGGCCGGATCGACCAGGCCCACGAAGCCGTCTCGACCGTCGTCGCGCCGGACCATGCTGATGGCCTCGTAGGGACAGTCGTGATAGCACTGCTCGCATCCGGTACAGAAGCGTGGGTTCACATAGGAGGCGGTTGCCCCGCTGGCCGGGGCCCGCGTCAGCCACGGCACCGCGAGCGCGAGCGCGAGGAGCGCCGCCACGAAGCTCCAGCTCAGGGCCGGCGGCAGGTCCCGAGAGAGCGGGACCCATGCGTTGTAGAAGACGTCGAGCGAGTAGGCTTCCGGCAACCGCAGCAGCTCGGCCTCGGGGTCCATGCCCACGGGCCACACCACGGAAGCCGCCGTGAAGGCCGCGACCATCCCCCAGAAGAGCCGCTTCGGCGGCATGAGGTAGGTGCGCGCGAGCCGGCTGACGTGGATCCACAGGATGAGCAGGATGCCCACCGGAATGGCGATGTGCGCGAAGAGGTTGAGGAAGAAGAAGGCGCTGGGCATGGCGCGCTCACCCACGAAGGTCCTGCCGATCGGCTCGGAGAAGAGCGGCAGGAGGTCGAAGAGGCGGGCCCCCTCGGCCGCCAGGAGCTGCGCCTGAACGTCCCACACCATCACGTAGCCCGTCCAGCCGCAGACCAGGAAGGCCCCGAGCAGCACGATGCCGGAGATCCACGCCAGGGAGCGCGGGCCCCAAGCCCGATTCTGCACGGCCATGCGAACGGCGTGGATCAGCACGGCCACGATCGCGAGGTCCGACACGTAGCGGTGCAGGCTACGGATCCAGCGGCCCGTCCACGTCTGCCCGGTGATCCCCGCGACCGACTCGTACGGCGAGCCGATGCGGTAGAAGAGGAGGAGGTAGAGGCCGGTCACCGAGAGGACGATGAAGCATCCGACGGCGAGCGCCCCCGAGTGGTAGAGGGGGTTGTACCGCCAGCCGTACAGGGCGTTGGCCGCGCGGTCGCACCGGGCCAGACCCGCGCGCCCGACATCTTGGAGCCGACGCACCGCCACGCTCACGGAGGCGACCTCCGCGCTTGCGCGAGGCAGAGATGTCTCATATCCTCATGATAATTACATCATCCCTGGGCACAAGCCTCGTGGAGGGCGGCATGCGCGCACGGCCCGGCCCCCGGACTTCCGAGCGGTGATCCTCTCCCAGACCGCCACGTACGCGCTCCGGGCGGCCCTCTGCCTCGCCGAGTCGGACGCGCGCGGCCCCGTGCGGGTGGACGACATCGCCGAAAGCCTCGACGTGCCCCGCAACTACCTCTCGAAGATCCTCCACGCCCTGGCCAGGGGTGGCGTCCTCGTCTCGACGCGAGGCCCCGGGGGTGGCTTCCAGCTCAGCCGTCCGGCGCGCGAAACTACGCTCTCGGCGGTCATCGAGCACTTCGACGCCTTCCCGACGACGACCGCCTGCCTTCTCGGCCGCGGAGAGTGCAGCGATCTCGATCCCTGCGCGGCGCATCACCACTGGAAGAGCGTGTCCCTTTCCGTGATACGCTTCTTCGACGAAACCTCGCTCGCGGACCTGTCCCGAGACCGGTCCGGCGTCGAGGCCCTGAACGGAGGATAGCGCACCGAGATTCCTCGTCCCCGGGGGCGGCCAGGCGTGCCATCCGCACCGCGCCCGGGACGACCGGACATGTGAGTCACCCGCACCGGAGGTCCCATGGACGAAGCGAGAACGAGCCCCAAGGATCCGACCGAGATCCCGTTCCTCCAGCGACTCTACGACCGCCCCTTCGTCCTGCTGGCGATGGGCTTCGCGGTCATGCTGGTCCTGTTCACCGCCTGGGGGCTGTGGGAGGTCATGAGCCTTCCGACCGCCACCCTGCCCTGACCGGGAGGGGTCCATGTACACCACCGGTGTGAGCGCTCCGCAGGGCGTCTGGTGGAAGCCCGCCCACAAGTCGGAGAAGGTCTGGTTCACGATCGCCTTCGTCTGGTGCATGATCCTCTTCGCGATGATGCCGATCTGGCACCTGCGCGGGGAGCAGAACCCGTCGGGGATCCGGGCGAAGGTCGAGCCCGCCGCGTACGTCGCCCGCGTGCAGCAGTTCGTGCGCGACTACGGCACGGGGGAGAGCGAGAACGGGATTCCGATCGTCGCGCCGCCGCCCGGCGCCGACATCTACCTTCTCGCGGCGCAGTTTCAATGGTCCCCGATCCTGGATCTGGAGCAGGGAGCCGAGTACACCCTGCACCTGTCGTCGCTGGACGTGAACCACGGATTCAACCTCTACCCGTTCAACGTGAACTTCCAGGTCGTGCCCGGCTACGACTACGGCCTGCGCGTGACGCCCACCGAGGCCGGCGACTTCCGGATCGTCTGCAACGAGTTCTGCGGCGTCGGCCACCACCTCATGGTCGGCAAGGTCAACGTCCGGCCGTCCGGCTCCGCGTCCGCGAACGCCTCCGATCCGTCCGTCGGACAGGGAGGTGACCGATGAGCGAGACAGCCGCCACCACCGCCACGACCGCCACTCCCTTCCGCACCTGTCCGACGACGGGGCTCAAGGTCCACCGGGACGCCGACGCGCTGATCAAGGCCAACGCCGTCGTGGCCACGGTGGCGCTGCTCATCGGCGGCATCGCGGCCGTCCTGGTGCTGCTGACCCGCTGGCAGGTCGTGCACCTCCTGCCCGAGGACCTGTTCTACCGCTTGCTGACGGTGCACGGGATGAACATGCTGATCTTCTTCATCCTCTTCTTCGAGATGGCGGTGCTGTACTTCGCCTCGGCGGTGCTCCTCAACTGCAGGGTGCCGACGCCGAAGATCGCATGGGCGGGCTTCGGCCTGATGGTCGTCGGTGCGCTCATGGTCGAGTGGATGATGTTCACCGGCCAGGCCGACGTCCTCTTCACCTCCTACGTGCCCCTGCGCGCGGAGCCGCCCTTCTACCTGGGGGTGATCCTCTTCGCGGTGGGAGCGATCCTGGTGACCGCGATCTTCTTCGCCACCCTGGTCGTCGCGAAGCGGGAGCGCACCTACACGGGCTCGGTCCCGCTCGTGACCTTCGGAGCGATCACCGCGGCGATCATCGCGGCCATCACGCTCGCGCACGGGGCCGCGATCTACATCCCGACCTTCTTCTGGTCGCTCGGCTGGATGGGCGTGGACCCGCAGGTCTACCGCCTGGTCTGGTGGGGGCTCGGCCACTCGTCGCAGCAGATCAACGTCGCCGCGATGGTGGCGATCTGGTACCTGCTCGGCGCCCTCACCGTGGGGGCCGTGGTGATCAACGAGAAGATCAGCCGCACGGCCTTCGTGCTCTACATCTTGTTCATCTCCATGGCGTCGGCGCACCACCTCCTGGTCGATCCGGGCTTCGGTCCGTCGTGGAAGGTCGTGAACACGTCGTACTTCATGTACATGGCGGTGCTCGCCTCGATGCTGCACGGCTTCACGGTACCTGCGGGCGTCGAGATGGGGATGCGGCTGCGTGGCTACACGCAGGGCATCTTCGGATGGCTCCGACGCGCGCCGTGGGGGGATCCCGGCTTCAGCTCGCTGGTCCTCTCCGTCGTCGTCTTCGGCTTCGTGGGCGGGATCACCGGGGTCACCTTCGGGACCGAGCAGATCAACATCATCGCGCACAACACCCTGCGGATCCCCGGACACTTCCACGCGACCGTGGTGTCCGGCACGGCCATGGCCTTCATGGGCGTCACCTACTACGTGATCCCGTTGATCTTCCGGAAGCGCGTGGCCTTCTACGGTCTCGCCCGCTGGCAGCCCTACCTCTTCTCGATCGGGATGCTGATCTTCTCGATGTCGCTGACCTTCGCGGGCACCTTCGGCGTTCCGCGCCGGCACTACGACATCACCTTCGCGGGCGCGCCCTTCACCGTGGAGTACTCGCCCGCGGTCGACCTCATGATGGGGCTCGCCGCGGTCGGCGGGCTGCTTGCCGCGGTCGGTGGCGCCGCCTACATCCTGATCACGGTCTGGTCCGTCTTCCTGGGCAAGCCGCTCGGCGAGGAGCTCTCCACGCCCGCGCTGGCGGGTAGCGTGCCGCCCGGGGTCTACCGGCGCCCGTTCCTGGAGCTGCCCACCGAGGACGTCGAGCTCGAGGAGCACGGCACGCTCGGCATGATGCCGGGCACGATGATCCTCGTGTTCGTCTTCCTGCTCGCGTTCGTGGTCTACTACTTCGCGAACTGGAAGCTGCTGTCCACGATGTGGCAGATCGGGTGATGAAGAAGGAAGACCTCTGGCCGCTCGGGGGCATCGGGTTCATCCTCGTCGTCACCGCGGCGTGGTGGAGCCTGGCGCTCTGGTCCGTGCCCGGCGCCCCCGAGTGGCTGGAGCGCACACGCTCCGTCTGCTTCAACATCACCGAATCGGGCCTGCCCGACGCGAAGGGCTGGCTGCTCCTGCTGGGTCAGCCCCCGGCGATGCTCGCCTTCCTCCTGGTCGGCTGGTTCGACGAAGTGAGGGCGAGCGTCCGTCGGCTCGGGCGCGAGCCGGCGGGCAGGGCGCTCGCGGGGGCCGTGCTCGCGCTGGCGGGCGCCGGCGCCTTGCTGGCCGCCTCGACGGTGCGGGCGGCGACCGTGCCCGCCCTCGAGTTGGGCCTGGACGAGCCCGCGCCGGAAACGTATCCGCGGCTCGACCGCCCCTGGCCCGAGGCTGCCGGGCTGGTCGATCACACCGGCGCCTCCTTCGACCCGTCGAGCTTGGGGGGCAGAGCGGCGCTCGTGACCTTCGCGTTCGGAAACTGCGCCACGGTGTGCCCCGCGGTCGTCCACCAGGCCCGAGCAGCTCGAGCCGAGTCGGAGCGCGACCTGTCCATCGTGGTCTTCACCCTCGATCCGTGGCGGGACACGCCCGGCCGGCTCGGAGCGATCCTGACCCGCTTCGAGCTCGACGCCGCAGGCGACTACGTCGTCGGAGGGCCCGTCGACGCGGTCCAGGGAAGCCTCGATGCCTGGGCGATCCCGCGGAGCCGAGACCCCCGCAGCGGAGACATCGCGCACCCCGCCCTGGTCTACCTGGTCGAGCCCGATGGCACGATTGCGTATGCTTCGTCCGGGGGCGTCACGCAGATGGCGAGCCTCGCCCGGCGACTACGCTGACCCACGACGGGAGATTGAGCATGTCCGATGTCGTGATCATCGGGGGCGGTCCGGCCGGCCTCACCCTGGGGTGCTACCTGGCCGAGGCGGGCGTGCCATGCCTCATCCTCGAGAGGGAGCACCACCCGAGGCCGCACGTAGGCGAGTCCCTCATGCCGTCCACGGTGAGGATCCTGCGAGAGATCGGCTTCCACGACGTCGTCCAGGCCGCGGGGTTCCCGCGCTCGCGCGGAATCGTCTACCACCGCGGTGACCGGAAGCCCGTCGAGATCTCGTACGGCGAGTTCCCGCAGGAAGGCGTGCTGCAGGACTACACGTATCACGTGGACCGCGCCAAGTTCGACCTCCTCCTCATGAAGCACGCCGAGAGCCTCGGCTGCCAGCTGGTCGAGGGGGCCTTCGTGCAGCGCGTCCTCTTCGACGGAGACGCCGCCTGCGGCGTTCACGCCACCGTGGGAGGAACCCCGGTGGAGTTCCCCGCCAAGGTGGTGGTGGACGCGGGCGGTCGGTCCACCCGCCTCGGCCGTCAGCTGAACCTCCGGAGCGACCATCCGGTGCTCGACCAGTTCGGGCTTCACGCCTGGTTCGTCGACGTGGACCGCGGCAGGCGCAGGACCAGCAGCCACACGCACGTCTACTTCGTTCCCGAGCTGCGCGGGTGGGCCTGGCAGGCCCCGATCGATGGGGAGATCACCTCGATCGGGCTCGTCGCCGACAAGCGGGCCTACCAGGAGTCCGAGCTGGACATCGACGAGTTCTTCCTCTCGGCGCTCCGTCGAAATCCTTCCCTGGCGAAGGCGACGGCGAGGGCGAGACTCCTGAACGACATCAAGGGTGAGGCGAACTACAGCTACAAGCTGGACCGCGTGTGCGGCGACGGCTGGCTCGCGATCGGGGACGCGGCTCGCTTCATCGATCCGGTCTTCTCCTCCGGCGTGAGCGTCGCGATGCACACGGCGCGGTTCGCCGCCGAGAGGATCCAGTCCGCGGTACAGAGCCGGGACTTCGGGCGGGCGACCTTCCAGCCCTACGAGGACAAGCTGCTCGCCGGAGCCGCGATCTGGGACGACTTCATCCGCCTCTTCTACCGCCTGCTCCCCGCATTCACGCACCTCCTGGAGAGCGAGCACCGGGTGGCGCTCCTGCGCATGATCCAGGGAGACGTCAACGCGGACTCGGAGGCGTCGGTGCTGGAGGAGATGCGCGCCCTGGTCAGGAAGGTCGAGGAGGCCGACGAGCACCCCTGGAAGGGCGAGCTCCTGGAGACGCTGCCCCTCTGACGGTCCGGGCGGGGCGAGAGCGTTGGATCGGGTCGCCCGCATTGCGGGGCCGGTCCGACTGCTGCGAGGTTCCGGCGCGATGGAGGACGACACCGGGCCCGGCGGAGAGGCTCGGCCGACCCGAGCCCCGGTTGCCCGTCCCCCCGATCCCGCTGCGCACCGGAGCCGTGAATGCCCCAGAGACTCCCGAGCCCGATCCTGATCCTCGCGCTCGTCGCCCTCCTCGCTCCGTCGGAGCTCGACGCGCAGGTGCGGCGGGGGCGAGCGACCCGGCAACAGCCGGCCTGGGCCCCCATCACCGTGGGCGTTCGGGCAGGCTACGACAACAACGCGCGCGGCCAGCTCCTGGGCGCCCAGGCGCGGCTGCCGGTCCTGCGGAGCGGTCTCGTCCAGGTGATGCCGAGCGCGGACGTGACCTTCCTCAGGGGTGCCCGCGAGTACCAGTACAACCTCGAGGTCCTGTACGTTGCGGGCGGACGTGGGGGCGGCGCCTACCTCGGAGCGGGCGCCGGCTACCGCGACAGCGTGGTGGACGGCACCCAGGAGGATCCCCGGAGCACCTTCTTCGATTACAGCCTCGTGGTGGGCGCGACCTCTGCGGTCGGCGGAAGCCTTCAGATCCAGTTCGAGCTGCGCTGGATCTTCCTGCAGGACACGGAGACGGAGTTCCGCCCGATGCCGCTGAGCCTGGGCGTCAACGTACCCCTGTGGGGGCGGGGCGCCGAGGGCTCGTAGGCGATCGCGACGCGGCCGTGGGCTCCCTGGTGAGCACGACGAAATCGGCGAGCGCGCGGTGGTCTTCCTCCGACCACCGGTCGACGTCCGCGACCTTCGTCATCACGACCGTCGTGACCCGCGTTCCGGGGCGGTAGTCCGCGATCCGCTCGGGAATCCCGGTCCCCCGCGCGACGTGGAAGGATCCGGCGAGGTGCACGACCAGCGACCCCAGGTGATCGACGAGCGCCGTCGCGATGGCGTGGCCCATGGAGGCGTCCCACAGGGCCTGCGCGTGGATCGCGTTCGGGCCCGGTCCGTGGCTGGAGGCCCCGTCGTCCCCCGACGGCGCCGAGGAGCCGTCCACGTGCTGCATGGCGCCGGACATGATCTCCTCCCACTGCGTGCGGTACGCCTCCGAGGGTCCCGGGTACGGGAGCGGAGGGAGATAGCTCCTGGCCAGATCCGAGAGGGAGTCGAGGGCGTCCGGTCCCTCCCGCGTCACGAGGTTCACGTAGCGGCGGGGCGCGTTCGCGGCGATCACCGGCGCTCCCTCCGTACGCGCGACCTCGACGACGGGCCGGTACCTGGCCCGGTACTCGTCCCACGGGCGGGCGCTCCGCAGGAAGTGGGTCTCCGAGACCAGCCCCTCGAGGTACTCGTCGAGGACGTACTGAACGTCCCGCTCGAACATCTCGAGGGAGAGGACCACGGTCCGCCCCGCACCGCCCACCCGCTCGTCTCCGAGCACCGACTGCAGGATCGACGTCTGCAGCCCGTGCGCGACCATGTCGTCGTGCTCCTCGCCGAGCAGGAGGGCGTCCGAGACGGCCGCGGCGCCCACGATGTTCGCCACCCGCGCGGGGGTCCCGTCCCAGCGGTAGACCCGGTAGTCGATGCCCTCCTCGGGTCCCGCGGCCGCGGCCTCCACGTGCTGCGCCGCGAGCGGAGCGGCGAGCGGGCCGGGGACGGTGAGCAGCAGGACGACGGTCGCGGCTCCTGGCGCGAAGGCGTATGCGCGAGGCACGGTCATGGCATCGACATCCGGGGCGTTGGGCGATCCCGGAAGGTACCGCCGGCGGGGCTCGGGGGGGACCCGGGCCGTCGCTCCCACCGGCTTGCCGCCGGTTCCACGGTCCTCGACATTGGGCCTGCCCCGAATCCCGGCGCCGCGATGCCCGTCTCCGTCGACAGCTCCCAGGTGATCTACGACGCCCTGCGCGCGCACGGCGTGGGGCTCGTTTCGGCGCTCCCGGAGACCTGGCTCGTGCACCTCATCCGCATGGCCGAGGAGGACCCGGATATGGTCCTCGTCCGCCTCGCCAAGGAGGAGGAAGGAGTCGGCGTATCCATGGGCGCGCACTTCGCGGGGACCCGCTCCGCGATGCTCATGCAGAACCACGGCTTCCTGGCGGCGATCAACGGCATCGTGTCCGGGGCGCAGCTCTTCCGCGTGCCGCTCCTCATGCTGATCAGCGACCGCGGCTCGTTCGGCGAAGGGGACCCCTGGCAGACCGAGGGAGGGCTGGTGACGGCGCACGTCCTCGACGCCCTCCGAATCCCGGTCGCCCGGCTGGACACCCGCGACGAGTGCGAGCCCAGGATCGGCGCGGCGCTCACCCTCGCCCACGCATCGAACCGGCCGGTCGCGCTCCTGCTCGGGCGGGATCTCATGTGGGAGGCCGCGTGAGGCGCGCGCGCTGATGCGTCGCCTGGACGCCCTCGAGGCGATCTACGACGATCTCGGCGAGTGCGCGGTCGTCACGATCATGGGCGCCGTGGCCGCGGAGCTCCAGTCGCTCGGCCATCGTCCGGGCCACTTCTACCTGCAGCACGCCATGGGCCTCGCCTCGTCGGTCGGGCTCGGGATCGCGCTGTGCCGCCCGGAGCAGACGGTCGTGGTGCTCGACGGCGACGGCTCGGTGCTCATGAACCTGGGTGGTCTCAGCACGCTCGGCCGGTACCGTCCGCCGAACCTCACGCACGTCGTCTTCGACAACGAGAGCCTGCTCTCGGTCGGGGGCTTTCCCACGGCCACGTCCACCGGCACCGACCTCGTGGGCGTGGCCGCCGCCGCCGGCGTGCCGCGCACCGAGGAGGTCCGCGACGTCGGCGCCTTCGCCGACGCGTTCCGGGAGGCGCTCGCGGCCGAGGAGCTCACCACGATCGTCGCGAAGGTGGACGCCCACTACGAGCCCCCGGGCCGGACGCGCGGCTTCGTCACCGGCCTCGGGCTGCTCGAGAACCGCTTCGAGTTCGCGCGGCACCTGCAGCGCGCGCGCAACGCCTGACGAACCCCGCCACGGAGCCCCGAACGATGTCCTCGTCCCTCCTGATCCGCCTCGCCGGTGCGCTCGCCGACGGCTCCGTGCGCGTCGTCGATCTGACCCAGCCGCTCGGGCCCGACACCCCCGTGATCGGGCTTCCCGACATGTTCGGCCAGTCGCCCGGACTCTCGCTGGACGTGATCAGCCGCTACGACGATGCCGGCCCGGCGTGGTACTGGAACACGCTGACGCTGGGCGAGCACACGGGAACCCACTTCGACGCCCCCGTCCACTGGGTCACCGGCAGGGACCTCGACGACAACACGACCGACACGATTCCGGCCAGCCGCCTCGTCGGGCCCGCCTGCGTGCTCGACTGCAGCCCGGAGGCCACCGCCGATCCGGACTTCCTCCTCACCCCGTCGTGGATCGAGCGGTGGGAGAGCGAGCACGGGCGCATCCCGGCGGGCTCCTGGGTGCTCATGCGCACGGACTGGAGCAAGCGGCAGGGCGCCGAAGCGTTTCTCAACATCGCTGAGGACGGCCCCCACTCGCCCGGCTTCCACAAGGACGCCTCGGAGCTCCTCGCCCGCGACCGCGACGTCCTCGGCGTCGGGGTGGAGACCGTCGGCACGGACGCCGGCCAGGCGGGAGGGTTCGACCCGCCCTTTCCGAACCACACGATCATGCACGGCGCGGGCAAGTTCGGCCTCGCCAGCCTGTGCAACCTCGACCGGCTCCCTGCGACCGGCGCGATCGTCATCGCCGCGCCGCTGAAGATCGTGGACGGGAGCGGAAGCCCGCTGCGCGTGCTGGCCCTGGCGTGAGGCGCGCCCGCGAGGCGCGGCCCTGCCCCGTGCCGCAGCCCTGAGTGGGGTGTTTCCGACGTTTCGATGCCCTTGGTCGAGCTTCGCCCGATCCGTCGCGGTTCGCGCGGCGGCTCGGTCCGCCGATGGGCCGCTCGGTGCGCGCGGCGATGCATCGGCGATGCCCGCGTCGGGACTCCTCGAAATCGCGCTGCCGTTCCTGCGTCGTCCCGCCTCGGCGTCGCCGCGCCTTCCCGGGCTCCGTGTGCACGAAACGTCGGGAACCCTACGTTA
>JABAOE010007651.1_pt1 | contig 34196 bp, 30 predicted proteins | sample 7062141 | NCBI WGS metagenome assembly JABAOE01 (sample SAMN14538627, study PRJNA623070) | marine sediment metagenome | biome: marine biome [ENVO:00000428]; feature: marine pelagic biome [ENVO:01000023]; material: deep marine sediment [ENVO:00002113] | place: India: Gulf of Khambhat ...
GCCGGTATATCCTATAGGGCCGCATCCGAGGCCCGGACACGCTAGTTCCCGGGTCGTGGATGCGCCTACAGGCATAAGACTCGATGGCGGACCCACGACAAGCCCCTATTCCGACCGCGCTCAAGCTCAAGCGGGGCTCCCGCAGTCTCGAGGCGACGTTCTCCGACGGCAGCGTTTTCGATCTGCCGGCGGAGTATCTGCGCGTGTATTCACCCTCCGCCGAGGTCACTGGTCACGGCGTCGGGGAAGGGGTGCTCGTTACCGGCAAACGGGGTGTGAATATCGAGCGTATAGAGCCCGTCGGGCGCTATGCCGTCAAGCTCGTTTTCGATGACGGTCACGATACGGGTCTCTACACCTGGGAAACGTTGTACGAGCTAGGTAGCGAGTATGGGCCGAAGTGGGAGCGCTACCTCGAGCGGCTCGAGAAGGCGGGCGAGCCGAGGCCCGCAACTTGAGGTGACGGATGAGTCACGATGAGATAGAGACGCAGGGCGTTACCGATTTCGGCTATGAGTCCGTGCCGTTGACTGAGAAGAAGGCGCGCGTCCGGGAGGTGTTCGACTCCGTGGCCGATCGCTACGACATCATGAACGATTTGATGTCGCTCGGCCTTCACCGACTGTGGAAACAGTTCACGCTGGCGCAGACAGGTCTTAGACCGGGCGACCGGGTACTCGATATCGCGGCGGGCAGCGGCGACCTCAGTATCGGATTGGCTAGACAGGTTGGGCGGACAGGTCTCGTGCTGTCTACGGACATTAACGCTCGAATGCTCTCACGCGGTAGGGATCGCCTAGTCGACGCCGGCCAGGTATCGAATGTTCGATTGGCCGTAGCCGATGCCGAGCAGCTGCCGTTTCGGTCGCGGCGCTTCGATTGCGTGACGATAGGGTTCGGCCTTAGAAACGTCACGGATAAGGCTGCGGCGCTTGCATCCATGTACCGTGTCTTGAAGCCGGGTGGGCGCGTGCTCGTTCTCGAGTTCTCCAAGCTCGTGGTCGAGTGGCTCGAGCCGCTCTACGATTTTTACAGCTTCAACGTACTCCCGCGTCTGGGTGAGCTCGTGCTCGATGACGCAGCGAGTTATCGCTATCTCGCCGAGTCCATACGCAAGCATCCCGGGCAAGAGGCACTGAAGGCGCTCATGGAAGCACAGGGCTTCGAACGCTGCCGCTATCACAATCTGTCCGGTGGCATTGTCGCCTTACATATCGGCTATCGGCTCTGAGATGGACTTGATCGCGTCATCGATCGGCGCGACAGAGCGCTATCTGAACGCGCTGCTCGAGGAGTCGACATCGGCACGCGAGCTCCTGGACACGATGCAAGATAAGAGTCTCGGGCTGCGCGTCGTTGGCCCGGAGACCGAACTTGTACTGTCGGTGCGCGGGCAATCCCTGCGTCTCGCGCGCCGTCCCGCGAACGAAGCCACCGCGGTTCTCAGCGCGACGCCGCTCGTGCTGCTGGCACTTTTGCGGCAGGGGCGCAGCGCGCGGTTGGAAGAATCCGGCGCAAGCTTCGCCGGCGATGCCGAGACACTCGAGGAATTCGTTCGCGTGTTGGAGCTTGCTCGGCCCGATCTCGAAGAGGAGCTCGCACGCTTTACCGGGGATGTCATCGCGCACGAGGTGGTTCGTGTGGGCCGCTCCGGCCGCGCGTGGACGCGGCGCGCGCTGGACGCTCTACAGCTGAACACGGCCGAGTACCTGCAAGAAGAGAGTCGAGATCTTCCCGCTCGGCAGGAGGCGGAGAGTTTTTTCCGCGACGTCGAGCAAATCCGAGACGATGTCGAGCGAGCGCTTGCACGTGCGCGTCATCTGGGGCTCAGCGCGGCCGAGAAGCCGGAGGGCGCATGCGACGACTCCGCTTAGCGCTGCGCCTGCTCGCGATACAGCGCACGCTGATCAAGCACGGGCTCGAGGAGTTCGTTTGGGCAACACATTTGTTTCGGCCAATCGGTTGGGTACGTCGCCTGATCCCGCGCCGCGCACGACGCGAAGACCTCGGCGTACGTATACGCCGATGCTTGGAGGACCTCGGTCCGATATTTGTGAAGTTCGGCCAGGCAGTCTCGACTCGACGGGATCTGTTGCCACCCGATATCGCGGACCAGCTCGCTAAGCTACAGGATCGAGTACCGCCGTTCTCAGCGGACCTTGCGGTCGCTCTAATCGAACGTGCATTGGGTGCCAGCGTAGAAGACGTCTACGCGCAATTCGATCGCGAGCCACTCGCGGCTGCTTCGATCGCTCAAGTTCACGCCGCACAGTTGCCAACGGGGGAGTCCGTCGTCGTCAAGGTTCTTAGGCCGGGCGTACATACGAGCGTCGCGCGGGACGTGGAGCTGCTCTACGCGGTCGCGCGGCTCGCGCAGCGTTATTCCCCGGATGGCCGGCGGCTGCGGCCCGTAGAGGTCGTCGGGGAGTTCGAGAAAACACTGCGTGATGAGCTCGATCTCATGCGCGAGGCTGCTAACGCCAGTCAGCTCAAGCGCAACTTCGAGGGCTCCGACAAGCTCTACGTGCCGCAGGTTTACTGGGATCACTGTCGCAATGATGTGCTCACGATTGAGCGAATCTCCGGCGTGCCGATCAGTGATATCGACGAGCTAAAGGCTCGAGGAACCAACATCCGGCGGCTCGCGCACAATGGTGTGGAGATTTTTTTTACGCAGGTCTTCGAACACAATTTTTTCCATGCTGATATGCATCCGGGAAATATCTTTGTCGACGTCGAGGATCCTGACCATCCCCGATACGTTGCCGTGGATTTTGGCATCGTCGGTAGTCTGAGCGACCGCGATCAGCTCTATCTCGCGCAGAATTTCGTCGCGTTCTTCAATCGCGACTATCGGCGCGTTGCCAAGCTGCATATCGATTCCGGCTGGGTGCCGGCGGACACCCGCCTCGCCGAGCTGGAGACTGCCGTGCGCGCTGTCTGTGAGCCGATCTTCGAAAAGCCACTCGCGGAAATTTCATTCGGACTGGTTCTGCTACGGCTCTTCGAGACGGCGCGGCAGTTCGACATGGAGATACAGCCACAGCTCGTGCTGTTGCAGAAGACGTTGCTCGCGATCGAAGGCCTTGGAAGGCAGCTCTATCCGCAGCTCAATCTCTGGGACACGGCGCAACCCGTGCTCGAGGAGTGGCTCAGAAAGCGCATGAGTCCTCGCAGGCATATCGAGCGGCTCCTCGAGCAGTGGCCGCAGATCGGCGAGGATCTCATGGCCTTGCCGGACGTCGTGCATCGCCTCGTCCGCCGCGTCGTGGAGGAACAGCAGGCACCGGCGCGCGAGAATGGGCCCGGTTCTTCGCGGCCTTCCAATCCACCGTGGGGATCCGCACTCGGAGGTCTGTTGGTCCTGAGCGGCGGCGGCTGGATCGGCGCGGCCATGACGCCTGCGTGGATCGGCTGGCTGGTGCTCGGCGTTGGCGCAGGAATATTGCTTGGCCGGCTCGCGAGCGTTCGGCCTCTATAGGCTTTAGCTCGGTGTTCCGACGTTTTCGGCGCCGGCGGCATCGATCATCGTCTCCACGATGGCGTCCATCGCGCCGGCAACGCGTGCAGCGTCAGCTCCGCGCACCACGAGGTTTGCGCCAAGGCGGCCGTCGCGCGAAAACGGATAACTACCGACATCGAGATCCGGGTAGTCAAGAGCGATGGCTTCGAGCGGCTTAGCTATATCGCCTTCCTTGAGATAGACGTCGACGTTCCTTGAGTGAATGACGGTGCCGGCGTTGAGCTCATCGAGCAACGTACCGAACATTGCACGGGCGACGCTCGGAATGCCCGCGAGAACATAGACGTTCTCTACTTTGAATCCAGGCGCAAAGCTTCCCGGATTTTCGATGAGCGTAGCGCCCTCGGGCACGTGCGCCATCTTCAGGCGCGCTTCGTTGACTTCGATATTGCGGCTTTTCATTCCCGCAACTGTGGATTCGTCGAGCACGAGCTCACGTCCGAACGCCTTGGCGATCGACAGCGCCGTAATGTCGTCGTGTGTCGGACCAATACCGCCGGTCGTAAAGACATAGGTGTATTTCTCGCGAAGCTCGTTCACGGTCGCGATGATCGTCGCTTCGACATCCGCAATGACGCGTGCTTCGGTGAGCTGCACGCCGAGCTTGCCGAGCTCCACCGCGAGGAACCGCAGATTCGCATCCTGCGTTTTTCCGGACAGTATCTCGTTGCCGATTATGATCAGGGACGCCGTTGGCAGTTCAGCGACGGTTGGCTTCGATGCGCTCACTTTTCACCTCGCAAAGATAGTCGGGTCACTACCGGGTAGTGGTCCGACCCGAAAGCCGCACCATAGTAATGTGCAGCGACGAGAAAATCTTCGCTGACGAGAACGTGGTCGATCGGTACTCCGAGGACCGGTAAAGAGACAGGCCAGGTCATGCCGAAGCCGCGACCGAGCCGCGCGTCGGTAAGATTGCTGCGCTCGAGCCAGGCGGCGAGCACAGGCGAGTAAGGGCTCGTGTTGAAGTCGCCCGCAACAATCAGCGGGCCGGGTTCGGTCGCTGCGAGTTCGCCAAGGAGATCGAGCTGCGCATTGCGCTGGCCAGCTTCGCGCGCCGACGTTGGGGGCCTTAGGTGCACGCCGATGAAGCGGACCGGATCGCCCGGGCGGCGCTCGATTCTCGCGTCTATCGCAGGCACGCCCAGCAGATCGGTCACGGTCGCGCTGGTCAGCGGAAGGCGCGAGAAGAGTGCCACTCCGAAAGGCCCGGTGACGGGATCGGCTATCCGGTACGGATAGTCGGCTTCGATCGACTGCAACGCAGCAGCCCACGCGGGCGTGTACTCGAGGAGTAGCAAGAGATCCGGCTGTTCCCTGTCGGCAAGCTCGACGAAGCGCGCATGCTCGTCGTTTCGGTGATAGAGATTCACGGTCATGATTTGGACCGCATCCGCCGCAGCCATTTCAGCGGTTGTGCGCGGCCAGTACGGCGCCACGGCCGCGGCGTTGAGGACCGTGAAAGGAACGATTATCGCGAACACAAGCCAGCGGCGATGCCACAGCAATGCGAGAAGCAGCGGTATCTGGACGGCGAGCAACTGCAACCGAAAGTGCGTCACTAGCTCGAACATCCAAAACGACTCGGCAAAGAGTGCGAGCGTGCAAACGAGCGCAACGCCGAGCGCGACGATTAGAGGCACTACCTCGAAGGGTCGTGCGATGTGCTTACGGCTCCCGGTCATCTGCGCGTCCGCAGTGCCAGCATACGGCGAACTGCCCTTCGTTCGTTTCGCCACAGACCGTGCAGCGCCAGGTGGGGGCCGACGGAGAAGCTTGCGTGAGCTCCTCGAGCAGCGACTGCGCCTGAGCGAGCTGGTGATCGCTGACGACCCAGAGTTCCGGTAAGCACTCGAGAAACGGAATCTCTCCTAGGCCGCCGGAAAGTTGCTCGTTTTTGATTACACAGTTGATGCCCGATTGCTCGAGCAGATTCTTTAGGTGACCGAGATAGGCGATGGATTCGTTGCTCGTGAGGCGTTTCACAACCAGTCGCTCCCGGATCGCGGACCGCTAGCTCGGGCGAAGCCCCGTCAGAAACGTTGCTGGGCTCTCGCCACGCTCAAGTGCTTCGATCAGTGCGGATCCGACAATAACACCGTCGGCGTGTTTGCCGATCTCCTCGACCTGGTCGCGGGAACGGACTCCAAAGCCGGCGCAGACCGGCAAGTCCGACGCGGCGCTGACGGTGGCGAGATAGTCGACCGCTTCTTCAGGTAGATCGGCCGCAGCGCCCGTGATACCTGTGCGAGTCACAGCGTAAACGAAGCCCTGGCTGCTCTTGCACAGCGCACTCAATCGATCCGGTGGCGTCGCCGGTGTGACGAGCTGCACGAGAGCGAGACCGTGCGCCTGGAGCGCGTCGTGCAACGGCGCGCTCTCCTCGTAGGGAAGATCAGGAACGATGAATCCGCTGACGCCTACTTCCACGGCGCGCGCGGCAAGCGCCTCGTAGCCAAATGCCAGCAACGGGTTCAAGTAGCTCATGAGAAGAATCGGTGCGGCGAGCTCGAAGTCGCGCGCGGCGAGTTGATCTAGGATCCAGCTCAGGCTGACGCCGCTTGCGAGTGCCGCCTGACTCGAGCGTTGAATCGTGACGCCGTCGGCCATGGGGTCCGTAAACGGCACACCGATTTCCACGGCATCGGCGGCTTCAGCAACTTCGGCGAGCAGCGATAAGAAGCGATCAGGTTGCGGAAAGCCGGCCGTGATGAACGCAACGAGTGCGGGTTTTTCGGCCTCGCGTAGCGATGCGGCCAGTGCGTCACGCGGCAGCATCGCCGTACTCCTTATCGGCATTCGTCGAGCCCATGGGGTGCTTCGCGAGGATCGGCATGTCCTTGTCACCACGCCCGGAGAGGCCGATGAGAATTCGCTTGCCTCGGTTCTGACGTGCCCAGCGTCGCGCACCGGCAAGCGCATGAGCCGATTCGAGTGCTGGCAGAATGCCTTCGGCAGCACAGAGCTCATCGACAGCCGCTAGCGCTTCCTCGTCACGGGCCGTGATGTAGTCCACGCGGCCGATCTCGCGTAGCAGCGCGTGCTCGGGTCCGACGCCTGGATAGTCGAGCCCGGCCGACACGGAGTGCGTCTCCTGTATCTGGCCGTCGGCGTCATACAGAAGAACGGAATAGGCGCCGTGTAGGACACCGGGCTTTCCGCCGGCGAGCGTCGCGGAGTTCTCGCCGAGCGCCTCACCACGCCCGCCAGCCTCGACGCCGAACAGACGCACGCTCTCGTCGGCGAGGAATCCGTGGTAGAGGCCGATCGCGTTGGAGCCGCCGCCAACACAGGCAAAGGCCGCGTCAGGAAGCCCGCCGCGCTCGAGCATCTGCGCGCGTGCTTCCTTGCCGATCACGCTCTGCAGCTCGCGAACGAGGTACGGATAGGGATGCGGGCCTACCGCGGAGCCGAGCAGATAGTAGGTCCCAACCGGATCTGAGACCCAGTCGCGAATGGCCTCGTCGATCGCAGCGCGCAGCGTGCGATCCCCCGATGTGACGGCTACGACTTGCGCGCCAAGCCGGCGCATTCGATCGACGTTCGGTGCTTGACGCGCGACGTCGATCTCACCCATGTAGACGACGCACGGTAGGCCGAGCCGCGCGCAGGCGGCCGCTGAGGCAACGCCGTGCTGACCCGCGCCGGTTTCGGCGACGATACGCGTCGCGCCGAGCGCTTGGGCGAGCAAAGCTTGTCCAATCGCGTTATTGATCTTGTGCGCGCCGGTGTGCGCGAGATCCTCGCGCTTGAGCCAGACGTCCGCATCCCAGCGCGCAGACAGCCTAGGGACGTGCGTCAATGCCGTCGGTCGCCCAATCCAGTCATGCAGCTCGGCGTTGAAGCGTTGCTGAAACGCTTCGTCCGGCAAGAATCGCTTAACGCCGTCAGTAAGCCGATTGACGGCCGGCATGAGCGTTTCAGGGATGTATCGTCCGCCGTAAGGGCCGAAACGTCCTTCGGTGTCGGGAAGTTCTCCGGCGACCAAGGCCTCGATAACGGCAGCCGGGTCGTTCATATCGAGCTGAGCCATCACTGTTTCTCCGCTGCCCGCACGCGGGCGATAAAGTCTGCAATTTTGTCGGGGTCTTTGGTTCCGGGTCGCGACTCCACACCGCTTGATACGTCGACGCCCCAAGGCCGAACGGTGGATATCGCATCGGTTACGTTCGTCGCGTTCAGGCCGCCGGCGAGGATCAAATCGGTGCGAGCAGCGATCGCGTTAGCGCGCGCCCAGTCGGCCGGTCGACCGGTGCCGCTCGATAGTCCCTCGAAGAGTATCGGTGCGGGCCAATCGGGCTCATCGTCGACTTGCGCGTTTCTATAGACGGGCAGCGCCGCGCATTTGCGACCGAGCTCGAGGCCTACGAGGTCAGCGACGTCGGTCTGCAGCCAGTCGGGCTCGAACACGTCCCGCACGGCGGACCACTCGTCTGCGCTCGGATGACGCATCACGGCCACGCGGATGACGTTGGCGGGCACGGGTTCGCACAACGACTTGGCAACTTCGGGATGTACGCGCCGCGGTGACTGCGCGAAGACGAAGCCGACGGCGTCGGCACCGTTGTCGACGGCGGCCTGCACGGCTGCTAGCGTCGTAAGGCCACAGATTTTCACGAACACTCGGATTCTCCGTGCGCTTGCTCGCGACCGGTCGCAACGAAGCTTGCAAGTTGCTGTACGGGCGAACCCGCTTGCATGAGGGCGGAGCCTACGAGGGCCAAGCTGTAGCCGAGATCGACGACTTCGCGCAACTGCGTCGCCGTTTCGATGCCGCTTTCAGCAACGGCCGGCAGGCCTGCGGGCAGGCGCGGAGCGAGCGTTGCGAAGCGGGCGAAGTCCACGGCGAGCGTGCGCAGATTGCGCGAGTTCACGCCGACGAGCAGCGGCGCATCGGTCTTCTCGGGTTTGATCGCTGCAAGCTCGCTGATGCGCTCGAGGTCGCTCTCGTCGAAGGCTTCGAGTAACACGAACAAGCCGCACTCTCGAGCACAGTCGACGAGCGCTTCCATCTGCGTGTCGGTGAGCATCGCCGCGATGACGAGTACGCCACCGGCGCCCGCGGCGCGTGCTTCGAGCACTTGATAGGGCTCGGTTAAGAAGTCCTTGCGCATCACAGGGATCTGGTGGGGCCGTAGTAGCGCGACCGCTCGTTCGAGGTGTTCGAGACTACCCTTGAACTCGTCAGGCTCCGTCAGTACCGAAACGGTAGCCGCGCCCCCGCTCGCATAGGCTGTGACTTGGCCCTCGAGATCGAAGCTCGACTGCGCGAGCGCTCCCATAGCCGGAGAGCGTAGCTTGAGCTCGGCGATGACGTCGAAGCGATCGAGTGTGAGCACGGGCGGGTCTTCCGTGACGCTAGCGCGCGCAAGCAAAGCGCCCTCACTTTCGCGCGCACGAGCCGCTGCGGCGCGCTGCCGCGATGCGGCGGCCATGCGATCGAGGAACGGCGCGTCGGGCATGCTCAGGATCTCGCTTCGACCTTGCTGAGGCTCGCAACGAGCGTCGCTGCACGGCCGTCTTCGATCGCTGCCCGAGCCGTCGCGACACCACTTGCAAGGTCCGGCGCGGTGCCCGTGACCTCGAGCGCGAGCGCGGCGCCGAGCACGAGGGCATCGCGATGCGCGGCCGTGTCTTCTCCAGCGAGCGCTCCGCGCAGCCGTCCGGCATTGAGCTCGGCTTCGCCGCCCAGTAGATCCTCGGCCGTGCAGCGCGCAAGCCCCGCCTCCTTGGGGTCGCGGACGCTTCGCTGTACCTCACCGGGCGTTACGTCGAAACATAAGAACGGTCCGACCGGCGTTGCTTCGTCCCAGCCCGGCGCGCCATGGATGACAAAGCTGCGCTTGGCGTCCATGCCCGCGAGCGTCTCGGCCATGAGCTCGGCCATCTCCTCGCTGTACGCACCGATGACGTGAAACGGCGGCGTGGCCGGGTTGGACAGCGGGCCGAGGATATTGAACACAGTGCGTACACCGAGTGCGGCTCGTACAGGGGCGATGTTCTTCATCGCCGGGTGATAGTGCGGCGCGAACAGGAACGTAAAGCCGAGCGCGTCGAGGCAGGTAGCGGCATCGCGCTCATCGAGCGGCATCGGCAAGCCGAGCTCGGCGAGCACGTCGGCGCTGCCGCAGCGGCTCGAGATCGAGCGGTTGCCGTGCTTGACCACCTTGAGTCCGCTCGCCGCGGCCAAAAGCGCTGCGCCCGTGGAAAGGTTCAGACTTCCGGAGCTGTCACCGCCGGTGCCGACGATGTCGACGTAGGGTTCACCATCGGGTATCTCTGGGCGCCGGGCCAGATCGCGCATCGCTGTTGCGAAGCCGCGGATCTCTGCAGCGGCCTCGCCTTTACAGCGCAGCGCGATCAGCAGTCCGCCCGCAACCGCAGGGTCGACGCTACCTTCGGCCATGGCCTTGAGTGTCTCGGCTGCCTCAGATTCGCCGAGGTCATCGTTGGCGAGTAGGCGTTGCAGGTATTCGGTCGCTTGTAGGGCCATAGCCGGGTCCTCCTACGTTGTTGCATCCGTTGACGGGTACAAGAAGTTCTCCATGAGCTTCGGTCCATCGGGCGTCAGCACGCTCTCCGGATGAAACTGAACGCCCTCGACGGCGAGCTGCTTATGCCGTACGCCCATGATCTCGCCATCCTCGGTTCTGGACGTGATTTCGAGCATCTCGGGGATATGTGTCTTATCGGCCGCAAGCGAGTGATAGCGGCCGGCCTCGACCGGATTCGGCAGGCCCCGATAGACGCCTTTCCCGTCGTGGGTCACCAGCGAGCTCTTGCCGTGAGTCAGGCTGCCGGCGCCGATAACTTGCCCGCCGAAATGTTCGACGATCGACTGGTGGCCCAAGCACACGCCGAGCACTGGGATCGCCGGGGCGAAGCAGTCGATCATCTCGAGGGAGACGCCGGCGTTCTCGGGACGCCCCGGGCCAGGTGATATCACCAGATGTGTCGGCTCGATGGCCAACGCGGTCTTGCGGTCGATCGCATCGTTGCGATAGACACGAACATCGGCGCCGAGTACGAGAAACGCCTGCACGAGGTTGTAGGTGAACGAGTCGTAATTGTCGATCAACAAGAGGCGCGGTGTCATAAGCCTTCCTCCGCGATCTCCAACGCACGGCGAAGAATTGCACTCTTTGCGAGCACTTCCTCGTGCTCGCGCTGCGGGTCGCTGTCGGCAACGATGCCGGCGCCCGCTTGAAAACTATATTCGTCGCCGTTAAAGACCATTGTTCTGATCGTGATCGCCTGATCCATGTTGCCGTTCTTGGCGAAGTAGCCGACCGTGCCACCGTAAAGCCCGCGTCCGACAGGCTCGAAGTCTGCGATGAGCTCCATGGCGCGGACCTTCGGCGCGCCGACGAGCGTGCCGGCCGGAAAGGCAGCCGAGAATAAATCGAAGGCGTCCTTCGATTCGTCGAGTTCGCCCTGCACGCCGCTGACGATGTGCATGACGTGGCTGTAGCGCTCAATTTTTCGGTACGGATCGACATGCACAGAGCCCGCACGCGCCACCCGACCGAGATCGTTCCTGGCGAGATCCACGAGCATGACGTGCTCGGCGTTCTCTTTCGGGTCGGCCAGTAACTCTTGCTCGAGCGCGAGGTCTTCCTCCTCGGTACGGCCGCGCGGACGCGTTCCGGCGATCGGACGCAGCGAGGCTTTGCGTCCGTCGAGTCTGACGAGTGCTTCGGGCGAGGACCCGGCGACTTTGACATCGCCGAGCTCGAAGAAATACATATATGGCGAGGGGTTCAGGAGCCTCAAGGCGCGATAGCATTGAAATGGCTCCAGCTCAGTCCGGCCCTGGAAGCGCACGGACAAGACGATCTGATAGATATCTCCGGCCGTGATGTGATCCTTGCAGCGTCCGACACCCCCCATGAATTCCTCGGGGGTCAGGCTCGGCTCGGCCGCCGAGAATCCCGCGCCGGAGCGCGCAGTATCCTGAATCCCGCCGCGCAACGCCTTGATGATCTCGGCGCGTAGTGCATCTCGCTCGCCATCGGAGCCCGAGTGCAGCAAAGCGGCTCGGCGCGTCAGATGGTCGAAGATCAACAGGGATCGAGGCGCGACGAATGCCGCCAGCGGCAGCGCCTTGGGCTCGCTGTGGTTCGCGGGCAGTTTCTCGAAATAGCGCACGAGATCGTAGCCGGCCGCGCCGACGAGACCGCCGCTGAACGGCAGGCCCTTGATGGTAGGCGTGAGCTCGGGACTCTCGGCCAGCGCGCCGCGCAGAATCTCAAGCCAGGCCGCGCCGTTCTCGGGCCGTTCGGTTTCCTGGCCGTTTAGCCGCAGACGCTCGCTCGTAAGCTCGAGCTCGACGCTCTTGCCGAGACCGATAAAGGAATACCGAGCCAGGCGCTCGCCGCCCTCTACACTTTCTAACAGAAAGCACGGCTCGAACGACCCGAGCTTGATGTACGCAGATACCGGCGTGTCGAGGTCGGCCGGGATATCGAACGGCGCTTGCATATTGGGAACCTGTCTGTCTCCAAATAAAAAAGCCCATCTCCGTCGAGGCGGAGATGGGCTTGTGCTTGTTCTAATCGGACGCGCTCTAACCTAGGCGCTCGACACCCTCTCCGCAGTGGGCATACGCCACCAGCGGCCTAGCTCGGACAATGTGCGGGTGGAGCGACGCATGGGCCGGAAGTATGGCCTCTAGGCTCCCTGAGGGTCAAGCTGATCCCCCGCGCGTGAGCGACTCAGAGGCCGTACATCCAGGGCAGCACGATCGAGAAGCCGACCCACATGACGAGCGTCAGAGGTATGCCAGCGCGTAGAAAATCCGTGAACTTGTAGCCGCCAGCCGTGAGCAGCAGCAGGTTCGTCTGGTAGCCGAACGGCGTCGCGTAGCTCATGTTCGCGCCGAAGATCACCGCGAGGATGAACGGCTCCGGATCGGCGCCGAGCTCCCGCGCAACCTGAATGGCGATTGGCGTGCCGATAACGCCGGCCGCTGTATTGGAGACGATGTTCGTCATGACGGCCATGATGAGCATGAGCGCGCTCAGAATGAAGTTCGTCGGCAGGATACTGACCGCGTTGACGAAGGACTGGGCGATAAAAAGAGCACCGCCGGTTTCTGTGAGTGCGATACCCAAAGCGAGGCTCGCGACGATAATCATGACGACTTGTGCCGACAACGATTTGGCGATGTCCTGCCAAGACACGCAACGGGTAGCGAGCATGGCACCCACGCCGATCAGGGCGCTGATCGAGATCGGCAGCAGACCCAGTGCGGCGGCAGCCACGACGAGCGCCATGATCGCAAGGGCGCGGTTGGCCCGATGCGTTGTCGGTAGATCCGTCGTGCCGTCGAGAACGAGCGCCGTGCCAGAGCCTTTCAGCGACTCTAGTTGCGCACGCGTGCCCTGAACGAGCACGACGTCGCCCGCACGAAGGCGAATTGTCTCGATGTTGCCGCTGATCTCCTCGCTGCCTGCCTCACGGGCGCGGTGCAGCGCGAGCGGAATCAGGCCCGTGCGTTGCGCGAAGCGCGTGCTCGTCAACGTGCCGCGGTGAAGCAGTGAACCACGTGTCACGACGATCTCGGCGAGGAACTGCTGCTCGGCCGCGACTGCTATCACGCCAGTGTCCTCGATACCCGTTTCGCTGTAGAGCTTCGCACCGAGCTGTTCCTCGAATTCCTTGAGTCGCTCGGGTGTATCGCGTACGGCGAGCCGATCGCCGGCGCCGATCGTCACGGATGGAAGCTTCGTCACGGCCAAGCCTTCGCCGCGCTCGATCCGATCGACGCGCATCTCGTTGCTCGTTAGAGCGAGACATTCCGCGAAGCTCAGTCCGCAGGCTTTGCTCGCATCGTTGATATGCAGCATCGCATTGAACACGCGTGGCGAACGGTCCGAGAGTGGCTGCTCGCGCTCCGGTAACAATCGAGGAGCGACTAGCCAGAGGTACAGCAGACCGATCGAGCCGACGAGCAGCACAGGTACCGTGAAGTCGAACATCTCGAACGGTTCCAGTCCTAAGTCAGCTGCGATCGAGACGACGAGCAGATTGGTCGACGTTCCGATCGTCGTTGCCATTCCACCGACGAGCGTTGCGAATCCAACGGGCATAAGCAGCGAGGACGGCGCGAGCTTGTTGCGCAGTGCCACGCCTACGAGCATGGGCAACAGCATGACGACAATGGGCGTGTTGTTGAGAAAGGCGCTCAGGATTCCGCTGATTGCTAGCGTTGCCAGGCTCGCGAGCCGCGGTTTGGCGTTCCAGGCTTTGGCAAGTCCGGCCGCGAGCGGCTGTAGCGCGCCGGTGACCTCCAACGCCGTCCCGATGATCATGAGCGCACAAATCGTGATCAGCGCCTCGTGACCGAAGCCCGATAGAAAGCTCGTCGGCGCGAGGCGCACGCCGTCGACCTCGTAGGGGAAGAGTTCAAAGACGACGAGTAGGACGATGAGAATCGCCAGCGCCGAGGCTTCGAGCGGCAACCTGTCGCGCGTGAACAAATAGAGCGCGACGACGGTAAGCAGCAGGACGAATATGCCGTGAGCGCCAGGTAGGCTCGCCATGAGAGCTCGCTAGTCCTTAGGTTGTTGTTGTGATCGGCATTCGAACGCCATGCGTATCCTAGCACCCATTGGCGAGAGGTGGCGCCGAGGCGCTACCATGTCACCGGCCGCGGCGTGGTTACCGCGTTCGGTAGGCCAAGACCGTCACAATGCTCAGAGACTCTCCGAATTCCTCCGTTCAGCTCGACAGCTATCTCGGCGTCTTCCGTTACGGTCGCCGCGCTATCGAGCTCGTCTGGTCAACCGATCGTCGCCTGACCATCGGGTTGGCTGTGCTGACGCTTACGGCGGGCGTGTTGCCTGCCGGCATCGCTTACGTTGGCAAGCTCATCGTCGACGCCGTCGTAGCAGCAATCGCCGTGAACTCGGCGGGCGGCGCGCCGGACTACGCAGGCGTCATGTGGTTCGTGGCGATCGAGGGCCTTTTGGTTGCGGGTATGGCAGCCACGCAGCGCGGTATCGGTTACTGCCAGACGCTGCTCAGAGTGCTGTTGAGTCAGCGTGTCAATACGTTGATTCTCGAGAAGGCATTGACCCTCGAGCTCGCTCAGTTCGAGGATTCGGAGTTTTACGACAAGCTCAACCGGGCGCGACAAGAGGCCTCGAGTCGGCCCTTGAGTCTCGTGACGCGCACGTTCAACTTGCTGCAGCACGGCATCTCGCTCGCGAGCTACGCGACGCTGCTGTTGCAGTTCTCGGGCTGGGCTGTGCTCGTGCTCATCGCCGCGGGCCTGCCGGCATTCGTCGCCGAGACGTATTTCTCGGGCGAGCGTTTTCGAATGTTCCGTCATCGTTCATCGGAGCGACGCAAGCTGCTTTACCTGGAAATGGTCCTCGCGCGCGAGGATCATGCAAAGGAGATCAAGCTCTTTCAGCTCGGTTCCGAGCTGCTGCGGCGCTATAAGAAGATATTCCAGGCGCTGTTCGAGGACGAACGCCGGCTCACGCGACGCCAGGACGGCTGGGGCCTCGTTCTCGGCCTGATCAGCAACGCCGCCTTCTACGGGGCCTACGCGTGGATCGCGGTTGCGACGATTCAGGGAACGATCAGCCTCGGCCAGATGACGATGTATCTGGTGGTTTTCAAGCAAGGGCAATCGTCGGTCTCGGCTATGCTCGGGGCGATCGGTGGTTTGTACGAGGACAACCTTTATCTATCGAACCTCTACGAGTACCTCGAGCAGCCAGCGCTGACATGGGCCGGTGCCTCTGCCCACGGACCGGATCCGTCCGCCGGTGTCGTATTCGAGAACGTGAGCTTCACGTATCCGGGCGCAAGCCGTCCGGCCGTGCGCAACCTCAGCCTCACGCTGGCGCCCGGTCAGAGCGTTGGTGTGGTGGGGCGAAACGGATCGGGAAAAACGACGCTTATCAAGCTGCTCGCTGGGCTCTACCCGGTCGACGAAGGCTGTATTCTGTACGAGGGCCGCAACGTCGAGGATTGGGATGCCGAGCAGCTACGCAGGCGAATCGGCATCATTTTTCAGGATTTCAACCGCTATCAGCTCGAGGTCGGTGAAAACATCGGCGTCGGTGATGAGCCGAGGTTGAGCGATACGGCCGGGTGGGCTGAGGCTGCGAAGCTGGGCCAGGCGGCGAGTTTCATAGAGGAGCTGCCGGAGAAATACCATACTCAGCTCGGGCGATGGTTCCACCAAGGTCAGGAACTCTCGGGCGGGCAGTGGCAGCGAATCGCATTGTCGAGAGCGTTTATGCGAGAGGGCGCCGAGATCCTCGTACTCGACGAGCCGACCGCGGCGATGGACGCGGAGACCGAGGCTGACGTATTCGAGCACTTCCAATCGTTGACCCAGGCTAAAATAGTCGTGCTGATATCACACCGGTTCTCGACCGTCAGGCAGGCGGACCTAATCGTCGTAATGGATCAAGGGCAGATCGTCGAACGGGGTAGTCACGAGGAGCTCGTCGCGCTCGGCGGTCAGTACGCTCGGCTGTTCGAGCTGCAAGCCAGGGGCTATCGTTAGGCGGGCCGGTATCTATGAGAACCTATCTCAGCATCCCGCATGGCCGCGAAGCTGGCATTGCGGGATGGGCTACAAGGAGCGAGGATCGTGGTGTGGTCGTACCACATGAGTGACGAGCGACGCAGTAGAGCGCCCGCAAAGCCGCTTCCCGGATGGGTTTCGTCCCACAGGCCCAACTCCTGTGTTGCAAGCCTTGCGAATAGAACCGGCTATTCTCGGCGGCTCGCGCCTTGGATTTGGGCCTGGGAGACTTCAAACGCGGCTCATGGGGGATGCTGAAATAGGTTCCAGAACGGCCTCCACAGCCATTCGTCGCAGCGAGATCTTTTTCGCAGAGAAAGAGCAAGCGCTGCGCGAAGACGTGCATCGCCTAGGCGAGCTCGTAGGCGATCTCGTCAAGGAGCAAGGTGGCGAGGCCTTGTTCGACATCGTTGAGGCAGCGCGCCGCGCCGCGATCGTCCATCGTGAAGGTGACCGCGACGCGCTTGCGGAACTTCAGACGTTGCTCCGCGCGCTCGCGCCGACAGCCGCGCGTGACTTCATTCGCGCCTTCTCGACGTACTTTCAAATGGTGAACATGGCGGAGAAGGTTCATCGGCTACGTCGGCGTCGGGCCTACTTGCGCGACGCGACCACGCCGCAGCCCTTGGGGTTCGAAGACACGCTCATGAAGCTCAAGGCGGAGGGCCTGACGTCCGCGGCCGTCGAGGAGCTGCTCGCATCGGTATGTATCGAGCCCGTATTCACGGCACACCCCACGGAGGCGACTCGCCGCACGCTCTTGCGCAAGCAGCAACGCATTGCGCGGCATCTCATTGAGACGCTGGATCCGTATATGTCGCCCCAAGAGGAGCAGGCCGCGCTAGGCCGAATTCGCATGGAGATGACGACGGGGTGGCAGACCGAGGAGCATCCGGGTTCGAGGCTCACGGTCGGCGATGAGGCCGAACACGTGTTGTTCTTTCTCACCGACATCATCTATCGCATGATCCCGCCATTCTACGAAGGGCTCGAGCAGGCATTCGCAGCCGTGTTTCCGGATCACGGCGCACCCATCAAGCTCCCGCAGCTCGTGACCTTCGGATCCTGGGTCGGCGGCGACATGGACGGCAACCCGAACGTGACCGCGAAGAGCATTCGCGAATCTTTGGCCCGACAGCGATCGCTCGTGCTCGATCTCTACTATGCGGAGTGTCGGCGACTATCCGAGCAGTTGAGCCAGAGCGACACACGCGTAGGCGTTAGCGACGAGATTCTCGCTCAGACCGCGCTTTACGCGCGCCACTTCAGTAAGGCGGCGCACACCGTGCCGGCACGCCATCGCGACATGCCGTATCGAGTGTTTCTCCGGCTCATCGGCGCGCGGCTTCAAGCTACGTACGACGATGCGGCGTATCCATACGAATCCGCCAAGGAGTTCCGCGACGACGTGCTGCTGATCGCAGACAGCCTACGGGCCCACAAAGGGCTTCATGGCGGCCTGTTTGCGGTCAAGCGCTTGTTGCGGCGCATCGAGACGTTCGGGTTTCACATCGCGACGCTGGACGTTCGACAGAACGCGCTCGTGCATCGCAGAGTTGTCGGTGAGGCGTTGCAGGAAGAGGATTGGCTGACCTGGACGAGCCATGAGCGGACCTCGCGGCTTCAAGAAGCACTCGAACGGCGTGAGTCACCGTTAGGCAGCCTTTCGTCGGAGGGTAGGCGGACGTTGGCGGTTTTCCAGGCGATCGCGCATTGCCGGCGCAAATACGGCCCCGATGCGATCGGTCCTTATATCGTGAGCATGGCGCACGGACCCGACGACGTGCTGTCGGTGCTGCTGCTTGCCAAATGGGGCGATCTCGCGCCGAAAGGCACGCCGGTTCCACTCGACGTCGTGCCGTTGTTCGAGACCGTCGAGGATCTGGAAAACTCTGCGGCGATCATGCGAAAGCTACTCTCCGATGATCATTACAGAGCGCATCTCGAGCGCCGTGGCTCGCAGCAGATGGTCATGGTCGGCTACTCGGACAGCAACAAAGACGGCGGTCTTGCCGCCGCGAGCTGGACGTTGCGAAAGGCGCAGGAAGCGCTCGTCGAGACGATAGGCAGCCTGGGCGTGAAATTGACGCTGTTTCACGGGCGCGGTGGTACCGTCAGTCGCGGCGGTGGCAGCGTCCATAAGACGATCCGCGCCGCACCGGTCGGGGCCGTCGGCGGCCGGTTTCGCATGACCGAGCAAGGCGAAGTCATCAACGTGCGCTACGGTCTGCGCGGCATCGCAATGCGGTCCTTGGAGCAGATGCTGAGCTCGGTGGTATGGGTCAACGCGAGTGAGACGCCCGCGAATCTTTCGCGTCGTCAGCACCATGCGATCATGGACCTGATAGCCGATTCGAGTCGCGAAGCTTATCAGGAGCTCGTCTACGAATCGCCACAGTTCGCCGAGTATTTCCGCAAAGCGACGCCCATTGACGTCATAGAGGGGCTCAGTCTCGGATCCAGGCCTGTGTCACGGACTGCTAGTGGTGCCATCGAGGATCTCCGCGCTATTCCATGGGTGTTCGCCTGGACGCAAACGCGTCTTCTGCTGCCGGGCTGGTTCGGCATGGGCGCCGGACTCGTTGCCGCCACGAACGCTTTCGGCGAAGACGCGATCAAGGATCTCGTGCGCGACTGGCCGTTCTTCGGCGCACTGCTGGCCGACGTCGAGATCGTACTCGGGAAAGTCGATGTTGATATCGCGGAGCGGTACTCGGAGCTCGCAGGTCCGCTGCACGATAAGTTCTTTCCGCGTATTCGCGACGAGTTCGAAAGCACGGTACGGGGCGTGCTAGATGCCAAAGGGCAGACTCGCCTGCTCGAGAATGCCCGTACGTTGCGACGGGCCATCCGGTTGCGCAATCCGTACGTCGATCCGATGAGCCTCCTGCAAGTCGACTTGCTACGCCGATGGCGCGACAGCGACTGCAGCGACGATGCGGTTTATCAGGCGCTGCTCGTGAGCGTCAACGGAATCGCACACGGTATGCAAAACACGGGCTAGGTGTCCCGTTTGGCTACAGTAGTCGGAACCTTGAGCCAGCGAATGATGCGGTGCTCTATGTCATCGGTATCTACGGCGGTCTCGGAAATGACGCGGCCGCGGACCGAGATGCGGGCTCGCTGTACGCTCTTGGGGTCTCCCGAGACGAGCGGGTGCCAATCGGCGAGGCCGCGGCCCTCGGCGAGGCGGCGATAGGCGCAGGTCACGGGCATCCAACTCAGCGCTTCCAGACTGTCGCGCGAGAGCACGACACAATCGGGCACGTGGTCGAGCCGCTCGGCGTAGCGCGTGCAGCGGCACTGTTCCAGATCGAGCAGACGGCAGGCCACGTCCGTGTAGTAAACCTTACCCGTGTCCTCGTCCTCGAGCTTGTGCAGGCAGCAGCGACCGCAGCCATCGCAGAGAGATTCCCACTCGGCGTCGGTCATTTCGTCGAGCGCTTTGCGCTCCCAGAAAGGATCTTCGTTCCCTTGCTTGATTTTCGCCATCGTGCAGTGGTGTAAGCTTCGCGGCTATGACGAAACGCCCGCAAGCCGCGTTCCTCGATTTTGCCACGCTCGGCCCGGGCGTTGATACCGGACCGCTCGACGCGTTGGCCGATGTTGCCTATTACACCTCCACGCCCCTGGACCGAACCGTCGAGCGACTCGATGGTGTCGATATAGCGATAGTCAACAAGGCGCGGGTCGATGCCGAGGCGATTGAGGCCAGTGAGCAACTCAAGCTCATAGTCCTCGCTGCAACCGGATCGGACAACGTCGACGTTCGGACCGCCGAGCAACGCGGGATCGGTGTAGCAAACATTCGCGACTATTGCACGGCAGCGGTCGTGCAACACGTGTTCGCGCTCGTGCTGGGGCTGACGCGCAAGCTCGCAGAGTATCAGGCCGCGATCTATGCCGGTGTATGGCAGAGTAGCGAGACGTTCGCGCTCTTCGATTACCCAATTCAAGAGCTGACGGGCAAGAACCTCGGCATCATCGGCTACGGAACGCTCGGTCAAGGCGTTGCCGAGCTCGGACGTTGCATGGGTATGAACGTACTTATCGGTGTTAGACCAGGCACGCCTGCGAAAGAAGCGCCGGACGGCCGTGTGCCTGTCGATGAAGTGCTGAAGAAAGCCGACGTTCTGAGTTTGCATTGCCCGTTAACGGACGCGACGCGGGGGCTCATCGGTGAGGCCGAGCTGAGCCTCATGAAGGACAACGCGCTGCTCATCAATACGGCTCGAGGTGCGCTCATCGACAGCCACGCGCTCGTCGCCGCGCTCAAGGCCGGAACGATCGGTGGCGCAGGCATCGACGTCATGGAGATCGAGCCGCCGCGCGGCGATGAGCCATTGCTCGAGCCCGGCATACCCAATTTGATACTTACGCCGCATATCGCCTGGACCGCGCGTGAATCCCGGCAACGTGCGCTCGATCAGGTCGCCGAGAATATCAGCGACTTTCTCGCCGGCGGCTCACTGCGCCGCCTCGTCTGAGAGCGCAGCGGCGGTTCGCGTCAGCGTAGGCGAGAAGCCGCGCGCACGGCTGTTAGCGTCACCGTAGGACGAGGTCCCGAGGCGCTTTGTCTTCGACGTTGGTGGGCGCGCTTCGGGCCTATCGGGTGGGTTCCCGCTCACTCCGCTCCGCCCGAATGACACAACGTATCCAGCGAGGAGGCGGGGCCTGATCTCGCTACAGGCTGCAATGTCGCTCGTACTTACGAAAGTGTCAGCCGAACAGGGTCGCTCTACTTCTCAGGCCCCGCGGTGCGGGCATCACTGCGCTCGTCGCGAACCGCACCCGCTGCCCAGCGCGGCCCTGGCGGTCGTCTTCGTTTCGCGCGGAATCACCGCAGCGTCTCGGGCTTAGCTAACCGTCAGGCGAGGGCACGTGCACGATGCCTCGATGGAGCGTAAATCTTCCCGCGAGGGAGAGGTATCGTGCACGGGACCTCGCCCTACGCTGAAGCCCGTCTTGGCCGGCTCGGATTGAAGGGTGCGAAATGGATACGTGCTCGCGGTCAGGCTTCCTCGGGCTCGACGAGTCGGCCCGAGGCGAGCTCGATGATGCGGTGACAGCGTTGCGCGGCGTTTAGATCGTGCGTGACGAGCACGAGGGTGGTATCGGCGGCTGCGTTGAGCTCGAACAGCAAATCGAGAATGTTGGCGCCAGTTCTGTTGTCGAGGTTGCCCGTCGGCTCGTCAGCGAACAGCAAAGCGGGCTCGGTCACGAATGCGCGCGCGATCGCGACGCGCTGTCTCTCGCCGCCTGAAAGTTGGCGCGGATAATGGTGAAGTCGGCTGTCGAGTCCGACCTGACTCAATGCTTGGCGCGCCCGTGCGTCGTTCTGATCCGCACCGCTGAGCTCGAGTGGTAGTAGGACGTTCTCCAGCGCCGTTAACGACGGCAGCAGATGAAAGGACTGGAAGACGAAGCCGACCTGGCGGTTTCGCAGTTGGGCACGGCCGTCCTCGTCGAGCGCGGTCAACTCGACGCCGTTGAGCCAGACGCCACCCGAGCTTGGCTCATCGAGTCCGGCGAGAAGCGCCAAAAGCGTCGATTTTCCTGCACCGGAAGGTCCTACGACAGCCACGGTTTCGCCGCGCCCGATCGCGAGGCTGACGTCGTCGAGGATGGTCAGCTCGCCTTCCGGGCTGGTAACCTTCTTAGTCAGGTTCTCAGCGACGAGTAAGGAGTCTCCCACGGCCATGCTTGCTTCGGGCATTTCCTCAGTACACGCTCACCTAAAGTCCCTTTGCGTGGCGCTTGTTCTGCTGGCCGCAACACCGCTTGCGTGGCCGGCCGAGCGCACGATCGTCGTGCTCGGTGACTCGCTGAGCAGCGGATACGGCCTGCATATCGACGAGTCCTGGGTGTCAATGCTCGAAGAGCGCCTGCGGGCTGAAGGGTACGGATATGAGGTCGTCAACGCCAGCATTACGGGTGACACGAGCTCAGGCGGCCTGGCTCGGCTACCGAGCCTGCTGGCGGCCCACGAGCCGAGCATTGTCATCGTCGAGCTCGGCGGAAACGATGGCCTACGGGGCCAGCCGGTACAGTCTTTGCGCGCGAATCTGAGCCGAATCATCGAGCTCGCGCGCGATAGTGGGGCTGCACCCATTCTCACGGGTATTCAGATCCCGCCGAACTACGGACTCGGTTATACGGGGGCGTTCGCGCGGATCTACCCGGAGCTTGCCGCCGAATTCGACATCCCACTCGTGGGCTTTCTGATGGAGGATGTCGCGTTGAACGACGATCTCATGCAATCAGACGGCATGCACCCGAACGCCCGCGGCCACGAGGTGATGCTCGAGAACGTCTGGACCGTTTTGGCGGATATTCTTTGAGTCCGAAGCTCGATCAATGATGGCGGGCACAGCGTGACCGGCAGACCGTGGCTGGCCGCCTACCCCGAAGGGGTGCCGGCGACAATCGATCCGGACCACCATGCTTCCCTGAACGAGCTGCTCACACAGAGTTTTGAGCGCTACGGTGATCTGCCAGCGCTAGAGAACTTTGGTGTTTCGATGACGTTTGCCGAGTTCGATGCCGCTAGTCGCCGGTTATCGGCATTCCTGCAATCTCGCGACGAGCTACAGCGCGGCGACCGCGTCGCCGTCATGCTGCCGAACCTTATTCAGTATCCGGTCATCATCGTGGCGCTTCTCAGAGCCGGCATGACGATCGTCAACGTCAATCCCCTCTACAAGCCGCGTGAGCTCGAGCATCAGCTTCGCGACAGCGGTGCGCGAGCGATTTTCGTCTTGGAGAATTTTGCCTCGACGGTCGAGGCAGTGCTCGACGACGTTCCGGTTGATCTCGTAATCGTGAGCGAGCTCGGTGATCACTTTCCGCCGCTCAAGCGGCTCCTGACGAACTTCGTCATCAAGCATGTCAAACGTCTCGTTCATCCATGGAAGATTCCCGACTTCGTGCGGTATTTGGACGCGTTGCGCCTCGGCGGTGATCTGCAGTACTCAGAGGCAGAGGTTGGGCCGGAGGATCTGGCGTTTCTCCAATACACCGGAGGCACGACCGGTGTTGCAAAGGGTGCGATGCTCACGCACCGCAACATCTTGAGCAACGTCTTGCAGTCGGTCGCTTGGGCGCGACCAGCGCTCGATGATGGCGGAGAGCGGGCGGCTACGCCGCTGCCGCTTTATCACATCTTTTCGTTGATGGCGAACCTGTTCTGCTTCATCGAGCTCGGAGGGGTAAACCTACTAATCACGAATCCGCGTGATCTCAAAAGCCTCATCAAGGAGTTTAGAAGAGCGCCGATCAATTACCTCACGGGCGTAAACACGCTGTTCAACGCGTTACTCGAGTCGCCAGACTTTCATCGAATCGATTTCAGCCAACTCAAGGTAACGATGGGAGGCGGAATGGCCGTTCAGCGATCGGTCGCCGAGGCGTGGCAGCGGGAAACGGGTGGGCCGATCGTGCAGGGCTACGGGCTTACGGAGACTTCACCGATTGTTGCCGCCAATCCACTCGTCGGCTCGACGTTCAACGACTCCGTCGGTGTACCGTTGCCGTCCACGGAGGTCAGCATCCGCGACGACGACGGTCGGCCCTTAGCCTATGAGGAGACCGGCGAGATCTGCGTGCGCGGACCTCAGGTCATGAAGGGCTATTGGAACAACCCCGAAGCGACGGCTGAGGTCATGATCGAAGGGGGCTGGCTCCGCACCGGCGATATCGGACGCATGAGCGAGTCGGGGTTCGTGTACATAGAGGATCGCAAGAAGGATGTGATAATTGTATCGGGTTTCAATGTCTACCCAAACGAGCTCGAGAATGTCGCGAGCATGCATGAAGGCGTGTTGGAGGCGGCGGCCGTCGGCTTCGCGCACGAAGATTCGGGAGAAGCGATACGCATGTTCATCGTTCGCAAGGATCCCGCGCTGACCGAAGAACAGCTCATGGCCTATCTTCGCGAGCAGCTCACCGGTTATAAGATTCCGGTCGAGATCGTCTTTAGGGATGAGCTGCCGAAGACGAATGTCGGTAAAGTCCTGCGCCGAGAGCTACGTTAGCGCGCGCGGCAACACCTCCGCGATCAGATAAATGCCTACGCCGGCTGCACCGCCGACGAGCGTGCCGCTGATGCGGATAAACTGCAGATCGCGACCGATATAGAGCTCGATGCGCGCCGAGGTTGCCGATGGATCCCACTGCTCAATCGTCTCGGACACCGTATCGCTGAGCGGTTGGCGGTAGTTCTCGACCGAATAGACGATGAGGTCCTTGAGCCAGCGATCGAGACCTGCGCGCACGTCGGCGTCCTCCTGCACGCGCTCGGCGATGTCACGCAGCTCTCTGTCGAGTCCCGTTCGTAGCGCTGAGGTCGGCTCCTCGAGCGCCTCCTGAACATGCTCGCGCAGTCGCGCCCATAGCTCACCAAAGTAGGCCCTGACGGCGGGGTGCTCGAGAAACTCTGTCTTGAGACGGCGCGTTTTGTCGGCGAGCCTCGAGTCATCGGCGATGAGCTCTGCCAGCTCTGCCAATCGACGACTGAACTCTGCGCGCGCCGGGTGCTCGGGATTGCTGCCGATGTCGATCAGGATGCGCTCGAGCTCATCGACGAGCTGGTCGTAGATCTTCTCGTCGACGAAGCGCGGCAGCCACCATGGACTGCGGTCGCGGATGCGCGTGCGGATGACTTCCTTATTCTCAGCGAGCTGCTGCTGAGCGATCGCGACCAGATGGTCGACGAACGTCTCGGCGTGTGCGCCTGTGGACAGCACTTCAACGACGACGCTCAAGGCGCCCCTGACGGGCAGGCTGTCTAGAGACGTGCGCACGCTGGACTCGAGCATCGCGCGCAGCTGCGCGCTATCGGCTGCATCGATGAGCCAGCTCAACGCACGCCCTAAGTCGCGGCTGGCGCGCTCGGCATTGTTGCGTCGAACGAGCCAGCCGCCGAGGCGTTCAGCCAGATCGACGCGCTCGAGGCGACGTTCGACGGCGTCGCGGACGAGAAAGTGGTCTCGGATAAATTGCGCTAGCGCACGGCCGATTTCGTTCTTGCGTGAAGGCACGATGGCTGTGTGCGGAATGGGCAGGCCGAAGGGGTGACGAAACAAGGCCGTGACCGCGAACCAATCGGCCAGCGCCCCGATGGTCCCGGCCTCTGTGAACGCGTTGATCGCGCCGAGCCACGGGAAATCCGGGAGCAGGATTCTCGTCACCGCGTACAGTATCGCCATGGCGGCGAGCAAGCCCGTCGCGACCCAGCGCATGCGCGCGAGACGCTGAGCGAGCGCGGCCTCGGTGGGCGTCATCCGGTCAAGGCAGCGGCAATCTCCGCCTGAATAGCCTCGGCTGCAGCACGTGGACTCGGTGCCGTTCTGATTGGACGGCCAACGACGAGATAGTCCGCACCGCGCTCGATCGCGAGCGCTGGGGTCACTATGCGCTTTTGATCGTCATGGCTCGCATTGTCCGCCGGGCGGATGCCGGGGGTGACGATCAACGGGCCAGCGCCCAGCGCCTCACGCAACTCGCCGGCTTCGTGTCCTGAGGCAATGATGCCGTCGCAACCCGCCACAACCGCTTGATTCGCCCGGCGCAGCACGACAGTCCGAACGTCATCTTCAATTCCCATTTGCTCGAGATCGCGCTTGTCGAGACTTGTGAGAACCGTTACGGCAAGAATCTGCAGCGTGTCGCCCTTCTGCTCGGCTGCAGCCTCCATGATCGCTCGATCTCCGTGCACAGTTAGGAAAGATGCACCGCGTTTGCTGATCTGACGCACAGCTGCGGAGACGGTCGCCGGAACATCGTAGAATTTCATGTCAGCGAACACGCGTTTGTCTCTCTCGAGCAGCCAATCCATTAACTCGAAATAGCTGCCTGACATCGCAAGCTCTAGACCGATCTTGAAGAACTCGACTGCACCACCTAACTCCTCGACAAGCCCGCGAGCGGCTTGTGCGTCCGGAACGTCGAGGGCAACGATTAGGCGCTGACGCGGAGCGATGGTGGTAGATGCATTACGTGCGGGCATTGGTGTCGAGCAATTCTAGCAGAGCCGTATCAAGATACCGTTAGCTGATTAGCTGCCCTCGCCCAGCGCTTCAATCGCCTGCAAAGCGAATCGATCCGTCATGCCGGCGATGTAATCGGCAACGGCGCGCGCGCTGCCAGCCTCACCGTGCTCATCGTGCGCGGCTCGGGCGCGCTCGGCGTGCTCTGCGGGCATCCGGTCGAAATCTGCGGAGAACCGGGCAAACAGCGTCGTGACGATCTCCTCGGCGCGCTCGGTCATGCGCTTGACCTTCGGGTGCCGATACAGCTGTTCTCGCAAGAACTGCTTCAGCGCGCGCTGCGCCTCTGCAAGCGGTTCACTGAATCCGATCAATGGGCTGCGATGAGAACGAATATCGTCGATGCTATGTGGCTCGAGTTGCGTGACGCGCGCCTGACTCGTACTGATGAGGTCGTTCACAAGAGCTCCGATCATGCCGCGCACGACCTCGTGCGTTTGCATACGCGCGTCGATGCCCACATGATTGCGTCGGACGATCGCCAGCTGGTCGGCAAAGAGTGGAACCTGCGCCAGTTCGCTCAACTCGATAAGGCCGGAACGCAGACCGTCATCGACGTCATGATTGTTGTAAGCAATCTCGTCTGCGAGATTTGCCAGCTGCGCTTCGAGGCTCGGCTGCTGCCGATCGATAAATCGTTGCCCGAGCTCGGCAAGCTTGCGCGCGTTTGCGAGCGAGCAGTGCTTGAGGATGCCCTCGCGGGTTTCAAACGTCAGGTTCAGTCCGGGAAACGCCGCATACCGGTGTTCGAGCTCGTCGACGACGCGCAGCGACTGAAGGTTATGCTCGAAGCCACCAAAATCCCGCATGCAATGATTGAGGGCGTCTTGGCCTGCATGACCGAACGGCGTATGTCCGAGGTCGTGAGCGAGGCTAATCGCCTCGGTTAAATCCTCGTTGAGCCCCATGGCACGAGCGACCGTACGGGCAATCTGTGCCACTTCCAGTGAATGAGTAAGGCGTGTTCGATAGAGGTCGCCTTCGTGATTGACGAACACTTGTGTCTTGTATTCCAGGCGCCGGAACGCGCCGGAGTGGATCACCCGGTCTCTGTCGCGCTGGAACTCGCTGCGGTGCTTGGGTGGTGGCTCCGAATGGACGCGGCCGCGCGAGTTCTCGGGCGTGACGGCGTACGGTGCAAGCCCAGAGCTCACGTCAATCGTCTCATTCGGCCTCGAGCGCGGCGCGCAAGATCTCGGTGCTCGGCGCTGGCACGATCACACCGTTGCCAATACCCTCGAGGAGCACGAGGCTAAGTCCACTCGCTGTGGCTTTCTTATCGAGTTGCATGATCTCGAGAACGCGCCCGGGATCGATGTCACTGGCGTCTGTCGGCAGGCCCGCCCGCGTGAGCAATGCGTCGATGCGCTCGATAACATTGCTATCGAGCAAGCCGAGCGCAGCTGACGTTCTTGCAGCCAGAACCATGCCGATCGAAACGGCTTCGCCGTGAAGCCAGCGCTCGTAGTTGCCGATCGACTCGAGCGCGTGTCCGAATGTATGGCCGAGGTTCAGTAATGCCCGACGCCCGTGTTCTCGTTCATCCTCGGCAACGATGGCTGCTTTGAGCTCGCAGCTCTTGCCGATGATGATCCGCAAAGCATCTGCATCGAGCGATAACACCTCGTCGAGGTGCGTCTCCAGCCAAGCGAAAAAGTCGCCATCGAGAATCAATCCGTACTTGATGACCTCTGCCATCCCTGCTGCAAACTCACGTCGTGGAAGGGTCGACAAGGTGTCTGTGTCAGCGATCACGCAGGTCGGTTGATAGAATGCGCCAATCATGTTCTTGGCCTGCGGATGGTTGACCGCCGTCTTTCCTCCAACACCGGAGTCGACTTGGGCGAGTAACGTCGTTGGAATTTGCACGTAGCTGATGCCGCGTTGATAACAGGCCGCGGCGAATCCACCGATGTCGCCGACGACGCCACCGCCGAGAGCAACGAGACAGGCGTCTCTATGAAAGCGCGCCTCGATGAGCGTATCGATGATCTTCGAGAAGGTTTCTAGCGTCTTGTACTGTTCGCCATCGTCGAGCACGTGAACCCGCTGCTCCGTGCAGTCGAGGCCACGCTGCAATATTTCCAGATACAGTGGGGCGACGGTCGAGTTCGTGACGATGAGCACTTGTTGTGCCGTCACGGCTTGCGCGAGCAGATCGGCATCCGACAACAGGCCAGAGCCGATATAGATCGGGTAGCTGCGCGCGCCTAGCGCAACTTCGAACGTGTCCATAGCTGCAAACCTGGATGCCAAAAGATTCGCGAAGGGTCGCAGGGCAGTCTCATGATTTCAACGGCCTCCTATTGTCGTCGTCGAGCCGCTTGCGAATTTCGCTCACGACGGCGCCGACGCGGCGCTCGCCCGTTTTCACCGTGAGATCGGAAACCTCCTCGTATAACGGCGCACGAATCTTCATGAGCTCGGTCAGCACGGCTTCGGGGTCCCGATCTACAAGCAGCGGTCGGTGGCGCGTATGGCGTGTGCGCTCGAGCTGTTCCTCGATAGTCGTCTTCAGGTAGACGACCGTTCCGCAGTCGCTCAGCAGACGGCGATTATCCGGCTCGAGCACGGCACCGCCGCCTGTTGCTAGCACGATGCCTTGACGTTTCGTGAGCTCGTTGATCACCTCGCGCTCACGCACGCGGAATCCCGCCTCGCCTTCCTTCTCGAAGATGTAGGAGATATCGACGCCCGTACGCGTCTCGATCTCAGCATCGCTATCGACGAAGTCGAGGCCGAGCTCTCGAGCGAGCTGCTTGCCGACAGCCGATTTGCCCGAGCCCATGGGGCCGACGAGGACGATGTTCGTGCGAGAGCCTATCTCAGCCATTGGCGCTGCAGTCTAGTCGCTGCAGACGGGAATCCAAAATGTCGATGCAGATAGCACGAGGCCGGCATAAAGCCGGCCTCGTTTCGGGTCTCTGTGACGTTTGCGATTAGTTCGGCGTCGAGCAGTTACCGTCGAGCCCGAGGGGGCTTTCGATGCCGGGAGGCGAACTGTTCTCCTGCTGAACGTCGCTGGCGAGAATCGGCAGTCGATAGGTCGTTGCCGCGCGCGTCTCGGTACCCTGCACCGCGGCGCGTGCCTCCAGCGTGACCTCGACCCAGAGCGCGTGATCCTGCGGCCAAAAGACGTCGATGAGTGCGAACCCGTCGGCGTCGGTGATGACCTCCCCATTGGGGCCGGGGTTCTGCGCTGCGACGGTGGCGATATTGCCGGCCTCGATCTCACCACTACCGTTGAAATCCTCGTCCGGCAGCGGCAAGGGATCCAGAATACCGTTGCGGTTGCGGTCCTCGTCCGTGCAGCCGGCGAGCGGATTCGCCTCCGACCCGAGCTGCGTCAGCCATGCGCCCGGTGGCGAGTAAAAGACTCTCGTGCCTTCCCAGTAGCGCTCCGAGAGCACGCCGACGGTCAGCTCGACGAGGCCGACACCGTTGCCGTCCGCATCGGTCACTTGGACGATCCACTCCTGTCGATACTGGGCAGTATTGGGCTCAAAGATCTCGTTGCCCGTACCGAGCGAAATGAACAGCTCACGCCGAGCGACAGTGAGCAACACTGTGTCCGTCGCAGCAGGCACGCCGACGACGGTTGCGTCAATTTGCACGCCGTCGACCTGGCTCGTCGTGGAGCTCGAGTTGTAGAACGTTTGTGCCCGGCCTTGCGAGTTCGTTACCGCTTGTTGCGGTGAGACGGTTCCATTCGTGATATCGGTCAGGTTGAAACTGACCACAGCGCCTTTCACGAGGTTGCCGTTCGGGTCACGAACGATGGCTGTGATCGTGGACTGGTCGTCCGTCGCGATCGTAAATGGGTCCGCCTGAAGCTCGAGGGTGTCCGCGACTGTCGCGACGAACTCGACGCCGAGCTGCGTGCTCGTATTGAGCTGATTCGTTGCCGTGATCGTTGCGCCCCCGGCGTTCGCCGAGGTCAAGTCAACGGTTGCGATACCGCTCGCGTCGGTCATCACGACGCCGTTCGCCGGTATGAGCGTTCCGCGAGAGGTCTGGAACGTGACCTGCTGGTTGACGATGGGGCCACTGGTATCCGACCAGAGGACTTCCAAGGTCTGATTCTGGTTCAATGGAATTTCCGGGGCCGTTGCTGGTGGCTGTGGAGCGACGGCGGGTGCGGCTAGCGGTAGCTGAAACGCAAAGACGTCGCTAGAGACGTCAACTGTGTGTACTGTCGTCAGACCGAGTGCAACGACCGTGATCGTATCGGTGCCGTTGGCTGTCGCAGTCAGATCGAAGGTCGCCCGTCCGTCGACATCTGTCGTCTCGAGCGTGGACGAAAGCGTATTGCCTGTGGAAGACGCAATCGTGACTTGCTGGCCGCCGATGCCGTTGCCGCCGGCGTCGGAGAGAACAATGGTATAGGGACTCGTATCACCCGCGGCGAGGCTATCCGGGCCGTTGATCAGCAGCGTCGTATTGATGACATCGACCGCGACCGAATCTTGAGCGTTGTCGCCAGCCGTGGCCGAGACCGTGATCGTACGATTGGCCGGATCGCCGCCCGGCGACAGCGTCGCCGTGACGATGCCATTCTCGTCGGTAACGATCTGCGCGCCGAGAACTAGGCTGCCGGAGTTAGCGGAGAACAACACTGGAACGCCTTCCATGACGTTGTTGTTCTCGTCACGCACGAGGGCCGTGATCGTCGCGTTATCAGAGCCGTCCGATTGGATCGTCGGCCGTGACGTGAGCGCTGTGACGTTTGCGACGGCCGCGTTGAATGCACCGGCGCCCCCGGCGCCCCCGGCGCCCACGAGCGAGTTGTCGCTGCCGCCGCTGCAAGCAGCGAGAAAGGCAGCTGCCGCGATCGTCACAAGAAGTTTGAGTTTGCCCATGTGCCTAGTCCTCTAAAATCCGGGTCCCTTCCGGGTGAAATTCCTTTTTCGTGTGGCGGCTCAGTACAAGCTCGCGCCTTCTCGCAAGATCTTCGGCGTCACGAATATCAGCAACTCAGCCTTGTTGTTGATCTGCGCTCTGGAGCGGAAGAGCACGCCGAGTCCCGGCACGTCGCCGAGCAGCGGCACCTTATTGACGGTCTCGCGTGTCTCCGTCTCGTAGATACCGCCGAGCACGACGGTCTCGCCGTCGTTGACGAGTACCTGGGTCGCGACCGATCGCGTGTCGATACTCGGCACGAAGCCGCCCGTGGCGCTCGCGACGAGCTCGCCGACCGAATCCTTCGTGACGAGCAGATCCATGATGATGCGATCGTCGGGCGTGACCTGCGGTGTAACCGTCAGGCTCAAAACGGCCGGACGGAACTGAGTCGTCGTCGCGCCGCTAGACGAAGACTCCTGATAAGGAATCTCGACACCCTGTTCAATCGTGGCTTCGCGCTGGTTCGCCGTGACGATACGCGGCGCAGAAATGATGTCACCCTGCCCCTCGGCCTCGAGCGCTGAGAGCTCGAGATCGACGAGGTAGTCGGAATCGAGAATCGCAAGCGCAATCGCACCGACGGGTGTCGCCACGGGCACGTTTACGTTGTAACGCTGATTGATCGGCGGCACGGAAACCGGGAACGGCTGGCCGGTCGTATTCAGGTTGTTGAGTCCTGAATCGACGATGACGTCTGAGCCCGTACCCGTGCCGGTCAAAGATACGAGACCGTCGCTCGAGTTCTCCTTGACGATCGTGCTGCCGAAGCGCACGCCGAGCTCGCGATTGTAGTCGTCGTTGACGATGACGATACGCGACTCTATGAGCACCTGGCGAACGGGGATGTCGAGCGTCGTCACGAGACGGCGGATATTTGCGAGTCGCTCCGCCGTGTCCTGAATAAGGAGCGTGTTCGTTCGCTCGTCGATCGCGACACTGCCACGATCAGAGATCAGCGGATTCTGGCCGCTCTCCGTGAGGAGGCCGGCGAGATCCGTCGCCTTGGCATAGTTGACCTGGATGAACTCCGAGCGTAGTGGCTCGAGCGTCTGAATCTCTTGCATGGCCTCGAGCTGGGCGCGTTCACGCGCAGCGATCTCTTCGGCCGGTGCGACGATGATGACGCTGCCATTGCGTCGCATGTCGAGACCCTTGGTCGTCATGAGAATGTCGAGCGCCTGGTCCCAAGGAACGTTTTGCAGGCGCAGCGTGACGTTGCCTGTAACGGTATCGCTGACGACGATATTGAGATCGCTCGTGTCCGCGAGCAGCTGCAGTACGGCGCGTGTCTCGATGTCCTGGAAATTGAGCGTCAGCCGTTCTCCGGTGTACTCCCTCGTCTCGTTGAAGACGCCGACAGGCTCCGGTTCCTCGACAGGCGGCGTGAGCTCGAGAGTAAAGACATTGTCGGTCTGGTAGGCAACCTGCTCGTAGTTCTCTGCCGTTGTCACGACAAGGCGCGCGTCGCCATCTGCGCGCAGCGCATCGACCGTGGCGACGGGTGTTGCGAAGTCGGTCACGTCGAGCCGCTGCATGAGTGGCGTCGGCAAAGTCGTGTCTTGGAAATCGACGATGATGCGTCCACCTTCCTCACGAACGTCGACGGTCGTGCGGGGATTGGACAGATCGACGACGATCTGGCCCGCGCCCCCGCGGCCGCGGCGGAAGTCGATGTTGTTAATGGCGCGCCCAGAGCCAGCAGCCGTGGTGCCGGCGCTGGGGGGAGCTGTCTGACTCGCCGGCTGCGCCGCGAACGACGCCGGGGGCTCGGCGCCCTGCTGGCCGAGCGTCACGTAGATGCTATCGCCTACGACGCGCGTGTCGTACGGGACCATGTTGTTCATGTTGAAGACGACGCGCGTGCGTCCACTGGCCTCGGCCGTCAATACGGTCGCGAGCGGGCCTTGGTTCACGTCCTGTCGGCGCGTGTCCATGCCGATCGTCGTGTCCGTGAGGTCCAGCGCGATACGGGCCGGATTGTCGATCGTAAAGCTCATCGGCTCGGGCGGCGTATCACTGAGGCGCAGCCGGATTTCTAGAATCTGGCCTGGCAGCGACTGCACGTCGATCGCCTCGAGCTGCCGAGCCGTGCCCTGGGCCATGGCGGATAGCGCAGCCAGTAGCATCGCGGCGATCCCGGCAATGGCTGCCAGGCGCCTGCCGATCTTGGTTGCTGCAATCTCAGGCTTGCTGAGCGCTGTCGTCGTCATAAGAGTCACTCCCAATTGCGCAGGTGGACGTTAGTCGCTCAGGCCAACCGCTGCGGGGCGTTCCAAATACCCGCCGAGGCCGTCCGGAATGATCTCCACCAACTGAATCTCTGCATCTGAAATATCGGTAATGCGCCCGTAGTTCTGGCCGATGTGATTGCCGATCGCGACCCGGTGAACCAGGCCGTCGGACGTTTGCAGGAGGCCGAAGTCGCCGACGCCCATCTCGAGCGTGCCGACCATGCGCAAGGTATCGAGCGGGAACTGCTCGAGGAACTCGCGCGGGCGATTGGGGTCGGGGCCCTGCACCGCGTCGGGATTGCTGTTGACAGCGACCGTCGGCGTATCGGGCATGAACGGCGAGCGGCGGCCGTTGGCCTCGTACGCAAAAGAAGGTGCCGGCACGATATCCGGGAGCGGTGGAATACGGCCGCCCGGGCGTGCCTTGACTTCATCTATATAGGCGCGCAGATCATCCGTATTGCCGCTGCAGGCGCTCAAAGCTGCGGCTGCAAGCAGCACGGATAGAATGCGGCTTCCGAGTTTGAGTTGTCTCGCGATCATCCCTCTGTTGAATCCTCGTCGAGATAACGGTAGGTCTTGGCTGTGACGTCCAGGGTCAGCTCGTCCGGGATCTCGTCGTCGACGGGCACGATTGCGATGTCGTGCAATGTGACGATTCGCGGCAATGCGGCGATGCCACTGACGAAACTGCCGAGCTCGTGATAGCTGCCCGAAAGACGGATCTTGATGGGCAGCTCTGCATAGAAGTCTCGCTGAATCTCGCCCATGGGCTGAAAGAGCTGCTCCTCAAGACCTGCGGAGAGCCCGGTCTGGGAGATGTCCACGAGTAGATTCGGTACTTCCGTTCGACCCGGAAGCTGACGCAACATTGCGCCGAAATCCCGCTCGATCTCGGCGAGCTGGGCGCGGTAGGCGTCGAAATTCGCGGCACTGCGCTGTTT
>JABAOE010001116.1_pt1 | contig 34160 bp, 28 predicted proteins | sample 7062141 | NCBI WGS metagenome assembly JABAOE01 (sample SAMN14538627, study PRJNA623070) | marine sediment metagenome | biome: marine biome [ENVO:00000428]; feature: marine pelagic biome [ENVO:01000023]; material: deep marine sediment [ENVO:00002113] | place: India: Gulf of Khambhat ...
TCGCTTCTTCTGCAGTCCCGTAATCCTGGGAATAGACCTGGCCGCAGCTCAGGCCCAGTATGACTCCTGCGGCTATCATCAATGCGCGCACATCGTTCTCCTAAGGGTATGTCGCCAATGGGGGCAGCCTGCTGCACCGCTGTGGCCGAGGCTGTGCGGGCATGATAAGCGTTGCACCCGCAGACTTCGAGAGCACGGCCCTCAGATGTCGCAAACAGACAAGATTCAGACAAACCAACCCTCTGCGGATGTCACAAAATGATAAGCCCGCATTCGTCATATCGGATGGGTGTCGCAAAAAGACAGCTTCCTATCCGATTATCAGGTGCGATCGGCGATATCGGATCGTTACATGTCTCGGTGGTTTCGTTGCACAGCCATTGTGTGAAGTCACCAAACATTTCGTGGGACAGCGCTCCACAAACGGCCCTGATCGGCGGCATTTCTGGGGTATCGATGTTAAGCTACCGAGCATATTCTGAGTCATCCGACTGACGAAATTCCGGACTCACATCTGCCCCATCCGGGTCCCACCCTCTGACCGCCAGGGAGCGTACGTTCTTCGACGGGGACACGCCCTGCCTTTGGCGTACCCGCGCGCACACAGCTCAGAGAGATTTCCAAGCCAGCGCCCCCGATACGTGTCAATGGCAATCGCCTGCTGACCGCTACACAGTGCGCGTTCAAGTCCTGTCCTGCCCCCCCTTGACGTTGCCCCAGCCCAGTTAACCGCCTTCCGCGCGATATCAATGCCCTCTGGGGTCCTCAACAATCTGTCACGCGATTCTGGACCCAGGGGCGGGGACAAAACGCAGGTTGCGCAATGGCGATGGCCCCGTTTCCAGCGGTCGAACCGGATAACACATCAGCCCCAAAAAGGAACCAGACCGGCGGGTGCCTTCGCACAAACGGGTCGTGCAAGCTCAAGCCACAGTAGTGCGATTAGATCTGGGCGCCGGAGTGTGACTGCCCTTCGCCTCAACACCCCGCAAGACCGTCTGCAGCTGGGACAAGCCCCGATCGGCGGCGGCTCTCACTGAGGCGACCGCATCTCCCTGCGCTCCTCCACACGCCTACACGAGCCCCGCTAGAACCTCCGGCTTACGACCGCAAAAACACTTCCCTGAGCGCCCAACGCGTCACTGTGGTAGGGCTCGTCCCGGTACAGGGCATGAAATCCCACGCGTGTGTTCCTGCCCGCATCGAATCGGTAGAACAGCTCCAGATCCGTCTCTGCGCCCTGCGGTGCCAGACTGATGCGCTCGCTGTGGCTCGAGATGTTTCCGGAAATGTCGCGCGCGTAAGGCGTCGTCAACGTCACCGTTCCATCCGTTATCCGCACGGGACGGCTGAGCGCCACACCCAAAGCATCACCCTCGCGGAACAGTTCATGACCAAGCAGGCCAACGCCATAGGTTTCGTGCCGGACATCCGAGAAGTCATGAAGAAGACTATTTCGGGCGTCGTCAGCATCGGTCCTGCCGTATGCGTAGTGGCTTACCAGTGAGAACCTGTCGGTCAGCCTGTAGTTGGCGGACAATCCGAGTGAGAGCGTATCGCTGTCATCCACACCCAGGGGGCCGCCCGCCGAGCCGCCCAGCAGGCTACCGCGCTCGACAAGATTACTGAGGTGGATTCCAACACCCAGTCGCTCACCGACGTCAAACGCGCCCCTTAGAACAGCTGCCGTGCTGTCGAGACCGTAGGAACCGGACTCTCGAGTATTCACGATACCCAAACGAAGCGAGGCAACATCCCCGAAGCCAAATCCGAGAGCAGCCGTATCGGCGATTTCACCGAACCCCAGATAGGGTTGCTCGAATGCTGCCAGGAAAGTCGCGTCGCCTCGGTCCGAAGTTTCGCCGAACCCCAGAACGCTCTGCGGATCGGTGTTGCGTTCCAGGAGATACGAAACCCCTTGCGGCTCTCCGTAGCGGAACGAGAACTGCTCTGTGACATCTGCCGCAGTCGACTCGTCTGTTCCCGCGTCGCGATAAGCTGCATAGTGCGAGGAAGACGTTGATTGAAATCCTGCTCGTATGGTGCTTTTACCATGCGCAAACAACTCGGACAGCCCGTCGCCATGCAAGAGACGGGAAGAGAAATCGCTCAGCGTTACGGTTGTGTCGTTGACCTCGATTAACTCCTCCAAAGCAACCGGGTACGAGCGCTTGAAGTCGTCCAAAGCTATCAGCTCACCGATGCGAGTACTGTTTTCGGTCACAGCGAATGCCACGGCCGGACTGAGCCGCAATGCGCTCGGGATCACGGGCGTAGCTTCCCCATCTGCTTGCGTCCCGGTCGGAATGCTTGTCGTGCCGACAGGCCCCAGTGCGCGCCAGGGATTGACGATTCCGCAACCGTAGATTCTGTCGTTTCCTGGAGCGCCCAAATCATCAGCAGTGAGGCAGAGTAAGCGCCCAACCTCTGCCCCTATCAGGTGTGGCGCGTTATCCATCACTATGGATGCTGCTGCAGCAACCACAGGGGCTGCGAACGATGTCCCCCTTGTTCCGACGTTGAACCAATCGTCCGGCGCCAGAAGATATTCGTTAAGCGCTGCGCCCGCTCTATTGCTGTAGGGTCGTATGTTTCCGTTATTGTCAGTTGCCCCGACGGCGATACCCCATCCACCTAACGCTGGTGCGAGCGCACCAACTGAGAAAGGACCCGGTGCACCGCTGTTCCCAGCGGCCATGATCAACATCTTCCCTGCACGAGCAACGTCTTGAAAAAACCGGGCTTCCTGCCAATCGAAGAAGTTCCCACCAGCACCGAGGCTGAGATTGATAATTCGTACTCTGGGGTCGTTCGCAGCAAACGCAACCCCATTTTGCATAATTGGAGTCGTTGTTCTGCCCGATGCATCCAGAACCTTTATAGGCAAAATCGCAAGATTGTTCCTTGCGTCCGTACTACCTTGGACCAGTAGCGAGTGTGCTGCTAACGTAGCGGCGACCACAGTACCGTGACCGTTGTCGTCGCTCGGATTGGCATCGCCGTTGACGAAATCATATCCTCCCGACATCATGAAACGCTCAAGACCGGAGATCAGGCTCGGGCTCACCCCGGTGTCAACCACAGCCACACCCGCTGCATCGACACGCAGGGAGAAAGCCAGAAGTCCCGCCAGAAGACTTCGGACGAGTTGGATCGCGCATCGGCTTTTCATTGTTCGCTCCTCGCTGGAAGTCTTGTGGCAACTCCATCAATAAAGGTGTTCCGCAGCAATGACTCAGGTCAAAAGAAGCTCTCTTTTCTGTATGCCGAGAGGCTAAGTTGATCCAGATCAGTATGGACGCCTTACAAAACAGCGCCGCCATGCCGCCCAACAAGCCAGATAGGCTTTCAAGGTGTCCTCAGCGGCATGCCGGAGCGGTCCCGGACGGCCTGCTGACACCCCGATTCCAAAGAACTTGGGCCTGATCGGGCGGACTTGCCGCACGCTCATTTCGGGCAATTTCAGTCTCGTCTGATTCATCTCATAGAAAGTCGCGGGCAACAATGTTGAACGATCATTGCAAATACAACGTATTGGAGCAGGCAGATGATGGAACGTACTGTTGCAATTGTGCTCGCTCTTCTGCTCGCAGGCTCTGCGACTCCAAGCACGAGACTGCCGGTTACGACCAACACCGATGTCAATGCTGCAAAGCGGACCGTGGCAACGACGAACTTGCCCACCCCGCGCTACGTAAACGACCACGACGCAATGCGTCGCATCGCACGCGTGACCGCTCGTTTGACTCCAGCGGCCAATTCCACCTGCCGGTATCTGGCCGAAGACGAGTGCCAGTGGGACGTTCAGTATTCTTCTGACTCCGAATTCAATGCGTATGCCTCTGGCGAGTCCGATAGCGTCATCAATAACGGCATCATCTCAGTGGCGCGCAATGATGACGAACTGGCGCTCGTAATTGCACATGAAATGTCGCATCACATAGCAGACCACCTCTCAAAAATGCAGCAGAACGCTGCTGTCGGTGCGTTGTTCATGGGCCTGCTCGGAGCCTATTCGGCGCGGAACAACTACTACAACCCACAGGCACGCCAACAAATGATTGAGGACAGCGTGAATCTCGGTGGGTGGCAGCTGACCCAGGGGCCGGCGCGCGCAGAAGACCGCCCCCACGAACCCATCGTCGGGGTGGATGCGCACACCGCGATGCCACTCTAGAGACCGTTGGCGAGTCCGAGCAGTCTGAACGACGGTCTCCGGGGGGGGCACGCCTTCTGACGAAAAGGGCGTTTATGCTCCCTGTACGGAGGCAGCACGAGAAACTGGCTCAGATCAGCGAGGATATTCATTTCCCACTTCCTGCCGATCCATCGGTTCCGGCGCCCTGATACCCTTGCGAACACTCACACAAAATCAGGTCCGACGTATCCAGTTGATTTCGGTGCCAAGACAATGCGAAAGAAACGAAATCCGTTGACTCAATACGATCACTCAACGGCATAATGACTACTCTGCGTCGCCGCGGTCCGACCGGTGATCGCTTTACCTCGGAATCACAGCTCGCTTTTGCTTCGGATCGCGGGATCCAAATCATCGTGATACGCAGTCTCGGTTGACGCGCCGATTATCGACCAGACAGGGAGCAAAAAGATGTCAAAACTGGTGGGTGGATGTTTATGTGGCAGTGTCCGCTACTCAAGCAAAGCGGACCCCGCTCTAACCGCGGTGTGCCACTGCAAGCATTGCCAAAAACAGACCGGCACGTCTTTCTCCATTCTTGTGGCCGTACCAAAGGGAAGCCTCAAGATCGAAGGTGAGAATCTTTTCGTCTTCCACGACGTGGGCGACAGTGGCCTATCTGTCGACCGTCATTTCTGCCGGAATTGCGGGTCGCCGATCTTCTCTGATGTCAAGGCTATGCCTGACCTGGATTTCATAAAGGCCGGCGCGCTTGACGATGCAAGTTGGTTACAGCCGCAGATGCACATCTGGTGTAGCCAAGCTCAGCCATGGGTCAACATCGAAGGTGACGTGCAAGAGTTTGACAACAATCCGCCCGCCGGCTGAAAGCCTTGTTCATGAAGAGTACAGGCAACAAATGTGGGCGGCGCTGCACGAATGTACGTCGTCACATGAAATCGGACCATTTGGACGATTTGCCCAGAGACATGCGCAGGGTCATCCCGCGTGCCGTTTCGGGTTCTCGATCCGCCGCTGCCTGAGGGTCTATCGAGAGGATCAGCCAGTCGCTGGAACTCGCCCCACGCCGGCCAGCCGGCCTGGCAGCAGTGTCGTACGATATCACCGAAACTCGATGCGACTATGAAGGTTGCGATATCTTCGCCGCGCGGCTCGGCATCGGAACCGCTCGAGCGGATGTCGGTGATCACCATCTGCGGGGGCGGCTGAGCACGCCTGTCTCCTTCCGGTCAATCCGATGAATGACTTCCGGTCCCTGTTCAAGGGCGCGTACCTGGCGGTGTTCCTGGCTGCGGTGACGGCCCATGTTGCTCTGGGATTGTTCGCGCCGGATCCCCAGGGGTACGTCTACGACCTGTATTCCTACGCCGTATCGCTGGTCTACGAAGAGGTGAGACTGCCCGGCCGGGATGATTGCTGGATATGCTATCACCCGCCGCTGTATCCCGTTGTGGGCGCCCTGCTGTACAAGCTGGTCTCGCTTCTTGGCGGCGAGCTGGCCGCACAGCAATTTGTGCTGTCGACGCTGGGCGTGGCGCTGTCACTGGTGATGTCGGTCTTCGGTTTCCAGCTCTACAGGCTATACGGAAATCACCCGCGGCTCCATCTGGTCCTGTGGGCGCTGCTGCTCTTCATCCCGGTGAAGTTCATCAGCGCCTTCGCCATCGAGGCCGACACCATGGCGGCCACCCTGATCGTGGCGGGCAGCTTTTTCTTCGCCCTGTATCTCAAGCAGGGGTTGGTGAAGCATCTGGTTGCGGCCGCAATCATCATCGCTCTGGCGGCGCTGGCCAAGTACACGGGCGTTGTGGTTGCTGTGTACTTCGGTCTGATTTTGCTGTGGCGGTATGGCAGGTCGCGTGAGCGCCAGGCACTTGGCCAGGGTCTGTTGTACGCGGTGCTGGTGTCGGCACTGGGCGGGTGGCTGTACGTGTCCAACATTCTCCACTACAACACGCCGTTCCCGGGCAACGGGGTCTGGACACAACCGAAGACGCACTGGGGCTACTACGACTACACGAGCTTCGGATTCGGCCGCATCGTCGGCACTTACTACCGCACCTCGCCGCCCGGGGGCAGAGGGCAGCTGTGGCGGTTTCCGCAGTACAACCAGCAGGTCATCACCTCCCTCTATGGCCAGTTGTGGACGGATTTCAGTTTTTTCAGCGTCAAGGGCCGGCATGGACTGGGAGAATTTCAGGACGTATTCACCGGCAAGTGGGTTCCCAAGCGCTTGCTGTGGTGGATCCTGATTGCGGGGACGGTGCCCGTGTTGCTGGCGGCATTCGGGTTCCTGATGCTGCTCCTGCAAAGACAGGCCGGGTTTGTGGTCGGGCTGTTCTTGATCTCGGTGGCCGTCTACGTGAACTGGTACAGCAGCTACAACATCTGGATGCTAAAGAGCAAGTACCTGCTGTTCCTTCTGCCGCTGTTGCTCGTGTTCATCGACAAGGCTGCGGACTGGGTGGGGCCACGGCCAACCACGTGGCTGGTCCTGCCCTCGGTGGTGTTGTCCGCCGTGTACTGTTTCGTATTCGCGGTGGGCTGACCGTGAACGACCTTCTCCGTGCTCTGCGATTCAAGCGCGACCCGGATCCTGCGTTCGAAGCAGGAGTCGTTGCATGGCCCAACCCCGTCGGGACACCCGGCCGGGATCGGTCAGAAGGGGTCACGCGGGGGCGAGATCGGGGCCGGGAAAAAGCCGCCCCTCTGGCCGACTCATCCCAGCGACGGCCGCCGCTACATCGCGGACGATCGGGACATTTCTCCCTGTTTGTATAACAAGTGTAACGGCGATAGCCGTCACGACTACTTTGGTGTAAGTATCGGTCGGTCTTTCTTGCCCCCCTTTTGCTTCCGCTCAATCCGCGCCGACGTGCCCTTCAACGGTATCGCGCAGCGCCTCACCTGCAGGAGTGGTCCCTTACTACACGGGTACGATACCGCAGTCGCACGGCCGCGTTCGTCAACGAGGATCATGTGGTGGTGACTCGTGGGTCTGGGCGGTGTCTCTCCGTCCCATACCCCCGAGAACCACGCCACGGGCCTCCGGGGACGTCACAGGGTTTTCCCTTCTTTATTACGGCGGATGGTCACAGCGCGGTAAATTGTTGGTCCACCGACGAAACCCGACTGTCCCCCGTCAACCCGATCCCGACAGAAGCGGGTGGTTGAATAAGAGAGTGTTCCGGGTCCATCGTAGAGCCTGGAGGGTATGCGATGAGACCGAAAGCACAGGGCAAGCCGGACAGCGCGGAGAGGCGAGCATCGCCGAGCTGTGCCGCAGGCAGGGAATCAACCAGAGCCTCGACGACCGATTCGGTATCCCCGGTACCGGACTTGACGGTCGACGGCTTTATGTGCCTCTACTTCTCTCTCGGCGCCCTCAGCCGTCAGGTGATGCCGCCTCGCTTCATCACCCAGCCGGGGATCGACGCCGGCGGCTCGCTCTCCGGGACCGGATTGGCGACCCGGTTGACGTAGCCTCAGATGATTGCCCCGTGACTTACTCTTGGTGAGATGGGCTATGCTCATGGCATCCGGGCTATAAACTGGAGGAACGACGTGCCGATAATCGAACGCGACCCATGGCGCACGCAGTACTTCGAGGACGTCGTCTGTCCGGATAGTGTCAGGATTCCTACCGATGACGAGCATGCCTACGAGTTCTATCCGCAGCATCGATGGATCTACAACAAGCTGCTCATCTGTGACACCCAGGGCATCACCGGGGCACCGCACGGCGTTCCGCCGCCGTCTTTTCCGATTTTCAGCAAGCCCATCTATAACATGCACGGTATGGGAGTCGGAGGACGCGTGATCCACTCGGAGGCGGAGCTCGCGGCAAACACGCATGCCGGTCACATGTGGATGGCGCTCGCCGACGGTGAGCACGTGAGCAGCGACGTCGTGGTCATCGGCGGCGAGGCGCAATGGTGGCGGCACAGCGTCGGAAAACCGCTCGGAGAAGGCGTGTTCGACTACTGGACCGTGCTCGCCGAGGAACGTCCCGCCATCGAGGAGTACTGCGGGAAATGGCTCCACGAGAACCTCAAGGGCTACACCGGCGCGGTCAATCTCGAGACCATCGGCGGGAGGATCATCGAGGTGCACCTGCGTTTCGCCGATCAGTGGCCCGATCTGTACGGTGACGGCTGGCTCGACGCCATCGTAGAGCTCTACGCCCGGCGTCGCTGGCGCTACCCGGACGCGGACAGGCGAGAGGGATACAGCGTGGTGCTGTTCGGCGCGCACGGCGTGCCCTATCGGCACCCGCCTGCCTCCCTCGTCGGAGAGATATGCGCGCGTGCGGACGTCTCGAGCGTGCAGATCACGTTTCGCGAGGACGTGCCGCCGGAACAGCACGCCATGCCGCCGGGAGGGTTTCGCCTGGCCATCGTAAACTGCTGGCGACTGGAAGCCGGGCTTCAGGCGCGCGAGGATCTGGCGCTCGCTTTCTGGTCGACCCAGGCGCTGGGAAAACGACGCCGCCTGCGCAGCACCCGGCTCCGACAGCGCTGAGTCGTCGTGGCGCCAACACTCCGCAAGCGACTACCGCAGCACGTTCGCGAAATAGAGAACGTTTTCATTCCGCTTGCAGACGGCAGCCGGCTGGCGGCGAGACTTTGGTTGCCGGAGAGCGCGGAAGCGAAGCCCGTGCCCGCAATTCTCGAGTATATCCCGTATCGCAAGCGCGACTTCATGCGGCTTCGCGACGAGCCCATGCACCGCTACTACGCGGGCCACGGTTACGCCGCGGTGCGTGTCGACGTGCGCGGTTCCGGTGACTCCGACGGAGTTCTCGAAGACGAGTACCTGCCGCAGGAGCAGCACGATGCGGTGGAAGTCATCGCATGGCTCGCAGCGCAGTCATGGTGCGACGGCAATGTCGGCATGACAGGGATCTCGTGGGGTGGCTTCAACGCTTTGCAGGTGGCGGCGCACCGGCCGCCGGCGCTCAGGGCGATCATTACGCTGTGTGCAAGTGACGATCGCTATGCCGACGATGCGCACTACATGGGCGGATGTCTGCTGAACGAGAATCAAATCTGGGGCACGGTGCTGTTCGCCATCAATGCGCTGCCCCCGGATCCCGCCATCGTCGGCGAGCGCTGGCGCGAAATGTGGATGCAGCGCCTCGAGAAAGACCGGCCGTTCCCCGCCCACTGGCTGCGCCACCAGCGGCGCGACGCTTATTGGAGGCAAGGATCGATTTGCGAGGACTTCTCCCGCATCCGGTGTCCGGTGTATGCCGTCGGCGGTTGGGCCGATGGTTACTCGAACGCCGTGCCGCGTCTGCTCGAGGGCCTCAACGTGCCCCGCAAGGGTCTCATCGGCCCGTGGTCGCACAATTTCCCGCACAACGGCGTACCCGGACCGGCCATCGGCTATCTGCAGGAGGCCCTCCGCTGGTGGGACCGATGGCTGAAGGATATCGACACGGGCATCATGAGCGAGCCAATGCTGCGCGTGTGGATGGAGGATTACGTTCCGCCCGAGCCCTTTCACGCTCAACGCGAAGGACGCTGGGTCGCCGAGCGCGCCTGGCCGAGCCCGCGCATCGCTCTGCGACGCTGGCATCTGGGCGGCGCGTCCGAGCTCGCCGACAGTCCCCGCGAGGCGGCTACGCTCGGCATCTCTTCGCCCCAGACCACCGGGCTTGCCGGCGGCGACTGGTGTGGGTTCGGTAACGAGGGCGAGGCACCGCTGGATCAGCGCGGCGACGACGGGCGCTCGCTGGTCTTCGACACCGACCCCCTGCCGGAGGACCTCGAGATTCTCGGCGCACCCGAGGTGACGCTGAGGCTCAGCGCCGACCGCCCGGTGGCCATGCTGGCGCTGCGTATGAACGATGTCGCCCCCGACGGCACCTCTGCGCGGGTGACCTTCGGCATCCTCAATCTCACCCATCGAATGAGCCACGAGCATCCCGAGCCGATGACGCCCGGTGAGCCTGTCACCGTCACGGTTCAGCTGAACAGCGTTGCACATCGCTTCCCGGCCGGCAACGCGCTCCGCCTCGCGATTTCGACCTGCTACTGGCCCATGGTGTGGCCACCGCCGGAGGCGGTCACGCTCGCGGTCGAGACCGCTGGAAGCAGCCTGAGCCTGCCAATTCGACCCACCGATCCCGATGACCAGGCGCTGCCCGCGTTTTCGCCCCCCGAGGCGGCGGTGTCAACTTCGCGGCGCACATCCCTGGCCCCGCCTCGTTTCGTGCGCTCCATCGAGCGGGACCTCACCACAAACGAAGTCAGTTACCGGCTGATCAGCGAAGGCGGCGATCTCGAGACGGCCGCGATCGCCAGAATCGAAGAGATCGATCTCGACCTCGCACACACCGTGGAACACCGCTTCCGCATCGATGAGCAGGATCCGCTCAAGGCGTGCACCGAGATCCTCGAGCACATGACGTTGCGCCGCACGGAGTGGGAGGTCCGGGTGAGCGCGCGCACCGAGCTTACCGCCAGCAGAGAGCACTTTCGCCTGCGTGCCCGGCTCACGGCCCACGAGGGTGGCGAGGAAGTGTTCCTCCGGGAATGGGATGAGCACATCGACCGCGATCTGATCTAGCCGCGCGATCAGGATTTGCCGAAACAGCGCCGCCTCGCGGCCTGGATGATGAGCCGCAGCAGCCCGCTGTGACGCTCGCCCATGAGCCCCGCCATGTGCGCGAGCTTGCCGTCCCAGCACCACGCGGGATTCGGATTGACCTCCATCAGCTTGATCGCGCCGTTGGCATCGGCCCGGAAGTCGAAACGCGCATAGTCGCGCAGGCCAAGACGCTCGAACAACAACTGGCACCACTCGCACACGCGCGCCTTCACGGACCCGTCGATACGCGCCTGCCGGAACCGGATATCGCTCCAGTAGGGAGACAACGGATCGGTCTTGGAGGAATAATCGAGCAGATGCGGCAGAGAAGGATCGAGTGCGCTGTAGTCAACCTCGAGCACCGGCAGGACGGTAAACCCGTCCGCGGGATTTCCAATGATTCCGACGCCGTACTCCTCGCCGTCCAGCAGTTCCTGGGCGACGAGACTCTCGTTCGGTAACCATGCGCGCAGCCGCTCGACGCAGGCCGCCGCCTCGCGCTCATCGTGAACGATGCTCTCGGCCGTGATACCGACGCTGCCATCGCCGCGATTGGGCTTGATGAACGCCGGAAACTCAAGACCCGAAAGTGGCTCTTCAGGGCGCAGAAAGCGCTCTCGGGGCACGGCGATACCGAGCGAGCGCGCCACGGCACATACCAGCGCCTTGTCGTAGCAGAGCCCCAGGGCCACGGGCCCCGTGCCGCTGTAGGGAATGCCCAGAATCTCGAGATAGGACGGGATGTGCAGCTCGAGCGCTGCCTGGTTACGGAACCCTGTGTCGCAGAAATTCAGGGCGAACGTCGGTCGGCGCGTGCGCAGGTCGTCGAGAAGGCGCGTGTGATCGTCGAGATACTCGAACCGATAATCGGCGATCTCCCCGAGCGCCGCTTTGAGCCGATCGATTTGCTCGAAATCATCCGGTGTATAACGGCCACCGGGTTTGCTCTCGTCCGGCAGCCGCGGGTCGCCCATCAGCACCGAGACAAGGGGCCGTGTCATGGTCTTCGATGGCCGGACCGACCCGAGTATCCTCGATACGCCGGCGCCGCCGCCCGCGCGCCCATGACCGTAAACACCATGGAAGATATCTTGGCTCGGATCGCGTTCGAACGCCAGTCCCCCACCCTCAGCGAGACGCGGTGGACGGCAAACCGTGCTGTCCAGGCAGCGTCATAAAAACCCATTACAATAGCCCCAGAAAACCGAGAAGCGGCCGTGGCCGCCACCGAGGACTCGAGATGACGACCGTTGCGCAATTCGAGATAGAGTTCACGCGGATCCTGGACGAAACCGGCCGTATCGTCGGTGATGTTCCCCAGTCCCTTACCGACCCGGAATCGCTCCTCTACCTCTACCGCCTGATGGCGCGCACGCGCGCATTCGATGCGAAAGCAATCGCGCTGCAGCGAACGGGGCAGCTCGGAACGTACGCGTCGTCGCTCGGCCAGGAAGCAATCGGCGCCAGCATCGGCACCGCGATGCTCGCAGACGATCTGCTGACCCCGACCTACCGGGAGCAGGCGGCACAGCTCGCCCGCGGCGTGGACATGAGCGAGCTGCTGATTTACTGGGGCGGCGACGAGCGCGGCAGCGATTTTCGGGGTCCCCGCGAAGATTTTCCGATCTGTGTCCCCATCGGCACCCAGTGCTGTCACGCCGTGGGTGCGGCCTATGCGTTCAAATATCGCAAGCAGCCGCGGGTGGTGGTGTGCATGCTCGGCGACGGCGCCACCTCCCGGGGTGATTTCTACGAATCCATGAATGTCGCGGGTGTCTGGAAGCTGCCGGTGGTGTTCGTGATCAACAACAACCAGTATGCCATCTCGGTGCCGCGGACCTCTCAGTGCATCGCCGAGACCCTGGCACAGAAATCCCTGGCCGCCGGATTCGAAGGCCTGCAGGTGGATGGCAACGACGTCTTTGCCGTGCGCTGGGCGGCCGAGCGTGCGCTCGCCAAGGCGCGTGCCGGCGAGGGACCCACGCTGATCGAGGCGCTCACCTATCGCATGCACGATCACACCACCGCCGATAGCGCCGCACGCTACCGCAGCGAGGAAGAGGTGGAGGCGATGCGCAAACGCGATCCCCTGGCGCGCACACGCATCTACCTCGAATCGAACGGTCTGTGGTCCGAAGACGACGAGCAACGCCTCCAGGAACAATGCGCCCAGGCGGTGGAAAAGGCGGTGCAAACCTATCAGGCGCTTGCGCCGGAAGGTCCCGAGGCGATGTTCGACTGGCTGTATGCCACCCTTCCGGCCCAGCTCCTCGCCCAGCGCGACGCGGCCATCGCGGCGGAGAAAAAAGATGGCTGAGGTGACGCTGGTCGAAGCCGTCAACCTGGCACTGGGCCGGGCCATGAGCGAAGACGAGGACGTCGTCGTCTACGGCGAGGACGTGGGCCTCAACGGCGGTGTCTTCCGGGCCACGGTGGGCCTGCAGGAGCGCTTCGGCGCCGAGCGCGTCATGGATACGCCGCTCTCGGAAACACTGATCGGCGGCATGGCCGTCGGCATGGCTGCCCAGGGGCTCAAGCCCGTGGCGGAGATCCAGTTCATGGGGTTCATCTACCCCGCCATCGACCAGCTGCTCAATCACGCATCGCGCATGCGAAACCGGACGCGCGGAAGACTCAGCTGTCCGATGGTGCTGCGCACGCCGCATGGCGGCGGCATTCACGCGCCGGAGCATCATTCCGAGGCCACCGAAACACTGCTCATCCACATTCCCGGGCTACGGGTCGTGATTCCCTCGTCGCCGGCACGCGCCTACGGCCTGCTGCTCGCCTCGATCCGCGACCCGGACCCGGTCGTGTTTCTCGAGCCGACGCGCATATACCGGCTCGCGCGCCAGGAGGTCGTGGACGACGGTGAGGCGCTGCCGCTCGACGTGTGCTTCACGCTGCGTGAAGGCGGCGACGTCACCCTGGTCACCTGGGGCGCCATGGTGCACGAGACCCTGGAGGCCGCGGATGCGTTGGCCGAGCAGGGCATCAGCGCCGAGGTCATCGACGCCGCCACCCTCAAGCCCCTCGACATAAACACCATTCTCGCGTCAGTGGAAAAGACCGGGCGCTGCGTGGTGGTGCACGAAGCGGCTCGCACCCTCGGACTCGGTGCGGAGATTGGCGCCGAGCTCGCCGAAAAGGGTTTGCTGTTTCTCATGGCGCCGGTCAAACGCGTCACCGGCTACGACACGGTGATACCGCTGCCGCGCTCCGAGATGCGTTACATGCCGAGCGTGCCGCGCATCGTCAAAGCGGTGCGCGAGTTGCTCGAGTTCGCGTAATCTGCGGGTAGATGAGGATATGGCTGAAGCAAAATCGACATCCAGGCGTTTCAATCTCCCCGATCTCGGGGAAGGCCTGCAGGAGGCCGAGATCGTCGAGTGGCACGTGGCGCCGGGCGATGAGGTAAAGGCCGACCAGTCACTGGTCTCGGTGGAGACCGACAAGGCCATCGTCGAGGTGCCGTCACCGCGCGCCGGCACCATCGCGAAGCTCGTCGGCAATCCCGGTGATATCGTCGCCGTGGGCAGCATTCTCGTCGAATTCACCGACGGCGAGGACACCGCGGCAGCGGCGAAGGCGGCGCGCACCACGGACGCCGGCACCGTCGTCGGGGCGGTCGAATCCAGCGACGAGGTGATCAGGGAGCGGGCCAGCACGGTCGGCGGCGCGGCTATCGGTGTCAAGGCAACCCCCGCGGTACGCGCGCTCGCGAAGCGCCTGGACGTGGACCTGGGGGTGGTGACGCCGAGCGGGCCGGACGGGCTCGTGACCGCCGCCGACGTCGAGCGCGTTGCCAAGATATTCGCGGAGCTCGGACCGCTCGAGCGCCTGCGCGGTCCGCGCCGCGCCATGGCACGCAACATGACCATGGCGCGCAACGAGGTCGTGCCGGTGACCGTGTGCGAGGACGCCGACGTGCACGAGTGGGAAAAAGGCGAGGACGTGACGCTGCGACTGATTCGCGCCATCGTCGCAGGCTGCCGGGCGGAGCCCGCCTTGAACGCGTGGTACGACACCCACGCGGTCGGTCGCCGTGTGCTCGAGAAAATCAATCTGGGAATCGCGGTCGACACCGAAGAGGGACTCTTCGTGCCGGTGCTGCACGACGTGGGCGGCCGCAGCGTCGACGATCTTCGCACAGGTTTCGAGCGACTCAAGGAAGACGTCAAGGCGCGCACCATCCCGCCCGAGGAGATGCGCGGTTACACCTTCACTTTGTCCAACTTCGGCAGCATCTTCGGACGTTACGCCAATCCCATCGTCCAGCCGCCGACGGTGGGAATCCTCGGTGCCGGCGCAACGCGCGACGAGGTGCGCGTCTACCAGGGCGCGGCGGCGATTCGACGCGTCATGCCGCTCTGCCTCACCTTCGATCACCGTGCCGTGACCGGAGGCGAGGCCGCGCGTTTTCTCAAAGCCGTGGTCGAGGATATCGAAAAAGCCCGATGAGCCGTCAGCGCACCCGCGGCATCACGACGCTCACGAGCGCCGTGCTGACGACGAAGGTGTAGAGCACCGTGCTGAGCGCCCGGTCGACACCACCGAGCATGCGCGTGGCGACATTGAACAGCGGGCGGAAGAACGCGCCCACAATCCTCACAAGTGACGCCCAGGGAAAATACATCCGTGCCCGGGCGAATCACCGTCGTTGCGCCCGCCATACTCCCGGCACCGCCGGTCAAAGCGCGAGACCGGGGTATAGGACGAATAGACGGCCCTTTTCGGGGGTTGCTCGAGTGCAGCGGTGTCATCAGTCGCGCGTCGCCTCGACCGCCCGCCGGTCTTGCGGATAGGCAGTGCGGCGCGACCGACCACCCCAACGCACCGACGCGGATCGTCAACTGCGCGCCGGGCGCACTTTCGTTCGCGGCTTTCACCCGCTCGCGCTTCAACTTCACCTCGCCGCCGACAACCACGGCCTGCTCCGGCTGCGCGTCCCGAAAAAACCGCACCGCCCAGAGGTGCCTGTCGAGACACACGCCGAATACCCAGGCACATAAAGGTCGGATTGCCAACCCAGTCGGTCAACCACTCAGAACACGGATACGGCGAAAAATTACAATGTCCTTGCGCTGTATCAACTTGCCGCCGCGCCGGAAGGCATATGGTTTTTCGCTTCTTGACAAGCCTGGAAGTGCGGTTTCAATGAAAACTCTTACCCCAGACTGCTCTGTGCAAGCGCGAGATCCTCCGCCGTCGCAGGAAACCCCGACGACGCTTCGTGATTGGGCGGGTAGTCGACGTCGCTGCCCGCACCCTCGGGGGCTTCTCTCAGCCACTCCACGCCCCCGTCGTGGTTGCTCGTTGCGAAGCGATCTACGCTCTTGAGGTGTATCGAATGGTTGACCCTCGATTAGCCGGCGATGAGTATTTTCATAGATGAAGCCTGTGTATCTGGCTCGAACCGTGGCAGAGGTATTGTCACCTTGGCCTGTCATTGGCACAGTGCCGGAATGGGCCAGCGCCAATCCCGATACCACGGTGACCGATTTCCGCGGGAGATCATCAGCTACGCGGCATGGCTGTATCACCGAGTACGCTCGGCTTCCGCGATATCGAACATCGACGCAGCGGTGCCGGAATGCTCAAGAGCGAGACTCTGACCCGCCCGACTGCTCCAACACAACTGACTGAACCATAGAGACTTTTTAGCGGCGGATTATCCGCCCACTTCACCGTGCGCCGATCATGATGCTCACGAGCCGGGGCTTCCGCCGAGGGATACCACATGCATCTAGATAGCTTCATGGTTTCCGCTGTGATCCTGCTGGCCGTGACTTCGCTGGCCGTGGCGCTCTTTCGCCATCTCGGTCTCGGTTCGATACTGGGATTGCTCGCCGCCGGCATAGTGGTCGGTCCGCATTCTCCCGGTCCCTACGTGACGGCGCACGTCGAAGACATGCGGCAGTTCACGGAGCTAGGCATCGTCTTGCTGCTATTCGTGATCGGCCTAGAGATGAAGCCGAGTCGCCTGTGGTCGATGCGCCGGGACATGTTCGGTCTTGGCTCGCTGCAGATCCTGCTGACCAGCATCGCCCTGACGGCTTACCTGTCCATGGGCCTTGAGTCCCTCGCGACAGCGCTGCTCATCGGGCTCACCCTGTCGCTCTCGTCGACGGCATTCGTGATGCAGCTGTTGCAGGAACGCGGCGAGCTCGCCAGCAAGCACGGCACGGGCACCTTCGCGATCCTGCTTATGCAGGACCTCGCCGTGGTGCCGCTGCTGGCTCTCGTGCCGCTGCTCTCCGAGACCGCCGCGATCTCAGTCGGCATCCCGCTCTGGGAACAGCTGCTCATCCTCGGCGGGATGTTCGCCCTGCTCGCAGTGTTCGGTCTTCTCGTGGTTCCGTACGCGCTCGAGTGGCTCGCGCGCCACGACAACCGCGAGGCCTTTTTGCTTGTGGTGCTGACGGCGGTCTTCCTCGCGGCGTGGGTGATGCACCAGGCCGGGCTCTCCATGGCGCTGGGCGCCTTCGCCATGGGTCTGCTGCTTTCCGGGTCCCGCTACTACATGCAGATTCGTGCTCTCGTCGAGCCCTATCGAGGGCTGCTGATGAGCCTGTTCTTCGTCGCCGTGGGCATGTCGATCGATCTCAGCGAGCTTATCCAGCGCCCCGCGGACTTCGTCGTTCACACGCTGGTCCTGGTCGGCATCAAGCTGCTGGTACTGCTGCCCCTGGCCTTGGTATTCGGCTATTCGCGGCGCGACTCCCTTCGCATCGCGTTCTCGCTTGCCCAGGCCGGCGAATTCGGATTCGTCCTCTTCGGATCCGCGCTGATTCTGGGTGTGATAGATCAGTCGATCTTTGTCATGGCCGTCGGTGTGATTTCGCTCAGCATGCTTACCACACCATTGCTCATGCGTCTCGGTAACTGGCTGGCCGAAAGATCAACGCCTCCGGTGAGCGATTCGGATTTGCCGGACAGTTCCCTCGAGCTGGCGGCCCAGAGCGTACTGATCGGCGGTTACGGGCGCGTGGGACACACCGTGGCGACTCTGCTGCAGAGCAGCGGGATACCCTTCGTTGCTTTCGATACAGACCCGACGCGCGTAGCACTCGGCAAGGCAGCCGGCAAGCCGGTACTCTACGGCGACATCTCCGACCCCGAACTGCTGGCTGCGGTGCACGCGGAACGGGCTTCTTTGGTCGTCATTACCGTCGATAGTCCCAGCACCGCATTGCGTGCGGTCTCTCTGCTCCGGGACTACTACGGAAGCGTGCCGGTCATAGCTCGGGCCCGTGATCTCGAAGCGAGCGCAAAGCTTCTCGAAGCCGGAGCGACCGAGGCCCACCCGGAAGCCATGGAAGCCAGCCTGCGTCTCGGGGCCATGGCCCTGCAGATGATCGGAGCCCCCGCCGAGAATGTCGACATGCTGGTACAAGGCGTTCGAGAAGAGAACTACGAACTCCTGGTCGAGGGTCGGCACGACAAGCGAGCGTACCAGTAACGTCGTCATTCGCCTGCCGGTACCCCCTGGTAGACGACGTTACGCGGCGCCCACGAGAAGCTTCTGAACTTTTTTATCCAGCGGCTCATCCATCTCTTTCACGCGAGCTACGCTCATCTTGAACTTGCAGTTGCCACTGATCTGATCGACTACGCGTGCCGCCGAGGAATCCAAAGGTCGACGCATATCCAGCATCTCGGCGTACAGTCTGCCTTTCCAAACGACCGTGTTGACGATGCCCGCGACCACCACGGAGTGCCCATAGGGTCCCACCAAGGGAGACCATCGCGATCTACGGCACGTACACGCCTGTCTCGCCGTGCCGGGACCGGGGAGAACTGTCCCGAGCTCGGATAGGGCGAATAATTGCGATGTCCTTGCGCTGTATCAACTTGCCGCCGCGCCGGAAGGCATATCGTTTCTCGCTCCTTGACAAGACTGCAAGGGAGGTTTCAATGGAAACTCATACCCCAGACTACTCTGTGCAAGTCCAGGGAGTCGAAGGCTTTTGTCCCGCCGGCGAGGTCTACGCGAAACAGCAAATCGAAAAGAAAACCATTCCGGTTCTGTCCTGTGAAGGGCCCTGCATCCGGGGGGAGATCGCAAGGCTCGCGGCCAATTTCGTAGCGCAGGCCGTACCCTCGCTTGCGCGCGCATGCCACGCCGAGACTTTCTTCGTGCCGCATTCGTCGATGGCACGGTGGGTCAAGGAGGCTGAGCGCAGCGTCATGATCGACGGCTGTTTTCTGAACTGTCATGGACGAGTTCTCACAGGACTGATTGGCGCTGACAAGTTGATCCAGTTCGACGCGCTGCCGTTCTACAAAAAATACACCGATATCTTTCTCATGGACGATGTGCCGGAGGAAGAGCGAAAGGCCGTAGCCCGGAAAGTGGCGGACAGGATCATTGCCAAGTTGAAGGAAGACCGTGCTTTGATGGCGGCCGCCGCATAGCGCCGCAGCCATTCGCTGGGGGTGACGCCATGTACGTTTTCTTCAGCTTGATTCCAGCCACCTTCCTGGTCGTCGTCGGATATTTTGTGCTCTTTTCGTCCACCAAAGCCGCGGGGGCGGTCAAAACGTTCGGTCAGATTCTGGCCATCTGGCTGTTCATCCTCGCGGCGATCTTTCCAGTGGCGGGAACCTATGCAACGTACGCAGGTTTTGCTTCGATAGGCGAAATGATGCGGTCAATGCACGTGGAGGGAGCCCCTAAATTCGAATGACGCAGTGAGTCATGCTCGGAAACGCGATTCGGCAACGGACGGAGACCGGGAGGCCCGGCAACATGCCGTCTCCGGAGCACATGGCAATGTGCCCGATGGCAAAGATCTGGATCCGCGCGGGGATGAGGAAGAAGCCCTTATTGCGGATTTGCTCCGATGGTCGCGGGCATCTTGCTTATCGGCGTTGGAATGCGGGTTCTCGTGGAACCCACAATTATCGCGTGGTTGGCGGGCGCCGCGCTTCAGTCCCGTTCGCAATCACGCTGCTGATGATGACCGGGCTCATTCACAGGTCGGGCGCCCAGCGGCACGGCAAGTGATCGAAGGAAGGAGCGACACCGCAGGCAAGCGTTCAGGGCAACGCAAAGGAGCGAACCATGAAAGCAAACGTCGGAACAGTGGATCGCGTGATCCGGATCGTGGCGGGACTCGCCCTATTGAGCCTCCTTTTCGTTCTGGAAGACAACACGCGCTGGTGGGGCCTGGTGGGACTGCCGCTGTCGGTGACCGGATTGGTCGGCTGGTGCGCAGGGTACCTGCCCTTCGGGATCGACACGCGCGGCAGTGGACACCGTACACCCGGAGCGGCGCAACCTTAGGGTCAGTCGGGACACTGAAGCCTCACCTGAGGGGCACCGGGGCCGGGGCGAAATCACGCGTGCCCAGCACGGGGCAGATGAAAACGAACCCGGAGTCCTGACACCGATGCCGCGCCACCTGAAGGACCGGGATATTCCTACGGATATTGCCGGGGTTCGCTCCGCCCGGCGACGACCGATACGCGCGACAGCACCCACGGTTGCTCGTACCCGGGGTTGTGGCTATCGAAACACAACCACCCTGCGAATAGGCGCATGCGCATCAACACCTTTCGCCAGCGATCAGCGACCGATTCGAGCCCCTTGCTGATTATTCCGAGGCCGACCCAACGCCGGTCATTTCGCCACCACTTTGACGTCGTCGACGTTGGCGTCCTCATTGCTTCGAGACATCCTGCCTCTGAAGCGAATGTACAGTTGCTGCCACCCAGCGGTGGCCAGGTCGACCTGCACGGCGTGCCAGGTGTTCTCCGCGTCCTGGTTGCCCCGCAGAATCGCCTTCTGCTCCCAATTTGAATTGTCGGGGCTGACATCGAACGCAAGGTACTCTCCCGTGTCCAGTCCACTTTCGATATACCAGGAGAACGTGGCAGTGGCGCTGCTGCGGCCCTGCAGATCGATCGCAATGGAGGTCAGAGTCGCGTCCGCGGCCGCACCGTCGACTTCCGCCGAGAAGCTGCCCTGCGTCGACCGCTGCGTGGAATCGAACCAGTCCTGTTGGCCGTCCTCTATCCACCGACCGCCCCATTCTCCGTTCTCGAAGCCGCCGTAGAAGAGCTCGACCTCAGACCCGTCCGTCACTTGGACTTCTGCGCCGCTCGCCGGCGACCATTCCGATCCATCCCAGACACGCAGTTCGGCGATGTATAGACCGGGCGCAGCGTAACTGTGTTTCGGAGCCACACCCGTGCCTGTCCCCCCGTCTCCGAAAACCCACTCATAGGTCAAGGGGTCATTGTCGACGTCGTACGAACCGCTCCCATCAAACTCAATCTCACTGCCCATCGCTCCGGCGTAAGGACCGCCCGCGTCCGCCACCGGGGGATCGTTGACTGGGGTGATGGATGCAGTGGCTTGATCCGGGGCGGAGTCTACCGTGCCGTCGTTGACGACGAGGGTCACCGTATACGAACCCCCGGCCGCATACGTATGCTCGACAGACACGCCGCTGCCCGTATTGCCGTCGCCGAAATCCCATGCGTAGGTCAGCGTGTCACCGTCATTATCGCTCGACGCCGAACCATTCAAAGTGACGGGCTGATCTTCGGTTCCGCTATACTGCCCCCCGGCGTCAGCAACCGGCGCCGTGTTCGGCGCACTCGTATAATTGAGCGCCGCGGCCGCATCGATCAGCCCCCAACCGTGCTCTTCATCGTAATCGGATGCCCCGAGATCTGTCGCGGTGCTCTGCAGGGCAACTCGTACGTCCGCCGGGGTCGTCGCAACGCCACTCCCCAGCAGCAGGGCTGCCACGCCACTGACATGCGGCGTCGCCATCGAGGTTCCCTGCCAGAACCAGTAACGCCAATCGTTGGGGTTGTTTCCGAACGTTTGCTGCAGAACACCGTCTCCGTAGCCGTCATTGTTTTGATCGACGGTAACGTCGCCGCCTGGCGCAACCACATCCAACCCGGCACCGTAGTTCGAATAGTACGAACGCCTCTTGTCAAATCTCGTCGCGCCGACCGCGATGCAGCACGAGTCATAGGCGGCTGGATAGATGATCTGAGCCGCGCCGTCGTTGCCTGCGGCACACACCAGCGTTACGCCTCTGTCATGCGCGTATTCGCAAGCGTTCCGCAGCGTTTGCGAGGCTCCACCCCCGAGGCTCAGATTGATGACATCTGCGCCGTTGTCGGCGGCATACTGTATGCCGTCCGCCACCGTCGAGGCATAGCCCGAACCGTTCGCATCGAGCACCTTGACCGGCATTACCGCACCGTTGAAGGCAATTCCCGCAACGCCGATCCCATTGTTCGTGCTCTGAGCTACCGTTCCTGTTACGTGCGTCCCATGCCCATTGTCGTCATTGGGGTGCGAGTCGTTGTTGACAAAATCGTAGCCCGGGACGAAGTTGGTTTGTGCCAGGTCCGGCGCCCGGGAGTAAATGGAGTAATTCTCATAGGCCACGCCCGTGTCGACCACTGCGACCACGACATAGAATGCCCCGGTCGTTACATCCCACGCATCTTCCATGTTGATCCCACCCTGCGCCACAGAATCAAAATGCCACTGATATCCATAGAACGGGTCGGTGGGAACCATGGTCGTTCGCACGACCGGATCGCGCTCGGCATACTCCACACCGCGCTGCTGCCGATAGAGCTGGACCAGCTGGTCAGGAGTCTTGGACGGGGGGACCGTCAATCTTTCGAAGCCGATATGAGGGCTCGTGTAGAGTCGCGTCGCACCGAAACGCCGGTGCAGTTCGTCAGCACGAGATCTGCTGACGCCGCGCTCGAATTTCACGATGATCGTATCGGAAGAGTACTCACGGACGCCCGTTATCCGGGTCGATTCCGGTTCCTTGACGAATATCTGTTGCTGGGCCCTGCCCGGATGGCTCCATAACAGGGTCGACAACAGTATCACCCACAGGAAAACGCCAACGCGCGTCTTCATGGCCTACCCCCTCCGTCAATTTTCTTAGTGAAATAAGCTTTTAGTTATTTTATTGTGTAACTATTTTGTCAAATAATTATTTTACGTCATCGCGATACTGTCTTTTTTCTTATTGCGGGAAATTACCACAGGCTCATCGCGAGCACAACTCTCGCCGATCCCACCGCCATCGACCGTGCGATGCACAATCAGGTGGGACAGCTGCGAGCTTTCGCTGAAATTGATCACATCACGTATCTGTACTTCTTCGATGTCATGGAGCGCTCGAGCAACTCGCCGGGCAGCCACGGCACGCGCCGATCTATTCCATGGCCCGCGCCGCCGAAGGTTGCGCCGTGATCGCGCACAACGCGATGGCCGATTCGGTGCATGGCGCCGGGCATTGGTTTCGACCATGACCGGTGCCGTAGGCGAACGGCATCCCCGGCGAGAGTGGGTCCGGCGTTGCACTGGGGCAGCGGGCCGGGCACGGGCATGCGCGGGGGCGACCCCGCGCGCGGTGTCAGGGTGCGCCGGGGTTGATCTCGGTCAATCGAAGCGCGTGCGTGCGGATCCACTATCTCCAACGGCCGGGTAAGATGGCCGTCATCGTGGCCGCCGGATAAACGCGGCACCACCGCAGACCCGTCATGCTCGAAGAATTCAGCGCAACACGGATCGCCGCCGACGGGGCGCAGATTTATCTGCGGCACGGCGGAACGGGCCCGCCGCTGCTGCTGCTGCACGGCTTTCCGCAGACGCATCATGCGTGGCATGCCGTCGCGCCGACGCTGGCCCGGCACTTCACTCTGGTGATGCCCGATTTGCGGGGTTACGGGCAGAGCACCGGCCCCCCGCCGGATCCCGGTCACGAACACTATGCAAAACGCACGATGTCCGCCGACATGGTGGCGGTCATGGAGCGTCTCGGCTATCCGCGTTTTATGCTGGCCGGCCACGATCGCGGCGCGCGCGTGGGCTATCGCCTGGCGCTGGATCATCCTGAGCGTGTGCGGCGACTCGCCGTGCTCGACATCGTCCCCACGCTGGAAGTCTGGGAGGCCTTGCGCATGGGCTCCGCGCTCAGCAGCTACCACTGGGTCTTTCTGGCTCAGCCTGCGCCGCTGCCCGAGCGGCTCATCGGCGCCGACCCGGCCTTCTACGTGCGCCACCTGCTCGAGCGGTGGGCAGGCCGGCCGGACGCACTCGATCGCGAGGCCGTGGCCCGGTACGTCGACGCCTTCGCCAACCCGGCCGTCATTGCGGCCGCCTGTGAGGACTACCGCGCGGGCGCCGGCGTGGACGTCGAGCACGACCGCCTCGATCGCGAGGCGGGACGCCGTATCGGCTGCCCGACTCTGCTCGTATGGGCCACCCGGTACCTGTCCGCGAAGGTGCGCGCCCCCCTCGACACCTGGCGCAACTGGGCCGACGACGTCAGCGAGATCGCGCTGGACTGCGGCCACTTCGTGGCCGAGGAGAAGGCCAACGAGTGCGCCGCCGCGCTGACACGTTTTTTCGGCGAGCCGTGACAGGGAGACGGCGACCCTCTTCGTAACAATGCTGACGCATGTCAAGGAAATCCTGGGCCGGCCGGCGTAGATTTATTTTAGTGATTTGGCCCCGTTGACCGAGCAGCGATGAGCAGCGAAGCAGGCCACAAAGGCATTTCGCGCACCGCGAGCGGCGCCAAGAATTCCGATGGCGGTGCGGACGCCTGCGGGCTCGAAGTTCTGCTCGCTGATCCACGGACATGGCAGTCCGCGGCCGACGAGCCGGCGCCCGCGCCGGGCGCTGCTTCTTCCGCCGACACGCTGTCATTGACAAACGGCTCGCGCGTTGGCGTCATCGGCGGCGGTCCGGCGGGATCGCTCTTCAGCTACTTCCTTCTCAAGACCCTCGCGCTCGTCGATACCGATATCACGCTGGACATCTACGAGCCGCGGCGCTTCGAGCACCGCGGGCCCGCCGGCTGCAACCACTGCGGCGGCATCATCTCGGAATCGCTCGTGCAGCTGCTGGCGACGGAAGGCATACTGCTGCCGGGCGAGGTCGTCCAGCGGGGCATCGACTCGTACATGCTGCACATGGACGTAGGCAGCGTGCAGATCGATACACCCCTGCACGAGAAGCGTATCGCGGCGGTGTACCGCGGCAACGGACCGCGCGAGTCGTCGCCGAGCATGGCGGTGGGTTTCGATCGCTACCTGCTCGACCTCGCAGAGCGCGAGGGCGCGACTGTCCGCCAGCAGCTCGTCACCGACGTCAAGTGGGTGGAGGGGCGCCCGTGCGTAGCCTGCGCCGACGGCTCACGAGCCACGTACGATCTCCTGGTCGTAGCCTCCGGCGTCAACAGTCAAATCATGCATGTCATCGAAACCCTGGGCCTGGGGTATCGCCCGCCGCGGGCAGCAAAGACTTTCATCGCGGAGCTCGACATGGGGCGGGCGGCGATAGAGCGCTATCTGGGGACCTCGATGCACGTCTTCCTGCTCGATCTCCCCCGGCTCGAGTTCGCGGCGCTGATCCCCAAGGGCGACTATGTCACTGTCTGCATGCTGGGACACGACATCGACGAAGAGCTTGTGAACGCGTTTCTCAATTCCCCGCAGGTCCGCAGCTGCTTCCCCGGCAGCGCGGTGCCCCGCAGCGTGTGTCACTGCTTCCCGCGCATCAACGTCGGCTGCGCGCGCAAACCGTTCGCGGATCGTATCGCTTTCATCGGCGACAGCGGCGCCGCCCGACTCTATAAGGACGGCATCGGAGCGGCTTACCGCACCGCCAAGGCGGCGGCCATGACCGCTGCGCTGCACGGCATCTCCGCGCAGGCGTTCGCGCGTCATTACTGGCCCGCCTGCCGGGCGATCACCCGGGACAATCTCATCGGAACGTTCGTCTTCGCCGTCTGCCATCTCATCCAGAGGCTGCGCTTTTCCCGGCATGCCGTGCTGCGAATGACGTCGCTCGAGCAGACGAAGCCTGGCGGCCAGCGGCACATGAGCAGCGTGCTGTGGGACGTGTTTACGGGCAGCGCGCCGTATCGCGAGGTGTTGATCCGCACGTTGCATCCGACGTTCATCGGCGGACTGCTCTGGAACCTGATCGCAGGCAACATGCCCAGAGCGCAGGCTCAGAAGCACCAGACGTCGACATGACGACGCAGCTGCTGGGCAGGACATACCGACCGGGTGAGATCATCGTCCATCAGGGCGATGCCGGCGACTGCATGTACGTCATTCAAGACGGCGACGTCGAGGTATTGAAGGAGGAAGACGGAACCGAGACGTTGGTGGACACAATGCACACCGGTGACATCTTCGGCGAGATGGCCCTCATCGAGCATACGGTGAGGTCTTCGACGGTGCGTGCGACATCGACCGTGCGCGTGCTGACCATCGACAAGAAGACTTTTTTCCGGCGGGTCCAGGAAGACCCCTCGCTGGCGCTGAGCGTGCTCAAGGCCATGTCGCAGCGTATTCGCAACCTGGACGTGGAGCTGGCCGAGCTCAAGCGGACGCAGTCGGCATGTGCCGGGCTGCCGCCGACGCCATCGGGGTAGCAGTCGCATCGAGCAGGTTGCCAACATGAGCAGCCCCCGAGCAAAAGACCCCCACGTCGCCGCCGGCGACGGCGGGTTCCGCTTCGAGCCGATCCGCCCGGAGCAGCTCGACAAGCTGCCGCCCTGCCGGGCGAACTGTCCCAGCGGAACGAACATTCGCGACTGGATCGCCATCGTCGCCCAGAGCGAGCGCACCGGTCTCGGCAAGCACGAAGCCTACGCGCGCGCCTGGCGGGCCATTGTCGAATTCAACCCATTCCCGGCCACCATGGGACGCATCTGTCCGCACCCCTGCGAGCTCGACTGCAACCGAAAGGACAAGGACGGCGCGGTGGCGGTAAACGCCCTGGAACGCTTCATCGGCGACTGGGGGATCGCGCAGGGCCTCACCCTTGCCGTGCTGGAGCGGGACTCCAAGCCCGAATCGGTTGGCGTGATCGGCGCGGGTCCCGCCGGTCTGTCTTTTGCTTACCAAATGGCGCGCCGCGGTTACGCCGTCGCCGTGTACGATCACCATGCCGCACCCGGCGGGATGCTGCGCTACGGGGTACCCGCCTACCGGCTGCCCCGAGAGGTGCTGGCCGCAGAGATCAACCGCATCGCCAAGCTCGGCGTGCAGTTTCACATGCAGACCCGCGTGGGCACGGATATTTCGCTCGACGAACTGCAGTCGCGCCACGCCCTGCTCTTCATCGGTCTGGGGGCGCAGGCGGGACGCCATCTCGGTGTGGCCGGAGAGGCAGGCGCCGGAATGTTTACCGGCAGCGACTTCCTCGAACGCCACAACGGCGGTGAAGACATCGACCTCGGCACGAACGTCATCGTGGTCGGCGGCGGCAACACTGCTGTCGACGTGGCGCGCGTTGCGCGCCGCAAAGGAGCCGAGGTGACTCTGCTCTACCGCCGCACGCGTGCGGAAATGCCCGCCATCGACACCGAAGTCGACGAGGCGATCGAGGAAGGCGTGCGCATCGAGTATCTGGCGTCGCCCGTCGCCATTGTGCGCAGCGACTCGGGCCAGCTGACCGGCGTCAGGGTCCAGCGTATGCGGCTGGGCACTCCCGACGCATCCGGACGGCCGCAACCGGTCGCCGTCGAAGGCGACGTCTACACCGTGCTCGCCTCGAGCGTGGTGACGGCCGTCTCCCAGGAGCCCGACTGGTCCTCACTCGAGGCACTGAATCCCCGCGGCGGCTGGTTGACGTCGGGCGGGCCCGAGGACGCTGCGGCAGTGGCCGGCGGCGACGTCACCGGACTGAACATCGCGAGCCACGCCATCGCGCAGGGTCGCGCAGCGGCCGAGCGGGCCCACGCGCGGCTGCGCGGAACCCCCGCGCCCGCCGCCCGCGGCGACCACACGGCGATCGGTCCGCAGCAGGTCAGGACCGACCTCTATGCGCAGAGCCCTCGCCTCACCGTGCCCTCACTCGACGTGGCTCAACGGCTGGACGATCCGGCGCGGGAGATCGCCGAGACTATCTCGGAGCAGGCGTTTCAGCAGGAGGCCGGGCGATGTCTGTCGTGCGGTTCTTGCTTCGGTTGCGGGAACTGCTGGATGTACTGCAACGCGCACGGATTCGTGCGCCTGGATTCACCCGAGCCCGGGCGTTACTTCGCGCTTTCTCTGGACCTGTGCGAAGGGTGTGGCAAGTGCATCGAGGTGTGCCCCTGCGGCTACCTCGGTGCGCTGTGCGAGCGCGCGGACACAACGACCTAGAGCTTGCGCTCATCTGCAAGCCCTGCGCCGCGTTGCCGACGACGCCCGGCCGACGGCGGCTCTCACCGGGTTGCTGCCGATCCGATCCGAGCGTGCGAGCGTCGGGCCGAGTACGTCTGCGGCTCGACCGCATACCCCCCGGTCGGGTGGCGGCGACCGCCCACCAGGCGAATAACGCCTTAAATTAAATTGATCCCGATCAAGGAGCAACCGGCTTCCCATGCGGTACACAGGATCTCAGGAGCGCTGACCGCGTTCGGCCCCGGGAAAAGACGGAACGGCTCGGCATCATCAAAAAACAACGCGCAGTTGCCCCAGAACAGTGAAACGGCTTTGGCGATGGTTGCGGTCCCCAAACGCCCGGTGGTCGGCCGGCGCACTGCTGATCGCGGGCAGTGTCGGAGGCATCGTCTTCTGGACCGGCTTCAACACCGTGATGGAGTACTCGGACTCTATCGAGTTCTGCACCGGGTGTCACGGTCTGACCTGGGCCGCCGAAGAGTACCGTCAGTCTCACCATTACCAGAATCCGAGCGGCGTACGCGCCGCCTGTCACGACTGCCATGTGCCCAAGCCGTGGTTCCGCAAGGTCGCCCGCAAGGTCCGGGCAACACTCGTCGAGGTCCCTGCCACCCTCTTAGGCACTATCAACACCAGGGAGAAATTCGAAGCCAAGCGGCTCGAACTCGCCGAACGGGTGTGGGACGAGATGAAGCGCAACGACTCGCTCGAATGCCGTAACTGCCACACCCGGAGCGCCATGCTGCTTGCCGATCAGAAACCGCGCTCACGCAGCGAGCACGAGGACGCCGCCCGAACCGGTCAGACTTGCATCGACTGCCACAAGGGCATCGCGCACACCAAGCCCAAGACCGAAGAAGAGGGGAAACAGGAGGACTCCTTTCAGCTATGAAGACTCCGTTGCGCTCGCGCCCGGGAAGACCCGTGCCATGAACCGGCGCGGCAGCATCTCATACCGCAACGGCCTCGCGCCGCTGCTTCTCGCTGTCGGCCTCTCGAGCCCGCTGTGTGCGACGGCCGTCGAATGGGCCAACGTCGAAGCCCGTGAACTGCTGCTCTTCTACCCGGGCCAGGCCTCATGGGAATGGGCGTTGACCCAGAACGATCACAGCGGCAACGAGAAGTTTCGCGCCGGCAAGAACTGCAAGGCATGCCACGACGGGGAGCAGCAGGAGATGGGTGCCAGGATCGCCAGCGGCGAGAAGCTCGAGCCTGACCCCCTCGCCGGCAAGCCCGGGACGCTGCCGGTCAGCATTCAGACCGCCAGCGACGCCGATCGCCTCTATGTCAGATTCCAGTGGCAGAGCCCGGCGCCGACCGGCACGCGCATGGATGCCGACAACGCTGCTCGGATCGCCGTGATGCTGGGCGACGACACGGTAAAGGAGGCGGCGCGCGCCGGTTGCTGGGGCTCGTGTCACGACGACCTTACCGGCATGGCGAGTGCATCGCGCGACAGCACGATGACCAAATACCTGGCGGCGTCGCGCACCAAGGTGACGCGACAGGGCGGCGGTGAGAACTACAAGTCCGGCGCGGAGCTGCAGTCACTGATCGACAAGGGCGCCTACCTCGAGTACTGGCAGGCCAAACTCAATCCCGGCGCCCCGCCGAAGGCGGGCAGCGGTTACGTTCTCGACAAGCGGCGCGCGGACGCCGAACCCATCGTCGCGGCCACCGCCGTTGCCGAGGGCGGCCAATGGACCGTGGTCCTGAGCCGACCGCTCGAGGCCGGTAGCAAGACGCACAAGGATCTGGTGCCCGGCAAGATCTACCACGTCGGTTTCGCCGTCCACGAAGATTACGCCGACCACCGCTTTCATTACGTCTCGCTCGAGTACACGTTGTCCCTCGACCAGTCGGCAGCGGATTTCGTGGCCAAGAAACAATGACCGAGCGCGACAAAGATTACGGGCAGGCGCGCCGCCTGCCGCCGGGTGATGCACTCGACCTGCGGGTTGCAGCGCACGCGGAGGTAACCATGTCGAGTCCCGTGTTCAAAACGTCTTCGTTCCCGGCCCTGCTGGCGCTCGCGGTCGCGCTGTACTTCTCCGGCGCCTTCGTCTCGGCCGGCGCGCAGGACCGGGCGTCGGCGGCCGAGGCGAGCCGCGTGTGCACCAAGTGCCACGACGAGAGCGAAGAGGAGCCGGTGCTGGCGATTTACAAGTCCAAGCACGCGCTCATGGCGGATTGGCGCACGCCGTTTGCCGACCAGGGCTGCGTTACCTGCCACGGCCCGAGCGAAGCGCATCTCGAAAAACCCGCGGAGGGCGAGCAACGCGCGGCGCCGGACGTCTCCTTCGCCGAGCACGCGCGCACACCGGCGACACGCCAGAACGAGGTCTGCATGTCGTGCCACGAACGCGGCCTGCAGATGCACTGGAAAGGCAGTCCGCACGAGTTTCAGGGGCTGTCCTGCAGCTCCTGTCACGCGGTGCACGTGGGCGAGGATCCGATGCTGGTGAAGCGCACCCAGCCGGAAGCCTGTTACAAGTGCCACAAGGAGCTGCGCGCCCAGACCTATCGCCCTTCGCGGCATCCGCTTCGCGAAGGCAAGATGACGTGCAGCAGCTGCCACAATCCGCACGGCTCGACGGGACCGAAGCAGCTCGCCAAGAATTCCGTCAACGAGACCTGCTACACCTGCCACTACGAGAAGCGCGGACCGTTTCTCTGGGAGCACGCTCCCGTGCGCGACGACTGCTCGAACTGTCACACGCCGCACGGCTCTATTCATCCGGCGATGCTGAAGAATCGGGCGCCGTGGCTGTGCCAGCAGTGTCATCTGGCCAACTTCCACCCGAGCACCGCCTACAGCGGCACGGGACTACCGCCTCTCGGGGCCGCGCAGCAGCTGCTGGCCAAGAACTGCCTTAACTGCCACACCATGGTGCACGGGACAAATCATCCTTCCGGCCCACGCCTGACCCGGTAACCGAATGCGAAACCCATTTGCACTCCACATTACCGATGAGGTGTCGCAATGAACGCCAGTCGAGTCGAACACCGAAACACCCGGCGCCGGCTGCCCCTGCTGAGCCAGGCGGTGGCCATCGCCTGCCTGCTGCCCGCCGTAGCCTCCGCGCAGTTCACGCTGGACGAAGAGCCCGCAAAGCCCCCGGCGGACGCCGAAGACGTGCGCGAACTGACCGAGGTGCGCAGCCGGGTCGAGGTCGGCGTCGGCCACGTCAGCGAGGACTCGTTCATGTTCGGCCGCTACTCGGGTTTGAATGAAGAAGGAGCGTACCTCGACCTCAACTTGGACATCCGCAAATGGGGTCCCTACGACGGCGACAGCACGCAGTACTCACGCTTCCAGGGCGAGAATCTCGGCCTCGACTCGCGCTTTGCGTCTTTCGAGTACGGGCGCCAGGGCGATTACGGCGTTCGCCTCGAGTACGACCAGATCCCCTACTTCGGCGACGAGACCGGCCGCACGGTGTTCAACGGCGTCGGTGGCGGGAATCTCGTGCTGCCCTCGAACTGGGTTGCGGGTGAGAATACCAGCGGTTTCACCCAACTCTCGCAGAGCCTCAAGGGGGTCGATATCGAGCACGACCGCAAGCGCCTGGGCGCCGGCTTCGACAAACTGCTCAGCCCGCGATGGCACTTCTTCACCGACTATAACTACGAGACGAAGGAAGGCCTGCGGACCACCGCCGGCATCATCGGCAACACCGGGGGCAACCCGCGCGCCGCCATTCTCCCCGAGCCGATCGACTACAAGGAGCACAAGTTCGATACCGTGCTGGACTACACCACCAAGCGGCAACAGGTCAGGTTCGGCTACCATCTGTCACTGTTCACGAACGAGCAGGACACGCTCACCTGGCAGAGCCCCTACTCCCGCATCGACGGCTGGGCCAGCGGCGTGACCTATCCGGGCGCATTCGGGCGACTTGCGCTGCCGCCGGACAACGAGTACCACCAGTTTGCCCTGAACTACGGCAACAATCTGAGCGACACGAGCCGTTTTACGGCAGATGTGTCCTACGCCCGCATGACGCAGGACGACACGTTCCTGGACTACACCATCAACCCGGCGCTGGCTGCCAGCGTCACCGAGCCGCTGCCACGCCGCTCGCTGGATGGCCGCATCGACAACATGCTGGTGAATCTGCTGTATACCTCGCGGCCGACGCCCAAGCTGAACTGGAAGGCACAGGTGCGCTATGAGGATCGTGACAACAAAACACCCCGCGACACCTACGTCTACATCGGCGGCGACTCGCAGCTCCAGGACACCAGCCCGACCAGCTCGAGGCGACGCACCAACGAGCCCTACAGCCGCGAGGAGCTCAAGCTTGCCCTGGATGCCGGCTACAAGCTGGCTGCGCGCACCGATCTCACCGCGGGGCTGGAGCACCGCTCGACCGAACGCACCTTCGCCGAGCGCGAGGAGGCCGATGAGAACACGGCTCGCCTCGGCCTCAGGAGCCAGGTTTCGAGTCGCGTCAGCGCGGGTCTGCGCTACGCGCGATCAGACCGCGACGGCTCCACCTACGTCGGCAACGAACCGTTCGTCTCGAGCTACGATCCGCGCTATACCGCCACTGTCGACGGCGAGTGGGAGAATCATCCCGATCTGCGCAAGTACTACCTGGCCGACCGCGAGCGTGACACGCTCACGCTGTTCGCAAACTTCTTGCCCTCACACAGCGTCAGCATCGGTTTCAGCGCCAACTATACCGACGACGACTACGACGCGTCGGAATTCGGACTGACCCGCAGCACGATCGAGAACTACACGCTGGACGCAAGCTACATGGCAAGTGAGAACACGTCGCTGTACGCCTTTGCCACCGTCGAGGATCACGAGACCGATCAGGACGGGCGCGCGTTCCGCGGCGGCAACCTCAAGCTCCCGCAGGCCTCCGACCCGACGCGGGACTGGACCGTGCGACACCGCGACGACATGAACTCTTTGGGCGTGGGTTTCACCCACGCCCTCATCGAGGACCGGCTCGACATCGGCGCCGACTACGTCTACGCCAAATCGGACGGCAAGATCGACGTGACCACCGGCTCGTCGCTCGAGTCGGAGCCGCTGCCGGACCTCAGGACCAATCTCCACGCCTTGAGCCTCTACGGCGGCTACAAGCTCAAGACGGACGTGTTCCTCAAGGTGCGTTACCACTACGAGCAGTACGACTCCGACGACTGGGCGCTCGACGACGTCGAGTCCGACACGCTCGCCAACGTGCTCACTCTGGGGGATACGAGCCCGGATTACGACGTGCACGTGGTCACCCTTTCGCTCGAGTACCGCTTCTGACGGCGCGACCCCCGCCGCAAACCCGTCTGCGAGCCGCTCGCCCCGCCGCCCCGCATCGTCGTTCGATCTGGCGCGGCCTGCCAATGCCTCGTTCGAGGCGGCACGACTGACTTAGCGTCTATGACGAATCACACATTACCGGGAGGATCACTCGAAATCCGCTCTAATCGAGCGGGCCACACTATGCGTCGGCGAACGAGAGTCATGACGCTCCGGGCTTCGCCCACGGCACGCGGAAGAAGACGGCGTAAAGGGTCGGAACCACGATCATCGTGAGCACGGTGGCAATCATGAGCCCGAAGATGATCGTCACCGCCATGGCGACGAAGAAGGCGTCGACGAGCAGCGGAATCATGCCGAGCGCGGTGGTGAGGGCCGCCATGGACACCGGGCGCAGGCGGCTCACACCCGAGGTGGTCAGTGCCGTCAGCGGATCGGCCCCCTGACGCTTCTGCACCTCGATCTCGTCGATCAGCACGATGGCGTTCTTGATCAGCATGCCCGAGAGGCTCAGAAAGCCCAGCAGGGCCATGAAACCGAAGGGCTGGCGCGTCAGCAGCAGGCCCAGCGTCACGCCGATCAGCGACAGCGGCACGACGAGCCAGATGACAAGCGGCTGGCGCAGCGAGTTGAACAGGGCGATGGTCACCAGGACCATCAGCAGCACGAATATCGGCAGGCTCGCCATGATGCCGGCCTGGCCGCGAGCCGAGTCGCGGTACTCGCCCCACCACGCCAGCTCGTAGTCCGGCGGCAGCTCGAGCGCCTCGACCCGCTCGCGGATGCGGCTGAAAAGCACGCTGGCGGGTCCGCTCGCCGGGTCGGCGTGCACGGTGAGGGTCGGCTTGCGGTTGAGCCGCTGGATGATGGGGTCCTCGAAAACCGTCTCGAAACCCGATACGACCTGGCGCAGAGGTATGGTCTGCTGCGCGGCGGGGCTCCAGA
>JABAOE010001595.1_pt2 | contig 34159 bp, 35 predicted proteins | sample 7062141 | NCBI WGS metagenome assembly JABAOE01 (sample SAMN14538627, study PRJNA623070) | marine sediment metagenome | biome: marine biome [ENVO:00000428]; feature: marine pelagic biome [ENVO:01000023]; material: deep marine sediment [ENVO:00002113] | place: India: Gulf of Khambhat ...
TTATTTTTGAATTTTATAATATATTAGATTTTAAGGAGGTAATTATGCACTCATATTTAGAGATTAAACGTACTAGAAAATATTTTTATTCTTTTAAAACGTTATTATTTATATTTATATTTATATTTTCAATTCTTTTAACCTTTCCTGTTTATTCAGGCTTCCCTGAAGGTCACGCTCCAATAGGAGTCATGGGAGATCATACTCATAAAACCGGTGAGGTGATGCTTTCCTATAGATATATGTTTATGAGCATGGACGGAAACAGGGATGGAACAAGTGATGTATCAACATCCGAAGTTCTGGAAGACTTTATGGTAGCACCTACCGACATGGACATGCACATGCATATGTTTGGATTGATGTATGCACCATCAGATACGATTACCATAATGACAATGGTTCCATATATTAAAAAATCCATGAATCATATAACCAGAATGGGTGTTAAATTTGAAACAGAATCAGAAGGTTTTGGAGACATTAGAACTACCGGACTTATAAAAGTTTACAATGACCACAACAACCATATTCACCTGAATGCAGGTATCAGTTTTCCAACAGGATCCATAGATGAAAAAGATGACACACCTGCTGCAAACAATGTTGTCCTACCTTATCCGATGCAATTGGGGTCGGGAACATTTGATCTATTGCCAGGTGTAACCTATCTGGGGCATAAAGACATTTTTTCATGGGGGTCTCAAATAACAGGAACCATCAGACTAGGTGAAAATGACAATGACTACACACTCGGAAACAAACTTGAGATAACAAGTTGGGGTGCAGCAAAATTAAACGAATGGTTTAGCGCATCGGCAAGACTCGACTGGAAAGGTTGGCAGAATATTGATGGTGCTGATCCAAAACTAAATCCAAATATGGTGCCTACAGCAGATCCTGATAGAAGAGGCGGAAATAGACTGGATGGACTAATTGGACTTAATTTCATAAATCATTCCCATAATTCTTATCTTAATGGGCACAGACTTGCTTTAGAAATAGGGGTGCCACTATATCAGGATTTAGACGGCCCGCAGCTTGAAACAGATTGGTTAGTTACTTTCGGCTGGCAATATGCCTTTAAATTATATTAATAAAAAGGGAGGGAGAGAAGCTCTCTCTTCCTCCTTTTATGGCAATTCCAATAAATTAAAACTTATATTATCAACTTCATTTTCTTTAATCAATCAAAAGAAAAGTAAAAAATTTAATACTCAGTCTTGTCATGAACAGCTGTTTTGAATACCTTAGTTAACCATTTCTTTATACAATCCTTAGAAGTATTGCCTATAAGATTTCTGACCTGACGGAGCGTGATCACGGCTTTTGCAGATGAACGGTGTCCGCCTGCACTTCCGATTTCCCTGAACAGTTCAACAACCAATCTTCCCGCACTTTTAACATATCCTACATTTCTAAGACAAATCACCAGGTGTGAATTATTAACTATTCCAAAAGAAACCGACCATTCAATTTCCTTAACCTGCATACCTAAATCAGCCATCTTGGGAATCAGATATTCTCTTTTAACTCTTCCCAGGTTTACAAAAAATATCTTTTCTTCGATCCAGTGATCGGCTAAAGCCTGTCCAAAACGCTTAATTTCTTTTGAAGGAATCTCAGCCCTTTCAATTTTTCTAAGTAACCCCAGATTTGCTTTTGGATACAGGTATGTAAAAGCTTCAACATCCTCGGTGTTAGCATCCCTGTTTAAGGAAACAGTATCTGTTTTGATGCCATAAAGAAGTGCTGTTGATAATCTTTCGGAAAATTCAGCCTGTGCGGATCTTAGTAGTGAAGTCATTATAGTGGAAGTTGCTCCCTCTTCCACTCCTATTTCTTTGAATTTAGCATTATATGAAGAAACTTGAGGATGGTGGTCAATAACTGAATCAACTTCCTCAACCAAACTACCAAAAAATGGGGGTTGAACATCCACCATAGCTATTGAATCATAATCTTGAATATCATTTTTTGATAAAACCTTAAGATCAATATCAAGAAGTTCTATCATTGCAACATTTTCGGGTCTTGAAATTTCTTCCCCCAGATATCCTATAGTTGCCGTCTGCTTATTTCTTTTTAGTAATGTTCTAAGAGCTAAAGCACTGGCAATACAATCCGGATCAGGCTGATCGTGTACTAAAATTAACAACTTCTTTGCATCGTTATGGACTTTTCTAAGTTCTTCAACTTTTAACTCGGTCTTAGCAAGCTTTTCCTGCCATGTAATTTGATTTGTTATTATTTCATCAAACTTGACATACCTTACTGTATTTGGCGGTTCCTTACCGCTCTTTCCATTTGAAACTATCAAAGGACTTGTTGGATAATGTATGGAAAGTTCGGAAGAAATTTCAGAATTATATATATCATTATCAAGAATTATTAGACTAAATGAGCCGGTATGGTTCAATGCTTCCTCAGTTGAATTAACCCAGACTACCTCACCTCTTTTTGAGAAAAGCCCCATCAAAAGAGAATCAAATTCACCTATAAATAAGTATCTGTTTTGTTCACCAGCCATTTTAATAACTATTGGATTATTGTCTGTAGCAAGCGTCACTTAACTCGCTGACAAAATCCGACAACTCTCCTAGCATTGCTTTTTGATTGTTAGAATTGTTCTCTATAATTCTAACAATTGCACTTCCAACTATTACTGCATCCGAAAACCCTGAAATTTTAACTGCTTGTTCAGTAGATGAAACACCAAAACCTACTCCAACAGGCAAATTTGATTTCTTCTTTATATCTGAAGTAAGGTTTTCAAGAGAATAATCCAAATCAGGTCTAGCACCAGTAACCCCGGTAACAGAAACAAGATAAATAAACCCTGAAGCATATTTTGATACCAGATCAATCCTTTCTTTTGTGCTGGTTGGCGCGAGTAAAAATATCAGATTAAGCCCATTATCATCTAAATATTTTTTAAATTCAACTGATTCTTCTGGTGGTAAATCTACCACAAGTACGCCATCAGCCCCAGCTTTTTTTGCATCTTTTGAAAACTTTTCAAGCCCGTATGCTAAAAAAGGATTATAATAGCCAAATAAAATAATTGGAATATTTGATTTCTCCCTTATATTCGAAACAGTATTTAAAACATCTTCTAGATTTATATCATTCTTCAAAGCTCTTTCTGAAGCTAATTGTATTGTAGGACCATCTGCCATTGGATCCGAGAAAGGAATCCCCAGTTCAATAATATCTGCCCCGCTTTTCTCTAATGTAAAAACAATATCTTCGGTAAGTTCGATCGAAGGATCGCCTGCTGTTAAGTAACAAACAAGTGCCGCTTTATCATCATTTTCCAAAGCCTGAAACCTTTTTTCTATTCTATTCATTTAATTGTCTTTTGTGTTTGAAGTTTATTAGAAAGTAATAACGGGAGAAATTTCCTTTTATTTCTATTTAAAATCCAGAATTTCCACACCCACAAGAATACAATGCGTTAAGATTTAAATTATCCCGCCATATTTGCATTGTCAAGAGCCTAAACTAACCAATTAGCTATTATTTCTATGTATGTCTAAATTTTATATTAATTAATAGTTGACATCCGCTTATAATTTGTGATAAAAAAGGATATACATAAAATTTATGTTTAACTAATTAATTAATATTTATTTACTGCCACAAGGAGGTAGAAATGAGATTTTTATTAATTTTTGTATTTATATTAACGACAATTTCAATTTTAAGTTGTACAAATATGAGGGGAAAAAGTGTATTTGGCCCCGAGTCATCTTTATTTGGAGGGGGGAGAGCAACATCAGCCGGACCTTTAACGAATATAGAACCAGTAAAAGAATTCGAGAAAATAAATTTAATTTCGTTATTAGATCCTAAAGAAGAATACAAACAACACACAAAAAATAAATTTCTTAATTATGAAGAAAAATTATGGTTAGCAACTCAAACTTTTTATAAACACACAGGTATTTTCCCTGACGAATACACAATATTGAAAAAAATAGGATCTGATCCAAATATAAAATACCAAATTAATATAGATTCCACTCCGGTAGACCGGAATATTATTTTTGACAATCTGAAAATCAGAAGAAATGAGGTACAAAGCAGAATAATTGCTGCTTCAAACCAAAGATGCACTGTCTACCTGTCCCATTTATGGAGATTAGATACAAATGTAAATTTCCTGTTAGGTTCAGCCACCACAATTTTGGGCAGTCTCGGTGGAATTTTTAAAGCTGAAGAGGCGGCAAGAGCATTATCTGCCGCAGCAGGTATTACAAGCGGGGTTAGAGGAGAATTCAACAAAGCTTTTTTTGCAATCACCGCTGATATAATTACAAAAGGAATTGAAGACAGGAGAGAAGAAGAAATAGAAATGATTAGATACAAGCAGCATTGTGAACCAATAGACAAATATGGAGTGCTCGCCGCTATAGCAGATGCAGTAAAATATCATGGGGCATGTCATGCACTAGTTGGTTTACAAGAATCGGAACTTACATTGGACGAAGCAAGGGCAAGAAAGAAATCCGGCCTAGATATAAGTAGAAAAACTGTAAGTGATATCAATGCATTTAGGAATATGGTGATTAAACAAGAAGTTATAAATGCAAAAATCAAAAGATTAAGAGAAAGAATCGAAGAAGAAGCTCAAAAAGAAAAAGATGGCAAGGGAGGTAATCCCTCTCAATATGAAAATGAACTAATTCAATCTTTAAGTGATTATTCCATCATTGATACTAATATTTCTCAAGGTTTGAAAGGAAAAAATAGCCAAAGACAATCAAGAAATAGCTTTCAAATAAATTGCAACAACCCACCACAAAATTAATTATGGAACGAACAAATTCGAACAATCAAACAAACAAAATATTATTAATAAAGCTTATTAAATATTTGTTTTTTTTAAGAATCCCAATTACATTTTTGTCTCTCCTTATTTTGCTTGCAATTCTTGGGATTTGGGGACCTTCAACTGTTCAGAATGTTTTTATTACTGAAAACATTTATGGAAAAACAAAAGATTTAATACTTCTTGCTTTTATATGTTTTTTAACTATACAAACTTCTTATTTGTGTGGATTTACTTTTCTTCTAATTAAAAGAAGGGCTACAGACAGATTTTTTAGTTATGAGAATTTAAAATTTAATTCTAATGAAGAAAATCCTTATTTTAATAGTTCAATCTACTTCACACTTTTTTCTTTGCCTATCTTTTTTGTGCTTTTATTAAAATCAACATATGCAATACTACCAACTTTTATAGCGATTTTTTCAGGTGTAGCATCAGGATTAATATTTCTATATGTAATTAACAGATTTATTCAGATTTCATCAAATAAAAATAAATCTTCAGACAAAATTTATAATATTTTTTATAAATTAACTAAATTTTTAGGCTCCGGATATTTTGATTTTAATGAAAACAGACCTCACAAAGGACATTATGTAGCTCTAGTTTCTGCACTTGTTATAATTATATTTTATTGTGCTTTTTCCTGGCTTTTAAATCCCAAAGCTCCTTTAATTCATATTCCACCATTTGGATATGTTTTAGGGTTACTTTTAGTATTGGTATCAATTTTATCTTCATTTACATTTTTTCTGGATAGGTATCGAATACCACTTACAGTCGTATTATTTTTAATATTTCTTTTTAATTATGGAGTTTTTAGAACCGACCATTTCTTTATAATTCAGGAAGCTGAAGAATTAGCAGAAAATGTAAATGAAATTAAAATTCCAGGAATAGTTGAAGATTCAAAACAAAGACTTAACGAAAACAATAATGTAATTACTCTAATATCTGCAAATGGCGGAGGAATCAAAGCTGCAGCCTGGACGACAAGCGTAATAACTAATTTATCTAATGAATTTCCGGAATTGGCCAAATCAATTCACTTAATTAGTTCGGCTTCGGGCGGAAGTGTTGGAGCATACTTCTACCTTGAAGCATTAAATTACGCTAATTGTATAGGTAAAGAATATTTAATTCAAAATAACGAATTTTTAGAACTTATATTTCAAGCATCAACTAAATCCAGCTTAGAACAAACACTTTGGGGCATTCTCTATCCTGATTTGCTAAGAATATTCCTAACCCCATTCATTAATAAGTATGAAGACAGGGCATGGGCAATGGAAGTAGCATGGGCTACATACTCAAAAATTATGAAAAACAAGATCGACTCATTAGCATTCGACAATTCAAACATAGATTTAAAAACACAAACTGATTTAGACAACTGTAAAAAAGAAACATTATTTTCCGAATGGGTTAATTACAAAAATAAAATATATAAATTACCAAATGTTGCTTTCAATACTTCAATTGTTCAAAACGGTTTACTAGTGCCGGTTAGCACATTGAATTTCAGGAATTCGGATAATCCTAAAAATATATTATCAGGAAAAACTTTTTATGATGTATACCATAAAAAACACAAAAATTTAGATATAAATGCAGTTACAGCTGCCAGACTTTCTGCTTCATTCCCTTATGTTACACCAGTGTCTAAGGCATCATTCTATGGATGTGAAGGTAACAAAAACAAAAAAAATTGTAAAAAAGAAGGCTTACTTCCAAATTTACACCATGCTGACGGTGGATATTTTGATAATTACGGAACAGTACCCATAGTAGAATGGATTAACACTGCAATGAATGTCAAGTATCTTGAGAAAAAGATAGATAAAATATTAATTTTGGAGATTATTGCCGGTCCTAAAAAAAATTATGACAAGCTTGGAGATCCATCTTATAATACCGAGAACGGAGCATTAAATGCTCTATTTGGTCCTATATTTACGATTTTGAATGTAAGAGACTCCTCCCAGCTAGAGAGAAGCAAACTTGAACTAAACCAGTTAAAAATAAAATACAAAGAAAAACTAGAAATTGTACAATTTCATCTAAATAGCAAGGAAAATTTGCCTTTATCCTGGCATCTAACCAAGGACAATATATGTGAAATTAAAAATGTATATTTTAATGACGATAATGAAAAATCCAGAAAAAAGATATCTGCCTTATTTGATTCAACAAAAGTTTTAAAATCAGAAAACACTTATTGCAATAATTAACAATATATTTATTTCTACTTCCTGAACAACTCCTCCTCAATATCTCTAAAAGCTTTGAATTCCAGAGCATTTCCAGATGGATCTAGGAAAAACATGGTTGATTGTTCCCCCGGTTGTCCTTTAAACCTTGTATAGGGTTTTATAATAAATTCAATACCTTTGCTTTTAAGTCTTTCAGAAAATTTATTCCAGTCATCAAGCTCTAAAACCACCCCCGCATGCGGAACAGGAACAGCATGTTCATCAACTTTATTATAATGAAGAGAGACTTTTCCATCTTTGCCAAGATCAGGGTTAAGATGGCATACAAACTGATGACCAAACATATTATAATCAACCCAGATATCATCACTTCTGCCTTCTTTAAAACCCAGGGTTTCCCCATAAAATTTCCTTGCTTCTTTTATATCCCTAACCTGGATAGCAATATGAAATGGGGTTAAATTCATATAAAAAATCTACTCCGGGATAAATGCTATAATTCTTAGCGGTCCACCGCTTCCGCCTTCTATCTTCATGGGAAGTGCTATTACAGTTGCTCCTTTAACAGGCAATCTCTCAATATTAGCTAAATTCTCAAATGCCGGGATATTGTGTTCAAATAAAATTTGATGGCTTTTAAAATATGATGATTGTCCATAATCAATGCTAGGAGTATCAAGACCAATAGCTTTTATGTTTCTCTCTTTTACCAACCATGTGGCTGCATCAGGATGAAGCCCCGGAAAATGAAGTTTTTTAACTGCTTCAGAGCCTCTTTCCGCAGTTCCCATATACTTAACTCTGTCCGGCCAGTACCTGCCATATCCTGTTTTTAATATTACTATTGAATTATATGGGACCCCTCCATTTATAGCTTCCCAATGCTTAAAATCATCCACGGTGACCTGATAGTCCGCATCAGCAAGTGCTTTTTTAGAAACATCCACAACAATCGCTTCTCCAATTAATTGTGAGAGGGGAATTAGATCAACTGTATTACCCTTTTCATAAAAATGTATCGGTGCATCCAGATGAGTTCCGCCATGTTCCGCAGTACAATAGCTATAAGCAGAATAGTAATATCCCTTATCCGTATAGCCTTCAAAATCAGTTTTTATTTTAAAACCTTCTGCTGTTGGCCAATATATAGTTTCCTTGGAATATGAGTGACTCAGATCAATCCATCTACCCTTTGAAAAGTCGTTTATAACTTTTTTAGAGCAAGCAGCAATCGTAAAAAATAGTATTAGGAAAACTAAAGAATTTATTATTTTCATTACTATCATCTTAACAATATTAATAAAAAAGAACAACAAAGCTCTTTTTCTTAACAAGAATCACAACACCTACAATAGCAATATTTCTATATTGACATATATAATATATTATTCACTATATTCCCATGCCTTTGGATGATACAACTTTAAAAATACTATTCTTGTTTATTCCGGGAATTATATCAAAAAAAATTATAGAAAAACTTACAAATTATAAAGAAGTAAATAGCTTTAAATTCCTAATAAATTCCTTTTTATTAGGTTTCTTAAATTATTTCATCTATACAGTTCTGATTTACACAATTAATCATATTAAAACTAATGACTTAAGTATTTACTTTTTTAATACTTTGAGTTCAAAAGATAAACCTTTAATTTTTTATGAAATATTCTATGTATCTATTATCTCTATAATTTCAAGCATTCTAATATCTTATCTGCTTAACAAACAATATTTTTATACTTTAATGAATAACATTGGTGTAACCAGCTTGTCTGGAGAAAGAGATGTATGGAATATAGTTTTTGGTAGCGAAGAAGTTTCTAACTGGATTGATTTAAGAGATTTTGACAACAAATTAACAATTAGTGGCTGGGTCAGGTCATATTCTTCTGATTTCCATGATGGTGAATTATTCATAAAAGATGTATCTGTGTATTCTTTAGAAGAAGGAAAGCTTCTTTATGAACTTAATGGATTATATTTAAATTTAAAAGGTAAAAATATAAGTATTGAGTTTCCCAAGAACTAAAACCAATTGGATTTTTGACTAACTATTGTAAAATATTAATCGTAATGAAAGATATTAAAAAATATAATAAATCATCACATGTGTCAGTTAAAGAAGCCAGAATAAAGGCCAAGCCTTCATCAAAACGACCAAGTGCTCCCAAACCAATTAAAATTACAAAAAAGCCTGAATCCGCTCACCAGAATTAAGTTTAATCAAAAAGTCCAAACTCTCTGACAGAGTGCATATCCTTATCACCCCTTCCTGAAAGAGAAATAATTATTGTTTCATCTTTTGACATTTGTGGAGCAACTTTAATTGCATATGCTACAGCATGAGCCGTTTCAAGTGCGGGAATAATCCCTTCTGTCCTTGATAAAAATGCAAGCCCGTCAACAGCTTCCCTGTCGGTTACAGCAGTGTAGTCCACAGCTCCTATATCATGAAAATAAGAATGCTCAGGCCCTACCCCCGGGTAATCAAGACCAGCAGCAACAGAGTGGGCCCCCTTCACTTGTCCGCTTTCATCTTGCAGCAAATAGGTTTTGCTTCCATGTAAAACACCGGGCGTGCCTGTAGTAATAGTTGCAGAATGTTGGTCTGTATCAAGCCCGTGACCTGCTGCTTCTACCCCTAGTTTCTTAACACCTTCGTCCTCTATAAACGGGAAGAAAAGACCCATAGCATTAGATCCCCCACCAACACAGGCAATTAAAAGATCGGGTAATTTACCTTCAACCTCAAGAATCTGTTCCCTAGCTTCCTTTCCGATTACGGATTGAAAATCCCTTACCATCATGGGATATGGATGCGGCCCGGCAACACTTCCGATTATATAGAAGGTATCTCTTATGTTTGTAATCCAGTCCCTCATTGCTTCATTCATCGCATCTTTAAGAGTTTTTGTTCCGGAAGTGACAGGACAAACGGTTGCACCCAGCAATTTCATTCTGTCTACATTGATCGCCTGGCGTTTTGTGTCTTCTTCTCCCATATATATGACACATTCCTTATCCATAAGAGCGGCGACAGTCGCAGTTGCAACTCCATGTTGCCCGGCCCCTGTTTCTGCAATTATTCTTTTTTTATTCATCCTGTCAGCTAAAACTGCCTGTCCAATTGTGTTGTTAATTTTATGAGCGCCAGTATGAGCAAGATCTTCACGTTTTAAATACACCTTGGCTCCACCAAGCTTCTTCGTCATACGTTCGGCATAATAGAGCGGAGTCGGCCGACCTACATAATACTTCAGGTAATAATTGATTTCTTCATAAAAACTCTCGTCATTTTTTGCTTCATCATAAGCATCGCGAAGCTCGGATAAAGCTGGTATTAAAGTTTCTGATACATACCTTCCACCATAAATTCCATAGTGACCGCTAACATCAGGATAATTATATTTCTGTTTCATTTCTGACTGCCTCTACAAACAATTTCATTTTATTATAATCTTTTTTACCAGGTCTTTCTTCAACTCCTGAACTTATGTCAACTGCATCAGGATTCACAATCTGAATAGCTTTTGAAATATTTTCAGAGTTTAATCCACCAGAGAGTATAACAAATTTTTCATTCAAACTAGAATTTGAAAGAATATCCCAGTTGAAGGTTTTGCCAGTTCCGCCATATTCATCTTCAACATAATTATCAAAAAGAAAATAATTTGTATCATACATATTAAGGGCATTAAGATCTTCAGCGCTCTTAACTCTTATAGCCTTAATATATTTATCCTTAATTTTCGAACAATATTCAGGGGTCTCATCCCCATGAAGCTGGTATATATCAAAACCGGCTATTTTTTTTATCACAGTCAATTCTTCTAAATTCTCATTTACAAAGACACCAACTTTTTTAATCCTGGAGGGTAATTCCCTGATAATCAGCCTTGCAGAGTCAGGATCTATATATCTTGGGCTGTTTTTAACAAATATAAATCCAAGCATATCCACTCCGAGTTCCACGGCTTTTTGAGCATCTTCAAGGTTTGTAATCCCGCAAATTTTAATTTTCATTACCGCAAATAAACTAACTGATGAGATTAAATAATTAATACTTAATGAAAAAGGACATAAACATCAGTTAAAATCAATAAAATGTATCCATTTTTATCATTAGGTATTTCATACAAAGCTATAAAAAGCAATAAAATAAGATCGTTTCTAACTACGCTTGGAATCATTATAGGAGTTGCCGCAGTTATTTCACTTGTGTCGATAACTCAGGGTGCAAAAAAAATGATTGAAAGCCAGCTAACCAACCTTGGTGGCAAGTCGCTGGTTGTAAACTCCGGTATAAGGACAAAAAGTTTCAAAACCGAAAAGAAAAACGTAAAACCGCTTACAAAAAAAGATGCTAAAGCCATAAGGGATATCAAGGTAATAAAGTATGTCTCGGAAATTATTAACACAACTTCAAATGTAATCTCCGGAAATAGAAATATTTTTACAGTGGTTGTGGGAACTTCTCCTGAATTCACAATGATCAATGACTGGCACCCTCAAAGAGGGACATATTTCAACAACCTCGATGTTAAAGATGCATCACTAGTTTGTGTGCTCGGAACAACCGTAAAAAATGCACTCTTTGGAAATTCAAATGCCATTGGAAAAAAAATTAGAATCGGCAAATACACCTATAGAGTGATTGGAGTGATGTCCACACTTGGACAAACACCAAGCGGGAAAGATCAGGACGATGTTATTCTGCTGCCTTATTCATCAGTACAAAAAAGACTTATAGGTAGTAACAGGTTAAGTAAAATATCTGTCTCAGTTGACTCATCGGGTGATCTGAATCTAGCTAAAGAAGAAATATCCAAAGTGCTTAGACAGCAACATAATTTAAATAAAAATTCCCCTGACGATTTTTATATTAAATCGCAGCAAAACCAGATAAAAACTATTAAAAACATTTCAAAAATTATGACTATCCTGCTGGGCAGCATTGCTTCTATCTCACTAATAGTTGGAGGAATCGGGATTATGAATATAATGCTTGTATCAGTCGGAGAGAGGACAAGAGAGATTGGAATAAGAATGGCGGTTGGCGCGAATGAAAAAGATATAATGACCCAGTTTCTTGTTGAATCAATTATGCTTTCTTTAATAGGGGGACTAATAGGTATTATATTTGGAATTCTTATTTCAAAAACTGCAAATTACATAACCAACTGGCCTACACAGATATCAATAGTATCGATTCTTATTGCGTTCTTTTTTGCAGCTTTTGTAGGAATAATATTTGGTATATACCCGGCAAAGAAAGCTTCTAAGCTTAATCCTATTGATGCTCTCAGATATGAGTAACCAATTTTCATCATAATTAAGTTGACATAATTCAATTTAATATTTATTTTGTCTGAATTATTAAAATGCATGAATTAATATTTTCGATTATTATCTTTAAATTACACATAAGTAATGAGTAAAGAAGAACTCCAGCTAATCATAAAAGAGCATCCACATTGGTACCAGAAAATAAGTTTTCCATCGGGTATAGAAACTCCTGGCAAAGACAGATCATATATAGCAAATCAGATATTTCCAGAAGATTTTAAAGGAGCAAGTGTTTTGGATATTGGTTGTGCAGAAGGATTTTTTTGNNTTTTTGCTTCGAAGCAAAAAAAAGAAATGCAGGAAGGGTAGTAGGAATTGATATCAACTATGAACGTATAAAAACAGCCGCCAAACTATCGAGGGCAACAAACTCCGGTGTCGAATTTTTAGAAGAATCCGTATTTAATGTCGAAAAATTAGGAAAGTTCGATTACGTATTATGTCTAAACATTCTTCACCATACAAAAGATCCAATTCATGTAATTCACAAGCTCACAAATATTACAAAAAAAACATTAATCCTCGAAGTAGCTAACATTAGAGCAAAATTTAATGAAATTGGAAAAAAGTGGTGGAGGCCATTATTCAGAATTCTACCGGATTACATCAAACCTCCGGTTTCTATGATAGATTCTAAAGGAAAAACAGTAATATCAAAAAAATGGATTGATAATTTTCTTAACACTATATACACGGATATCGAGAAAATAGAATTTAGCAACTCTGACAGACCTAACAGATATATTTTAAAATCAAAAAAAAGAGAAATAAAATCTCTTAAAATAATCACAGGACCTTCAGGAGTTGGCAAATCACATTTTCTAAGAAGGTTAGAATCGAAAGATCGGGCTACAAATAAGATTCTTAATGTTGATTCACTAAATGATTGGGATATAATCAGCGGGCAACGTTTTGAAGTTAACAAATATGGGGTAATCAACAAGCTTATTCTTCATTACGATTTAAGCCGACCATTTAAAAGAGGATATCTCGATTATAATACTGAACCGTGTCTATCAGTTTTAAGAGCATCGGAAGATAAAAAGTGTTATGTATTGTTTGCACCACCTAAAACCTTATTAGAAAGATTAATGAGCGTAGTAGGAGAAAAACCAAAAAAAAGACGAAAAGAAAGAGCTGATTTTATGAAAAAATTATACTCAGATCCTAAGAGGATTAGGGCAATGTATGAGCATTGGTTAACATATTGCGAAGAAAATGGGTGTGAAATTAAATATATTGATGTTACAGAACATGATTCAGCAAAAGAAATCAGCAAATCTCGCGCTTTCGAAATAATAAGCCAATAAAAGAATATAATATTATGAATAGAAATGAATTACTTAAAATAATTGAATCTCATCCAAAATGGTACCAAAAAATTGATTTACCCGAAGGTTTGAGCACACCTGGAAGAGACAGATCAAAAACTGCCAATAATATATTTCCTCAATCACTTGAAGGAAATACAGTTCTTGATGTCGGTTGTGCCGAAGGATTTTTTTGTTTCGAAGCAAAAAAAAGAAATGCAGATGAAGTTACAGGGATTGATTTAGATAACGACAAATTAAGCGTGGCCAAAACATTTTCGACGGTTTTGGATCTGCCAGTCGAATTTAAACAAGGCAGTTTCGACACAATTGATAATCTTGGAACTTTCGATTACATAATCTGCCTAAATATACTTCATCATGTAACTGACCCCATTTATGTAATTAATAAACTTATAAATATGACCAGAAAAACATTAATACTTGAAGTGGCGGATTTAACTATGGGAATAGCAGATATCGGAAGAAAAAGAAAAAGCAAGGCGATGCTTGGTTGGTGGGGTCCGATTTTCAAGTACCTTCCGTCTTCATTGAAGCCCAGCATCATGGCTGTGGACTCAAGGGCAAGATTCCTGATCACTAGAAACTGGATTAAAGATTTGGTAGAAACTCAGTATCTTGATATCGAAAATCTGGAATTTATAGATTCTGAACTTGAACACAGATATATAATCAAGGCTGAAATGAGAAACATTGATGAATTAAACATAATTTCCGGTCCGACAAATGTTGGAAAGAGTGAATTGCTTGCAAAATTACGCCAACAAGACGCAGACTTATACAATAAGCTGGGAATTAATAAAGATAAAAGTTTTTATTTAATGACTGCCTCGGAACTACAAAATAATCCATCTGTAAAACTAAACAACCTGGTTCTAGAATACGATATTTGCAGAACAATTTTAAGAAGATACGGAATATTCGAGCATGACCCGGTTCTCAAAATATTTAGAAATGCTAAAAATAAAAATGTTTATATACTTGTTTGCAGCAGGAAAGAAAATATCCATAGAACAAATGAATCGTATAGAAAGCTCATTAAACCAAAGAAAAAAGACAAAACAAAAACAGACAGAATATTATTAGAGTACTCTCAACCCGACAAATACTTAAATTTTTACAAAGAATGGATCAAATTTTGCAAAGACACAGGTTGTAATATCAAATTTGTAGATATCAATTCAGAAAATTTAAAAATAATAGGAGAAGAAGAGGCATTAAATATTATCAGTTCTTAAATTCTTTTCCTTTGCAAGCAAGATATTAAGCCAATAAATGGTAAGAGAAACAAAAACTATTGCATATCCCAAAAGGGAATACGCAGCACCCATATAACTATAAACAGGAACCAGAATTAATAATAAAACTATATAAGTAATTATAGATATTGTCTGAACAACAGTTCTGACCCCGGGCCTGCCAAGTGCAAGAAAAGCAGGATGAGCAAAAGACACTAATTTTGATATAACCACTGAAATAGCAACTAATCTTAAAACATTTGTTGCTAACACGTATTCCTGTCCATAAACATATTTTAGAATATACTCGGCAAAAACAATAATAAGGATTGTTAATGGTAAAAGCACCTTGGAAATACCAATAGACGATTTTTTTAATAATGCTTCGAAATTATCAAGATCACTTAAAGAATATATCTTTACCAGTTCAGGATATATAGCTTCATAAATAGGATCTGTAATTCTGGACAATATTTTAACAGTGGATCTCGCAACCTTATAAATACCAGCGGCTTCTTTCCCTGCAAAAAAACCTAAGATTAATACACCGGCATACCTGTCCTTTAAAGCCTTAAGACTTCCGGCAAAGCTTGTATTTAACAAAAACCAGGATACGTCCTTATAATCAACATCTTTAACAAAAGTTTTTCTAACCCACCAATAATTAAGATTATTACTAATTAGTGTCTGGTTAACGTAAATAATCCTGATAAAAAATCCTATAAAACTGCTAATTACAAAAGCAAGTAACACTCCTTCAATTCCCTTTCCAAGAACTAATAAAACTGAAACTAAGACCAGCCTTATAAAATTCTGAACAGACGAAATTAATGCAATTTGTTTAAACTTATTAAAGATTCTGAGTATTGCATTTGATGTGGAATTGGAAGTATCAATTAGCAAAGTTATTGCATATATATAGATAAGTTTTGTGGCTACATCCGATTTTATAATATACTGACTTGCTACCTCAGCAAGAATAATTGCGACTCCAAATGCAATAATTCCTGTGATGATATCTATAAGATAAAAAAACTTGATCATTGAACAAGTTTTTTCCTTATCTCCCTTAGACCAGAATTCGCCAACATATTTTGTGGCGGCTTCCCAAACCCTTAAATCAACAAAATTATTCAGAATATCTACAAAAGCCAATACAAGTGATAAAAGCCCGTATTGAGCTAATCCAAGTATTCTGGCAACAATTATTTCCTGAATGGCAGAAAATGCACTGCCTGCAGATTTTCCAGCAAATAGCCAGGAAGAGTTTTTTATAAGATCTTTGTATAACCGATCTAACTTAGACACTATATACCTGCTGCTTCTGCGATCACTTTAACATAATTTTGAATCATCATGTCTTCTCTAAAATTATCACTCACAAAACTTTTAGCGTTTAAACCAAAATCTATCATTTTCTGATTGTCCATTAATATTTCCAAAATTGCGCTGCTGATTTCATCAACATTACGGGAATCTACAAGTATTCCGGTCCTTCTATTCAAAACTGCTTCCCTGGACCCGGAATGATTTCCCGCAATCACGGGCAAACCCCTTGAACTTGCCTCTATTATAGCGTTTGGAAGACCTTCTACTTTATTGTTCCATTCCCTGTTGGTCATGATAAACAGATCGCTTATATCCAGATAATTTTTTATTTTACTATTTTCAATACCACCAGTAAAAATAACATTATTCTCTAAATTCAATTCTCTGCTTAACTCTTCAAACCTGTTTTTATACTTGCCTTCGCCCACAACTAGATATTTAACCGAGGGTAGAATCCGAAGCACTTTGGGTAATGCTTTAATTACATAATCCTGCCCTTTTCTGGGCAAAACTCTTGCTATCGTTACCATAACTTTATCTTCGTTTGTAATTCCAAGCTCAGATTTTAATTTATTTATATCTTCAGAGTTCTTTTTATCTTTTAGTAGTTGATCATTTACACCATTATAAACAACCCTTATTTTGCTATCTTCTACCCCTATTTCCTGCAATAATGATTTTGTATAATTGCTGACAGCTATTATTCTTTCTGATTTCTTATAAAGTGAACTCATAGGATATTTTAATAAACCCTTTGTAAAACTATTGCCTTTAAAACAGGTCAGAATTCCGGAACCTGCCACGCGCACAACAGATTTAAAATCAATAAATTTTGAAACTAATCCGCCAACGGATTCAGCTTCTTCAGTTATAAACAAAACTATGCTTGGTTTTTCTTTCATTAATACATATAGCAAGGCAAAAAATCCTGTTATTTGCTGAAAAAAAGGAATTCCTCTCAAAATTTTATTGCCTAAAAGAGGTACTCTGACAACTTTGCAATCAAGATTTTTATCAACCTCTAATTGCGATGATCCATAATCCGGAACAAGTGCCACAACTTCATGTGAATGGCTGGCTATTCCTTTTACCAACTTAAGGCTTGATGTTGCCAAACCCCCCAAATAAGGAGGAAACTCGTGAGAATAAATAAGAATTTTCATAAACTAATTTTACAAAACCTTTTAAAATGTTAAACAAATACTTATTCTTTGTTTAGATTCTGTTAATTATAAATACTAATTAATCAGATTAATATAATTAAGCAACTTAATTGATAATTTTCCAATGTATAAATTGTCGAACAGGAATCTATTAATCTTATTGATCATGTCAGATTTTTTACTCACGGTGTGTCTTGCCTTGTTTACCGAAGATTCAAGAAAATATTATAAGGAAGGGCAACTTGTTACTATTTATTCAGCAATAAAACTATTAATCACTTCATCAATATGCTGGAAAATATTTAAATTAAGACTGGGAATAATAAGTTCAAAAGTATTAAATAATATGAATTCAATCTGGCTATTGATATCGATTGGATTCTTTTTTTTGGCAATAGACGAACTTGCTTTAATACACGAGAACATAGATAAATTAATTCACATTATTTTTAATATGGAAGAATCTCCATTATCAGACCGATTGGATGATTTAATAGTATTTATCTATGCACTTATAGGTTGTGCTGTTTTATACAGATATAAAGAAGAAATAATTAAATATAAGTTCGTTCTTAAATACATAATGATTGGTCTGGCCTTATTATTCGTTATGGTAATTGCAGATGTACTTACTAACAAAACCGATATTTTAGAATATTTCATAACAAATAAAACCGATATGAAAGCTGTGAAAGATATCTTGGATTACATAGAAGAAATTACGAAGTTAATTTCCGAATCAGTTTTTATTGTCGCATTTTATGGTGTCATTAAACATTTGCAAATGACAAATCGCAAAAAATCTCTTTAAATTAAGATTTAATTAAAAAATCCATTTGCAAATTTAATACTTTAGTTTTGTGATAAGACATGCACATTAATTTACTATGGTAATATTTTTTTTATGTGAATTTTATATTTTTAACAGAAAATAACTATTGAAATATTAATTCTGTAATTTAATATATCCGGCTAAAGTTCTTGACTTTTTTTAAGAAATTTAATTAAAATAGTATATAAGTTAGTTCAAATGCGTTGTTTTAGAACTAAAATTTAAATTTGAAAACAAATTTTGTAATATAATAAATAATATTACAAAAAATAATAAAAATGATATTTATTAGTAGAACTTGGATGGTGGAATAAGTATGAGGTTTATTCTTTTATTAATAACTGTAAGCTTTTTAAGCATTTCGTTTACCCAAAATTCATTCTCCCTTAAAACACACAAAGTAAAAAGTGGTGAGAACCTCTCAATAATAGCAAAGAAATACAACACTTCAGTTGCAAAATTAAAGTCTACAAACAATCTTCAATCATCTAATATCAGATCCGGTCAAAAATTATCGATTCCTGAAAACTCCTTTAATGCATATAACAGAATCTACACAGTTCAAAAAGGAGAAACACTCGGAGGGATTGCCCATAAATTCGGTTTATCTTCAAGAGACCTTGTTTCTCATAACAACCTTAGCTCATCTAATATAAAAATTGGCCAGAAAATCAAAATCCCTGAAATTGCTCAAAAGTTTAAATCAATTGATAAAAACAACATTGTGGGACCCGAGCTTTATTTAACACACACAGTTAAAAAAGGTGACACACTAATTAAGATTGCAAAAGAACACAAAGTAAGTGTTAGCAATTTGAAAATTCAAAACAACATCAATAACAACAACATAAAAATCGGACAAAGATTAGTAATTCCTAACTACAACACCCCTACAAACCTAATAGCAGAAAATAGCAATAGGAACAAAGAAAGAACTTACAATAATACAAGCGACAAACAACTAAAGAAAATAATTACTTCGTCAAATCACTCCAAAAATCCAATATCTAAAAATGATTTAAATATTAAAACATCCAAAGAATTAATAGAAAAAAGTGAAAAAACCGAGCTATCAGATATTCAGAGCAAACCAATAACTTACACAGTTAAAAAGGGGGATACACTAAGCCAAATTGCTGAAAAACATAATGTTAGAACAAGCAATCTTAAAAAATTAAATGAACTGAAAAAAAATAACATTAGAATAGGACAGAAATTAAAAATTCCGTTACCAACAGCAACTAAAAACATTGAGATTGCTAAAGCTCAAGCACCAGAGCCAGATATTAAAAGAACATATAAAGTAAAAAGCGGTGATACTTTAAGCGAGATTGCCGAATTCCATGGTGTGAGTACAAAAAAATTAAGAGAACACAACGGGATAAAAGGAAATAAAATAAGAACAGGTCAAAAACTAACAATACCGGATAGTAATCCACCAACACCGATTACTATTGTTACCAATGATACAGAGCCAAAAGCTCAATCTTCGAAAACAACAAATGATGAAAATACGATAAGCTACACTGTTCAACATGGAGATACAGCCAGCCAAATTGCAGATAAAATAGGTATAAAAACTAAAGAACTACTCGATTTAAACAATCTTACAAAAAGTAACATTAAGATTGGCCAGAAATTAAAAATCCCAAACAATTCAAAGGCAAAAGATTTAATAGCAAAGCAAAAGAGTAATAACAAAAACAAGGTTAAATCTAATCCGGAATATTACACTATTAAAAAAGGTGACACCTTAAGCGGAATAGCAAGAAAATATAATATCTCCACAAACAATTTAAAACTAGCTAACAATATCAATTCAAACAAGATCATCGTTGGCAAAAAGCTGTTTATACCTGGAGATGATTTTATCCCAGAAGTAACAAATAAAATTAAATATAAAGTTAAAAGAGGTGATTCTCTTTTATTAATAGCTAATAAATTTGACACAAACGTTAAAACATTAAAAAAATTAAATAATCTTAGTTCAAATACAATTCAAGCAGGAAAAACCATTTTTGTCCCCGATAACGGGATCTCCCAACCTTTAAACAAATCAATAACTTATAAAGTTGTTAAGGGTGATAACCTTGGGATAATTTCCAGAAAATTTGGTGTTTCCATAAGTGAAATAAAATCAATAAACAATTTAAGATCTTCAAATATCAAAGTAGGACAAAAACTTTCAATACCTTCAAATGGACTGTCATCAAAAACCGTAACTAAAACAGTAAGATATAAAGTGAGAAGCGGTGATAGTTTGTCTCTGATTGCATCCCGTTACAACACAACAACTAAAGATTTAAAAAAAGCAAACAGATTAAAAAGCTCTAATATATCAATTGGACAGGTAATCAAGATTCCTGTAACAGAAAAACTTTATGTTCAATCAGATACTCGTTCGAAATACACAAGAAAAAGAAATGATAAATCTTCAGATGCAATAGTAAAAGTAGCAAAGAGATATCTGGGTGCACCTTACAAATTTGGAGGCACATCAACGAGAACAGGGATCGATTGTTCTGCTTACGTAAAAAAAGTTTATGGAAAATTTGATGTTGAACTACCGAGAACAGCAAGGGATATATACAAAAAAGGAAGATATGTAAGGAAGCGTGATCTCGAGGAAGGAGACCTGGTATTCTTTAGAACTTATGCTAAATTCCCCTCTCATGTGGGAATTTATATTGGAAACGATAAATTTATACACGCATCATCTGCTAAGAACCAAGTGACCATTACAAACCTTAATAAAAATTATTACAGAAAAAGGTATATTGGAGCAAAAAGAATCGCGACCAATGAAACGTTTTTCAATAAACACTCCAACAAATTATAATCCAGAATTAGATTTCCACTAATTGTATACTGAACATTTATATTACTATTCAGTTTAACTTGTTTAATACTAATTAGTGTATATATTCAAAAGATATGAATGACACATTATTGGAATTTTTCACATATTTAACTGCGGAACGTAATTATTCAGAAAACACGGTAAGAGCTTATAAAACTGATCTTGCTGATTTCTTTGAATTCTTATCGAATAAAAACATTGTCATAGAAAGCGTTGATATAAAAACTGTTAACAAATATATTGCCACACTTCACAAAACAAATTCTAAATCATCAATATCCAGAAAACTGTCAACATTAAGAACTTATTTTTNNCAATCCAGCAAAGTTAGTACAATCACCAACAAAAATAAATAAACTTCCAGTCTTTCTAAGTGTTGATGAAGTGTTTAATCTAATTGATTTTAAAAACTCAGACAAAAAACCTCTTCTATATAGAGATAAAGCTATTATGGAACTTCTTTACTCAAGTGGTCTTAGAGTCAGTGAAATTTCAAATGTCAAACTAGATGATCTCAATTTTGGAGAAGCTATCATAAAAGTAGTCGGGAAAGGTAATAAGGAAAGAATCGTTCCAATCGGATCAAAAGCTTTAAGTGCAATAAATTATTATCTAGATTCGAGAGAAGACCTCAAACCCAAATCAAGATACTTATTTTTAAATTTCAGGGGAAATAAAATATCAACCAGAAGCATTTCAAGAATAATTAAGAAATATGCCCTGATATCAGGGATCTCAAAAGATATAAGCCCGCATGTGTTGAGACATACTTTTGCTACACATCTACTTGGAAGTGGAGCAGATTTAAGATCCATACAAGAAATGCTGGGTCATTCCAGCTTATCAACCACACAGAAATATACTCATATATCAATTGAGCAGATAATGAAGATTTATGACAAAACTCATCCCCACGCTTAACAAAGAGGATAATTTTATGGAATTTCACGGAACAACAATTGTATGTGTAAAAAAAGACGGAGAAGTAGCACTCGGCGGTGATGGTCAGGTAACACTGGGGAATACCACCGTCAAGCATAAGGCTAAAAAAATCAGAAAAATTTATGAAAATAAGGTTTGTGTTGGCTTTGCAGGATCCACTGCTGATGCAATAACGCTTTTTGATAAATTCGAATCAAAGCTACAGGAATTCAGAGGAAATATGAAAAGAGCCGCCGTAGAACTGGGGAAGGATTGGCGGACTGACAAAATCTTAAGAAGACTGGAAGCTATGTTGGCAGTTGCTGACAAAGATTATATGTTTATAATCTCCGGAAGTGGCGATATCATAGAACCCGACGATGATATTATAGCCATAGGTTCGGGTGGTCCCTATGCTCAAGCTGCAGCAAAAGCATTATGTCTGCATTCATCCTTAACATCAAAAGAAATTGTTGAGAATTCATTAAATATTGCAGCGAACATATGTATCTACACAAATGACAACATTTCAATAGAGGTAATTAAATAGATGCCTGAAGAAACTTATTTTACTCCAAGGGAAATTGTATCAGAACTGGATAAATACATAGTGGGTCAGAACAATGCAAAAAGAGCCGTTTCAATCGCCCTTAGAAATAGATGGAGGAGACAAAGAGTCAGTCCCGACTTAAGAGATGAAATTGCACCTAAAAACATTTTGATGATAGGACCTACCGGGGTAGGAAAAACCGAAATTGCAAGAAGGCTTGCAAAGCTAGCTCAGGCGCCGTTTGTTAAGGTTGAAGCCTCTAAATTTACAGAAGTTGGTTATGTTGGAAGAGATGTAGAATCCATGATCCGTGATCTTATAGAAATCTCAATCAACATAATTAAGGAAGAAGAAATAAAATTTGTAAGAGTAAAAGCAGAAGAACAGGCAGAGGAAAGAATATTAAATTTATTGCTGCCAACGATAGACCAGGAAAATGAACAGAGTGAAACCAGAGAAAAGCTAAGAAAGCTGCTACGCTCTGACAAATTGAACGATAGGTTCGTTGAAGTTGAAGTAACAGCTAAAAATTTACCAATACAGGTTTTTAGTCAATCCGGTATGGAGGAAATGGACGTTGGAATCTCCGAAATGATAGGGAACCTGTTTCCAAAGAAATCAAAAAAAAGAAAAGTTAAAGTCCCGGAAGCCATGGAACTATTAGTTCAGGAAGAATCTCAAAAACTTATAGATATGGACAAAGTAGTAAGACAGGCTATGGAGAGGGCCGAGAATTCCGGAATAATTTTCATAGATGAGATAGATAAAATTGCTGGTAAAAATGGCAGTTCAGGACCTGATGTCTCAAGAGAAGGAGTCCAAAGGGACTTGCTTCCAATTATAGAAGGTAGCAGGGTTAACACAAAACATGGATTGGTGAAAACAGATCATATCCTTTTTATTGGGGCTGGTGCGTTTCATGTTTCAAAACCTTCGGACCTGATTCCAGAACTACAAGGAAGATTTCCAATACGTGTTGAGCTGGAAGCACTCAAGAAGGAAGACTTTATCAGAATATTAACTGAACCTCAAAACGCTCTTATAAAACAATATGAAGAATTAATGAAAACCGAAGATATTGAACTTATATTTAAAGAAGATGCTATTGCTGAAATTGCCGATACTGCAGCAGAGGTAAACGATTCTATGGAGAATATAGGAGCAAGAAGACTGCATACAATCCTTGAAAAACTTCTTGATGAAATATCTTTCAACGCACCAGACATGAAGGAAAAAAGCGTGGATATAGATGCCCAGTATGTTAAGGACAAGATAGAAGAGATTGTTCAAGACAGAGATTTAAGCAGATATATACTTTAGTATTAAATTTATTCATTTTATCTACAGTACTATATAAAATAGATTATTAATTTCTAGCTTACGAATATTTCGAAATAAATTCTATTGGAATTAAATTCGATTTACTATATAATTTCTCTTTTTTCTTTAAAAGGAATATAAAATGGACGAATTAATAAATAAAGCAAGGACACTGGTAGAGGCGCTTCCGTATATTAAGGATTTCCACGGTAAAACTGTTGTGGTTAAATACGGAGGGAGTGTCGGCAAAAATGATCTGTCAAATTTTGCCCGTGATCTGATTCTCATGAAATATGTGGGAATTAAACCTGTGGTAGTGCATGGCGGCGGACCTCAAATAGCAGAAAACCTTAAAAAGCAAGGGATAGAGTCCGAGTTTATTGCAGGGCTTAGGGTTACAGATGAGAAAACCATGGAGATAGCAGAAATGGTTTTGGTAGGCAAAGTTAACCAGGAAATTATTTCAGCTATTCAGGAACATGGAGGTAAAGCCGTTGGTTTGTCAGGCAAAGAAGGCAAAACCATCATTGCAAAAAAAGCGGATTTAAAGAGAATCGCAAAAGTAAATGGGATTAAAGTTTCCGGCAAAGCAGATCTTGGAATGGTTGGTGAAGTAGAATCTATCAATCCCGAATTAATTTCAACCCTGGAAGATTCAGGATATATACCGGTTATAGCTCCTATTGGATGTGATTCAAAGGGAAATAGCTATAATATAAATGCTGACCATGTTGCAGGAAAAATAGCAGGTGCTCTAAAAGCAACTAAACTAATCTTATTAACAAATGTTCCGGGAATTCTTGATAAAAAAAACAAATTAATATCTTCAATAACTGAGTCTAAAGCCAAGAATCTAATTAAAAATAAAACCATATCAAAAGGGATGATACCAAAAGTCACTTGTGCTTTTGAAGCATTACATGAAGGGGTTGAAAAAGTCCATATCATTGACGGCACAATAGAAAGAGCGGTTATTCTGGAATTATTCACCGATGCTGGTATTGGTACGGAGATAATGGTTTGAACTCAAAAGAAGTAATCAACGACACCCAACAGTATATTATGGGAACCTATAATCGTATTCCAATAGCTTTGGAAAAAGGTAAGGGATCATGGGTTTGGGATAAAGATGGAAAAAAATATCTGGATTACACAACTGGCATTGCCGTAACAAATCTTGGACATTCCCACGAAAAAATATTGCAAACAATCAACGAACAGATTCAAAATATTATTCATACTTCAAACCTTTTCAACATTGAATCGCAGGCAAAGCTCGCTAAAATTCTAGTGGAAAATTCCTTTGCAGATAAAACTTTCTTTTGCAACAGTGGTACTGAAGCAGTAGAAGCAGCTATTAAACTGGCCAGAAAGTGGGGAAAGCAAAACGGTAATAATTATAAAATCATTTCAACCCTTGGTGCATTTCACGGTAGGACTTTTGGGTCTCTTAGTGCCACCGGAACAAGAAAATATCAAGAAGGTTATGCACCTTTATTAGACGGATTTATTTTTGCAGAATATGGAAATCCGGATGCAATAAAAGAATTAATGCTTGAAGAACCGATTTGTGCTGTAATTCTCGAACCTATACAGGGAGAAAACGGAGTAATAATACCTCCAGATGGTTATTTAAAGAAGGTAAGAGAACTTTGTAACGAAAATAACATACTTTTAATTCTTGATGAAATTCAAATCGGATTAGGAAGAACAGGAAAACTTTTTGGCTATCAAAATTATGATATTGAACCAGATATAATGGCTATTGCAAAAGCACTTGGCAACGGTATACCTTGTGGGGCAATCCTAGCTAAAGAAGAAGTAGCTCAACATTTCACTCCCGGATCACACGGAACAACATTTGGTGGAAATCCGCTTGCAATGAGCAGCGCATGCACCGTAATTGAGACAATAGTGGAAGAAGATCTGCTGACAAATTGTAATAGCATGGGTAATCATTTCTTAGAACTTCTTGATACACTCAAAAATGAATATAAAGAATATATAAAAGAAGTACGTGGAAAAGGCTTGATACTTGGAATTGAATTCTTCAACAAGGAATTTGCTAAAAAAGTATTTCAAGTTTGCATAGACAAAGGACTGCTTTTAATCCTCACGATAGAAAATGTTTTCAGGATACTTCCTCCGTTAAACACCAGCATTGACGAAGTTAATTATGCTATAAAAGTAATTAATGAGTCAATCAAGGAGGTCATACAAGATGGGTAAAAACTTTCTTAAAATTTTTGATTTAAACAAAACAGAAATAATAAATATCATTGAAAGAACCGAACACTTAAAATACGAAAAGAAACGTCGCTCATCAGTTAATACGCTAAACGGACTAAGTGTAGGGCTGATTTTTGAGAAACTATCAACAAGAACAAGGGTTTCATTTGAAGTTGGAATTACAGATTTGGGAGCTTATCCCGTTTATCTGAATCCCAGAGATATGCAGTTAGGAAGAGGAGAGACTATTGAAGATACCGCTAAAGTTCTATCATCTTATCTGGACGGAGTTGTCATAAGGACATATGGTCAGGAAAGAATTGAAGAATTTGCAAAGCATTCAACAGTCCCCGTAATAAATGCTCTTACAGATCTTGAACACCCCACTCAAATTATCTCCGATATTTTTTCAATGAAAGAAAAGGGTATAGACATAGAGAATTTTAAACTTGCATTTTTAGGTGATGGCAATAATATAGCAAATTCTTTTATAGCAATGTCCGCATTGCTTGGTTTTGATTTATCAGTTGCCGTANNCGTACCTAGCGGATTTGAACCTGACAAGAAAATCCTAGATGAAGCAGTTAACATAAACAACTCAATTATCGAGATTACCAATAATCCGGAACTGGCAGTTAAGGATGCAGATGTTATATATACAGATGTATGGGTGAGCATGGGTCAGGAAGATAAAAAAAATGAGTCAACAAATATATTCGAACCGTTTCAGGTTAATAATGATTTGATAAAACATTCAAAAGATTCCTCTATAGTTATGCATTGTCTTCCAGCACACAGAGGCGAAGAGATTACTTCAGATGTAGTTGACGGCCCTAAATCAATTGTAATTGATCAGGCCGAAAACAAATTACATGCCGGGAAAGCTATACTAGAGCATTGTTTACTGGACTAAAAAGGTGATTCCCATTTTAATATCTACTATATATTTGATGTTAAATATTGTTTAATTGAACCGGCAATTTTTTTGTTGATCCCTTCTACTGAGGATATTTCTTCAACTGTTGCACTCTTTATTTTTCCTACACTACCAAAATGATTTAAAAGAAGCAACTTTCTTCTTTTTCCTACCCCCGGAACCGAATCAAGAGCCGAATCCAGACTAGCTTTTTTTCTCAATCCTTTATGAAAAGTAATGGCAAACCTGTGGGCTTCGTCCCTGATTCGCATTAGCAGAAATATCTCTTTTTTGTTGTTGGTAAGCATATAGGGATTCTTTCTTCCATGAACATATATTTTATCCACCAAATCTTTTTTTCTGCTCTTTGCTATTGACGCTATATCTATTTCATTTTCAACTCCACAGTCTTTTATAGCATTATATGCTGCATTAAGCTGCCCTTTCCCACCGTCAATCAATATTAAATCAGGTAAATCCCAGAATTTTTGTTCCGCTCTAAGGCATCTTCTAAATATGACTTCGTAAATACTTGCAAAATCATTCGGTCCGGAAACGGATTTAATTTTGTACTTTCTGTACCTGCCTCTTTCAGGCCTTCCGTTTTTAAACCTTACAAGAGAGGCTACAGATTGATTTCCCTGGATATTTGATATATCAAAACACTCGATTGTATAAGGAACTCTCTTAATTGATAAAGATTTTTTTATACTATCTAGCAGGCTATTCTCTCTTTTACTTTCTGCTTTATTCTTTAGAAAGTTTTCTTTTGCATTGCTCATCGCTGATTCAAGAAGTCTTAATTTTGCTCCTTTCTTTGGGGAAGTTATAGCAACTTTTTTCCCTCTTTTTTTCGTTAACCAAACTGAGTAGAACTTATTATCATTTATCAATTCTGACACTATAATCTCACTCGGTATATATCTGTCTGTTGAATAAAATCTGCTTAAAAATTCGCTAATAATTTCTTCAGTTTTATTGTTATAGCTTTTGAAAGAGAAGTCAGATTTATCTACAACGGAACCATTTCTGGATTGTAAAACAGTGAAGTTATAGTTTTCATCCTCCCGGTAAAAACCAATTATATCTTTATCCGACAGGTCTGAAGAAAATAATTTGTCAACTTCGGCATTCTTTTCTATATACTTGAGCTGATCTCTATAGTAAGCAGCATCATCAAATCTGGTTTCTTCAGAAGCCCTGTACATATTGGACTTAATTATTTTAATCAACTCTTTTCTATCTCCACTTAAAAAAATATTTACCTGATGAACTAATTTATCGTATTCCTCCGATGAAATTCTTCCCGCACATGGACCAGAGCAAAGTTTAATGTAATAACTAAGACACGGGCGATTCTTATGTCTGTTAAACTTTGTATCGCTACAATCCCTGATGGGAAACAACTTGTGAACTAACCTTGTTGTTTGTCTAAGCGACTCCTGCGAAGCAAAGGGTCCGAAATATGCAGCTCCATCTTGTTTTATTTTCCTTGTAAAAGTAAGTTTTGGGAATCTATCCCTGACCGAAAGCCGAAGTGAAGAATAGGTCTTATCGTCTTTTAAACGAATATTATATTTAGGCTTGTGCGTTTTAATCAGTGAATTTTCTAGAATCAAAGCTTCACTTTCATTCTTTGTAATAATATAATCCACCGTCTCAACTTCATTAATTAGATATGGAATCTGTAACCTGTAATCTCCTTTTTCATTGTGAAAATAAGATCTGACTCTGGTTTTCAAGTTCTTTGCCTTACCAATATATATAGGTCTTTCAGATTTATTTTTCATTATATAGACACCTGGCCTACCAGGAAATGAAGCTATAAGTTCTGAAATTTTATTAGACATAACAATCATAAGTTTAGATAAAAAATCTTAAGTTTAAATCAAATAATAAAAAAAGGCTTAACACAAAAATGTGATAAGCCTTTAAAAAAATATATTTAATTTTAAATAATTAATATTCTGAATCGAGTCTTAAAGTAGGACTATATTCAATATTGAAAGCCCTGTTCATAGGTTCAGAATCCAAAACCCAATAACCACCCCTAACAAAAATATTTAATAATCCGAGTGGTGGTCTTAATGGCAACGATATCAGTTTAAAAGGGTGTAAAGCATCACCTGGATCATAGTGATAATCTGTAATCTGCTGGGAAAAAGCGACAGAAGTAAATAGGAATACGCCTAAAATTGAACCTAAAATATATTTCATCATCCAACCTCCTTGGAAAAATATCTAATAATCCCAATTATAAGACAATAATAATTAAAGTCAATCATATAATTATTTAGGACTCTGACTTAGGAAGGGCCATAACTACAATAATAGCAATAATTGAATTAATCATCAAAAGAAGCAGATCAATACGGAAATCAGCTATAGTTTTAGGAACCACTCCAAATAGCGAAAATAGAAATATAACCAAGCTTATCGCTGTAATAACAGGAATTGATGAATTGAATTTTCTGTTCTTGTATAATATGGAAGCGAGTACCATGGGGGCCATAAGTGCTGTACCCATAAAACCTGAAACGGCCAATGAAATCAAACTCTGCGAGCTTTTTATGGCAACAATAAAAGATGCCACACAAAATACCAAGATTACTAGTTTTACAAATACGATCGGGGAGATTTTAAATTTTTTATTAGTGGTTTTACCAAAAACATTATAAATTTCAGACCCAAGTGCAAAAAACTGCGAATCTGAAGTGGACATAGCAGCAGCCAAGATTCCTATTAGAGCAATAGCTCCTATAACGGCATTCTGTTCAAGAATAAGTTTTCCAATAAATTCAGGGCCTGTATTTGCAGTTATAGCAACTGCACCATAAAGACCAATAATAAGACCGGCAACTAGCAGTAAAAATGTAAACGAAGCATGCAAAACTGGCACTTTTCGTCTTTCGTTTAAACCTTTTAAAATGCTAAGCCTGGATGTAAGCTGTGGTTGCGAGACAGGGAGTAAAACTATAGATATGAATGCTGCTATTAACCACTGAACCGAAAGAAGTCCCTTAGGACCCGGGGCTGATAATAGACCAGGTTGTGTTTCTTTAACTGACTGAACAAGCTTTCCAATCCCGCCAAAATCATTTAGTACAATTGCAGCCATAATCCATATTACTGTAAACAACATAATTCCCTGAAGTGAATCACAATACATAATCCCCCGAAGTCCACCTATCGATGAGTATAAATACATAAGTACTAGAATAATGACAGCCCATATCCACTGGGCTACATCGTAGGGAACAACACTTTCTAACAAACCTGAAGCACCTTTTATTTGAATGGCAATATATGGCACAAGAAAAATTACCAATCCTGTAACATAAACATGGATTCCATAGGATCCGTAAGATTCTCTTAGCAAATCAGCTATGCTTCTAAAATCTTTTGAAGAAATCCTTTCTTTCTCTAAGTTTTAGAGAAAGCCAAAGTGTAAATACTGCAAGAGCCATATCAGTAACACCGAGGAATATCCATGTGGCAACTCCATGAACACGGAAAAAATTAGGCATACCGATTAATATGAAAGTACTGTAAAGAGTGGCAAAAAATGTTAAAAATCCAATTATGGTGCCAAGGTTTCCACCCGCAAGAAAGAACTGATGTTCGTCCCCCTTGTTTTTCTTATTCCCTATAACTGCAAGACTTATTAGAACTACAAGATATATGAAAGCTACAACTAAAAATGTAATTCCTCTATTCATATCCTATTCCGGTCCTTACAAACTACTCAATCCTCACCATCTGAAGTCAACATTGCAATAACAAGAATTATATATATGCCAATGGAAATAGACATGCCCAACCATAGTGTTCTGGGTAGTCCAAGAAAAAAGGGATCAGCTATACCATAAGGGACAACCAAAGGTGTAAATGCAATTACTGAAAGTATTATTACAATTACTGAGTATATTTTCCACTGCGTTCTCTTACTCATAATTATTATAATTACTTAAATTAAATTTATTATTGAATGATCGTACTAAATTAATAATTTAGTGTCAAATCATAAGTATTGAAAAAACTGCAATTCCATTCTTCCATAATTTTAAAATTTAAAAGTATTAACTGTCTTGAACCTATGCCATTGTCTTCAAACTTGAAAAACCATTTTTATACATTACATTAAATCCTGAAATGGAAAAAAAGTATTTATATTTAGAAACTTACGGCTGTCAAATGAATGAATATGATTCAGATAGAATTATAAATGCTTTGGATGCAGAAACCACGGATAAACCGGAAAATGCGGATGTGATAATTGTAAATACATGCGCTATCAGAGAAAAAGCCGATCAAAAAGCGTTAAGCAGTCTTGGCAGATATAAAAACCTGAAATCTGAAAACCCCGATCTGGTTGTTGGAATCTCAGGCTGCGTTGCACAATTGTATGGAGATAAACTTTTGAAGAGAATGCCTTATCTCGACTTTGTACTAGGACCACGTGCAATACCAAAACTACCACAATTAATAGAAGATGTAAGAGAAAAAAGAATAAGACCCGTTGAAACATCCTTTGATATTGAAGAAGTTTTCGAAATTCAGCCCTATCATGAGCAAGGCAAATCCACCGCTTTCGTATCAGTTCAGCAGGGATGCAATAAAAGATGTACATACTGTATAGTCCCGACTGTTCGAGGATCTGAAGTAAACAGACCCCTTGAAGACATTATCAGGGAATCGGTTTACCTTTTATCCAAAGGTGTAAAAGAGATTACATTAATAGGTCAGACAGTGAATTCATGGAAATATGACAATTATAAATTTGGAGATTTGCTTCATTTTCTGGCAGAACTCGAAGCTCTTGAAAGAATTAGATTCACAACATCCTATCCAAGGGATATAACAAAAAAAATGATAAATGCAATGAGTGACGTTAATAAAGTTTGTCATCACCTTCATTTACCTGTTCAATCCGGCTCAAATAAAGTACTAAAATTAATGAACAGAACATATACTAGAGAATGGTATCTTGATTCTGTTGCCAGACTTAAAGACGCAATCCCTGATATGGCACTTTCATCCGATATTATTGTAGGATTTCCCGGTGAGTCCGAAGATGATTTTGATCAAACCATGACTTTGATGGAGAATGTACAATTCGAAAGCTCGTTTTCTTTCAAATTTTCACCTCGTCCCGGAACTATTGGTGAGAAATTGTCTAAAACAAATGAGATGGTTGATGATATACGAGCAGGTGAAAGATTGTCCAGACTTCAGGAATATCAAAAAGAAATAACACTCAAAAAAAACCAAGAAAGAGTAGGGAAAATTGAAAAAGTTTTAGTCGAAGGGACAAGCAAGCATGACCCTAAGTGGGTAATGGGAAGAACAGATCATAACAGGATTGTTAATTTTCCAGGAAAAAAGAGTTTAATTGGAAGTATAGTTGATGTTAAAATTAAAGAAGGGTTAGCTAATTCATTAAGGGGCGAATTAGAATAATAAATTAAAGGGGCTTTGCAATGTTCTTAGAAATGAAAGTTACTGGAATTGCGTTAGATCCATTTACAAATACTCCAATTGTTATTTTAAAAGACAGTTCAGGAGAAAAAATATTACCTATATGGGTCGGATATTCCGAAGCAAGTTCAATTGCGATGGAACTCGAAAAGACTCCCAGAATCAGACCGATTACTCATGACTTATTAAAAAGTATTATAGATATGGTTGATTGTAAGATCTCAAAAATTGAAGTTACCGAGTTAAAAGACAACACTTTTTATTCCTTGATGTATCTAAGAAAAGAAGAAAAAGAAATTGTTATTGATTCAAGGCCAAGTGACGCAATTGCAATAGCTTTAAGGACAGAGTCTCCAATTTATGTTAATGAAGAAGTTATAAAAAGCGCTCAAAACATCGAAATAGATGAAGATACCGAAAAACTGAAGGATGTTCTCGAAAATATCCCGGAAGAGGATTTTGGCAAATATAAAATGTAAACTACAAATACTTTTTTAGTTCGGTTTTGTCTGTTATCGCTTCAAAGACTTTTCCACATCGATCACATTCAATATTGACCTTAACTGGTGGATGACTTATCCCACAGCTCATAATGAACCAGCCTATAATTGAATATCTCCTGACAGGTACAACCCATGGATCTTTAGTTGTATAACCACATGAACACTTTTTTGTCATTATTGCAAACCTGGAAAAAATCTCTACTATTCTATGTAAAGAAAAAGATTATTCAAATGACTTGATTTTTTCCCTGGTTTTTTTCTTTTGTCCAATTAGCTTCTTTTTATATAATCTGCTTTCAACAGATTTTTTCGAGGGTTTTGTTTTTTTTCTTTCAGAGGGAACTATCAACGATCGGCTAATCAATTCTTTAAATTTTTTTAGAACATCATTCCTGTTTCCCAATTGCGACCTGTACTTATCTGATTTTAATATAAGTAAACCGTTATTAGTAACTTTATTTCCTGCAATTTCTATTAATCTTTTTCTAATATCAGGATTTAATGATTTCGAATGGTAAATATCAAAAGAAAGTTGTACTGCGGTAGAAACTTTATTTACATTCTGACCACCGGGCCCGGAGGATCTGATGAAGCTGAATTTTAATTCAGCTTCATCAATCCAGTGATCCGAATTAATTTTAATAAGCGACATAAAATTAATATAATCATTTATAGATCATATCCAACTTCACCGTGATCTGTTATATCAAGCCCACTTACTTCATCTTCTTCGTTTATTCTTAAACCTACGAGCATATCCACAACTTTTAAAATTATAAAACTAACAATCGCTGTAAATATAATCGCAACAACAGCTGCATATAATTGCGTGCCAAACTGTTTTGATATATTCAAACCCACTTCAGCACCGCCATATGCCGATGAAGCAAATATAGATACCAATATTATCCCTACAAAACCACCTACACCGTGAACACCCACAACATCCAAAGCATCATCATATTTAAAATAGAATTTTAATTTAGTTGCAAATATAAAGGCCATCACTGAAGAAACACATCCAATCACAATTGCTCCCAAAGGACCAACGCTACCTGAAGCGGGGGTTATTGCTGCAAGACCTGCAATAACTCCT
>JABAOE010002310.1_pt3 | contig 34014 bp, 35 predicted proteins | sample 7062141 | NCBI WGS metagenome assembly JABAOE01 (sample SAMN14538627, study PRJNA623070) | marine sediment metagenome | biome: marine biome [ENVO:00000428]; feature: marine pelagic biome [ENVO:01000023]; material: deep marine sediment [ENVO:00002113] | place: India: Gulf of Khambhat ...
AAACGGTGAAAAGCAGGAGAAGACGGAATGGCATCGCGTGGTGATGTTCGGCAAGGTTGCAGAGATTGCCGGCGAGTATTTGAAGAAGGGATCGCAGGCGTATTTCGAGGGTCGATTGCAGACGCGCAAATGGACTGACAAGGAAGGTCAGGATCGCTATACCACTGAAATAGTGGCTGATCGCATGCAAATGCTTGGTTCGCGCTCAGGCGGGTCGGCGCGAGCTATGCCAGATGACGAAACGCCACCAACCGCGCAGTCGGCCGGCGCTGCAGACAGNNGGGCGGCATAGATGACCTCGAAGACGACATTCCCTTCTAGTTGCAGCCGGTAATGTACGTCGTGAGGCGATCGCTGGGCCACGCAAGTGGTTTGCTGCGCTGAGCTGAAGGCAAGATGCAGCGATCTCTCCCGATGTTACATCGCGTTGGAGGCTTGACAGCTGCATGTTAGCGCGATCGTCGATGAGGGGCGTCCAGTTTTTCGCGAAGCTTCTCATGCTGTTGTCGCTTTTTCATCACTCCGCCAACTTGGCCGCCCAGAAGCCGGAACAAGGCGGGCGAGACTTGCATGCCGGACAGTTGTGCGAGCCTTGTGATGGCTTGACCGGTGACTGGGGTGGACGCAGAGCCAGGCTGCTGCAAGACGGCCTCGAGATCGGCTTTGCCAATACCAGTGATGTGCTTCTGGTTCGCGAAGGGAACACCGAAGAAGTCACTTACACCAACCTGTTCTCGGCCACTTTCGCTTTCGACATGGAAAAGCTTGCTGGTTTGTCTGGTGGTTCGGCCTACATCTGGGTGGCGGGAACGCACGGTGATAACCCGGGCGAGTTGACCGGGACGATCCACGCGCCCAGTAACATCGCCGCCGCAGATGCCTGGAGGTTGCTCGACGCATGGTACGAGCAATCCGCGTATGACAACCGACTTGGCGTGTTGGTTGGTTTTTATTCCGTCGACAGCGAGTTCGACCACAAGAAAACGTTGAGCTTTTTTGCCAGTGGCAGCCACGGCACCGGACTGGATCTTTCCGATACCGGATTGAACGGTCCTTCGATTTTTCCGGTTACTTCTTTCGGTACCCGAATCAGGTGGGATTTCACGGACACATTCAAGACGCGGCTGGCTATCCTGGACGGCGTGCCAGGTGATCCTGACGATCCCGCTGTGACGGCTAGAATCAATTTCGGCAACAATGAGGGTGTGTTTACGATCGGCGAACTCGACTACGATTTCCGTGCTGCTGGCAAATTCAGACGGGCCGTGCTGGGGGCTTGGTATTACACGACCAAATTCGATGACCTGTTGGATAGGCAAACCGACGGATCGCCAGTGGTCCGCAACGGTGGTGGAGGTATTTACGGATTTGCCGAGTGGCTGGCATTCAGCGAGCCGGGCACAGCCGACCAAGGCCTGGCCGGCGCTATTCGCATCGGTATCGCAGACGAGAATGTCAACCGGATCGCCAGCTTCTATGGCGCGGGGTTGGTCTATCGCGGGCTGTTCCCGGGGCGTGATGCAGATACGCTCGGCTTGGGATTTTCGACCGGCGTAAATGGCGACAAATTCCGCCAGGCGGCGGCCCTGGCTGGTGAGCCGGTAACTGAACGCGAAACGGAGTGGACGCTCGTCTATTCCGCACAGATAAACCGCTGGCTGCGACTTCAGCCGATCTTTGAGTATTACATCGACCCGGGAACGGTCCCCGGTGCGCCGAATAAGCGTGTCGGAGGAGTACGCATCGAAATACGTCTCTAGGCAACTCGGGCGCACAGACCGATCCTCGGGGCTACCCCGGTTGCAAGGGCCGGTCCGAGATGCCTTTCTGCGGCGAGGTGGGGCCATCTGCGCTTACCCCTGCGTAGCCGCCTTCGCCTCACAAACACCCCGATGAACTGATGGTTATTGGCTGGAAGGCCACCCCGTTTTCCGGGACAATGGAAAGCTTGTGACACGGCGCTCTGCTCGGGATAGACAGCGCGAATCAGCTAGCGAAAGGTCAGACAGGATGGCTCTGCGTAACGTTACGCTCGACGACAAGTACACGGTTACCGAAGGCCGCATTTTTATCACCGGCACCCAGGCACTGGTGCGGTTGCCAATCATGCAACACATGCGTGATCGATTGGCCGGACTCAACACGGCCTGCTATATCTCCGGCTATCGAGGCAGTCCGCTTGGTGCGTACGACCAGCAATTGTGGGCGGCTGGCAAGCACCTGAAGGACCACAATATCGTCTTTCAGTCCGGTGTCAACGAGGATATTGCTGCCACTGCGCTGTGGGGTACCCAGCAAGTCGGATTGCATGGCAAGCCGAAATACGATGGCGTATTCGGTATCTGGTATGGCAAGGGACCGGGGGTGGACCGCACCGGCGATGTTTTCCGTCATGCCAATCTGGCGGGAACGAATCCGCATGGTGGCGTTCTGGTGCTAATGGGCGACGATCATACCTGCGAGTCTTCCACCACGGCGCACCAGAGCGAATACGCATTAGTCGATGCGATGATCCCGATTCTCAATCCTGCCGGCGTGCAAGAGCTGCTCGATTATGGATTGATTGGCTGGGCCCTATCCCGGTTTTCGAGTTGCTGGGTCGGGCTGAAGAGCATGAAAGACACGATCGATGCAAGTGCGACCGTCGATGTCAGCCCTGAGCGGGTGCGCATTGTCATGCCGACCGACTTCGCCATGCCTGAGAGCGGCCTGAACTGGCGTTTCCCTGACAAGCCGTTGGAGCAGGAAGCGCGACTTCACAATTACAAGATTCCGGCGGTGATGGCGTTCGCGCGCGCCAACCAATTGAACAAGAGGGTGATGGGCGGCCCCGGTGCGCGGCTGGGTATTGTGACCTGTGGCAAATCCTATCTCGATGTGCGGCAGGCGCTGCAATACCTCGGTATTGATGAAACCGAGGCGCAGCGCCTTGGTCTCGCTGTTTTCAAAGTGGCAATGCCGTGGCCACTGGAGCCGGCTGGAATTCGTCAGTTTGCTGAAGGCCTCGACAAGATCATTGTTGTTGAGGAAAAGCGTGGCCTGATGGAAGGACAGGTCAAGGAAATACTTTACAACGTCGAACATTCACCGGAAGTGATTGGCAAGCGAGACGAACTCGGCGAAGAGTTGTTCCAGTCGATCGCCGCGCTCGATCCGAACGCGATATCCATTGCGATCGGACAGCGCATTCTGGCGCGTGAAAACGATGTTCAACTCGCCAAGCGCGTTGCAGAGCGTGAAGCGCTTGAAGAACGCGAGCCGGAACAGCCAGCTATGGAACGCACCCCATATTTCTGTTCGGGCTGTCCGCACAACACCGGCACCCGGCTGCCGGATGGTTCTACCGCATTGTCTGGAATTGGTTGCCATTTCATGGCGCAATGGATGGATCGGAACACTACTGGTTACACGCAGATGGGAGGCGAGGGCGCGAGTTGGATGGGCGAGGCGCCTTTCGTCGACACCCCGCATGTATTCCAGAATATCGGTGACGGCACCTATTACCATTCCGGCCTGTTGGCGGTGCGCGCGGCGGTCGCGTCCGGTGTCAACATGACCTACAAGATTCTCTACAACGATGCGGTCGCCATGACCGGCGGTCAGCATGTTGACGGCCCGATGACAGTGCCGCAGATCACGCGGCAAGTGGCGGCCGAAGGAGCAAAGAAAGTCGTCGTCGTGACCGACGAGCCGGAAAAATACGGTGCCAGCCCTGGCTTTGCGGAAGGCGTAGAGGTTTATCACCGTGACGACTACGCAAAGATTCAGACAGAGATCCGGGAAATTCCCGGCATTACGGTGATTGTTTATGACCAGACCTGTGCTTCAGAAAAGCGCCGCCGCCGCAAACGGAACGAGTTTCCGGATCCGAAAAAACGCGTCGTCATCAACGATCTGGTGTGCGAAGGCTGTGGTGACTGCGGGGTTGCCTCCAACTGCGTTTCTGTATCGCCGCTGGAAACCGAGTTCGGCCGCAAGCGCACCATCGACCAGTCGACCTGCAACAAGGACTATTCGTGTGTCAAAGGTTTTTGTCCGAGTTTCGTCACTGTTCATGGCGGTGAGTTGAAGAAGGGCAAGGGAGTGCCGGTCGGTGATAACGTCGATACGCTGTTCGCGGTTGTGCCGGAGCCCAAGCTGCCGGTGCTCGACGGGGCTTACGCAGTGCTGGTAAATGGAATCGGCGGCACGGGTGTCGTTACCATTGGCGCTATCGTCGGGATGGCGGCGCATCTTGAAGGCAAGGCATTCAATGCGCTCGACATGGCGGGGCTGGCGCAAAAGGGCGGCGCCGTCTGGAGCCACCTGCAGATTGCCCGTGAGCAATCTGATATCGGCGCAGCGCGGATCGGATTGGGTGGCGCCAAGGTGATGATTGGCTGTGACTTCGTGACTTCGGCGAGCGAGACCTCGATGGAAATGCTGCGGTACGGGCAGACGTTTGCCCTGGTCAATTTGCACCAGCAAATGACGGGCGAGTTTACACGCAACATCAACGCCCAATTCCCGGCTGCTGCACTGGAGGAAACCATTGCAAAAGGCGTTGGTGAAGGAAACGCGCAGTTTATCGACGGGACGAGGATCGCCACCGCATTGATGGGGAACTCAATTGCGACCAATATGTTCATGCTCGGCATGGCATATCAAAACGGACTGATCCCGATTGGCAGTGAAGCGATCAACAAAGCGATCGAGCTCAATGGCGTTGCGGTGAAAATGAACCAGATCGCTTTTCTGTGGGGTCGCCGGGCGGCGGTTGATCTTGTGGCGGTTGAGCGGCTGATCGCGCCGACGGCAAAAGTGGCCACCGGCAGTATGCGCCTGTCCAAAACGCTCGATGAAGTTATCGAGCGGCGAGTCGAGTTCCTGACCGCATATCAAGACACTGCCTACGCGCGGCGCTACCGGTCGCTCGTGGAAAGAGTCCGTGACGCCGAAGCTCGGATCAAGGGTCATAGCGGCTTAGCCGAGGCAGTTTCGCGTTACTACTTCAAGCTGCTTGCTTACAAGGATGAGTACGAGGTGGCTCGCCTGTTTACCGATGGCACATTCAAGGAAAAAGTGGCATCGATGTTCGAAGGTGACTACAAACTGCATTTCCATCTGGCACCGCCATTGTTTGCCAAGCGGCACCCCGAAACCGGCGAGTTGCTGAAATCCGAGTATCGCAGCTGGGTCTTCCCGTTTTTCACAGTGCTGGCGAAAATGAAGTCGCTGCGTGGCAGCGTGTTTGATGTGTTCGGTTACTCGCAGGAGCGCCGCACAGAGCGTGCACTGATAGCCCAGTACGAGAATACAGTTGAAGAGCTGCTTGCTTTGCTGTCGCCGGAGAATCACGCTTTGGCGGTACGGATCGCCAGCATTCCGGATGACATACGTGGCTATGGTCACGTCAAGGAGCGTAATGTCGAGGCCGCCCGCGCCAAGCGCGCGGGATTGCTCGAGTTGTTCAGGTCGCCGCGAGCCGATCGCGCAGCAGCATAACGGCGCGCTTGTGAACGCCAACGACAATCACTGTGCGCTGCCATCGGCCAGGTGATTGCAACGGTTGCCATCAACTTCCGCGGAACGGCCGCGAGGCCTGATCGCATGAATGCCGGCTCATTCCTGCCCCATCGATTTTGCTGACATGAAACTTCGGCAGTTCCAGGTTGATGCATTTGCTGGTCGCCGCTTCGAGGGCAATCCCGCAGCGGTATGCCCGCTCGGTCAATGGTTGTCCGATGAATTGTTGCTCGCCATCGCCGAGGAAAACAATCTGTCGGAAACGGCGTTCTTCGTGCCTGTTGAGAATAAATTCAAGCTGCGCTGGTTTACACCGATTGCCGAAATCGATTTTTGTGGCCATGCAACGCTTGCCTCTGCGCATGTGCTGTTTGACGCGCTTGGTTATCGCGGCCAGACGATCGTGTTCGAAACGCGCAGCGGCAAGATGTCGGTCGAGCGCGATGGCAAGCTTTACGTGATGAACTTTCCTGCGCAGCGGCCGCGGCCGTGTTCGCTACCCGAAGCACTGGTCGAGGGGCTTCGCGTGAATCCAACCGAGGTTCTTGCCGCTGACGATTATCTGGCGGTGTATGAAAGCGAAGCCATGGTGCAATCACTGAAGCCGGTTTTCTCGAAGTTGCTTGATCTCGACTTGCGCGGCGTGATTGCGACCGCTCCCGGCGAGAACACCGATTTCGTCAGCCGCTTCTTCGCACCCAAATATGGCATCGATGAAGATCCGGTTACCGGCTCGGCGCACTGCGAGTTGACACCCTATTGGTCGAGACGACTCGGCAAGAATGAATTGCGGGCGCGCCAGATATCGCGGCGTGGCGGCGATGTGCTGTGTGAGATGGCCGGTGACAGGGTCGTCCTCAAAGGCGGTGCAGTCACTTTTATGGTGGGCGAAATCACGATCGATGCGTGATTGCCCGGCTTTTGTCACCAAAGGAAATTCTTTGCTCGGTCTGCCGCAAGTGTGTGATGCTTGCCGCGTATCATAGAGGAGGAACGTCGTAATGCTGCAATTGCGGCCAAGCTGCGAAAACTGCAACAAGCCGCTGCCCGCCGACTCGATTGACGCACGCATTTGTTCTTTCGAATGCACCTTCTGTGTCACTTGCGCGGAGGGGTTACTTTATAACGTGTGTCCGAACTGCGGCGGCGGCTTTGCGCCAAGGCCGATCAGGCCGTCGCACAATTGGAAGAATGGCAACCACCTTGGTGACAACCCGGCTTCCACCGAGATCCGCTATCGGCCGGTAAATCCCGAGGCACATGCTGCATTTGCCGCGGCAATCAAGAACATTCCACCGGAAGAACGCTGAGTTCGTGTGCTGCGATGAAGGCGTTGAGATATGGGAGGGCGATGATGAAAATTGCAAAATCAATGAATACCTTAGCTGCCGTTGGCACTCTATCGGCGATGTTACTGTGTCCGGGTTACCCTTTGTCAGCCTTGGCAGTTGACTCATTGGTAACGCCGGAGATTCGGGCTATTGTCGATAGTCCCGACCGCAGCGCTGATGACCGCAAGGCTGACCAGCGGCGCCAACCCGCGAAGATGCTGGCGTTTGTCGGGGTGCAGCCTGGCATGACGGTGCTCGATATCGGCACGGGCCGCGGTTATACCGCCGAGTTGTTGGTGCGTTCGGTGGGTCCAAGCGGATTAGTCGTCGCGCAGAATGAGACGATCATCTCGGACAAATACCTCAAGGGTGAGCCACCGGCACGCTTTGGGACGGACATGATGAGAAATGTCACGTACGTAGTGCGGCCGTATGATGACCCAATTCCTTCGGGCGCCGGGCCGTTTGATCTGGTGACTATCATGTATGTCTATCACGACATGGAATGGCTCGAGCGTGACCGCGCACTGATGAACAGCCGGTTGTTTGCAGCAGTCAAGCCGGGTGGCCATGTGGTGGTGGTCGATCATTCAGGGAATCCTGGAACCGGTGTGTCGGAATCGCTAACGACTCACCGCATCGAGGAAAGTGTCGTGCGAAGCGAGTTCGCTGCCGCTGGATTCGAATTAGCAGAAGAAGCAAACTTTCTGCGAAATCCCGAAGACCCGCGCACTGAGAGCTTTCGTCAGGCAACCTATCCAGTTGACCAGTTTGTATTGAAATTCAGGCGGCCATGAACTGAACCCGCTTTTCGCCGCTTGCTTTCGGCTGCAAGGCGGGACGAGCGTGAATCAGGCGAAGTGCGGGCCGATGACATCGATCTGGTCAGTGACCAATGCATCGACGCCCATTTCTATCAGATCCACTGCGTCGAGGGGGTCATTCACGGTAAAGGCCAAAACGCCCCGCCGGGTTGCCTGAATTGCCGCAACTGCATCGGCACTGAGTTGATCAGAGCGTACATGTAATGAGACGCAATCGAGGCGCTCCAGTGTTTGCTCCCAGTCATTAGGTATTGCCTCGCACAGCAGAGCACGCGGTAGCTCGAATGCTTCGGTGCGGGCCGCGCGCAGCGCCTCGGTGGAGAAAGACGACAGCAACGGCGGTCGCATCGCCCCACTCCACAATAGTTTTGTCATCCGCGCGACGATACGACCGGTTTCGTGATCCCGTCCCGGACACGGCTTGATTTCGATATTGGCCCAAAGTCCGATTTCCTTGCAAAGCGCGCTCGCTGCTGCAAAGGCCGGTACCGACTCGCTGGCAAATTCGTTGGCGAACCAGCTGCCTGCATCCAGTTGCGTGATCACGTCGAACAGCATGTCGGCTACGGGCCCGCTGCCATCGGTGGTCCGCTCCAGCGTTTCGTCGTGGAACAGGACTGGCACGTTGTCAGCGGTGAGTTTGACGTCAAACTCCACGCCCTCGAAGCCAAGGTTTCGCGCGTAGCGCAAGGCAGCCAGCGTATTTTCTGGAGCGAGCACGCCACCGCCGCGGTGGGCGATGATGCGCGGGTAGGGCCAGTAAGGTCGGTCAGTTAGCATGGTGGCAGTGGGCAATGCGAGAGCGAGCCATTATAGGGCGATGCCCTTACGGCTCTTGTCGATCGGCGACTGGCGCAACGCCCATACTCTGGCTTGGCCCCGCGAGAACCTTGAAACGGGTCTCGATCGGGTATACTTACGCCCCTGTTTTTGGAGGAAAAATGCCGATTTACGAATATCGCTGCGGTGCCTGCGGGCACGAGCTCGAAATCATGCAGAAGATGTCGGATGAGCCAATCACCGACTGCCCTTTGTGCGGCAAGGCGACACTTGTAAAGGTGATCAGTGCCGCCGGCTTCCAACTTAAGGGCAGCGGATGGTACGTGACTGATTTTCGCGATAGCAAGAAGCCAAAAAAAGGCGACGCCGACAGCGGCAAGAAGACGGAGACCGGATCGGAGAGCAAACAAGTTGGCGCCGGTGACGGCGGCGGCAAAGACAACAAGGATAGTAAAGCGACTGATACGACCAAATCGGAATGACGGCGACGAAACGACACGTCCAGCAATATTTTCAGGGGTGGGTTGCACAGAAAGCCAAACGGCCGGGCAGTTGCGAGTCAGGTCCCCGCAATTTTTGGCAACCATTCACGGGACTCAGTCGGTTGATATGGTTTTAGCAGCTGTCGACCTGCCGGTATGTGTTTTCCCACATGACCGCCTGCCGTTTTGACTTGCCTGCTCGGAAGCGCGGGCCACAGCGACATTGACAAGCGCTAATCATCGAAATTTGAACAAGATCGAAGCAACCAATTAAGCGAAAACATGCGTACAGACTATTGCGGCTTGATAGACACGAAATATCTAGATCAAACTGTGACATTGTGCGGCTGGGTGCATCGGCGCCGTGACCATGGTGGTGTCATATTCATTGACCTCCGCGATCGCGAAGGCCTGGTTCAGGTCGTATGTGATCCGGACACCAAGGAAGCGTTTGAAACCGCTGACCGGTTACGCAGCGAATACGTCGTCGAGATTACCGGCCGCGTTCGCCGCCGGCCGGACGGTACTGAAAACGTTAGCCTTGTCAGTGGCGAGATCGAGGTGCTTGCTCAATCCATCACGCTGCTAAATGCCGCCCTGACACCTCCGTTTCCAATCGATGAGGAAGAACCATCGGAGAGCGTCCGGCTTGAGCATCGCGTATTCGATCTTAGGCGCCCGCAAATGCAGCACAACATGCGTCTGCGTTATCGCGTTGCGATGGCAGTGCGCCGCTTCCTGGACGGTAACGGATTCATTGATGTTGAAACTCCATTTTTATATAAATCAACGCCGGAGGGCGCACGTGAGTTTCTAGTGCCGTCGCGCCTGCATGACGGGCATTTCTACGCGTTGCCGCAATCACCGCAATTGTTCAAGCAAATGCTAATGGTCTCCGGATTCGACCGCTATTATCAAATCGTCAAATGTTTTCGTGACGAAGATCTGCGTGCCGATCGGCAACCCGAATTCACGCAGATCGACATCGAGCTTTCTTTTGTGGACGAACAAACAGTCCGCGACATTATGGAAAAAATGATTCGCGTTGTTTTTCAGGAATGCTTGGATGTCGATTTACCAGACCCGTTTCCGGTTATGCGATACGACGATGTCATACGTCTGTATGGAAGCGACAAACCGGACTTGCGTGTGCCGTTGCAGTTCACCGAACTCACTGACCTTATGCGGCATGTTGAATTTAAAGTGTTCCGTAGCGCCGCAGAGATGGAAGATGGCAGGGTGGTTGCGCTGCGGGTTCCGGGTGGTGGCGAACTCACACGCAAGCAGATTGATGATTACACGTCTTTCGTGTCGATTTATGGGGCGAAGGGTTTGGCCTACATCAAGATTAATGAGAAGGCGCGCGGTGTAGAAGGATTGCAGTCACCTATCCTGAAGTTCATCCCGCACGAAGTCGCCCATCAAATACTGCAACGTTGCAATGCTAACGATGGCGATTTGATTTTTTTCGGCGCCGATCGTGCTGCGGTAGTGAACGCTTCCCTAGGTGCCTTGCGTGAGAAGCTCGGGCAAGACCTTGGGCTGCGCGACGGGGGTTGGTGGCCATTATGGGTCGTGGATTTTCCAATGTTTGAGTTTGACGAGGAGACGAAACAGTGGATGGCACGACACCATCCGTTTACGTCGCCAAAAGAAGGCCACGAGGACTTCATCGAAACCAATCCCGGGCGCGCTTACGCCAAAGCCTATGACATGGTGTTGAATGGTTGGGAGATTGGGGGTGGTTCAGTGCGGATCTACCGGCCGGAAGTGCAGGAACAGGTATTCCGTGCCTTGCGCATTACGCCGGAAGATCAGCAGGCGAAGTTCGGCTTCCTGCTTGACAGTCTCCGATGGGGAGCGCCTCCACACGGTGGGATTGCGTTCGGGCTTGACCGGATCGTCGCGCTCATGTGCGCGGCGGAATCTATTCGCGACGTGATTGCATTTCCCAAGACACAACGTGGCCAGGATATGCTCACGGGAGCACCGTCAAGGGTGACCGAAACGCAGTTACGTGAACTGCACGTTCGGCTACGAAATCCGCAACAGACTGGGGTCGGCCCTACTTCAGAGTAAGAGCGAGTCACGCGCCGGGCGGTTTCGCGTTGCGGTTGCAAAGGACTTTGGGTCATGCGAGCAAGAGCAGATTGCGTGTCTGATGATCGGGATTGATGGTGAAAAAATGAAATATAAGATTCCGGTCTCGGTTTTGGTGGTGGTTTATACGCCAGATTTACAGGTTCTGCTTCTCGAACGCGCGGACAAATCCGGATTCTGGCAATCCGTGACTGGCAGTCAGGAACCAGGCGAAACACTCGATGAGACAGCAATTCGTGAGCTGCGGGAAGAAACAGGCTTGGATGCAATGCAGTATCGGCTTGAAAACTGGAATATCACGCATCGCTTTGAAATCTACAAGCACTGGAGCAGTCGCTACGCGCCGGGCACAACCCGGAACACCGAGCATGCATTTGGACTGCAGGTGCCGAACACAATTCCAGTACGAATATCGTCTCGCGAGCACTTGGCTTACGAATGGGTTCCGAGAGACTTGGCAATCGACAAGGTATTTTCTTGGACCAATGCTGCTGTGTTACAAGCGCTGCCTTACTACGTCACTGCTGCAAAGTAAAATTAACCTAGTTGGGCGATGGTCTCGGCTTTGTTCGCAGCTCATATAATGCATTTTTGAGCCAGCTGCTGTTAAAGAAATTAATTGGAGAAGCGGATGACACAAGTTACCGCGGCCGCATTTGATCAATACACCGAGCTGGAGGACGCAGATTGTGGCGCGCTTATTTCTGTCGCAAGGCAAAAGCCAAGCGACCGCGCCATCGGTCGTGGCCATCATTACCAGCGAACGGGTGTTTACAAGCACACGCACCTCAAGGGGGATTCGTTAAAGCTTTGCAAGCCGCTGTCTCAGGCTAACGCTCGCTTTATCGTCTTTTGTGGTGTGCATTTCATGGCAGAGGTCGCTGATATCCTGTCACAAGAGGAGCAACTCGCATTTCTGCCGGATATGGCAGCTGGCTGTTCGATGGCAGACATGGCTAACCTTGCGAAAGACAGGCGTGCCTGGACCGAATTGTTTGAAGTCCTCAGACCGCAAGGCAAAATTGTTCAGTTCATGTCGCCGCTGGTGTGTATGTGTTCAACGATTAACCGCATTGACCCACAGCCTCTCGCGTGGTGTCCGGAGAAGTTTGTTGACGGGACGGCTGTCAACCAGATCCCGGTAATTGACTGCGACAAAAAGCTTGCGCGCCTTGTTCTGCAGCGCGTGCTTAACGTCGCCTGAGACGGTACCAACATGTTGTCACGTTTCTTTGTAAGCGCTTGGTGGTTACTTGTTTGCGTTTTTTGCGCTGTTCTCTTCGCGGCTGCTGCTGCCGATGATTCGGTCGGTACCCGGGTCGCGGTCTCGCGTAGCAAACAGGTTTTTACAGTTGAGGCGGCCAGCCGCGTTGTTGCCGGGCGCGACGAAGCATGGTCTGTATTGACGAACTACGGTGGCTACGTAGACTTTGTGCCGGGAATGACCCTGAGCCGCCAGGTCAGTGATCGCCCGCTGTTGATCGAACAGCACGGCGAGTTTGGGGTGCTATTCTTTACTAAAAAAGTAAATGCGACTCTAAAGGTTACGGAAACACCTCCTTCGAAAATCTTTTTTCGGTCGTTAGACGGGAATTTGCGTACCCTTGAAACCACAGTCGATATCCTTGTTGATGGTGATCAGGTGGTTATTAAATACGACGCGGTGATTGAACCTGACTTTTGGGTACCGCCATTGATAGGCAAGCCGATTGTTCGCGTGGCGATTAGGAAAAAACTCGACGCAGTGGCTAACGAAATCGGGTGGCAAGCGGAATTTGGTGCTCATCAATGAAGACATTGCAGGTCGTCACTTACAACATGCATAAGGGTTTCTCCCAGTTTCAGCGGGAGTTGTCGGTGCACGATTTGAAAGAGCGCCTGCAATCACTTTCCGCAGACGTGGTGTTCCTTCAGGAGTGTGTTGGCAGCCATGACCGGCATGCGAGACGCTACGGCAACTGGCCGGTATCACCGCAATACGAGTTTTTGGCCGATCAGTTATGGACGGATTATGCTTACGGCAAGAATTCTGCCTACGATGTGGGTCATCACGGCAACGCCATCTTGTCAAAATACCCAATTGTAAGATGGGTAAATGAAGACATATCCATGAGCCGCATGGAGCGGCGGGGCCTGCTGCATTGTGAGATTGACATTCCCGGATGGGATCGACCCTTGCATTGCATCAACGTGCATCTGGGGTTATTTGGCCACTGGCGCAAGCGCCAACTCGAAATATTGCGGCACCGAATCGAACGGCTGGTGCCGCGTTACGATCCGGTGATCATCGGTGGTGACTTCAATGACTGGCGCTTGAAAGCCGGCCGTCACCTTGCCAATGTGCTGGGTCTGCAGGAGGTTTTCGAAAACGTGCATGGCCGCCCGGCGCGCACTTTTCCCGCCATGTTGCCACTGCTGCATCTGGATCGTATATACACCAGAGGTTTTCGCGTGAGGCTTGCTCATGCGCATGAAGACCGGCGCTGGGCACGCTTGTCGGATCATATTGCGTTGTCGGCCTTACTGGAGCGCAACGAGTATCATTGACGCCAGGTCGACAGCGTGAGCAAACTTTCATTCACGACGGACTTGTCGTTCGGCTAGTCCTTGCGCTCGGAACAGTCATTGCCGGTTGCTGGCAGTGGGCTGGTTTTTAGCATGGCAATGTCGCGAAGTACATCCTCGACGGTCGCCTCGATCACTACACGACCTTTATCCTTAGTCGCAAGAGTAGCGTCGCCATAGATTCCGGTCGGCGAGTAAATGCCCTTTGAGTTGGCATCGGGGGTCAATGGCCCATTTCCCGGATTGAAGTCTTGCGCCGCTTTCGACATGTCGACCCGCTTGCTATCGATGTACAGCATCATCGACGTCTCGATTTCATCGGCGTGCGTTCCACCTGGCTGTTGTTGTACTCGCTGCACAGCTTCATTCCCGGCACGGTCGATGCGCGTGAAGTGCATCAACACACCTTGTGCCGCAAGGGCAGCTGCAGCCGGTTCCAGCGCTCGAACAGTTGATATGCCGGTGTTCAACACATAGAACCGGCGTGGTCCGAACGCAGCGAGGCTGGCGACGACATCAATGACCATATCGCGTGCGGTCTCCAGTCGCAGTGAGACGGAGCCAGCATAGGTCGTGAAAGCCGGGTAAAAGTGGTAGGTCAGTGTTGGGGCGACGACCACCTCCGCCCTTGCGGCGACCCGTGCAGCCAGATACTCGGCGAGAAGGCGATCATTGTCGAGCCGCAGGTGCGGCCCGTGCTCCTTAGCGGCGGCGCCAAGCGGTAGCAACACCAGCGTGTCGGCGCTCAATATTTCTCTGGCCTGGAGCCAGGTTAGTTCGGACAAATACATGGCAATCGAGTCGCAGCAGAATAATCAATTATCGCCGAGACGGCACTGGCTGCGGTGTAAAATCGCATCCTTCATTTGCGGCTTGATATCGTCTCTTGCTGTTACTCATTTCCTAATGCAGCCGGCCGAAATTTCGACTATGAGCAAGGCGGCCAAAGGTGACTGGCGCGTTGTTCGAATGTTGTTGCCTTACCTTTGGGAATTTCGGTGGCGCGTGGCGGTTGCGCTGACTTTCCTGGTTGTGGCAAAGCTCGCCAACGTCGCAGTGCCGTTGGTGATGAAGGAAATCGTTGACGCGCTGGACGCCTCTAAGCAGTTGCTAGTACTGCCGTTGGCGTTGTTGCTCATATATGGTGCGTTGCGTTTGTCGACGACTCTGTTTGCAGAACTGCGCGATGTCGTGTTCGTGCGTGTCACCAGGCGAGCGATCCGTCGCGTTGCTCTCAGCGTGTTCCGCCATCTGCACAGTTTAAGCCTGCGATTTCATCTTGAGCGGCAAACCGGAGGCGTGTCCCGTGACATCGAGCGTGGTACCAAAGGAATCTCGACACTGCTCTCCTATGCACTTTTCTCGATCATTCCAGTGATACTCGAGTTCACTCTTGTTGCTGTGGTCCTGCTAAACCGGTTTGACTGGACATTCGCGGTTGTCACTTTCGGGGCCGTCTTTGTGTATCTCGCGTTTACCTTTGTTGTCTCCGAGTGGCGCATGGGCATCCGCCGCCTTGCCAATGAGATCGACTCGCAAACCAATACGCGCGCGGTTGACAGTTTGCTCAATTACGAAACGGTGAAGTACTTCAACAACGAAGAGTATGAAGCGGGGAAATACGACGAAAACCTCCGAAACTTCGAAGCGGCCGATGTGCGAACCGAAGTGTCGCTTGGCCTGCTCAACATGGGCCAAAGCGCGATCATTGCGATGGCGGTCACCACATTAATGATCCTGGCTGCACAAGGAGTGGTTGCCAGAGAGCTCACAGTCGGAGATTTGGTTCTGGTTAACGGACTGCTGATACAGCTATACATTCCGCTGAATTTTCTAGGCATGGTTTACCGCGAGATCAAACAGTCACTGATTGACATGGACCGTATGTTTCGTCTGCTTACCGAGCAGCGGGAAGTTGAAGACAAAGCAGGGGCGCCGGATCTAAACAGCGCAAACGCCACCGTCCGTTTTGAACACGTTGGTTTTTCTTACGACGCCCGGCGGCGCATTCTCAATGATGTCAGCTTCGAAATTGCGGCAGGCAAGACCGTCGCCGTGGTCGGTCACAGCGGTTCAGGCAAATCGACGCTGGCGCGCTTGTTGTTCCGCTTCTATGACGTCGACGAAGGTCGCATTACCATCAATGGTGTCGATATCCGTGATACTACGCAACACAGTGTTCGCGCTGCTATTGGCATTGTTCCGCAGGACACGGTTCTATTCAACGACACGATTTTCTACAACATCGCTTATGGCCGGCCCAAGGCAAGTCGGGAGGAGGTTCTTGATGCCGCCAAGGCGGCTCACATTCATGACTTCATTGTCACACTACCCGACGGTTATCAGACTGCGGTTGGTGAGCGCGGTCTGAAACTATCCGGTGGCGAGAAACAGAGAGTCGCGATTGCACGTGCCCTGCTAAAGAATCCACCCATCCTCGTTTTCGATGAAGCCACATCGGCGCTGGATTCGCGGTCAGAACGAGCGATACAGGCAGAGTTGGATCGAATCGCAGCAAATCGTACCGCGCTTGTCATTGCCCATCGCCTGTCCACAGTGGTAAATGCCGACGACATACTGGTGCTTGATCACGGACAGGTTGTCGAACGGGGCAAGCACCGTCAGTTGCTGGCGGCTGGTGGGGTGTACGAGGGGATGTGGCGACTTCAGCAGGAGCAAGCCAAGCGCGAGTTGTTGGCACCGGGTGACACCACCGCAGAGTCCGGGCAAGGATCTGGTGGCTGACACGGCTTGGGGTGGCTGGAGTGGCTTGTCGCGGGGGGCGCGAGTGGTAAGTTCGGCCGTATTCTTGAAAAGTACCCTTAGTTGTTGAATTTTTGTGAGTTAGGCCTGAAAATTGTATGTTTAGTTGGCTACGCCAGTGGTTTCGGGTCAATGTTCACAGGCGTGCCCCAAGGGTTACGAACATCGATCGTCCGTAGCTGGCGTTAGCTCAGGAAAGGGACAAATGACAACACTGTTAAATGCTGTAAGGTTATTCGTAGCAAGTGTGTGCACACTTACAGTAATGGCAGGGGGTGCGCTGGCAGACTCGACTCAAGGGTCGTTGCGCCAAGTGAACCTCGGGATCAAGTCCGGCCTTGCCTTGGTAGTGGACCAGGATACCGGTGAGGTGCTCTACAGTAAGAACACTCAGGAAGTTGCTCCCATTGCATCGATTACCAAGCTAATGACAGCAATTGTCATTATCGATTCCGGCCTGCCGCTGCTGGAGCCGATTACGGTTCAACGAGCCGACGTAGACCGTTACAAGGGTTCGCGCTCGAAACTGGTGGTGGGGACGGCTTTGATGCGTGCCGAGGCGTTAAAACTGGCACTGATGGCCTCAGAAAATCGTGCCGCCGCAGCGCTCGCACGCACCTATCCGGGCGGGGCCAAAGCGTTCGTCGATGCCATGAACGCCAAGGCGTTCGAACTGGGAATGCTCAATACCCGCTTCGTTGACGCGACGGGACTGCGGCCGGAAAACGTTTCGACCGCTCGCGATTTGGCGCTGTTGGTGGCAGCGGCACATTCTTACCCCCTTATCCGGGACTACACCACGGCACCATCCTTTGCCATTGAATCGCGCTCCAAACGCGGCCACCGGATCTTACGATTTGTCAATTCCAACCGATTGGTGCGCAGTTCGCGATGGGATATTGGTCTGTCAAAGACCGGTTACATCAGTGAAGCAGGGCGTTGTTTGGTGATGCAATCGCGTATTGCCGAGCGCTCTTTGATCATCGTGCTGCTCGATTCATGGGGCAAGTTGACTCGAATCGGCGACGCCAATCGCATCCGCCGCTGGCTAGAGCGGGAGTTTTCGGCTCTCAGTGTGCGCGGCTGACGGTCGTAGTTAGTCCCGCCGATAAGGAGCTGATGCCTATAGGGCGCGTCCGGCTGCGCTTGTTGCTCATCGGCCCAGCGAGGCTCTCAGGCGGCGCGTGCTCCATCACGAAAGCCGATCGCGCGGGAAACTGCATCGGCAACATCTTTTACGAGTGGCCCCCAGTTCTTGTCGAGCCGGTTGGATGGTGCTGAAACAGAGAGCCCGGCTACTAGTCGCCCCTCGTCATCGTGGATTCCCGCCCCGACGCACGAAACGCCTTTCTCTGCCTCTTCATTGTCGAACGCGTAACAAAGTCGGTGTACGCGCTCGAGTTCTCGGTGCAACGACTCGAAGTCGCGTATCGTGTTTCGGGTATAAACGGAAAGGCCGGTACGGGCGACGTATTCGCGGACCTTCTCTTTTCCGTCCTCGAGCAAGAAAAGCTTTCCGACCGCTGTCACATGCAGCGGCGCGCGTGCTCCGATCAGGTGCGCTACGCGCATTGCCGACCGATCTGAGGTCAAGCGTTCCACATAAACGATTTCGTCATCCTGTCGCACCGACAGATTAACGGTTTCCTGCAATTCATTATGAAGACGTTGCATGTAAGGCAGTGCTTCCTGCCGCAGGTCAATACGGCTTTTCGCCAAATTTCCCAACTCGAGCAAGCGGATGCCGAGACGGTACATGCCGGGCTCGACCCGGTCGACCATACGATATTCAACCAGCACGTTCAGGATGCGATGTGCCGTCGAGGGGTGCAGATCGGTCATATTGGCCAGCCGCTTGAGGTTTACCGGGCCGGGAAAGCGCGCCAGCGTATCCAGCAGATCCATCATTCGCTCAATGACCTGTATCGAGGTTTTGCCATTCGTGTCTGGCATAGCCTGGCTACCTTTCAGCATTTATGTTGCAATGCCGCAATATTAGCCGAGGCCGAAGTGGCGGACAAGACGGGTTTACATCGTTTAGCGGCCCGCCGGGGGCATCGAGTCGAAATTCTCCAATGTGTTAGTATCAAGTCCTTGTTGCGCTGCGTAAAATGGCTGCGTGGTAGAGCCTCTGCCGGCGCATTGGGCTGCCCCCCGACCAGTTTGCGGCGTTTTCAGACCCTGGAAAACAACAATGCGTGTAGGCCTCCTCGTCACCTGCCTTGCCGACCTGATGCGCCCCAGCATCGGCCTCGCGGCGCTGAAGCTGTTGGAGCAGGCTGGCTGTGAGGTCGTAGTGCCGGCGACCCAGACCTGCTGTGGCCAACCCGGCTACAACGCCGGTGACCGGCAGGCAGCACAGGCGCTCGCGCGCAAGCTCATTTCCGAGTTCAGTGATTGCGATTACGTCGTTGTCCCGTCCGGGTCATGCAGTGGCATGCTCAAAACCCATTACCCGGAGTTGCTATCGGAACTGCCTGACGGTAGGGCAAAAGCTGAGTGGCTGGCTGCGCGTACCTGGGAACTGACCGATTTTCTGGTCAACATTGCCAAGCTCGAGCACGTGGAGGTGCGTTTCGACGGTTCCATTACCTACCACGATTCCTGCGCCGGTTTGCGAGAAATGGGTGTCAAGACCCAACCGCGGGAATTGCTCACCAAGGTTGCCGGGCTGAGCATTCGCGAAATGGACGGCGCAGAGCAGTGTTGTGGTTTCGGCGGCACGTTTGCTATCAAGTATGGTGATATCTCAACTCGACTCGCCGACCTCAAGTGTGACGATGTGCGTAAGAGTAAAGCCGATGCGCTGGTGCTCGGTGACCTCGGGTGCATGCTCAATATTGAGGGCAGGCTACGGCGGCGCGGTGACACCCACACAAGGGTACTGCATGTTGCGGAAGTCCTGGCCGGGATGAGCGGCGAGGAGATCGAGTGAGTCGAGTAGGCGGGCCGTCATCGGCCGCTGTGTCCTATTTCCCTTCCGATGGCGTCAGTCTTAAAACAGCTGGATAGCGCATCTAAACCATGGAAATCACATCTGCACAGTTCAAGAAAGTGGCCAGTCAGAAGCTTGCCGATAGCAAGGTGCAGTCGGCGCTTGCCCATGCTAAGGGTCGCCTTGTTGTGGCGCGCGCTAATGCGATAAAGGAACTGGATAACTTCGACGAAATCCGCCAGGCAGCGGCGGAGGTTCGCGATCATTGTCTGGCCAATCTCGACCAATACCTCGAGGAGTGGGAACGCAAAGCGACCGAGGCAGGAACAATCGTGCACTGGGTGGAGTCGGCGGAAGAGATGAATCGCGTGGTGCTGGATATTGCGCGAGGCAATGATGTTCGCAAGATCATCAAGTCGAAATCGATGATTGGCGAAGAAACAGCGTTGACTGAGTACCTGGAGCGCGGTGGTATCGAAGTCCGCGAAACAGATCTTGGCGAGTACATTATCCAGCAAGCGAAGGAATACCCATCGCACATTATTGCGCCAGCGACACACAAGTCCAAAGATGACATCGCGACTTTGTTCTCTGAAAAACATCAGCGTCCCCGGCTCGACAACATTGAGGAGTTGACGCATGAGGCTCGCGAAATATTGCGACCGCATTTTCTTGATGCTGATATGGGCATCACCGGTGCCAACTTTATGGTGGCGGAGACCGGGTCGACAATGATTGTTACAAATGAAGGCAATGGTCGCATGACGACGACAATGCCGCGGATTCATGTTGCAATCGCCAGCATCGAAAAATGTATACCAACGCTGGAAGACCTGTCTTTGCTGATGCGGCTACTGGCCCGGTCGGCCACCGGCCAGTCGATCAGTAACTATCTTTCGATCACCACCGGTCCACAGCGCGCCGGTGACGCCGATGGGCCCGAGCAATTCCACGTCGTCATTGCAGACATTGGCCGCACGCGCGTCCTTGGTTCCGATCTTCGGCTGGCGCTGCGGTGCATTCGGTGCGGTGCCTGTATGAATCACTGTCCGGTCTACCAGAACATTGGCGGACATGCGTATGGCTGGGTGTACCCCGGCCCGATTGGTTCGGTATTAACGCCAGCCTACGTCGGACTGGAAAAAGCGATTGATCTGCCGAATGCGGCAACGTTCTGTAACCAGTGTGGCGTAGTGTGTCCGGTCAAAATCCCGCTGCCGGATCTGATGCGCAAGTTGCGCGAGAAACAAACCGAACTCAAGCTCAGTCCGGTTGGTCAGCGTATCGGGTTACGTCTCTGGGCCTGGTTGGCTTGCAACCCGGCGCTTTATTCTCTGGTAATGAAAATCGCCGCCCGTGTTGGCAAACTTGCTGGAGGTAAGCTTCGCTTGGTGAATCGATTGCCATTGGCCGGTGCCGAATGGACCCGTGGCCGTGATTTACCAGCGCCTCGAGGGAAGACATTTAGGGAAATTTATGTGACCCGCAAGAAGCTACGAGGAGGATCAGTTGTCAGCCAGAGATAACATTCTGGCCCGTATTCGCTCGGCGAATGCTTCACATGAGGTCAGTGACGCATCGGGTGCCGTCGTGGCGCGCTTGGATTCGCATCCGCGAGGCCCGATGCCGAAGATGGAGTGGGACCCTCGGCAACGGTTCAAGGCAAGTAGTGTGGCGGCAGCGTCGACGATTGACGAAGTTAGAAGCCGGGATGCCGTGCCAGAGTCAGTCGCCCGTTATCTCAGGAAAAATGAATTGCCGCTCAATGGTGTGTGCTGGCCCGAACTCGGTGGTCTCGACTGGCACAGTGCAGGGCTGGAAATGCAATCGCGTCCGGCCACTGGTGAGGACGAGGTTGGGGTGACCGGAAGTTACTGCGGTCTAGCCGAAACGGGGACATTGGTATTGCTTTCTGGAGAACATCAGCATGCGACGACCAGTTTGCTACCGGAAACACATATCGCCGTCGTTTCAACCAGCCGCCTCGTCGCCTCAATGGAAGACCTTTGGGGACTTCTGCGATCGGAGTTGGGTGAACTTCCGAGACAAGTCAATTTTGTGTCGGGCCCTTCTAGAACCGCAGATATCGAGATGACCATGGTGTATGGTGCGCATGGACCGTTTCGCGTGCACGTGGTGTTGGTAGATGAGTGAACGTCATCCAATAAACAGTTATTATCGTAACGTTGCGCCTCGTATCCGGAAGACACCTGTTTACTGACGTGTTGACGGACCGAGTTGTTTGGCGGGCCCGCCAAATGTGATCAAAAGGCTGGCACGTAAACAAGGGTGAATCACTCGCCAACAAGTTTCAGCGGCAAGAATTACAAAATCATCGTTCGCTTATAATGTTAATCCATACCCAACGGCTTCGACTGATTTCCTTTCAGGAGGAACACCTTTCGTCGATCGTTGGCGATCCACGTACGCTCGGGGAACTGCTCAGGGTCAAGGTGCCGGAGAAATGGCCCGGGCATCCGCAGGCGTATTCGCATGCGCTTGCTTTACTCAGAAAACAACCTTTGCTCCAGTATTCCGGCTGGTGGCTTTATATGTTCGTTAATACGGCAATCAAAGCCCTGGTGGGTTCCGGGGGGTTCAAGAGCACGCCAGACGCTGACGGTGTTGTCGAAATTGGTTGTGAAACGGCACCAGCGTTTCGTCGTCAGGGATTTGCAGCCGAGGCCATGTTCGGGCTGATCAGCTATGCATTTACCCGACCGGAAGTGACTGCCATCGATGCATATTCAATGCCGATGAAGTGTCCACAATCTGAACTGGCACGGGCTATTGGCATGAAAAAGGTCGGCGAGGCGGTATATTCTGCTGTTGGTAAGGTGTGGCACTGGCGCATGACGCGAAAGGCGTTTTTGGATATGGCGCGCCGAACGCCGTAGACGTAAAACGAGCTAATTGGCGCGAGTGTGAAAATGCGCCGCGATTACTTTAGATGTTCAGACAAACACAACCTGAGAAATGCAACCACGTAAGGTGAATCGGGGATGGCGGAAACGCCTGCGAAGCGTTTTGCCGACGGCCGAAATGGTGACGAAAAACAGATGGGTCGGTTGGATCGGCCCAGCCTTACATCATCCACGGTTGTGGCATCTCAATCGTCGCGGGGTTGCCCTTGGCATCGCCATCGGGGTGTTTTTCGGTTTCCTGATTCCGGTGGCGCAGATCCCAGTCGCGGCAGTGGTAGCCGTTTGGTTGCGTGGCAACCTGGTTGCGGCGGTCGGCAGCACACTTATCACAAACCCGTTTACATTTGCACCTATTTACTTACTTGCGTACAGACTCGGGTCAATTATTATCGGGAATGGCGAGGTGCCGGCTGGTGCGGACTTGGCGGAGGTGGCGGAACAGGCCAGCAGTATCATGGTGACTTGGTCTGACAAGTTTCTCGCAGCCGGCACACAACTCATTGTCGGGCTTTCTTTGATGGCGGTAGTCGGAGCCTTTGTTGCCTATTTCGGGGTTATGGGAATCTGGCGAATGTTTGTTGTTGCCGAGTGGCGTCGTCGTCACCGTCACAAATAATAAAGTATCAGGTAGCAGGCCAACATAATTGCGACCCACATGACCATGCTGCCCGTTGGCCAGGTTCGGGCGAGCACGCCTTCTGGCCCATGGTGGCGGTAGATTCTTGAAAGCGCAGCTTCGAACATGTGAGTGATGCGCCGCCCGACACGACCGATCGGGTCTGCAACCGCATCGCGAATCCGTGTCGCGAGCACCGGCAATAGGCGGCGATAAATCCAGTCCACGTCGAGTGAAACGGTCGACGTGCGTTTCAGCCACGGCAACATGACGAAGAAAGCAAGGCCCGAGAACAGCAGCAGCTGCAAATAGAACAAAACCTTGCCCGCCGTGTAGGCATGATAGTTGTCGATCGGATACGGCAGGAACTGGTAGAAAACCTCGGGAAACACGCCAATTGCGATGCAAAGCACGGAAAAGAACACCATCGCCGCAGCCATGTTCCACGGAGCATCTTTTGGCCGCAGACCCGAATCTTTCTGGAAAAAGACAAACCATGGGAACTTGATGCCTGCGTGCAGAAACACGCCTGCCGAAGCCGCGGTCAGGAGGAAATAGACGATAACCAGTCCTTCGTCTACTGCTGCCTGGGAGATCAAGGCTTTGGTGGTGAAGCCCGACGTCAATGGAAAGCTGGAGATCGACAGCGCGCCGATGATCCCGCAAATGGTTGTCAACGGCATGCAGCGGAACAGGCCGCCGAGTTCGGTACATTTGTTCTTTCCGGTTCGGTAAACGACCACGCCCGCGCTCATGAACAGCAGCGCCTTGTAGATGATGTGCGCGAATGCGTGCGCGGCCGCACCGTTGAGCGCCATTTGCGTGCCGATACCAACCGCACACACCATGAATCCGACCTGGTTGACGATCGAATAGGCGAGGATGCGTCGCGCATCGTTTTCCAGCAGCGCATATATGATGCCGTACATCACCATATATAGGCCGACCCCGATCAGCACTGGCTCACCGGGGAACAAAAGAATCAGTGCAATGACGGCAGTTTTGGTGGTAAACGCGGACAGGAATACCGAGCCGGTCGGGCTCGACTCCGGGTATGCGTCTGCGAGCCAGGCCGACAGGGGTGGCGCAGCGGCGTTAATCAGGATCCCGATGAGGATCATCCAGGTGTCGAAGTTGGTTGCCAGCATCGGTTGGATATCGATCGAGCCGGTGTGCACCACGACGCCTTCAATGCCAACCTTGAGGATGACGCCGCCGAGCAAATGCAAGATTGCATAACGAGCGCCTGCTCTGCGAGCTGCAGGCGTACCGCCACACCAGACGATTACGGTCGAGAACAGCGCCATCAGCTCCCAGAACAGGAACAACGTGATCAAATCTCCCGCGAAGCACACGCCGACCGCGCCCGCCGCGTAGGCGAAAGCGGCGGACAATTCGTACCAACGCGCCTGGCGGAAGGCAAACAGCCCACCCGTGAACGCCATGATGGCGAATATGGTGGCGAACAGCCGTCGCAGCGCGCTGCCTTCGACTGGCTCGATCCTGTAGTCGAGGAATGGAACCGTGCCAACGACGCCATCCGGCACTTGCCAGATTCCCCACAGTGTGGCGAGCGGTGCGACGAATATGACGGCCGTACGCCAGTGACCTCGCGTCAACGCGATGAGCAGTGCAGCGGCAAGAAGAATCAGCGCTGGTGATGCCAATTCACTCATCGTAGTAGTCATCCGAACGCTTCAGGAACACGCCAAGTAGCTTGGCGACCAATACCATTGCGGCACAAGACAGGAATCCAAAAATAGCGGCGAAAGCGAACCAGCCATCGATGCCGAAGTAAGGTTTTACCTTGATGTAAACTTGCGCCAACACAGTTACGGCCAGCACTACATAGAAAATTTGCCAAATCCGTCGGATACTTCCTGGTTTGACAAGCCAGTGATCGTCATGAGTCGGTTGATTCATTTCTGTCGTTCTACCAATTGAGATTCCAGTTGCAGCGCAGTCTGGTTAAAGAAGAAAAACGCCAGCGTCAACGCAGCAGTGATGGTCAATGCAATTACAATGGCTGCGGGCGCCTCGCCGTGTGGTTTGGCCGGCGCCGTATCTTCCTCCGTGAACCAGGCCCAGTAGACGATCGGGAGGAAGTAGGCGGCGTTAAGCGCAGTACTGGCGATGATGGTAAACAGCGCAACATAGTTGTCCGCCTGAAACGCACCGGCGAGGATATACCACTTGGATACGAACCCTGCGGTGGGCGGCACGCCGATCATGCTCAGCGCGCCAATGGTGAACGCGGTCATGGTCCACGGCATGCGCCGGCCGATACCACGCAGCTGTGTGATCTCGGTTTTCTTCGATGCGGTGTAGATTGCACCGGCAGCGAAGAACAAGGTTATTTTTCCGAATGCGTGGGACACCATGTGAATCGCTGCGCCAATTTCTGAAAGCGGTTTGAGCACTGCTGACGCCATTACGACGTATGAAAGCTGGGCGATGGTCGAGTAGGCAAGCAGTCTTTTAAGATTTACCTGACGCAACGCCACCAAACTGGCGGCGATGATGGTGAAGGCGGAAACGTAGACCAGCCACTGGGAACCCGGTTGCCCGAAAAGGAAATCGATGCCGAAGATGTACACGATGACCTTGGTAATCGAAAACACGCCAGCCTTTACTACTGCCACCGCATGCAGTAGCGCACTGACCGGCGTCGGCGCCACCATGGCTGCCGGCAGCCAGCGGTGCACCGGCATCACGGCGGCCTTGCCGATCCCGAAAACGTACAGCGCGAGTAGCATTCCAACAGCGGGTCCAGTAACGTTTCCAGCGAGTATTCCGCCTGCGGCAAAATCAACTGTCCCGGCAACAACGTACGTCCAGATGATTGCTGGCAACAGCAACACAATTGAGGTTGACAGCAAAATTCCGATGTAGACACGCGCCGAGCGTACCGTGTCGCGATCGCCTTTGTGTGCAACAAGGGGATAGGTCGAGATGGTCAACACCTCGTAGAAAAGAAACAGCGTTACGAGATTGGCGGCAAAGGCGATGCCCATCGTGCTCGCCAGCGCGATCGCGAAATAGACGTAAAAGCGTGTCTGGTTCTTTTCGTTGTTGCCGCGCATGTAGCCGATGGAATAGATGGAGTTAATGATCCAAAGGCCGGATGCGAGCAGACCGAACAACATACCGAGTGGTTCGACCCTCAGTGCGATCGACAGACCGGGCAGCATAGTGAACAAAGTTACAGCGGGCCGCTCGCCAGTGAGTACCCCCGGCAGCAGTGACGCGACAACGAGGAACAGGGCGAGTGCAGTGATGAGCGTCACCGACTCGCGCAAATTCGGCCAACGGCCGGAAAGCGCAATCAGAACGGCGCCAATCGCCGGAACGGCCAGGGCGAACTGCGGTTGCATCATCGCGCTCATTTCATTGGCTCCAGCAGCGTCTGGGCAGCTATCGCGGCGGTACCAACAGTGGTCGAGGTATCGAGGCCGAAGTAGATGCAGGCAAACACAAAAACCCAAGCCGGGATCAACATTGACAGTGGCGCCTCACTTGCCTCGTTCATGGTTTGTGACGGCTCGCGGAAGTAACAAACCTCAATCAAGCGCCACACATAGACCACCGCAAGCAGCGAGCTGATCACGACCAGGGCCGCCAGCCACCACCAACCTCTCTCGATGGCCGCCATCACCAAATACCATTTGCTGACAAAGCCGACTGTGCCAGGAATTCCGATCAGGCTTAGCCCGCCGATTACCAGGCCGGCGGCTATGAACGGCATCCGCGTGGCAAGCCCCGCCATTTGCGAAATCACCGGTTGACCGATGCGCAGAGCGACACATCCTAATAACAGGAATATTGCACCCTTGGCGACGGCGTGATTGAACATGTGCACGATGGCGCCAGTCAGACCATTTGCATTGGCGAGACCGATGCCAAGCGTCATGTAGCCGATCTGCGCCACGCTTGAATAAGCGAACATGCGTTTCACATCGTTCTGGAAAATGGCAACGAGTGAAGCGAGGAACATTGCCGCTAGCGACAGCGCGATCAACAGCTCCTTGTAAGGCAAGTCATCGAAAACATCTGACTGACCAAATACCGTGTAAGTAAAACGAAGCAGCAGGTAGACCGCAACTTTGGTTGCCGTGGCCGAAAGAAACGCCGTCGATACCGACGGCGCATAAGCGTAGGCATTTGGCAGCCAGAGATGCAGCGGAAACAAAGCCAGCTTCAAGGAAATGCCAACGGTCAGGAAGGCGAGTGCCGCCAGTGCCGGCCGGTGGAGCGGCATTTGTCCTATTCGCTGCGCCATGTCAGCAAGGTTTAAAGTTCCAGTCATGAGATACAGCAAACCGACGCCAATGACGATAAAAGTCGCGCCGATGGTTCCCATGATCAGGTATTGATAGGAGGCAACCAGCGCCCGGCGATCCTGTCCATAGGCAATCAGGATATAAGTTGCCAAGGACGAAATTTCGAGAAAGACGAATACGTTGAAGGCGTCACCGGTAATGGTCACGCCGAGCAAACCGGTCAGACAAATCAGATAGGCGGTCCAGAACAGGTAATGCTGCTGACTGCGGATTTCCGTCAGCAGGCTGCGTCTTGCATACGGCACGATGAGCGCGGCAACGACGCTGACCAACACCAGTACGAATGCATTCAGCGGGTCGATACGGTATTCAATCCCCCACGGGGGAGGCCAGCCTCCGAAGGCGTAGGAAATGTCGCCGCTACTGAGCACCTTGAGCAGAACCGCGACCGAGATCGCCGCGGTGGACCAACTTGCCGACCAGGCCACCAGCCAGGTCAGCGCACTTCGGCGCAACAGTACGCAAAGAGGTGCAGCGATCAGCGGGAGTACAACTGGCAGGGCCGGCAGATTGCTCTGAATCATGTCGGATCCTGGGCTTGCTCGTGTATTTCGTCCTCTTCGATAGTGCCGTACGCCTCATGAATGCGTACCACCAGGGCCAACCCAAGTGCCAGCGTGGCAACGCCAACCACAATGGCCGTCAGGATCAGCACATGTGGTAACGGATTTGAATAAAGCTCGTAACCTTTCTCGATTATCGGTACTGTTGCGCCGACGATCTTGCTGGGAGAGATGTAGATTAGGTAAACCGAGGTCTGAAAGATACTCAGCCCGACGAGTTTTTTTACGAGATTGCCGCGGGCAATGACAATGTAGAGTCCCGTGATCAGCAGAAACATCGCGATCCAGTAATTGATGAAACCTAGGACGGTCATTTTTCGCTGTGCTTGCTGCGAGCACGGCCAGCAAACATGTAAAAGATCATCAGCATCACTCCGGCTACCGTAATGCCAACTCCAAGCTCGACCAGAAATATGCCGCGATGCTGCCCGAGTACCGGGTCATGCATGAGCGCCGAGTAACCGAGAAAATTTCCGCCTAGCATCATTGCCGCTACGCCGGTTCCGGCGAAGAGCAGCACGCCGGCTGCAACCATTGTTTCTACGATCCAGTCAGGCAGGACCCGACGCGTGTGCGGCAAACCATAGATCAGCGCATGGAAGATCACCGCCGCGGCAACAATGACACCGGCCTGAAATCCCCCGCCGGGGCCATAGTCGCCATGAAACTGCACGTAAAGACCAAAGATCACGATGAAAGGAATCAGGAGTTTGGCGATGACTCGCAGCACACGAAAGCCGCGCATTATTGATCCTCCTCGTCGCGGTCGCTGCGCCAGCGTCGACGCAGCAAGGCGATCACTCCAATTCCACCAGTAAAGATGACAGTCACCTCGCCCAGCGTATCGAAGCCCCGATAGCTCGCCAGCACGGCAGTGACGATATTCGGCACGCCGGTTTCCGCTTTTCCCTGTTCGATGTAGCGTGGTGCCACATGCTGATGAATCACGCTGTCAGGAGAACCGAATTCGGGAAGTCCGAGGGTGCCGTAGACGAGAAGGCCGCCAGTCACAAGCGCCACCACCAGGGGAAGCAGCGGTTTGTGGATTGGTTTGGCTTCTTCACTTTGCGTCAGGTATAGGGTGCCGAGAAGCAAAATCGTCGAGATTCCAGCACCAACAGCTGCCTCCGTCATCGAGACATCGACTGCGTCCAGCACCAGGAAAATGGTAGCCATCAGAAAGCTGTACAAGCTCGCCAGAATGACCACCCCGAACATATTGCGCGATCGCGCGATCGCGATTACCGTTGCCGCCATCATCAGCAGCAATGCTGTGTTGATAATTAACGTACTCATGGGTGTCTCTGCCCCCCGTCGACGCGTTCGCTACTTGATTGGTCAGTCGCTGAGTCATCTGCGGAGAAACGTTCTGATTTATCGATGAGCAAAGGCTCGACTCCCCGCGCGCGCGCTGCGCGTGCCAGCGCGTGAGTCGCGGTTGGACCGGTAAAGAACAACAGCAATCCGATCGCGATCAGCTTGGCCGTCACCAATGTGAAGCCCGCTTGCAAGATCATGCCCAAAAGCAGTGATGCGGCGCCGAGCGTATCGACTAGGCTTGCCGCATGCATTCGGGTAAACAAGTCGGGCATGCGCAGCAAACCAAGCGCACCGATCACGCAGAGGATGCTCCCCGCGACAATTAGAATCCAACTCGCCAGATTGAGGAGGCCGGCGGTCACGACGGTTCCCTCTGTGTGTCGCGGGTTTCTTTGGACTCATCACCGGGATCACCCAGGTCGCCGTGGCGGAAATACTTTAGTACTGCAATCGTTCCGATCACGTTCAACAGTCCGTAGATGATGGCAATGTCGAGAAAGTCGGGGCGCTTGTTCAGAAAACCGACAACGGCCAACAGCAGCATGGCGACAGTTCCGGCCGTATTGACTGCCTGTGTACGATCGAACACGGTTGGCCCAATCAGGGCTCGCGCGATGATGCCGGTCAGGGCAATCAGCAGGGATATGGATGCGACTTCGAACATTGGGCTGACCGTTTGCGCTAGGCGCTCTCGAAACGCGTGACACGCCGGTCCATGTCACCATCGGCAAGACTCTGCGCACCGCTGCGCGTCAGGGCATGAACCAGAATTTCATGCTCGCCAACCTCAACCGAAATCGTGCCCGGGGTAAGCGTGATGGAATTGGCGAAGGTGGTTCGCCCCACGTCCGTCCTCTGCGTCGAGCGCACACGTATTAGCGTGGGGCTGATCGGCAATCGCGGATTGAGAATAATTGTTGAGACTTGGATGGCTGACTTGGCAATTTCTTTTAATAGCCAGGGCCAGTACACCAGCAATGCCCGCAGGGCCAGATGCACCGGGTGACCTTCCTGATCAACAACGTCCATGCGGCGGGCAAACAGCACTACGCCCAATGCGCCAAGGATGCCCGCGGTCATCAGGAACGGAGTGTAGTGACCTGAGAGTAGCAGCCAGAAGGCGAAAAGAATGAGAAATGAACTGACGAGGCGCAAGCCTCTTTCTCCTCTAAATGTTGGTGTTTTTGGCGTGGACGCGATGCCCGGGCAACCGGCATCGGCGAACCGCGAATTTTATCGACAGAGCCGGGCAGCGACAAGTCGGCTCTGGTCGCGATGGCTTGGTTTGCTACGGTATCTGGATCGCGAGAGCTTGCTTGTGAACGCTTGGATGGCTGATGGAAGTGAAAACGGTGGCCTCAGACCATGATTCCAAAATACAATTGTCGTTTGCGCCCGTGACGAACTATTGCGTAGCGGAAATCGCTGCCGAGCACGCATGGCCAATAATGACGGGCGTTTTGGTCGTAATGACCGCGTCTTGGAACGAAAAACAAGGCTGATTAGTGCCGAGCGACCAGGGTCGGCCGGAACGCACATATATAAGGAGGGGTAGATCATGAACGAAGACCAGCGCATCGAACCGCGCCCCGATGAAAAATGGCTCAGCCGCAGAAAATTTCTCGGAACGGCCGCGGCTGCGGGTGGAGTTGCCACGCTTGCTGCTCTTTCGGGCTGTGGCATCGGTAGTAACAGTGATCAGCAGCAGGCGGGCAGCGCTTCTAGCGGGGGCGATAGCTCGCTACCCGTGGTAAATCTCAAATTCCAGGGCGCATTTTCCCCCAAGGACCCGATTTTTGAAATTGCCACCGAAATCTTCAACTTCGTTGAGCAATTGTCGGGTGGTCGGATGACGGTAGAAATGTTGCCGGCCGGTGCTGTTGTTGGTGCATTCGATCAGGCTGACGCCGTTCATAGGGGCATCCTGGACGGCAGTCAAGCGGTTCCCGCGTTCTGGTATGGCAAGAACAGCGCTTTATCGTTGTTCGGGACCGGCCCCGCCTGGGGACACGACGCCAACACCATGTTGGGTTGGCTAGAATACGGTGGCGGTCAGGAGTTGTACGAAGAGATCTATCGTGATCTGCTCAAGCTCGATGTTGTACCGCTTGCTTATGGGCCCATGCCGACGCAGCCGCTCGGCTGGTTCCGCAAGGAGATCAAGTCTGCGGAGCAATTCAAGGGCGTGAAATACCGTACCGTTGGTCTGTCAATCGACGTGTTCAAAAACATGGGCGCCTCGGTTGTGGCGCTGCCGGGCGGTGAAATCGTGCCGGCGCTCGAACGTGGCGTCATAGACGCAGCCGAGTATAACAACCCTGCCTCCGACATGGCGCTTGGCTTCCCCGATGTGTCCAAAATCTGCATGGTACAAAGTTATCACCAGCCGGCGGAATTCTTGGAGGTCTTGATCAACCGCAAGGTCTGGGAAGACTTCCCAGAGCAGTACCGTTCAATATGGCGCATTGCAGTCAAGGCCGCTAATAGTCAGATGTACTGGCGAACCTTGGAAGTCTATTCCAAGGCGTACGAAGAGTTGCGAGACAAACACAATGTCAAGTTCATTAAGACGCCGACCGATGTCCTTGAACTGCAACTAGATGCCTGGGACAAGATCATTGAAGAGAAGGGGGCCGAGAACCCGTTCTTTATGAAAGTGGTCGAGTCACAAAAATCATACATGCGTCGGGTACTCGATTATCAGAACAAGTTTATCGTCAGCAGGCAGCAGGCGTACGATCACTATTTCGCTTAATTTGCGACTTCGGTGTCGGCCGGACGGAAGTCTTAACGGCGCAAACAAAAAAGGAAGCGACAGGACAGATGGCCAGAGAATGCGGCCATTTGTCCTTTCTTCGCACCCACACTGAGGAATTACCGTGAATCGCTATTTGTTCGTAATTGACCGAATTAGTGCTTGGTCAGGAAAACTGTTCGCATGGACTGTCGTCGTATTGACCTTGCTGGTCTGTTTCGACGTTACCATGCGCTACATCCTCAATAAGCCCAACCAGTGGGCATTTGACGCCGCGTACATTTTATATGGTCTGCTGTTCATGATGGCCGGCGCCTACACCTTGTCACGTAACGGCCACGTTCGGGCGGATATGATGTATCGCACGCTGCAGCCACGAACCCAGGCCTGGTTCGACCTTGTCCTCTACATTGTGTTTTTCATTCCCGGTATAGCCGCGCTTGTTTATGCCGGAATCGGATTCACCCAAATTTCTTGGGCAATGAAGGAAGTCTCGAGTGTCACCTCTGCGGGTGTACCGATCTATCCATACAAGCTTTTCATTCCGATAGCCGGAGGGTTATTGCTGCTACAAGGCATTGCCGAAATCATTCGCTGTGTGCAATGCATCAGTACCGGAAGTTGGCCGCTGCGGCTGCACGACGTTGAGGAAGAAGACATTGAGCAAATCAAGGAATTGCTCACGAGAGAAGCGGGCGGGAGGCAACCATGAACTGGCTCAGGTTCGTCAGGTTCGAGGCCAGAACCATCGGTTTCGGCATCATTGCCATCATTACGCTGGGCTATATCTTGTTCCTGCCGCCACCATCAATGATTACCCACCAGCATCTTGGAATGGTGATGTTGGGGGTAATCATTGCCTCGATCCTGCTCGGTTTTCCGATTGCGTTTACGTTGATCGGTCTTGGGATTCTGTTTGGCATTGTGGCTTTCCATCGCCCAGGCGTGCCGCTGTTCGACAATCCCATTTTCGACAATATGGTGCTGCGCACCTACGGTGTGATGACTCTCGATGTCGTCATTGCGGTCCCATTATTCATTTTCATGGGCTACATCGTTGAGCGTTCTGGAATTATTGATAGGTTGTTTCGAAGTCTCGAACTGTCGATGTCGCGTGTTCCTGCGGCGCTCGCTGTTGCAACCATTATTACCTGTGCGGTTTTTGCCGCTGCAACCGGAATTATCGGCGCCACAGTGACGCTGATGGGTTTGCTGGTGTTGCCGCCGATGCTGAAGGCCGGGTATGACATCAAGCTCTCTGCCGGTTCGATAGCTGCAGGCGGTTGTTTGGGCATTCTGATTCCTCCCAGTGTGCTTCTCATTTTGTATGGTGCGACAGCCGGCGTATCGGTCGTTCAGTTGTACATGGGCGCACTCATCCCTGGCATCATGCTCTCCAGCATGTATGTCGGCTACGTCATCATCAGGGCCCTGTTTAACCCGAAACTTGCGCCCAAGCTGCCGGCCGAGGAACTGAATGTCCCGTCGGGCGAGGTGTTCAAGATGCTGCTCACCTCGTTTTTTCCGCTGGCCTTTCTCATTACAGCAGTGCTCGGCAGCATTCTTTTTGGTGTCGCGACGCCCACTGAAGCGGCGGCAGTCGGCGCGCTCGGCGCCGCCATTTTGGCTGCATCCTATAAGCGACTATCCTTCACGCGGCTCAAGGAATCGGTTTTTCTCACGGCACGGACGACCGCCATGGTGTGCTGGCTGCTGGTCGGCTCCTGGGTGTTTTCGTCGACCTTTGCAGCCCTCGGCGGGCAGAATCTCCTTGAGAGCTGGGTCTACAGCATGGATCTTTCGCCAGGCGGCTTTCTGTTCCTGTCGCAGTTATTGATCTTCTTGCTGGGGTGGCCGCTTGATTGGACCGTAATCATTATCATTTTTGTGCCGATCTTTTTGCCGATGTTGCCGAATTTTGGAATTGATCCATTGTTCTTCGGTTTGTTAACGGCGATCAACTTGCAGACTGCGTTCTTGTCGCCACCGATGGCAATGGCGGCCTATTATCTAAAGGGGGTGGCACCACCACAGGTGTCGCTCGGACATATTTTTCTAGGTATGGTGCCTTTCATGCTGCTGCAATTGACAGCCATGATTCTGCTGGTGCTGTTCCCCGCAATCGGCATGTGGTTGCCAAAAATTTTCTACAGTAGTTAGGCTAACTTTGCTGACTCTGCGCTCGGTGTATCTGTGTATTTTTAGTACGTG